>Ga0180435_10004285_pt1 | contig 14076 bp, 24 predicted proteins | sample SS_ome_3_FD_132467 | JGI IMG/M metagenome (GOLD analysis project Ga0180435, IMG submission 132467) | Hypersaline lake sediment archaeal communities from the Salton Sea, California, USA - SS_3_S_1 metaG | ecosystem: Environmental > Aquatic > Non-marine Saline and Alkaline > Hypersaline >... | reverse complement strand
GACCGCGTCGATGACGGCCATCCGCGCGTCCTCCAGGGGCAGCGGCATGTCGCCCCGGTATAGCTGGAACATGGAGCCGTAGCCGTTGAGCTCCAGATCGTCCTTGAGCCCCGCGACGATGCCCTCGGCCGTCGCCCAGTCCGGCCTGGCGCGTCCCGTCCGGCTCAGCAAATCCGAAACATCGTGGTACTTCACGCCATCCCTCCCTCGCTGCAAAAACCGGCCGCCTACGACGAAGCCGCCCTGTCGCCGAATCCAAAGACCTTACCAGATCCGGGGCGCCGCCTCGGGATTGTACGCCGGGGGGCGGGCGATGTCAAACGCGCCGCCGGGCGCCCGCGGAACCGGGCGCGTTATGCCTCGCCAGCGGCGGGTCCAGGGGGGTTCTCCCGAATCCCGGGGGCGGGCGGCGTCGCGGATGGGGGTATAATGGGATAAGGAGAAAGGAGACGGACATGCCAGAGAGCAACGAGACCAACGGCGAGGCCGCCCACCCCGCGGACAGCGCGGTGATGAGCGCGTCCCCGGTGTGCAGGCTGTTCGTGGTGCTGTCGTGGTACGCGGACGAGGCCGACAGGCACGACCCCGTGGAGCTGGCGGGGTACCTCGCGGAGGTCGCCCGCAGGTTCGACCGCGAGGAGAACGCGGGGTGCGGGCACGAGGGCGACGGGGACTGCGACTGCGAGGAGTGCGAGGGCTACGGCGAGGTCGCCTGGACGTACGCCCGCCCGGCGGAGGACTTCTTCATGTGGGACGCCCTGGGGTCGTGGCCGCACCGCGACGAGTTCCTGGAGGAGCTGTACCGCCTGGAGGGGGAGGCCCTCTTCCCCGGCGCGTAGGGGAGGGCCGCCCGGAGGGCGGCCCCTCTCGCCGCCGGATCGGGATCGGGACGACATCCCCCGCCCGCCCGCCCGCCCGCCCGCTCGGGAGGGCCGCCCGGAGGGCGGCCCGACCTAGCGCGCGTCCTTCCGGGCGAAGTGGGCGTCCAGCAGGTTCACCAGCGACTGGGTGATGACGAGGACGATTCCGCCGCTGCGCTTCTCCTCCATGAGGTAGCCGTGTTCCAGCAGCCTCCTGTGCGCGGCTCCGTTGTTGAACGTGACTGGGCACCTGCCCCTCAACCCCTTGGCCTCCGTCCTGAACGAGAACGCCTCCCCGTGCTCCGCGTGGTTGGCCATGGCGGCTCGGAAGGTCTGGGTGACCATCGCCTCCGCCTCGGCGGCGTTGCGGAGCCTTCCGTCGAACAGCCCCATGAGGCTGCCCGTCCGCTCGGATAGCCGGCGGATGTCCTCCAGCCTCGCCTTCGTCCCGTTATGTCTCATGCCCATCTCCTCCTTCGGCGGCAGGGCCTCCTGCCATGTCGAGTGCAGCCCCAGATCCTCTTTCCTCCCCCTGCCCCGCCGTCGCGCGACGTTGGCCAGGTGACCCAGCCCTGGGCACTCGATTGAGGCCCGCAGCAGGGCGTCCTTGACGCCGAAGTCCCCCTTGACGGTGAAGGACTTGCTCGGCTCGGCGTTGGATGTTATGGTGTATGTGTATGTCATCGCAACCCTGTGTGAGGTTGTTATGTCACTTTAAGCTCGGCCTTCCCGCATCGCTAGTCGAACCCGCACGCCCGGCGCATCGCCGCGTCCCTCTTCCTCCTCAGTTTCGCCTCCTCGTCCGCCCAGGTCTCCGGCGCGGGCGCGGACGGCGTCCCTGGCCGCGCGAGGGGGTCGGCCTCCCATTCGTCCAGGGGGACCACCATCCTGAGGCCGTCGGTCTGGCCCAGGAGGTACGCCGGAGAGCCTGCGAAGCTGAAGCCCGGCGCCGCGGTCAGGGTGTGGTTCACCCAGAGGCCGTACTCCGTTATCTGGTGGACGTGGAGCGTCAGGTAGTACCAGTTCGGGACGACGGGATGGCGCATGTCCAGGAAACGCTTGGCGGAGGCGATGTCGGAGTTCGGCATCGTCCCGACGAAGATGGCCGGGGTAACCTCAAGCCGGCCGCGGACCGAGTCGTGCCACACGAGGGCGTATGGCCTCCCGTCCCGGAGATCGTCCGTCCGTCTGACTTGCTTGCGGTGCTGCATCGCCGCCTCCTGCTGTTGCCAAAGGTCGCTCACCAGATTGTACGGCGTCTTGGCCGACTGTCAAGCCATGGGGGTGTGGAGCCTGTTCGTGGTGAAGATATGTCAGTGTGACTTTGCCGCTTGGGCGCCTGTCCACTCCGTCGCGTGCGGGAGCGCCAGGTCGAGCATGCCCGCCATGTCCCAGTGCCCGCCGTCGCCCCTCAGGTTCGCGTCGGCCCGGCGCTGCCGCCCCATCTGGCACCCGGCGGTGGCGATCCAGTCCCGCAGCGACAGCCGCTGGTACACGTTGACCCACCGCCAGACGCCCGTCGGCCGCGGCACCGGGAGCGGCCAGGCCGGATCCAGCGAGATCAGGACGGCCGCCGGCCGCCCGTCGCGCTCGATGGCGCCCGCCACCCTCATGGCCGCCGCGCCGCCGAAGCTGTGTCCGATCAGCACCACCGGCCCCGTCGCCGCGAGGGCGTCCGCGGCCACCTCCGCCTCGTCCCGGTGCCCGTGGTAGCTGTGCTCGCCCGGGAGGCCGCTGCGGGACAGCATGAGCCGCTCCATCCGCCGCGGGCCGGTCTCGTCCCCCAGGCCCCCGATCCAGAACACCCGTGGCTCGGCCGAGCCGAACGGGTTCCCGGCCTTGGGTGTCCTGCCCGGTTGCGCGCAGCCGGACACGCATATCGCCAGCGCCAGCAGGGTTGTTCTCATGGGTAAAGCCGCCTTTTTACGGTGGTATTGTACGCCGTTCCGGCCGGGTCGTCAACCCCGATCGCCCCTGGAGGGCTGTGGGGCCTGATATGGCAAAGATATGTCAGTGTAGCTTCATGTCACTATATGGGGCATTTCCACGCATACGTGGGTTGGGGCCCCGAGGGGGGGTTATGGGGCCTAAACCGATAGGCCTAAAAAACCGCGGGGGGTTTTCTCTGACGGGGGGGTTTTTCGGACGGGGGGGTATTCGGCGGGGGTGCCCGTTCTTATCGCACCCTAACGGATAACTTCGGAGCCGACCCTAACATCGAGGGTCGCGCAAGGAAGAGGCCCGGTCGCCGTGGGGTAGCGGCGGTCCGGGCCCTGGGGGTTAGCTCGGTTGTCGGGTCAGCCGACCCAGCGGAACAGGGGCTGCCACCGGGGTCCGGGGTATCGGACGGTGGCGTGGCCCTCCCGCACCAGCTCCGCGAGGCAGGCGCGGACGAGCCCCGCCGCCAGCGCGGGGTCCATCCGGTACGGCATCACCGCCGTCTGGACGCACCCCGGCGACCACCAGCCGCCCTCGTCGTGGAGCAGGCAGGTGACCATTATCCTGGTCCGGATGACCAGGTCCGCCGATCGGCTCGTCTGTCGCATCCTGTTTCTCATAACGCGGCAAGCAGGACTCGAACCTGCGACCTGCCGGTTAGGAACCGGCTGCTCTGTCCAACTGAGCTACTGCCGCTACGGAGACCGAGGGCAACCCCGGGAACCGGGGGACGCCGGGTTCGGCCAGCGGCGGGGTCACCCCGGGACATGCCCCGGTCTCTGCGGCCGCTGTCCCGCCGGTGCCCTCCGGCCCCAGGCGGGTTGCCTTGGTCTGCGGTCCCCTGGCGCCCTGCCGGGCGCCTACGGAAAACCGGGGCGGGGGAAAGACCCCTGTCCCATTTCCGGCGTTCGGGGACAGGCGCGTCCGCAGGATAACCAGGATAACTTACGATAAGGAAAAAGGGGGGCGGGTTTTTTCGGACGGTGTCCGTTCCCGCCGGATGGCTGTCCCGGAGCCCTGTCCCGTTTCCGGCGGGTTACCGGACGCAGGAAGGTCCGCTTTCGTCGCGGGATAAACGGACCTTGCGGGAAATCGCGACCGGGCGGCTCCCCCCGGGCCAGGGATCGTCGCCCCCGCTCGCTCCGACTGCCCATGGCGGCTTTCGGGGCCGCCAGTCCCGAGCAACCGGTGTCCAGAAGGACTTTACCAGCTACCCCAGCATCAGGTGGGCCAGCCCGATGATCCCGAGCGGCAGGGCCATCATGGCCCCCAGCAGCAGGAAGAGGCAGGCGAGCGCGTGGCCCGCCTCCTCGCCCGCCATGGCCGTGGACATCCCGAGGGTCGCCCGCCAGGCCCAGCGGAAGGGGTCCGTCGCCATGTGCCAGAACCCGTACGTCGTCAGGTACGCCGCGGCCGTCGCCACTCCGACTATCTGCTTCATCAGGTCTCTCATGCCGGATTCTAGGGTCCGGTAAGCGAAACTTCCGGAATCCGGTTGACGGCGACGCCCGGCCGGGCATACCATAGGGCGTCTTGGTATTTCCAGTCGGCCACGGACGGCCGCCGTCAGCCGCAGGAGCGGAGGGAAGTCGGCACCGCCGGCGACAGAAAAAGCGGGACGACCGCTTACTCCTTTACGCCCGCCCGGATCCGGGGCGGGAGCCCAATCAGCGGCACCGGATCACGACGGGCCGCCCCTCCGGGGCGGCCCTTCCCTTGCGCGGGTTGACCGGACGCGCCCGGCGGGCGTACAATCCGCATGGACCACATCAAGACAGTGCTCGTGAACGTGCCGTCGCCCTGGGAGGGCGCCGACTCCCACACCGTCCGGTATGTGAACGCCGCGTTGGCCAGGGCCTCGGACGGCGGCAAGTGGACCCTCGTCAGCACCGAGCTGCTCGTCCCGCGATCGGGCACCGAGCGGAAGCTGATGGCCATCTTCCGGCGGGGGAAAGGTTGACCCAGGCCCGGCCCGGGCGTACAATCGGACGATCATTCTCTCTCCAGGGCGGTGTAGCCCGGGAAACGGGGCCGCCCCTCCGGGGCGGCCCCTCTCTTGGGGGGGTCATGGGAAGTTACGAGTACAACAGGCTGCTGCGGATACTCGAGCGCCTGGAGGACGAGGCCGAGAGGCGCAGGAAGGGCCGGGGGGCGGACCGCCAGTCCGAGGGTCCGAGGCTGTCCTCGATCAGACGCCGCAAGAGGGGCCGCCCCGAAGGGGCGGCCCGGGACGGCTTCACCACATAGCGTCCAGCATCCTGGGCACTGACCCGGTTAGCGTCCGCAATCCTGGACACTGTGGCTTGACTCCGACCCGGCCCGTGTATAGAACGATGTGGGCCGCGACCCGCCGGGCACGCCCCGGCAAGCCGCTCCGGATACCGCCCGGGAAGCCGTGCGATTCCAAACACGAGGGCGACAGGTCGCGGCCCCCCTCTTGCGCGGAGGTTGGTCGGTCACTGACCAACCTCGGCGGTGACCAACCTCCTTATCGCACCCGAACAAAACGGCCTGGCGGCCCGGAAAACGGACCCTAACATCGGCGGGGGATGGTGTTCCGGCGCCAGTTTTCGGACGCTCACGCCGCCCTGGGACCCATCTGCGCGCACGCGGGCGACAGGGCCGGAGGGCGGAACCCCGTTTTCGGGGCCGTGGAGGGGGGACCTATATTGTTTGAAAACACATCTTTTATTGGTTGGGTTCGACACGATGTGGGAATTACGCCCACAACCACCCATTTAGGCCCACTGAGGGCCACCGGAGGCGCGGATGACGGTCGAGGAGGCCTTGAGGACGCTGGACAGTGGGACGGAGCTCCGCCCGGGGCCCACCCACATGGGGGATGTGCTGGGCAGCGAGACCAAGTCCGCCATCAGGTGGATCGTGTCAATCCCCGCCGCCACCCTGCATTCGGAGGCGTGGTTCGGCGACGACGAGGGGCTCGGCGTGTCGATTTGGCGCATGGAGAAGGACGGGCCGCACAGGCTGCTGGTCGGCCGGAGGGAGAGGGGGGCCACATGGACGAGGGGGTGAGTCACGACTTCCGCGACGGCGAGCGGGGCAAGTACGCCGGGAGGTACGCCGGGCACCCGACGCCGGCGGAGGCGGCGGCCCACGCGAGGTGGAGCGTGCACAGGGGCTGGAGGCGCAGCTCCAGACTGACCGACGAGGTGCTGGCGATTGAGGGCATGTCCAGCCCGAAGGTCAAGTGCCTCCTCAACAACCTCTGCTCGGCCCCTTGGGCCAGCTACCTGGAGGTCGGGTGCTGGAGGGGCTCGACGCTCTGCGCCGCCGCGTACGGGAACAGCCCGGGCGCCGTCGTGGGCATCGACAACTACAGCGAGGCGCCGGAGGGGGAGGCCCGCGACGCGAGGGCGGAGCTGCACCGGAACTGCGCCAGGCTCCTCACGGGCCGGGGGGTTCCGTCCAGGCTGATCGCCGAGGATTTCCGCTCCGTCGACCCGTTCACGATCGGCCCGTTCACGGTCTACTTCTACGACGGGGCGCACGACGCGGACGCGCAGAGGGAGGCGTTCACGCACATGGGTCCGGCCCTGGCGGACGTGTTCGTGGCCGTCGTGGACGACTGGAACATGCGGCGGACGCGGCTCAGCACGCGGGAGGCGTTCGCAGAGCTGGGCTGGGGCCGGATTTGGGAGACGGAGCTGCCGGCGAACCGCAACGGCGACCTCCGGCGGTGGTGGAACGGGCTTCTCGTGTCCGTGATCGACAAGCGGCAGGCGGACATCCGGCTCATGCTCGCCGCCAGGGGGATGGGCCCGGACGCGGTCGACAGGTGGATGGCGGCGCCGATCGAGAGGCTCGACGGCTCCAGCCTGGCGGACGCCGTGGCGGACGGGCGGACCGAGTTGGCCTTGCAGACCGCGAGGGATCTCCTGAGCGGCCGGGGCGGCGTCAGGCCGCCGAGGGGGCACGCATGACGGGGCGGAGGAAACGCGACTGGGTGTGGGGCAGGACCCAGAAGGAGCGCAACCGGAGATGGGAGCGGTGGAAGCGCGAGGCCATCGCCGGCGCGCCGGACAAGGATCGGGAATGGTGGCGGGAGCTGCTAGGGGGCATGGATCCGCCCACAGAGGAGGACGAGCGGGCGCTGCGGGAGACCGGGGACGTCATCGAGAGGGCGTCCGGCTCGACCACGCGGCGTTTGCGGAAAGGGACGGGAAACGGCCCGTCCCGCAAACGGAGGGCACGATGAGCTCGCCGGCGGACGAGAAGCACAAGGAGATGGGGCGCAGGGGCACGGAGCGGAAATGGTTCGACCTGCTGGAGAGGGTGGCGTTCGCCTGCCCGCTGCACGACATGTACGATCTGGATTCCGGGGGCCAGGCGTACGAGGACGAGGTGGAGAGGTGCAAGGACATGGTGCGCAGGCCGGGCGAGAGGGAGTGCCTGGAGGCCCTGAAGGGGCTGCTGGCCGCGTGCGAGGAGTACGGCCCCGACGGCAAATGCAACGACGGCTGGAGGGACGCCGAGCACGCCGAGAGGAACTGCCTGGCGCCCTTCAGGGGGGCGCTCCGGGAGGCAGAGGAGGCCGTGAAGGACGCCATGACGTGCGAGTCGTGCGGCGGGCACCCCGACGACGACTGGGCCGAGTGGGGCTGCTTCCTGTGCGGCGTCGAGTACTGCGCGGGGTGCCTGGCCTTCCATGTGTGCGCGGAGGAGAAACACGACCAGCGGGACATCGAGCTGGGCCGGGAGAACGCGGGGGGAGCCGATGCCCAGGCGTAAACAGCCGAGGTGCGCGTGCGGGTCGAACAGGCCCCTCCCGTTCGACGAGGACACCTGCGACACCTGCAAGCGGGTCTGCGGCTGCGGAAAGCGGATACCGTACCCCGGCAGGGGCAGGCCGTCGGTGCGGTGCCCGGAGTGCAGCGAGCTGGACAGGTCCGGCAGGGTGTGCCCGTGCGGCAAGCCCGTGCCCGCGGGTCGGCGCAGGTACTGCTCGCACAGGTGCCTCACGGCGTTCTGGCGGACGAAGCGCGGGGCGAAGTCGGGCGAGCGGTGGCATCCGGAGTGGGGGAGCGTCGAGGACTGGGAGGGCGACCACGACACGGCGGCGGAGCGCGTCGCCGCGTGGCTGCGGGTCGGGGAGAACCTCCCGGAGGCCTATGCCCGGGGGGACAGCATCATGTCGAGGGTGCACGCCGACAGGATGTTCGTCGTGAGGCACACGAAGCTGACCTTCGACAAGAACGGCAAGGGGCTGCCGCGCATGGTGCCCGTGGACGACGTGACGCGGTTCGACGCGCTGCACCCCAAGCCGCAGTTCGGGTATGTCGTCGTCAACGCCGCGATGACGGCCGCCGTGACGCTGCCGACGGTCGAGCTGTTCCTTGAGATGAGGACGGCGCGGCGGTGGATACCGCGGTACGGCGACTGGGAGGAAGTCCACTGCATGCCGAAGAGGTACGCGAGGCCGTTCAACCTGTTCCTGGGCGTATAATCCCCTATGAAATCACCTGATCTGTGCGAATGCGGGTGCGGCAAGAAAAAGGGCAGGGGATTCCGGAAATACGCCGACTCGCGATGCGCCGCCCGCGCAAAACGGCGTCGCCGGATTTCCGCAGGACTGTGCGTCCAAGGCTCGTGCCCCAACCCCCCGGCTCCGGGCCGTACCATATGCGAGGAGCATTCGGTCAGCAACCGCGAAAAGCGGCAGGAGCGGATCGCCGCCGGATTGTGCGCTGAGGGCTCGTGCCCCAACCCCCCCGTCGATGGTCGTACCATGTGCGAGGGGCATTTGGCGAAGCGCCGCCGCGGCACATCGCCCCGCCCCCCCAGGCCGCAGTGGAAGGCGAACGGCTATCCGGGCGACTGGCCGGACATCAGACGAAGGATATTGGCCCGCGCTGGTGGGCGGTGCGAGTGCAAGGGGGAGTGCGGCGTCGAGCATGATGGGCGGTGCGCCACGACAGATTCCCCTGGCGTGCTTGGCGCATCGTTCAACATCGCCCACAGGAACCACGACAAGACCGACAATCGCGACGAGAATCTCTCTGCATTCTGCCCTGTGTGCCACTTCAAGCATGACATGCCGCACCGCAACGCCCGACTCGCCGAGCACAAAGCCGAGGCCGAGGCGCAGGGGACCTGGTGCTTGAAGAGGCTGCCGCCGCCGCCGGAGCTCACCCTTCGCGGCTCCCCGCGACAAGGCAAGGGCGGACGGCGCCGACAGCCGAGGTGCAAACTGTGCCACTCCGCGAAGCCTCTCCCGTTCGGCGAGGACACCTGCGAGGTATGCAAGCGGCGATGCCCGGATTGCGGCGAGCTCATAGAGTACGGCGGCCGTGGCCGGGCTCACAAGAGGTGCCGGAAGTGCTCGGAGAAGCCGTCAAGGCCAAAGGAGTGCCTCCATTGCGGGATTCAACTCCCCCGGGGGCTGGTGCGGTACTGCTCGCAGCGGTGCTACGAGCTGTATTACCGACCCGCGATAACGAGCCGCCACAAGCCCGAGGAGGAGCGGGTCATCCCTTGGGGCCCGAACGATTAGTTCGCGTCCGTCCCCCGCAGGCATGTCGCCAGGACCAGGTTGCCGATCGTGACGACCGTGGCCCCCATCGCGATCACGAACCACGCGAGGACCCATGCCGTGGTCTCGCCCGTGCCCGGCTTCGCCGCCATCATGGAGGCCGTCAGGGGGGCGTGCAGGAACCATTCACCGAGGGTCGACAGGACGATCACCCTGCTGATGAAGTGCCATGTGGGGAACGCGCAGTGGTCCAGCCCCGGCGGTACGGCGACCCACCAGAGCCCCGTGCAGGCCTTCCGCCCCGCTCGGAGCACGAATACGAACGAGTGCGCCAGGACGCTCCACACGAACCGCAACATGTCGGCCGGTAAGCCCAGCCAGAACCTCGCCATGATCATCGTGGCACCCCGTTCACGCCGCCCGCGTGCTCGTCCGCCCCGGCCGCCCCGGTGGCGCCGGTGTCCTCGCGGAGTATCCTGGTCCATCCGGGCTGCCGCATGTCCAGCAGATTCTCGTGCTCGGGCGGCAGCACGAAGTGGCCGTGCTCCGCCACCAGCTTCGCGTAGACGCCGGGCGACCTGCGCGGACCGTGGCTGAGGTTCCGCTGCACCCGGACAATCCGGTATGTGTGGCTCTGGTTGGCGACCTCGTCGCCCTCCCTAAGGCCCATCCTCTCCGCCGCCGCGACGGCGTCCAGTGAGGCCCGCTCGTTCAGTTGTTCGTGGTTCATGCCCTTCCCCTTGAGTCGGCGTACAACGCCATCTCGCTTCGACCTATCGTAGGCGCGGCGGCGGGCGAAGGCAAGTCGCCGGATGCGGCGACTAGAATAGCCCGCGTTCAGCACAGCACGGAGAGACTGGCTTCGCACCTGCAACGGGGGAACCGTGATGATGAGGATGGTGAGGATGATATCGGGCCTGCTGGCCCGCGTGGGGCGGCCGAGGGCGACGCATGTCCCGTCGGAGCCCGTGATAGTGTGGCTGCCGCACTCCAGGCTGAGCGCGGCGCTCGGGCGATGCGCCTGCCGGGAGTGCCATGTCGCCAGATCGACCAGGGAGGCGCCGCTGCGGGCCGCCGAGGCCGCCGAGAGGTGCCGGGCGAGGATGGAGGCGCTGCGGGAGGAGGCCGCGAGGAACGACGAGAGCGTCTACACTGGCGGGATCGGGGCCTGCGCCCCTCCGGGGGACGGGGTCATCGACTGGGCGGCGGTGGCGGACGAGGTGGAGTGCAAGCACGACTTCACCCGCTACGAGGCCGCGCCGGGCCACTGGCACTGCCTGAAGTGCGGCGCCGCGCCGGACAGCGGCTTCGTGGATCCGGACGGCAGGCTCCGCGGAGCCGGCGGGAAGGTCGATCCGTACGAGTACGGGAGCACCGACTAGCCGAACCCGAAGAACCGCCTGAGGTTGTCGTCCGTCCGCCGCCTGGCCCCGGCCAGCGGGTCGGACAGGTCGCCGGACGGGCGCCCGCCAGCGCGGACGACGGTGTCGTCCGGGTTGATCCAGTCCACCACGTGTATCCTCGGGTCGGCGAGCCAGGCGGCCTCCGGGACCATGATGCAGTGCATGTCGCCCTTGTCGCCGCAGTCGGGCCGGGGCTCGCCCAGGTAGCTCGCCATGTGGTCCCACCCCTGCCACTCGCCCCGGGCGTTCCAGTAGCACAGCGTCGGCGCGTCGAGGAGGTCGCCCGGCGGGGGCGGGTAGTCCGCGACCGCCCGGCCGAACCAGCCGTCCTTGTGGACCGTCAGCAGGCAGGGGGTCGCGCTGCCGCTGTACGTGCCCGGGTGCGGCGGCACGCGGAAGAACAGGCTGGCATCCGGCTCCTCGTGCCCCAGCGCGGCGCGCGGCGAGTCCAGGACCACGCCCAGCAGCAGGTAGGTCTTGAAGTCCCACAGGTGCCCGTCCCGGTACAGGGTCGGGGTGCGGTACCACTCGTTGGCGACCAGGTCGGACATCTCCATCGCCTGGTGCGGGTGCCTCAGCTTCCTCATCTCTCGCCCTCGCTCCGACAGACTCCTCCGCCGATTGTACCCCCTTCGCCGCCCCGAGTCAAAGGGCCTCCCGCGGAGGGGAGGACGCCCCCGAAGGGGGCGGCCCGGTGTATAATTGGTTAAGGGGGTGTACGAATATCTGGTGGACGAGGATCGCCGTGCTGACGAGCGTCCACCCGCCCTCCGCCTCGCGCTCCAGTTCGGCGTCCACCCGCTCTGTCCCCGTACCTCCAGGGGGATCGCAGGTCTATGAACACCGTCTTGTACTGCTGCCCCGTCATCCGTAACCCTCCTTGCGGTGCCGTCGGGAGTGGCGTCGGCGCCTACGGAAACCGCCAAGTCCGGTATCAGCCGCCGAAGACCCTCCTCAGGTTGTCGTCGGTCCTTCTCCTGGCCCCGGCCAGCGGATCCGGATTCGCCCGCGGCGCCCGCGACGCCAGCGACGCCAGGATGGCCGCGGAGACCCTCTTCGCCTCGCCGGCCTCGAGCGCCGCGTACGCCGTCCTCTTCGTGGTTTGGTCCGTGACGGCGAGGTGCACGAGGCCGTCGATCCCCCACACCCTCTCCCTGCCGAACGCCCTCGGGTCGACCAGGACCCTCCCGCTGCCTGTCTGCTCCTCGTGGCAAACCGCCAGCCACCCCTCCGCCACCGCCCGGATCGCCCGCGCCACGGACGGCGCCGACGCGCCCGGGAGCCAGACGGACTCCGCCCGGACGCGGTCGCACACCGTGAGCATCACCCCCTCCTCGCCGGCGTAGTCGCCCTTGCCCTCGCTGATCCAGATTCCGCCGCCCGCCGCCGGCCTGATTTCGGTCCTCATGGCCCCTCACCGCCTTTCCGGGATATCCTAAGGCCCCGGGGCGGGGGCGGCAACCGGGGCCCGGGTCCGAAAAGGGCGGCGCCCGCGGGCCGTCGCGGCCGGCCGGGTCGCCCGCGCGGCGCCGTTACCGGACGCGCCGACGCCTCGCGCCGGGCCGGGGTTTGACGGGACGGCCGCCGGAGGCTACCATCTGTGTGCCCCGCGGGTGCGGGGCGAGGGAGCAGACGAGAATGAGCAAGACAGCGAGCAGCATCGTCGTGGCCGACACCGGGATCGTCGTCCCGGAGAGCCGGATCACCCTGCCGGAGGGGCGCGAGACCGACGGGATCGTCGCGCCGAGGGGCATCGTCGTCCCGGACGCCGAGGGCGGCTGGGTCGCCCTGCCGGAGGGGGGCTCGTCATGAGGGGCTTCCTGCGGAAACTGCGGTGGGTCCTGGCGCCGCCGTGCGACGAGCACGCCACGTTGCAGGTCCTGGCGAGGACGGGGATCTTCGGCCTCGCCATCGGGTGGTGGCTGGGTCCCGCGCTTGTGGGCTGGATGGCCGGGCCGCATGTGGGGAATCCCGTCGTCCAGGTCGCGGCCGTCGTGGCCGCCTGGGCCGTGTCGGTGGTCGCGGGCCTGTTCGCCACCATGGCGAGCCTGTCCCTGGCCGAGGCCATCCTGGACGACTGAGGGGGCGGACAGCAATGGACATCGGACGGATTAGGGGGCTGGTCGCGCCGCCGTGCGACGCGGGCTGCGACTTCCCGACGGTCAACTTCCTGGCGAGGGCCGGCCTCGCCACCGCCATCCTGTGGTGGCTCTGGCTGGCGCCGCTCGCCGCGTGGCTGAGCACCTGCGGCCACCCCGACCGCGACGGCCTGGCGGTGGACTTCGGCTTCGCCGCGATCCTCCTGGCGTCCGGCGGGGCGCTGGCCGCCGTCCTCAGCCTGGCGCTGGGGGGGTGGCTGTGGGACCGCTGGAGGGGGGCGTGATGGCCGGGCGCAGGCTGAGGCACCCGCACCAGGTGACGGAGCTGTCGGGGCTCTCGCCCGGGGCGCCGTACGCGTTCGTGGTGCTCGTGGGCGGCGCGGACGAGCCGGAGCGAAGCGACTATGTGATGCTCGGCGCGGTGCGGGACTCGTCGCGGACCCGCGTCGGCGCGGAGACGGTCGGGGCGTTCTTCGACATACCGCCCGGCGACCATCCGGGGTTCGTCACCGTCCACCTGGACGGCTGTGGTACGCCTTCCACTCCGACCCGGTCCCGGACGAGCCGACGCTGGTCTACTGGAACCGGGCGGGCGTCCGGACGGGGTGGGACGACGTGTCGAGCTACCTGGGGGAGGAGCCCGCGCCGGGCACGGTCGGGATGCACTGCGTCGTCGTGCCCTCGGCCGAGTGGGACCGCGACCCGAGGGTGCATGTGGTGGACTGGGTCAACCCGGACGGCGCCGTCGCGCGGGCCGGGGGCTGGGCGGACGAGGAGAGGCGGCTGAGGGCGAGGCGGGACGCGGCGATGCGGCGCGCGTGCGGGTTCGACTAGCCCTGCGGAGTTCCATGATGGACGGCGAGCGCGCGGCGTGGCACCCGGATCCCGGGGCCCGACTCAGGATGCGGTACACGGGGCGCCTGATGAGCGTCTGGCTGGGCGGCGGGCGGAGGCTGCGGCTGCTGCACTCGGAGGCCGCCGGGGTGGCCCGGGCCCTCAGGTCGCCCGGCGGGGCGGAGATGGAGCTCGCGAGCGGCGCGGCCGTCGCGGCGCTGCGGTCCGGCGGCCGGGTCGGGCTGCGGGTGCTGTTCGCGCCCGGCGACACCGGCCCCGGGGGCGTCCCGAGGCCCAGGGTCGGCGACGGCGCCGACTTCGTCGCGTGGCTCCCCGAGGCGGACGCGGAGCGGGTGGCCAAGGCCCTGGAGTCCCTGCACGGCGCGGCGCCGATTCCGGTGGACGCCGTGAGGCGGGGCGGGAAGGGGGACTGACGGGCCGCCCCCTCCGGG
>Ga0180435_10004284_pt1 | contig 14078 bp, 12 predicted proteins | sample SS_ome_3_FD_132467 | JGI IMG/M metagenome (GOLD analysis project Ga0180435, IMG submission 132467) | Hypersaline lake sediment archaeal communities from the Salton Sea, California, USA - SS_3_S_1 metaG | ecosystem: Environmental > Aquatic > Non-marine Saline and Alkaline > Hypersaline >... | reverse complement strand
TATTTCCTTGAGGCCCTCCGGCCACACCGAAACGGTCACTTCCCCCAGATGGGCCGTTCGCAACAAATACATAAACGTTCTGGCCTGTCCGATCCCTCCCCCCACACTTAAGGGGATTTCGTCATTAAGTATCGCCTGATGGTACGGAAGCTTCAAAAAATCCTCCTGCCCGGCGACCCGGAGTTGCAGCTTCAGGGTGTCTTTGGTCACCCGGATCCCCATGGAAGTCAGTTCGTGACGACGCCGGGTCACCGGATTCCACACCAGAATATCCCCGTTCAAGCCATGGTACTGCTCACCATCTTTCACCAAGGTTTGGGTAATCCAGTCATCGTAGTCAGCCGCTCGCATCTCGTGGGGATACCCATCTTTCAAGGGCTGACCGATGCCGATAATAAAAACGGCCGGGGACTTTTCTTGCAGCAACCGGGTTTCCCTTTCCTTTCGGGGTAACTCCGGATACAAATCCAGAATCTCCTCGGCATGATAAAAGGCAATGTCTTCCGGGATAGGGGCATATCGGCCTTTCGCCAGGGCCGGAAACATCTCTTCCACCATCTGCCCGGCCTCCCGAATGACTTTCCAGATCTTTCTCACCACGCCCCTCAAGAAGTCCAGATTCCGGTCTTCAGCGGTGATCACCCGCTCCCAGTCCCACTGATCCACGTAGGCACTGTGGTCGTGGTCCAAGAAATAATCTTTTCGAATCGCCCGCATATCCGTACATATCCCTTGACCGACCCCACAGCCGAATTGCTTAAGCGCCATGCGTTTCCATTTCGTCGCCGCCTGGACGACCTGGGCCTGTATGGGGGGGTCCAGCCCCAACCCGCAAGGAAACTCGATGGGGGTTCGTGACCCGTCCCGATCCAAATAATCATTCATGCCGCTGTCTCTATCGACGATTAACGGCACCTGAACCATTTGCAGGTTCAGTTCTCGGCACAGATTGGTTTCAATATAGTCTTTGACGACGAAAACCGCCTTCATTCTTTCTAAAGGAGAGAGGAGGGACTCATAATCATCGGGAAGGGTCAATTCTAATTCGTCGTAATTACCAATGCCCGGCCCCGCCAGATCCGCTGTCTTGTCCGTCATCAGATATTCCTTCCGTTTACTACCGCTTCGTTTAATGTTGATGAGACCTGATGTTTCGCCTTGACCCGAAGAAGCCCCGGACTATTGTGAAAGTACATCAGGCTGGAACCACACCCGCGCTCCATAAAAAACGTCTCCAACTCATCAAACAAGACCGGCTGTGAGGGCCAGGTAAAACCTTTTTCCCCGCGCCGCATCGCCTGCCATACCTTTAACACCTCCGGTGCGTTCCCGAAGACTTCGTCCCGGGCCGGCTTACACAAGAACATCTCACACACAATGGGTTTGATGTGCCACAAGCAGCCGTTATCACCCAAATAAACGCATTTACTACCGGGATCGCATCTCAAGGCCTGTTTCAAACTCTGAATTTCTTCGGTTGAAGAAACCAGGAGATTGACGACGATGTCGGCAAAAAAAATGGTAATGCCTTCTCGACCACAACAAACACTTTTTCCACTTTGATAACACCGATAGGAACATATTGCCGAGAAGTGCGTATCGAGAAAGCGATCAACATCCCGCCGGAAAGCCAGATAATCCGCTATGCTTCGTTCGAGCGCGTTCCGGACACCCGGGGAAAGACCGCCCAGGCATGCCAAAACCTCGTTGATCGTTTGCAGCTGTTCCGCGTTGTATTCACTCAATCTTAAACTCGATAATCTTCAGTATCCGATTCTGTGAATCCACCACTTCGACTCGCCAGTCTCCGATTTCCATGGGTCGGATGATCTTGGAGCTATATGTCCTGAAGTTATTTGAACGGATGTCCAACGGAACCCGGGCACGCTCGATATCCCCGTAGAACCAAACATGGACAATCCGGGTATCCGTTTGTGCACCGTAAATTCGTGTCAGACAATAAAGCTTCCCAATATCCGCTGGAAATACCACATCCTTCCCCACACATTCGTGGTCCACCACATCACGACATATCGCAGCGTCCACCACTTCCAGTTGATTCGTTTGTTCCGTCTGCCCCATGCCGCTACATGGCAAAAAGAGCGTTACGACGACAACCGTCCAGCAAAGGCATACCCATTGTTTCATGATCCTATTCCTTTCTCAACGCCGCAAGAACCAGCTGACGTTTCATCAGAGATGGACGACACATTTGTGTAATAGGCCAAGACAGCCTCACAGAGACCGGGAATCGTGTACTCGGTTGCTTCGATGTCAACATTGAATCCCAACTGAGTCGCTGTCTCCGCCGTTATGGGACCGATACAAGCCGTCTTGACACCACTCATCAACTCGTCAAACCGATCCGGAGGTACTGCGGCCTTAAAATTCTTCACCGTCGACGAGCTGGTAAAGGTTACCAGATCGACGCTATGATCTTCCAGGCGTCCAATCAACCTGTTCATCCCTTCGGAGACCTGTTGGGTTTGATAGGCGGCGATTTCATCCACGTGCCCTCCCATCTTTCGAAGTTCCACCGGGAGTATAGGTCTGGCTTCCTTGGCCCGAGGAAGCAAAATCCGCTTTCCCTCCAAGGTCTCTTCCTGGAAGGCATCAATGACCGATTCAGCAACGTAACTTTCCGGGATAATGTCACTTTTTAGGCCGAAATCGCGCAAGCGTCTTGCCGTGGCAGGTCCAATGCTGGCCGTTCGGACCCCGCCCAGCGACCGCACGTCTCTACCTTGCTGAAATAACCGTTCAAAAAAGAAATTCACCCCATTGACACTGGTCAAAACCAGCCAGTCATACCGCTCGAGTCTTTCGATCGCCCGATCCAAAGGTGACCAGTCATCCGGCGGTACCACCTGAATGGTAGGACATTCCAGACATTCGGCACCCAAGGCGGAGAGCTTGGCCACCAGCTCGCTGGCTTGCTGTCGTGTTCGGGTCACCACCACCGTCTTTCCGAAAAGCCGCTTCTCCTCAAACCAGTTTATCTGGTCCCTCAGCTCCACCACCTTTCCCACTATGATGACCGCCGGCGGCTTGAGCCCGGACGCCCTTACACGATCCACAATGGTACCCAAGGTTCCAACCACGGTGAACTGCGAAGGCGTCGCCCCCCACCGAACAACGGCGGTCGGCGTCTGCGGATCCCGCCCGCCGACAATGAGCCGCTCGACGATATCGGCCAGGTTCTTAACACCCATAAAGATGACCAAGGTGCCCACACCGGCGGCCAGCTTGGACCATTCGATTGTGGATACCAGCTTCGTGGGATCCTCATGGCCTGTTACAAAGGCCACGCTTGTGTTGTATCCACGCATGGTCAGGGGAATACCCGCAAAAGTCGCCGCCGCCACCCCGGCCGTAACGCCCGGCACCACCTCAAAAGGAATCTGGTGAGCTGCGAGGACCCTTGCCTCTTCACCCCCGCGTCCAAAAATAAACGGATCACCCCCCTTCAGGCGGACGACGGCACGCCCTTCCCGCGCATGGTCAACGAGCATCTGGTTTATGGCTTCTTGATGGACGGTGTGCTTACCCTGTTTCTTGCCCACATAAATGGTTTCCGTACCGGCAGGAACATGCTGCAACAAATTGGCGGCTAGAAAATCATATATGACCACATCGGCCTCATGCAAACATTTCACGCCTCTCAATGTGATCAAATCCGGCATGCCGGGACCGGCCCCGACCAAATAGACCTTGCCCACGCTCATCCTTGTACGTCCTGTGCCGAGCGACCATATACCTCGTCGAGGATTTCCCTGCCACCTTGTGCCAAAAGCCGTTCCGCCAATTGTTCACCCAAATCCTGTCGCCGTTCCACAGGTCCGGAAACCGTTTCCCGCAGCAGGAGAGAACCATCCACTTCCGAGATAAGCCCCGTGAATTCGATCTCTTCACCAACAAGCGTCGCTTGTCCGGCGATCGGGACCTGACATCCCCCTTCCAAACGGGCCAAAAAGGCCCGCTCTGTCTCCACGGTGACTCGCGTTTCTCTGTCGTCCAACGGAGCGATCAAGGCCTTGGTATCCTCGTCCGCCTCTCGTATTTCTATAGACAGCGCCCCCTGGCCGATGGCTGGCAACATGATTGAGGCTGGAATGTACTCGGTAACATGTTCCGCAAGACCCAACCGGGTAATGCCTGCCGCTGCCAAGATGATGGCATCCAGGTCTTCCGTTTCCAGTTTTCTGAGTCGCGTGTTCAGATTCCCCCTCAAACCACACACCACGATATCCGGCCGTAAATGGCGAACCTGGGCACCCCGTCTCAGACTGCTGCTACCTAACCGAGCGCCCTGGGGCAGCTCATCAAAGGTTTTGGCGTCCTTGGAGATCAACACGTCTAAGGGATTTTCCCTCTTGGGTACGGCGCCGATGCACAGCCCCGGCGGCACCTCCGCAGGCATATCCTTCATACTGTGAACAGCGATGTCCACATGTTCTTCCAAGAGAGCCGTTTCAATCTCCTTAACGAAAAGCCCTTTCCCGCCCACTTGGGCGAGCGGCACGTCGAGGATCTTATCCCCGGTCGTCTTTATTTTCACCAACTCGATACGGCATCCCGGATGAAATGCCGAGAGCTGGGCCTTGACCCATTCGGCCTGCCATACCGCCAGGGCACTGCCTCTTGTCCCGATGTGAACCGTCTTTTCCATAATCATCAGTGCCCACACGTGTTGCAACTGGTTGCGTTACAGGAACTACAACTAGCGCCTTCCGAACTGGTAAACCCGCTGTCACTCTTATGGCTGACCTTGGAAAGCAGCCTACTGACCTTCTTGCCCTTACATGTCGGACAGGTAATCTTTTCTTTACCCAAGACCAGAACCTCGAAATCCTTTTCACACGTCTTACAATGGTATTCAAAAATCGGCATTTTTCTTCTCCTTTTAAAAGTCCCTCCGATTATTTGTGATAAACAGTCAAAATATCAGCTTCCAGCCGGAATGACAATTACAGAATGGATAAACTCGATTCTGTGTTGGTATCAAGAACCGAGGGATTCGATAATCGAAGCGGCCAGGAGGGGAAACATAATCTCGTGGTGGCCGACGAGACTATACCCCGTCCCGCCGAGACTCGTAGGACGGGTAACCACGTTGGTCATCGGTCGATAATGACGAATAAAATCCAGATTTGCCGTCGTAAATGACGTCACCTCAGAGCCCATATTTCTTACTAAGGTAAGGGCCTTTAAAAAAACTTCGGGAAGAATAACCGCCGAACCGACGTTTAAATAGACACCACCCTCCAGCTCCGAAACCACGGACGCAAAGAGTCGAAAATCCCGATGACTTGCTGCGCCCACGGTCCGTGGATCAAACTCCGGATGAACGTGGAGGACGTCGGTTCCCATGGCAACATGTACGGTTGCAGGAATACCCTGACGATAGGCAACACCAAGGATACTTTCCCCGGCGTAAGGAAGATCGGTCTCCACAATATGCCGCCCCACGGCAGCCCCAAGCCCCTCACCTGTTGCAGCGGCCCGGGCGATGGATTGGTTCAAAAAGTCTGCCGAGTCCTTGGTCATGCCGAAGGCCCCGTCTTCCAAGCCCTTTTGGACATCCTCAGAGGTCCTTCCGATCATGGCCACCTCCACGTCGTGTATAATCCCGGCACCATTTAGGGCCACGGCCGAAAGGATCCCTCGTTCTATCAGGTCCGCGACAATGGGATTTAGGCCCACTTTAATGACATGGGCGCCCATGGCCATCACAACAGGCGTCTCAGCCCGATGAGACGCCACGATAGCCTCAGCGAGCCTCCTCAGGTCATCAGCACCCAGGATATTCGGTAACGAGGCCAAGAAATCGGCAAAGGTCCCCCCCGGTTGCCACGGATTGCCGAAATCCGCACGGTCTACCTTACTGGTTCTGGCCTTCAGCGCACATGTCCGCAGCACCGGAATATCGATGGGCCTATAGGTTTTCATCTCACTCCATCCCCTGCCTCGGACAATCAAGGCCAAGGCGGTTAATCATAAAAAAGCTCGGGGAAAAGAATCCGATCGGTCAGGTCGCATAGAATATGCCCGATCAGGATATGGGTCTCTTGAATACGGGGGGTTTTGTCGGAATTGACGATGAGGGACAAATCACAACGGTTTTTCAGTTCACCGCCGCCACAACCCGCCAACCCGATGGTGTAGAGATCCAATTTTTTAGCGGCTTCCAGCCCGGCGTTAACATTATCTGAATTCCCGCTGGTGCTTATCCCCAGGACAATATCCCCCCTGTCTCCCAGCGCTGTGATCTGCTTGGAAAAGACATGTTTAAAAGAATAATCGTTGGAAATACTCGTCAAGACGGACGTATCCGTGGTCAGTGCCAGTGCGGGCAAAGGTCTTCGCTCAACGGTGAATCGATTCACAAACTCTGCTGCAATATGCTGGGCGTCCGATGCGCTGCCTCCGTTGCCAATAATCAATAACTTGTGGCCTGACGCGAAACAGGAAGCCACTTGGCGGGCCGCCTCTTCAACGGACCCGATGTTTTCCCTGAAGAAACCCGCCATCACCTCGGTGCTCTCCGCTACCGTGTTGAATATGACGTCTTTCACCGACTACTGCCTTCCTTGGGCCTTGTTCCGGGCCTTTTCGATCAGTTCCTTACAAGGGTGACCGAGTTCGTGAGCATGAGCCAACGCCGCCATCGCCTTCTCATAGTCACCCCACTTCATGTACAATTCTCCCAATCGACGTTGGTAAAGCCCATTGTCGCCGGCGATGGAAACACTCTCCTCAGCCAAAACAATGGCGATCTCAAGATTCTCTCCCAAAATACCATACACATGGGCCAGGCTGTTGAGGCTCTTGGCGTCCCGCGGCGATGCCTTGATCGCCTTTTCGTAGAACTTTGCCGCGTTATGGAAGTCTTCTTTTGCCACGTAGCAATCCGCCAATGACCGAAAGACACCCGACCCCACGGATATCCTTTCCGCCGCCTCCTCCAGATAGATGATCGCGTTGTCTATTTCCCCCATCTCTTGATAAGACATCCCAATGTGGCCGGCGATATCCGGATTTTGGCCATCCAGCGAACGGGCCCGAAGAAACAGCTCCAGGGCCCTATTGCGTTTCTTTTGTTTCAGATAGGTCAACCCCAGATTATAGGTAGCCATGACATCTTCGGGGCTTATCGCTACAGCCGCCTCAAAAGCACCGATGGCCTTGTCAAGGTCTCCCCGTACCCCGTAACATACACCAAGACTATTATAGACATTTAGATTCCCGGGGTCTATTTCGGCAGCCGTTTCATATTCGGCGATCGCCCCTTCTACGTCACCGTTTTGATACAGCTTGTCGGCACTGATGTTCAAACTGACCGCGTCAAACGGGGTGACTGTACGGGCTCCGAAAAAAGAGGCATGAGTCAGGGCCTTACGGGCATTTTCCAAGATCGTCACCGGCTCAAAAGGGCCGAAGGGATATACGGCCAGTCCCACAGAGACCGTCTCGTCGGTGACATTGGTATATCGGCGCTGCAAGACCTTGGCAAGATCCACCGCTGCCTCCTCCCCCAGATAGGGGCAAAAGAGACCAAACACATGGGCACCCAAACGGCCCCATCTGATTTCCCATGTTCCATTCAGATCGGCCAAGACCCGGGGAAGCTGGATCAAACGAGGCAAAAAGAGGGTTTCCCCGAAATCCTTGAGTTTTTTTTCGAAGTCATCGATGGAAACGACTAACACGGCAAACCGTGGGGTTTGTTGAGCCAGACTCTCAATATGGCGCTCAAAGGCCTCACCGGTTAACATCCCCGGAAAGTGAGAATCGAGCACGTCCGCGCCGAAACTATGTCGTTCAGAACTAGGCATGCCTCAATATTTCTTCAAGGGTATTGGAAATCATGGGGATCTCCTCGGTCTGAACGGTCCGCAAATCGATAATCATCCAATCGTCTTCAATCCGTCCGACCACCGCAGGCGTAGATTTTCTCATGCGACGTTCCAGTCTGCTGGCGGACAATCCGGCCATTTGGACCCCCACACATTTGGTGGGAAGCTCTTGGAGAGGAAGGGATCCGCCGCCGACACGGGAGGATCCATCAAATAATTCGACCTTGAGACGGCCTTCACTGATCGCCTTTATTCTATTCCGGAGTCGCCTGGCCTTTTTGGCGATTTCCTCGATAGGCAGCGTCAACATCCGTAATGTGGGAATCTGGGACAGGGCTTTGCGTTCATCGCGATACATATGGAGCGTCGCCTCTAAAGCGGCCAAGGTCATCTTGTCAATCCGCAGGGCACGGTTCACCGGGTTCTTTTTGATACGCTCGACCACGTCTTTCTTGCCCACGATGATGCCGGCTTGGGGACCACCAAGCATCTTGTCTCCGCTGAAAGAAACCACATCGGCACCGGCAGACACCGTTTCCTGTACAGTGGGCTCGTGGATTAGGCCGTACCGGGAAAGGTCCACAAAGCTACCGCTTCCCAAGTCCTTCATAACCGGCAGATGGTATTTTTTTCCCAGGGCGACCAGTTCCGCCAAAGGGACTTCAGAGGTAAAACCGACTATGGCATAATTGCTGGTGTGAACCTTAAGGAGTAGCGCCGTTTCCTCGCCGATCGCCCGCTCGTAGTCCGCGGGGTGAGTCCTGTTGGTGGTACCGACTTCTACCAGTCCGGCATTGCTTCGTGCCATCACATCGGGAATTCGAAAGGACCCTCCAATCTCCACCAGCTCTCCCCGGGAAACAATGACCTCCTTGCCTCTGGCCAGGGTTTCAAGGGCCAAGAAGACGGCACCCGCATTGTTGTTTACTACCAGTGCCGCCTCGGCACCACTGATCTCACACAAAATGTCCTCGACGGCACTGTACCGGGACCCTCTCTTGCCTGTACCAAGATCAAACTCCAGATTGGAGTACCGAGCGGTAATCCGGTCAACGTGCTTGGCAACCTCAGGCGCCAATAGGGAGCGCCCCAAGTTCGTATGTATAACCACCCCTGTCGCATTGATGACCCGTGTCAGGTTAAACCCCATCTTCTCTTCCACAGCACCTTTGGTGAGCCGCAACAGTTGGGCATCAGAAAAAAGGGTCTCATCCATTCCATCAGGAGCACTCAGAATCCGTGACCGCAAATCCTCGATGACATTTCGGATGGACTGTACCACCACGGGCCTGGGAACCGATTTGTCGAACTCGCTGCCGTCCCATAGGTCTAGTACATGGTCAACACCGGGAAGCCTGCGAAACAAGGTCTGTTGTTTAGAATCCAAACCTGCCCCCTTCACACCTATATCTTATCTATCTTTTTGTTATTGTTGTAACAATAGCACATTCCAGACAAACTTGCCACGTAAAATCCGGATCTGCTTTCAAGCTATTTGCCGCCCTTTAGCACCTTGAGCTTGGCGTCTATGAGTTCTTTATGAGTCAAACGAAGCAATTTGGCCACTTTGTGGGCGAGATAGTCTTCATACTTGTCGAGTTGATGATCCTTGTACGCAATTTCCCACACGGTTTCGATAATCTGCAGCTTCTCTTCTCTCGAGTAATTTTCATTGATCCGATTGGTAAACTGCCATAAGTCGATACTTCCCTTCAGTTCAAGTTCGGAAGCATCGATGAGGGCCGTGACATCGTCGTCTGGCAGCCCGTAATCCTGTTTGAGGGTAGACACCACATGGGCTTTTTCCGATTGGCTGAATTCGCCGTCGATATTGGCCATCTCCAGAAAGAGCGCACAGGTGGCCACCCGAATGTCGTGATGAGGCTCATCGTTCTTTTTTGATGGACTCTGATCCCCCATGCCTTTGCCGAAAAACTTTTTAATCACGTCAATCATAGGTCTACCTAAGCTCCATCTCCAACTGCTTCAACTCGTTTATTCGATCCCTTAACTCAACCGCCTGCTCAAAGGCCAGATCTCTTACCGCCTCCTTCATCTCCCGCTCCAGCTTTTGAATCTTCTTTTCAAGATCCTGAGGTGATTCAAAGTCTTCCTTGGCTTCCGAAATCACGGGTATATTTACATAATCGGCTTCATAAACCGAGGACAAGAGGTTTGAGATGTCCTTTCGTATCGTCTCCGGTGTAATCCCGTGGTCCCGATTGTAAGCCAACTGCACGCCCCGTCGGCGCTCAGTTTCTTCAACAGCCCGTTGTATGGATTGGGTCAACCTATCGGCATAAAGGATTACCATGCCGAGCACATTTCTAGCAGCCCGCCCGCAGGTTTGTATCAATGAACGCTCGGAACGGAGAAACCCCTCTTTATCCGCATCCAAGATCCCCACCAGGCTGACTTCAGGCAAATCCAAACCCTCTCTCAAAAGATTAATGCCAACCAACACATCAAATGCGCCAAGACGCAGATCCCGGATGATCTCGGTACGTTCCATGGTCGTGATGTCCGAGTGTAAATATCGAACGCGAATGCCCAAGCCGCTATAGTAATCGGTAAGGTCTTCGGCCATCCGCTTGGTGAGGGTGGTCACCAAAACCCGTTCATTACGTTCCTCTCTGAGCTTAATTTCTTCAAGAAGATCGTCCACCTGGCTTTCCGCAGGCCTGACCACCACTTCCGGGTCGACAAGCCCTGTAGGGCGAATTACTTGTTCCACCACACGCTTGCCCGCCTTTTCAAGTTCATAATCTCCGGGTGTTGCGGAGACATAGATCGCCTGAGTCCATTTTTGGTTAAACTCCTCGAAATTCAGCGGTCGGTTGTCCAAAGCCGACGGAAGCCTGAAACCATAAGCCACCAACGTCTCCTTTCTCGATCGGTCCCCACGATACATGCCTCGAAGCTGTGGCACGCCGATATGGCTTTCATCGATGAAAAGGATATAGTCGTCAGGAAAATAGGACAGTAAGGTGGGCGGCGGCTCACCGGGGGCCCGTCCCGTCAGATGCCTGGAGTAGTTCTCTATGCCATGACAATATCCGAGTTCCTGTATCATTTCCAAGTCAAAATCCGTGCGTTCTTCAATGCGTTGCGCCTCGATCAACTGCCCCGCTGTTCGGAAATGGGCAATGCGACCTTTCAGTTCTTCCCGAATCGACTTCACGGCATGTTTAAGTGTTATTTTGCTGGCCACGTAATGACTGGCGGGAAAGATGACCACCCGCTCCAGAGATCGAATCACTTTTCCGGTCAACGGATCAATTTCGGCGATACCCTCGACGACATCATCGAAAAATTCGATTCGTATGGCCTTAACATGTTCATAGCTTGGAAATACCTCAATTCGATCTCCTCTGACCCGAAACCCGTCTCGATAAAAATCGTAATCATTGCGACTGTATTGCATGGAAACCAGTTTGCTCAACATGGCGTCTCGATCAAGTCTGGCTTGAGTGGTAACCTCCATGCACATTTCCAGATAGTCTTCCGGAGCCCCCAGTCCAAAGATGCATGAAACACTGGCCACCACAATGACGTCCCGCCTCGACAAAACCGACCGGGTGGCGGAGTGACGAAGCCGGTCAATCACCTCATTTACAGAGGCATCCTTTTCAATGTAGGTATCCGCGGCAGGCAAGTAGGCTTCGGGTTGATAATAATCGTAGTAGCTGACAAAATATTCGACGGCATTTTCAGGGAAAAGCCCCTTGAACTCGCTATAGAGCTGTGCCGCCAGGGTCTTATTGGGAGCGATAATCAGCGCAGGCCTTTGGACGTTCTGGATGATATGGGCCATCGTAAAGGTTTTGCCCGAACCGGTGGCACCGAGCAGGACTTGGTGGCCTTTGCCTGCGACGAGACCTTTGCTTAGGTATGTGATGGCATGGGGTTGATCTCCTCGAGGCTCAAAATCGGACGTTAGCTTAAAAATCGACAAGAGCAGTTTTCCTTTGGCCTCAGGAGTGCTTTATTTTCCACGCCGTACCATCCGGACGGTCCTCAAGAACAATGTTCATCTCCGCCAGCTGGTCACGTATTTGATCCGCCCGCCCCCAGTCCTTATTTTTTCTGGCCTCCACCCGTCGAGCGATGAGATCTTCTATGGTGGATTCGTCGATTGCATCTCCTTGTATCCCTGCCGTCTTGGGCCGGGCAAAGAATTCAGACGGCGTTTCAGTGCCGATACCCAATACTGCGCCTGCCCTGAGAAAATCAGTGCGGAGTTCACCAAGGGTTTGTATCCGCCCTTGGTCTCCCGAAGCGATCTTTTCGTCCATCAGGCGATTGGCCTGTCGGAGGGCATCAAAGAGAAAACCAAGTGCTTGAGCCGTATTAAAATCGTCGTCCATGGCCTCACAAAAGCGGGCCCAAAGGTCCCCCGACGGCCTTGAGCCCTCGGTATCCTCGACGAACCCCAGTGTCTGAGACAGTCTATCCAACGCCGTGTATATTTTTTCCAAACCCGCTTGGGCTTCCTGCATGGCTTCATGGGAAAAGTCGAGCGGGCTCCGGTAATGACTGGAAAGGAGAAACAGCCGAATCGCTTCTGGGGAGTATTGTTGAACAATATCCTTGATCATCAGAAAGTTTCCAAGAGACTTGGACATTTTTTCTTTGTTGATTTGCACAAACCCATTATGGACCCAGAAATTTGCGAACCCTTTTCCGAAGGCACCCTCCGATTGGGCAATCTCATTCTCATGGTGAGGGAACATGAGGTCTTTTCCACCGCCGTGAATATCGAAGACGTCCCCCAAGAAATGGATACTCATGGCGGAGCATTCGATATGCCAGCCCGGCCGACCTCTTCCCCACGGACTATCCCAAGACGGTTCCCCCGGTTTCGCCGCTTTCCATAAGACGAAATCAAAAGGATTTCGCTTCTTTTCATTCGGTTCCACCCGCGCACCGGCCACCATGTCTTCCAGATTTCGACCCGAAAGTTTCCCGTAGGCATCAAATTTTTCTACAGAATAAAAAACATCACCGCCGGCCTCATAGGCAAGCCCTGCATCAAATAGCCGGGCTATAACCTCAATAATCTCTGAAATATGCTGGGTCGCCCTTGGCTCCTCCGTGGGCAACGCCACTTTCAGGGCGTCCATGTCCCGATAAAACTCATCGATGTACTTGTCTGAGAGTGCTTTGGTGGAAACACCCAATTCGTTGGCCCGCTGAATGATCTTATCGTCAATATCAGTAAAGTTACGCACATAGGTTACTTCGTAACCGATGGCTCGGAAATAACGGACAATCACGTCAAATACCACCACCGAACGGGCATGACCGATATGGCAGGAATCATAGACTGTGGGCCCACACACATAGATCTTGACTCGGTTGGGTTCCACGGGCGTAAACATTTCTTTCTTTCTTGTCAATGTGTTGTAAATTTTCAACATGGTTATCCGGTTTCCTCGGCTGATTTGCGCTTCTTGTGCCAATATCTTTTTATTTGAGATCCCATCGCAGCAACCGCCGAGGTGACGGACTTTCTAAACTGGTCCGTCATATTTAACGACGTATATTTGACGGAACCGCTTGCCGGATCGGCTACTGATACCCCCGTATTTGCATCCAGCGCCCGCACTGAAAATGTCGCCGTACTCATTTCCCGGGTCCTCCCATAATACTTAAGATCCATGGAACCTGTCTTTTGAACTTCAGCCAAAAGGAGGATCTGCACCCGCTGTTGCGGCACAAATTCCCTAATGGAGTACCACGTTAGCGGTACATCCCCATATTGCATTTTTTTTCTGAGCACCGGGATTTCCGATACAGAGGCAACCGGCAAGCCACTGCCCCCGATAACAGACTCCAAGTGCGGCTGGACCAATGACGTCAGGGACTGCTCGCCTGAAATTACCATCAACACGGTAGGCACTTCAGGCATTGGCGGGACTCTCTCCGGTTCGGCTTTAGCGACCGTTTGGGTCCCTGCGCGCGGGGCCTTTTCCTCTTGGAGCGATGGGGCAGGAGCCCTTTCTTCTTGGACCGACGGAACCACTTCTTCCGGGCGCTTATCACCGACCGGGATATCCGCCTGACGCCCACCCTCCGAAAGGGTTTCGCCCCCTGCCGCCACTTCATGGGAAGCCACTTCCTGTTCCCTTGTAACTTGGCTCTTAAGCGCGTCCTTCTTGAATCCACCGTCAACCAACCACACAATCAGCAAAACCGCCAATGCCACACCGGCGATGCCCC
>Ga0180435_10004280_pt1 | contig 14081 bp, 10 predicted proteins | sample SS_ome_3_FD_132467 | JGI IMG/M metagenome (GOLD analysis project Ga0180435, IMG submission 132467) | Hypersaline lake sediment archaeal communities from the Salton Sea, California, USA - SS_3_S_1 metaG | ecosystem: Environmental > Aquatic > Non-marine Saline and Alkaline > Hypersaline >... | reverse complement strand
TTTTTATTTTCACGTTGTACGACCAGATTAACGGTTGAATTCAAGGTTCCCATAAGCAGCTTACTGATTTGGCCGGCGGATTGTTCCCGGCAGATGTTTTGATTGATCGCATGGATACGGTCCCCCGGTACAATACCCGCCTGATCAGCGGGACTGTCATTGATAACGTCGAATACCACCGGATAATCTCCCCAAAAAACCAAATCGACGCCCACACCGACATAAAATCCTCCCAACCGATCTTTTAGGGACATATATTGACGTGGCGTGAGAAGATAAGAATAGGTGTCGAGATTATCGACCAGGGCGCAAGCGAGTTCCCACGCAACCCATGATTCTCCTAAACCAGTATCCATACTTAATTTGCGTAAAATATTTTCCACCGTTACCACTGTTTGCTTATCGCAGAAATGATATTGGGCGATGGCGCTTCTGATAGAGATAATTTTTTGTTTCAGCAGGGGGAGTTTTTCGTGAATCACCGGATACTGTTTGAGAACCTGGGGATTTTCGAGCGCTACCTGTAATTGAATCATTGCTTTGCCAAGCAACGGCTTCATCTCGACTCTTTGATAATAACTATTTTGAATAATTTCGACAACTTTTTCGAGCTGCCTTAGAGACTCGTCTGTTTCGGCTTTAATAATCAAAGGTGCCAAACTTCCGTCACGATACCTTTCTTCCAGAGCGGTATGGGCCTGGGGCCGAAGGAGGTCCAGACGCAGTTGTTCAGAATCATTAGCTCTCAGTGATGCCGGTGTACGCCAAAACAAAATACCGAATAAGAGCGTAAAGATCAGAATAATACGCAAGAATAAGAAAGCAGATAGCCTAGAAAAAGTAAACTGGATACCTTTATCCCTCCGGGCAGAAAGAGCCGCAGCGCAAACCTGAATATTATTTCGATTCATATTTAATCTCATCACAATTTGATTTTTAAAATACTACGCAGGAAAAAGTACGAAAACGCCCATAAAAAATATTACCCAAAAGCATCTTTTACATGTAATATACCTCCCGGAAGCATCTTCAGGCAAATCAGGGAGGTGTTTTGATTCTGAGAAATCAATATTTATTGGTTTCTATAAGAAACATGCCGCCAAAAGCGGGATATATTGTCTAAAATACCACAGATATTTTGTCTATTTTAACAGGACAGAGCATTAGAGAGGATTTTGACCCAATGACACAAAGTGAAGAAAAAACTCAGGAAACAACCGGGCACTGCCGGATCAAGCCTTTTGTTCTGATTATTCGGGATGGCTGGGGTTATAATGGTAATCCCGAATTGCATTCCTATGACGCTACCCGAATCGCCAATACTCCCGTTGACGACCGGCTTCGAAAGGAATATCCTTGCTGCCTGATCGGTTGCAGCGGCGAAGATGTGGGCCTACCGGTTGGAACCATGGGTAATAGTGAAGTTGGGCACCAGAATATTGGTGCCGGTCGAGTTGTTTTCCAGGAGTCCATGAGACTAACCCGGGAGATACGAGAGGGACGTTTTTTTGAAAATGAACAATTATTAAAAGCGATAAAACACTGTCATACGAATAACAGTAAATTGCACCTGATTGGTTTACTCAGTGACGCCGGGGTGCATTCACTTCTGGGTCATCTCTATGGTTTACTGGAAATGGCCCAGCGAAACCAACTGGACCGGGTATTTGTTCATGCCTTGATGGATGGCCGTGATACTCCTCCTACCAGTGGGCAGGATTTTGTCCGCGCCGTCGAAGAAAAGATGAGCGAGATCGGAGTAGGTCGCATTGCCACTTTGATAGGTAGGTTTTACGGCATGGATCGTGATCAGCGTTGGGAACGAGTGGAAAAAGCTTATCAATGTTTCCGCTATGGCAAAGGCCATAAGGCCCCTTCTGCTCTCCAGGCCATCCAGGCCAGTTACCAAAACGAGATTACTGACGAATTTGTTGAACCGGTTTTAATTACCGGGGACGATTCACAACCGGTCGCACTGATAGAAGATGGAGACGCGGTTATTTTTTTCAACTTTCGGGGAGATCGACCTCGTGAGATTACCCGAGCGTTTGTCGATCCGGACTTTAATGGTTTTGATCGTGGGCCTCAATCCCGGGTTCATTATCTCTGTTTGACTGAATATGACGCGACCATTCCGGCACCAGTGGCCTTTCCCAAGCCGCCCAAAATGAAAAATATTGTCGGGGAATACTGGTCTCGTTTGGGTTTGAAACAATTTCGTTGTGCGGAGACGGAAAAGTACGCTCATGTTACCTTTTTCTTCAACGACTATACCGAACCACCTTTTGCCGGAGAAGATCGCCAAATTGTCCCTTCACCGAAAGTGCAGACCTATGATTTGAAACCGGAAATGTCCGCTTTGGAAGTCACCGAAACAATTTTGGAACGACTGAACAGTGAAAAATACGATGTGATGGTAATTAACTTTGCCAATCCCGATATGGTGGGTCATACCGGGGTGATGGAAGCCGCAGTCCAGGCTGCCGAAACCGTGGACCAATGTGTGGGCCGGGTTATCGATAAGGTGCGGCAGTTGGGGGGATCCGCGATTATCACCGCCGACCATGGCAATCTGGACCTTATGTGGGATGTGGAAAATAATATGCCTTTTACCGCCCATACCACCGCGCCGGTCCCGTTAATTTTGGTCGATGAACAACATAAAAATGTCTCGCTTCGCGATGACGGTATATTAGCCGATGTGATTCCGACGGTCTTAGATGTGATGGGCTTACCCCAGCCGGAAGAAATGACGGGTAAATCACTGATTATATAACCATAGGGTATGAAAATTCCCGGCAGGGCCCGATGTTAATGTTTTCCTGACATGTAAATACATAATAATAAAACGGGAAAATTCAATCGTGACACGTATAAAAGGGATTAAGGATGACGGGCGAACGTAAGCGAATACATGCGGGGATTATTTACGCGGACTGTGAACGCAGTGCCCTGGGAACACGGTCGCGAGTAGCGAAAGACTTGGCGGGCAAGAAGGTGCTGCGGCGGACGGTGGAACGGTTGAGTCGAGCGAAGCGGCTGGATGAGATTGCAGTGTTTTGTCCGGCGGGGCAGGTGGATATTATCGGGGCGTTGATCAAGGAAACGGGAGCGGTCGTGGTGGGGCTGCAACAGCCAGTGGGGATCAGTGCGCGGATCACGCGGCGGAAATGGGCGCTGACAAGCTGGCGAGGAGGGATCGGGGAAGCAACGCAGTTTGACGAACAGATGTTTACGGGTGAGATGTTAGCCCGAATGCGTGACCGGGGGTATTACTCGGTGTTTTCGGTACCAGCTGAAGCGGTGGTATTGGATGCGCAACTGGTAGATGAGATGGTGGAACATCATGAGGAGCACGGCGATGAGATGCGGTTTACGTTTACCCAGGCGGCGCCGGGATTGAGTGGGTGCATGTATCGGCTGGACCTGCTGGGTGACCTGACTGAGGCGCGAAAGAGTGTGGGGGATTTACTGGCCTATGATCCGGATACGCCGCACGCGGATTACATTGTACAGGAATGCGCATACAAGGTAAAAGAAAGGCTCTACGGTTCGGAGTTTCGTTATATCGCCGATACGGAGCGGAGTTGGGCGGGGCTGGAGAAACTGCTGGCCGGGATGGACGACGAGTCGAGCCCGGCGGAGCAAATAGTTATGAAAATGGAGGATATCCGTACGAATACAGAAAAATTGCCACGTGAGGTGGTAATCGAGATAAGCGGAGAGAGTTCGCTGCGGACAAAAGGATATCCGCACCGGCAAGGGAATTGCGGGCGGGGAATGATGAATCTAGATATTTTTGAAAAAATTGTTAAAGAACTGGTAGAATATGACGATCTCTGTCTGACACTGGGCGGATGCGGAGAGCCTTTGGCACATCCGGAACTGGTGCCGATGATCGAGGCAGCCAAGGCCGCGGGGATTTTCGGAATCAATATCGAAACGGACGGGCGACGGTTGAAAGGGGACCTGGCGGAACGGCTGCGAGGAGCGGAGGTGGATACAATCTGCGTTTATCTGGACGCCAACAGCGCAGAAGTGTATGAGAAGGTGAAAGGTCAAGGCGGATATGACGAGCTGGCTGGGCAGGTGGAGGATTTTCTGACGCAACGAAATGGGGGGCGGCCGATCGTGGTTCCGATACTGGTTAAGACGCGGGAAACGATGGGGGAAATGGAGGCGTTTTACGATCGGTGGATTCGACAGGGCGGCTGCGCGGTAATCGAAGGATATAATGATTTCGCGGGGCAAATTGCCGATCGGTCGGTAATGAATATGGCGCCACCGAAACGGGCGCAGTGTCGACGGTTGGCAAAATGGATGACTATTCTGGCAGACGGGACAGTAACAATCTGCGGGCAGGATTATCAGGGAGAAGGCGGAGTGGGAAATGTGAAAGAGAAAACGGTGGAGGCGTTATGGCGAAGTGGAGAACTTGAGGATTTGCGGCGGGCGCAGAGTGAAGGTCGCTATGAAGTGAATAATCTGTGCAGTGCGTGCAGGGAATGGCACCGATAACAATGGTCGCCAAGGGCGCGTTGAACAGAGGTAATCATTATCCTGCGATCCTGAAGGGAGTGCAGGACAAGCATACCTCATGGATATATCAGGCCCGATGGATATATCAGGCCCGATCGAGACCGGATTCTTGATCTTGCGGGTTGGAGACCAGCGGTTGGTGGAGACGCATGGCTACACGGCGATGGCCGGGGCTATGGTCGTCAACACGAATAACTTCGGACCAGTGAAGGTAATGGCCCATGCCTAATTGGGAGGAGTTGGTTTTTCGGGGAAAGCTAAAACGGGTCACGACATGGTTTCCGACAGATGGGCAATGATATTCGTCCACAGTGAAACTGACGCTGCTTTTGCTGAAATCGACCATTTTGCCACAAAACAGTTCTCCGTTGTCTTCAAAACCGAACCATACGGGCCAGGAAGAACGGGTGCGTTTTTCTTTTCTTTTGTCCACGGTAGAATATGTCGAAGTCATTGTCCGGAAACCTCCTTTGTGATTGATTGAAATTGCGACCCCCCCGTGAAACCTTGGGGGATATGATAGCATTCGGAAAAGTAGGGTTCAAAATTAAGAAAAAAATCAGTGAAGTTAAATATTTTGTAAAGATTGAAAAATAGTGATCTGTATAAACAGAAAAACCGTAATGAACCGAATGGGCGAAAGGGAAAGAGGGGGACAAAACGGTTTTGGGATTGGTTGTTAAAAGGTGGATGTTCAGGGAATTGGTACGGAGGGTAAGTTTTTATTCAATCAGGGTACGAACGACTTCGAGTTCTTCTTCGATATTATCGGAAATTTCCTCGAGTTTTTCGGAAGAAAGTTTAATTTCTTCGAGAATTTCGGGGGCTATCCGAAGGTTTTCGCAGCCGGAATTGAAACCCAGGTTTTTCTGACGACAAATGACATCGGAAACATGGGTGACGCTGGCAAGTAAACGGTTTTCGGGAGCCAAATCGACGGGATTATGATGATAGCCGGTGACGTACTGGAATGACCGGGGGAATTTCCACTTGGTAGTAAGTAAAATGCCAATAGCCTGATGGTCGGTACCGATAACCTGCTGTTCTGCCCGGCAAACAGGAATACCGGTTTTGACGAGTTCGACAATTCCGGGGATTTGATCACCCTGACATTGCAGCATAGCGACTTGTCCAATATCATGGATTAAGCCCCCGAGAAAGGCTTCGTCGTGAAGGCTTAGGCCGATGGCCGAGGCTATAAGTTTATTGGCCGCACCGACAGCGACGCTGTGAGTCCAGAGGTCCTTACCGGTAAAGTCGTCACAGGTCGTCTGGGTTTGGAACATTTTGGTAAGAGAGGCGGCAATAGAGATGTTTTTTACCGCGTTGAGCCCCAGGAGCATAATGGCACGATCGATACTGCCGATCTGGGCGGGCAGACCATAAAAAGCGGAGTTGACCACGCGCAAAACACGGGCGGAAAGAGCGGGGTCGTTGCGGACGATTTTGTGCAGGTCATGAGCGGTACTACGCGGGTCCTGGACGACCTCAATGATACGCATGGTTACTTCAGGGAGGGTAGCGATTTCCACCGTTTGTTCGGCGATTTTCGATGCCGCCGATTTCTGGTCTGCCTGATTCACGTTGTGCTCCTCAATAAGCGATTTTCTTTTGCCATAACGATTGATCGATCTTTACTTTTGCCAGAATTGACGCAATTCTGGAACTGCTTTTTCCGTCCCCGTACAATTGGGACGGTTTTCGTCGAGCAGGTCGTTTTCGCTGTAAAAGATTTTCAATCGTATCGGAGACCTTTCCAGTGCCATATTCGACGTTGCAAACGTTGTTTGCGCGGTCGCGGCCTTTCTGTCGAGGTCCGATGTTGAGTACATCGACATTTAAAAAGCCGGCCTCAATAATTCCGCTGGAGCTGTTGCCGATGAGGGCACGGGTACGGGTGAGCAGACCGAGGTAGATGGGGCGGGGCAAATGTCGGATGAGGGGGTAGTTATGAGTGGAGCAAAATGAAGAGGCCGCCTGGATGATGCCGGAGAAGCCGGGATCGGAATTGGGGTATAAAACAATGACAGGCAATCGGTTACGATGACAGGCGCGGAGGGTTTGGAGCATGCGCCGCTTTTCCTGGGAAACAGTGCCGCCGGCGGGGTGCTGCAAAACCATGAGAAAATCCTGACAGGTGTCGATGCCGGAAAAACGATTTAATTGGTCGGTATCGAGACAAATATTTTTCGACAAATTATCCAGAGCGGGTGATCCGGTCCGATAAACGCGGATACGCTGTTCGCCCATTTGCAGGAGGCGTTTTTGGGCGCCGGCAGTGGCGGCGAAGTGGAGATGGGCAAGTTTGCTGATGGCATGACGGTAGGCGTCGTCCTGGACACCGACGGCGGCGTCTCCGCCGTGGATGTGGGCGAGAATGCGGCGGCTGGCGGTGGCGGCAGCGGCGGCAGCGAACATTTCCAGACGGTCGCCGAGAACAACCACAATATCGGTTTGGAGGCGGGCGAACTCGTTGGTGAAGCCGGTGACGGCGCGACCGAGGCCTCGGCTATGAGCGATGGGGTCATCCTGTTGCGTTTGTAAGCGAATTCGGGCGTCTATACCCCAACCGTCGGCTTCGATTTCCGAAACGGTATTTCCGAAACGGGAGAGTAGGTGCATACCGGTAACCAAAAGCTGCAATTCCAGTCGAGCATGATTTTGGACAGCACGGATTACGGGGATTAACAAGCCATAATCGGCGCGGGTGCCGGTGACGATTGCAACTTTACGCTTTGTTATGTTTTTGGCCATGGTTGAAGTTATACTCATCGCGATTGATTTTTTATGTTATCGACAATATCATAAATTTACCATGTTTTTTTCGGCGGATTGACACCTCTTTACGAGTTAACTTTCGCAGTTTTGGCGGCCCAATATTTCATTCCTCAGGGCCTTTTGAGCGATTGGAGCTTTTTTTTGACTTTCGGAAGATGTCTCGAAAAGGCTAAGAATATATTAAATCCATTACTAAGGCCCTGTCAATACGTTACGCTGAAATCTCACACCAGAAAAAGTGCGAGATCGCACTACGAATAACAGGCCCATTATTATTTGAGGATTTGGAAAAGATTGACGTGTTCGTCGGTCCAAAGGTCTATATGTTTGTAATCGGTTCGGGGTGGAGAAATAACTTTTTGGAATTTCGGAAGGCGGAATAACTTATCGTTACGGGTCAGGATGATCCAGTCGGAGGCGAAGATGCCTTGATCTTTGTTCTCTTGGTCTTTTATCCAGGCATGATGGAGTTGGAAATGTTCGGCTAATTTCCAGACGACGGAATGGACATCCAGGAGTCTGCTGGAGACGTGGAAGGCCAGAGCACCATCGTCTTTGAGGTGTTTGAGGTAGATAGCAAAGGCCTCGCTGGTCAGAAGATGGATGGGGACCGAATCGCTGCTGAAAGCGTCCAGGACGAGCAGGTCAAACTGCTGGGAAGACTGTTTTTCCATGGTAAGGCGGGCATCACCCATAACAATGTTAACTCGGCCGGGACAGTTGCTCAGATAGGTGAATTGGTTTTGGGCAATCTGTTTTACCTGGGGATTGATTTCGTAGAAGCAGATGCTATCGTTTTTATCGACATAATAAGCGATGGTTCCCACACCCAGGCCGATTGCGCCGATGCGGCGGGGATGGGAGCTGGGAAAATGTCGAAACAACCGGCCTATACCACTGTTAAGGCCGTAATAGGCGGTGGGAAGGAGATGCTTGGCCGGATCGGTAAACTGCAGGCCGTGGAAGGTGGTGCCGTGCTGGAGAACATAGCGGTGTTGAGCGGGATCGGCGGAGTCATTTTCCCAGACAATAAGAACACCGAAAAAATTGCGGAAATTCGAGAGTGCACGTTTGTTTTCGTCGCCATGATAAGCGGGCAGAAACATCATCAATGGAAAAAGCATCAAAATACCAATTCCTAGCCTTTGTCGGAATTTGCCGCGGAAAGCGGCGTTTTTTTCGGTCAATAAGATAAAGAGGAAGCATGCCAGGAAGCCTAGTTGGAATTCGCGATAGGAATCAAAAATCAGAGGAGCTGCAATGGCGACAAAAAAACCGCCGAGGGCGCCGCCGGTGGCAATCATGAGGTAATAGGGAGTCAGATGTTTCGGATCGGGTCTGAGGCGGAACAATTCCCCGTGACAGATCATACAGCAGAAAAACAAAACGGCCGAATAGAGAAAAATCAATTGCGGGGCGGTGATGTCTTTTTCGTAGAGGTGTACAAGGGCTACCGCCAGGAGCGACAGCAGAAAGAGGACGATCCACCAAGAACGATGATACCATTTTTCACTGTGGAAGCAGATAATAAAGGAAAGTAAGTATAAGCTGAGGGGCAGTATCCATAGAAAAGGCAGGGCGGCGACGTCCTGACATATTTTATTGGTTACGGCCAGCAATTCTACCGAAGCCGTTGCCGGCAGGAGAAGCCAAAGCCATTTTCGTGGGTAAGAAGGTGTTTGAGATTGGGGGGGGGTGTTATGGCAAGCCAGTTTCGCAGGGGCGTTTTTCCACAATATCAGGGCTGCGGAAATACAGAAAAAAGCGAACAGAAAAAAACCAACCGTCCATATCCAAGCCTGGCCGTGCCGGGTAAGAAAAGGTTCAAAGATAAAAGGATAGCTCAGCAGGGCCAGCAGAGAGCCGGCATTGGACAGGGCGTAGAGCCGATAGGGAGAAACGTCCGGAAAAGTGCGGCTAAACCAGCCCTGAAGTAAGGGCCCGGTGGCGGAAAGCACAAAGTAGGGCAATCCGATGCAAAATGTAATGAGCAGTAATATACCGGCGATGGGATGATCGAGGTTTTGGGGTTTCCATTCCGGGCCGGGAGTGATAGGTAAAGCAACCAGGGCAGCCAGAATGAGCATAATGTGAAGCGCCGCCTGGACGCGGCCGGAGAGATGAAAAACGGTCAGGTGAGCATAGACGTAACCGGCCAACAGCAGTACCTGAAATAAAAGCATACAGGTGGTCCAGACTTCGGGGCCGCCGCCAAACCAGGGTAAAATAAATTTGCCGATGAGGGGCTGGATTTGAAAGAGCAGAAAAGCGCCGAAGAAAACGGTGAGAGCGTATAAGCTTGTTTTGGCGAAGGGACTGGATGTCATAAACGGAAGAATCTCCAGAATAAATTTAGATTACCAGCAACCGCTGGACTGGCTTCTGCCAGAGGCGAGTTGGGAAGTTTATCCATTTTCCTTATATTATCTGCAATTACAAATTCCAATACTGTCAAGTTACCAGCAACCGCTGGACCGGCTTCTGCCAGAGGCGAGTTGGGGTAATTTTCTAATTGCCTTATGTTACAAATTTCTGTGCTACAAAATTAATGATTTCTATCGGTGTCGATATCCCGGCTGGTGAGGATTTGGTCCGGTGAGATATCGCGGAGAGCGACCGAGCCGATGAGTTCATGTTTTTTATGGGCGGGGATGCCGGTACCGGGCCGTTTCACCGTGAGCATCTCGGCGGTCAAAACGGTACCGGCCGGGATGAAGGCAGCGGCGACGACGCTCATGCGCGCGGCCTTTTTTATTTCCATTTCTTCGGGGAGCGGTTTTTTTTGAGGTAAGCCGCAAACCTGGGCGGCCAGGCGAGCCTTTTCGATATAGCTTTGCAGTTCGGACGGGACCAGGCTCATGGCGTGGTCCGGGCCGGGGAGAGTTTTGTCGAGGGTGAAATGCTTTTCCAGGATGACGGCGCCGGCAGCGACAGCGAGAGCACCGGTGATGATTTCCTCGGTATGATCGGAGAAACCGACGGGTAAATCGGGGAAGGCTTTTTGTAAGGCTTGTACCGCGTATAAATTGGCCTGTTTCAGTTTGGTCGGGTAGAGACTGACGCAATGCAAAACCGCGATATCGCGAGAGCCGGCGTGGCGGAGGGTGTCGAGGGCCTGTTCGATTTCGGGCAGTTCGGCCATGCCGGTGGAGACAATTACCGGGCGCGTTGTTCGGCCAATCGCCTGAAGCAGTTCGAGTGAGTTTATGTTACCGGAACCGATTTTAAAGGCGGAGATATTCAGTCGGTCTAGTGGGGGAATCCATTGCGGTGAGAAAGGGGTTACGATTAAATCGATGGAACGCTGTTGACAATGCTGTTGGATAGCGGCTAACTCATCGGCGGTTAATTCGTATCGTTTGAGCATGTCGTACTGGGATTCACCGGGGGAGGCGGAGGTGTGTTGGTAGGCGGCTTTGAGGGCCTGACGGGTGACGAGTTGATCGGCAGAGAAGGCCTGGAACTTGACGCTGTCGGTACCGGTTGAACAGGCGGCGTCGATTAGCTGCAGGGCCAGGTCCAGTTGGCCGTTATGGTTTACGCCGGCTTCGGCGATGATATAGGGCCGGTCTTTCCCGGCGGACCAGGCTGGTTGAGGGTGAGTGGTCATGATGGTTTCGTCGTTTGTTTGGGTGTCACTGTTTTTTCGTTAAAGCCGTGGCGGCGGCGGTGGGCCTGCATTTGAGGGCTTTTCATTTGTTCGAGAGCCTTATGATATAATTTTTCGCCATACAGTTCGCGCTGCTGGGTTTCGATTTCTTCAGGGGTGGGAGGTTGGTAGTTTTGCTGGGCGGTCTGCAGGGCTTGTTGGCGTAATTGGATGATTTCATCGTTGCCCATATCGGTGAGGTTAACGGTAAAGTCAACGGCATCGCCCAATTGCAGGACAAAGGCCTCTTCGTGGGGGAATTGCTGTCGGAATCGGGGGGTGTCGCGAACCTGATCGTAAAGGTCGGTGCCGGGATAAGGGCAGGTGAACATCAGGGCGGTCAGGGGAATATTCAATTGACGGCAGAATTCGACGGTCTCCATAACCGTTTGTTGGGTTTCGCCGGGATAACCAATCATAAAGGAGACCGGACAGCGTAATCCGACAGCCCGAGTGTTGCTGATGGCCTGGGCGGCCTGGGCCAGGGAAGCGTTCTTGCCCATAGCCTGGAGGATTTTTTCAGAACCGCTTTCGATACCGTAACTGACGGAAACACAACCGGAGGCACGCATACGGCGGAGCAGTTCGGTATCGCAAACGGTGACGCGGCCGGTACAACTCCAGCGGAGTGTTTGGCTGAGGCCCTGTCGGTCGAGTAAGTCGCAGATTTCATGTACACGTTTTTTATCAATAACGAAACAGTCGTCCTGGAAGCTGATAAAGTCAATGTCGTAGTTTTGTTTGAGGGCGCTGATTTCGCCGACAACGTGTTCGGCGCTGCGGCCCCGGAATTTTTTGCCGAAAAGACGGTAACAGTAACGGCACTGGAAGGGGCAGCCGCGGGAACTGATGATGTCGATGTCTTTGCCGACGCCGACGACGGGATTTTCGAGATAAACTTCCATAGGGAACATATCCCAGGCGGGGTAGGGTAAATCATCGAGAGTGGCCAGCAGCGGACGTGCGGGTGTACGAACCAGTTGGTTGTCGCGTAAATAGGCCAGGCCGGGCACCGTATCCAATGCGCCGGGAAGCTCACCGCCTCCGACTACGGGTTCGTCGAGCAGGACGGGAAGTAGCTCTAATACGGTGTCGTCGGCTTCGGCAATGGCAATGATGTCAATATCGAGACAGCGAAGAGCGGTTTCAATGATGCTCGTTCCCACGGAGCCGCCGAGGATGATTTTGGCCCGCGGTTGCGCCTGTCGGATTTGAGGGCAAATTCGTTTGACCCAGCCGTAGGTGGTAATCAAGCCGCCGATACCGACGAGAGGGGCGTTGTATTCCTGAATTAAGCGGACAACTTCCCGGTCGGAAAGGCGCAGACCGTTGACGTCAATAACGGCTACTTTATAGCCGGCCCGGCGGATAACTGCGGCGATAAGGCCGAGCCCGGTAGGGAAATTGCGAGGATTGTCCCAGGTTCGGATCGGAGGAAAGATTAAAACGATATCATAACTCATTTTGTTTTTCCGGATGGATCGCGGCGATGTTTTCGTTATTAAACCGTCCCTGTTTATCCCGCAGGGCGGCTTCGGCGCGGTAAAAATCCCCGGCACTGTCGATGTCAATGGTTTCGTGGTCGGGCTGGACGAGGGCCCGTTTGTCCGAGCCCCAGAAAGCGTGAGGGTCTTCACTGTCGGCGGCGGCCATTAAGGTATCATAGCGGACGACGGCGACAGCACCGTCGATGGAGTATAAGGGGGGCAGTTTTTGGCGTTGGTAGATATTGTTGTCGATATATTTGGCGGCGCGGTCCTGGTTCAGTTGGTACAGCCAGTAAGGATGGAATTTGCCCACCGGGGCCATGGTCTGGACGGAATCGGCACCGGAGTCGGCCAGATGGTCGATGGCCCGGTCGATAACTCCTTCGGCCCGGACGGGGATATTCGCGTAGAGTAAAACGACCAAATCAGGCGCTGAATGACCTCGGCTGATCCATTGCCGGCAGGCGTGGCGGAGGGCGCGATCAATGGGAGCGGTGTCACCGGCCAGATCGGGCGGACGATCGATAAAGGTTACATTGTAGGAACGGCAGATTTTTTCGACCTGTTCGTCGTCGCTGGTGACGAGAACGGCATCGAGGCGCTGGGCGGCCAGGGCGGCTTCGATGGTGTAGGCGATGACGGGTTTGCCGAGCAGATCGCGGATGTTCTTACCGGGAAGTCCGCGACTTCCCTTTCGGGCCGGTATGATTCCCAAAACCTGCAACGATATACTCATCACGATTGAGTTTTCCCGTTTTTGTAATATGTATTTATTTACCAGAAAAACCTTTACATCGGGCCCTGCCAGGAATTCTCATACCCGATGGGTATAACTCCTGCTGTTTTGCCCACAGGGGGCGAATATGTATGTTTTTGCTTCCTTACAAATGAACTCCTCATATTTTACCAGTAAATTCCAGAAATTAAAGAAAAATCGTGAGTATGTATTTTATAGATACTTTTCGTTGTTGTAGGGATTATTTATTAGAACGTGTTCTGTTCATGGGTCGCGGTTAACGAGAACGATTACTATTACGAAAACGACGGACAGAAGGATCAATCCTTGCAGGCCTTAAACGAGATGGAGGTGAACTTAGGGTCACCGGGTGGATGGTTACTTTATTCTCGTGTACGGTGACCGGCTGCCAATGGTCAGGGGGATCGGCCAATTGCTTTTCACGCTCTTCGATTTCTTCGGCATAAATTTCTAATGCTTTCTGTGGTTTTTCACCACCGTTACCACGAGCCCCATACCCGCCGCTATGCGAACCAGCAAGGGCCGCTCGCGCTGAAAAACACCTTGCCAAAGCTCGGGCAGGGAGGCTTGATCCGCCATCAAGCTTGCCCCCGCCACCATAACCGCCTCGTTATGTCCCACATAAAACCCCTATTATACTCATCGCGATGAAATTTTCCCGTTTTCACACTTTGCATCATCACGATTGAATTTTCCCGTTTTTTTACATTATGTATTTACCTGTTAGAAAAACAGTTACATCTGACCCTGCCGGGAACTCTCATACCCAGGGGGTATATTTGAGGTTTCTTACTATATAATGCACGACAGAGCCAAAGTGTTGTCGCTAAATCTTTAATAGACCGATTTTGTTATTGTTGTATTATAACAG
>Ga0180435_10004279_pt1 | contig 14082 bp, 13 predicted proteins | sample SS_ome_3_FD_132467 | JGI IMG/M metagenome (GOLD analysis project Ga0180435, IMG submission 132467) | Hypersaline lake sediment archaeal communities from the Salton Sea, California, USA - SS_3_S_1 metaG | ecosystem: Environmental > Aquatic > Non-marine Saline and Alkaline > Hypersaline >... | reverse complement strand
TTGAAGCCCACTACCCGCAGGTCCGGGTTTTGCGACCAGGTTCGGAGGCTGTCTATCAACTTCGGATTGGGCGCCAGGCGCAGTACCAGGTCATGGTCGCTGCCGATCTTGCCGCGGCTGCCCGGCGCCAGCGTCCTGCCATCCACCTCGATGGCCTCGAGGCGGTAATCACCGACGGCGGCCAGGTGGATGACCGCATCGAAATGCTCTCCGGCCAGGAGCCGCTGTAACAGGCCGGCCAGCTCGTCGAAGGTCCGGTAGGATGCCGTCGTCAATGGCAGGTCGCCGACCGGCACGCGCTCGGCGTGCAGCAGCGTCACCTGCACACCGTGCGAAGCGAAATGCGCGGCGATCGCGCGCCCGGTCGAGCCGGTCGAGCGGTTGCTCAGGCAGCGCACGCCGTCGAGCGGTTCCTCGGTGCCGCCGGCGGTTATCAGGATTTTCACGAGAAGGACTCCACGACGAGAGCGGCGGTCTCGTCCGGTTCGAGCAGCCTGCCCGGGCCGTTCGTGCCGCAAGCCATGCGTCCCTCGCCGGTCGGCAGGATCCGGCAGCCCCAGCGCTCCAGCTCGGCCAGCGCGCCGACTACGGCCGGGTGGGCGAACATGTCGCTGTTCATCGCGGGCGCGATCCACCAGGGCTTGCGAAAATTGTTGGCCAGGAACAGGCAGCCGGCCAGGTCGTCGGCCAGTCCGGCGCGCAGGCGTGTGATGGTGTTCGCGGACGCCGGGTAGACCAGCAACAGGTCGAAGCGGTTGACGAGATCGATGTGGTCCATGGCGCGGCCCGGGGCCCACAGGTCGTCCAGCACCGGCCGGCCCGTGATCCCCTCGAAAGTGGCTGCGCCCACGAACTTCGCGCCCCCGGCGCTCAGCACGGTCTGTACGCCGTGGCCGTCCTGCACCAGGCGCGATGCCAGCGCGGCGGCCTTGAACGCGGCGATCGAGCCGCTGACCATGAGCAGGATTTCAGGCTTTGACATTGTCGATCAACCTCACGTTGCCGAGCCGGACGGCTCCCAGGACGCGGTCGCCGTGCCGCTCCACGTAATCTACGCCGAAGCCCGCTGCTTCGAGCGCGCTGCGGATGTCCCCCTCGGGACGGCCGCTGGCCAGCAGGCGGTGGAATTCGGGCGCGCGGCGGCGTTCCTCCTCCGACAGGCGCACGTTTCTCGAGCTCATCGCCAGGCCGTCGGCTTCGCGCACCACCGGGCAGGGCACGACCTCGACGTCGAGGAAGAAGGCCGCGGCCATGTCACGCACCAGTTGCAGTTGCTGCCAGTCCTTCTCGCCGAAGTAGGCGCGGTCCGGGCGCACGATGCCGAACAGCTTCATGACCACCGTCAACACGCCGTCGAAGTGTCCGGCGCGGTGCGCGCCTTCCAGTTCGCGGCTGAACGCGTTCTCGGTCACCCGGAACCGGTAGCCGTCCGGGTAGACGTCGTCGAAATCCGGCAGGTAGGCAGCCTGTGCGCCAGCGCTAGCCGCGGCGGCGAGGTCCCGTTCGAGCGGTCGCGGGTAATTGGCCAGATCATCCGGATCGTCGTACTGGGTCGGGTTGACGAAGATCGATACGATGACCCGGTCGTTCTCCGCCGCGGCCCGCTCGACCAGGCTCAGGTGCCCCGCGTGCAGGGCGCCCATCGTCGGCACGAAGCCGATCGAGCGTCCCTTGCGGGCCCAGGAGCGGCAATGCTCGCGCGCTGAGGCGGCGTTGGCGAGCCGGGCGATCACGAATAACACTCCTCTTCGGCCGGGAAGGAACCGTCGACGACCGCTTCGTGGAAGCCGTCCAGGGCAGCCCGGACCTGCCCGGCGCCGTCCATCCAGGTGCGCACGAACTTCGGCCGGAACTCGGTGTTGAAGCCGAGCAGGTCGTGCAGCACCAGTACCTGCCCGTCGGTGCCGGGGCCGGCCCCGATGCCGATCGTCGGGATCGCCAGGGCCTCGCTGACGTCGTTCGCGACCGCGGCCGGCATGGCCTCGAGCACGATCGAAAAACAGCCGGCCTCCTGCAGTTGCAGGGCTTCGCGGCGCAACCGGGCGGCGGCCTCGTCTCCGCGGCCCTGGACGCGGAAGCCGCCCAGTTGGTGGACTGATTGTGGAGTCAGGCCCAGGTGGCCCATCACCGGGATGCCGGACTCGACCAGGTAGCGCACGGTTTCCACGTTGCCCGCGGCGCCCTCGAGCTTGACGGCGTTCGCCCCGGCCTGCATCAGCAAACCGGCGTTTTCCACCGCGTGTTCGATGCCGCCGCGGTAAGAGAGGAACGGCATGTCGCCGATGATGAAGGCCTCCGGCGCGCCGCGCCGCACGGCGGCCGTGTGGGCGGCCATCATGGCGCTGTCGGCCGGCAGGGTGGTGTCGTGGCCGTGGACCACCATGGCCAGGCTGTCGCCCACCAACACGCAGTCGATGGCCGTGCCGGCAATCAGCCGCGCGCTCCAGGCGTCGTAGCAAGTGACCATGGAGATCCGCTCGCCGCGGCGTTTCTTCGCGATGAAGTCCTGTACGTTCATGTCATGTCTCCTGCATGCCGTGGGCGCGGGCAAAGGCGCGGTATACGTCCGCGTAGGCGTCGCCTTCCAGCGCCCGGAGGTTGCGTTCCACTGTTCCCCGGTCACCGCGCGCCAGCGGGCCGGTCAGCGCCTCGCCACCGCTCGCGAGGGTGTTTCTGAGGGTTTGCTCAAGGTATGGAGCCAGCATGGTCCGCGGCAGGCCGAGGCGCGCCTCGAACAGGTCGAACGACTTGTTCCACAACAGCGTCGGGAAGTTGCCCGCGAGCACGCACAGGGCGTGGTAGAGCGCTTTCTGTCCCGGGTCGATCGACCGGGAGGGATTGGGCAGCGCCGGGAAGACGGCGGCGAATTCCGGTCCGCCGCGCTCGGTCACGAACGGTATCGCCCGGTAGGTCTCGCGGTCGTACGGCACGGGTCCGAAGGTCATCAGGGGGTGAAAACCGTGGGCGTCGGCAACCGTGCGGCTGCCGGAAAAATGCAGGCAGGTGGCGTCGGCGAGGCTGGCATGGGCTTCGAGGAACGGCTCCAGCGCGTCGTCGCTGATGGCGAGCAGGATGACGTCGCTGCCCTCCAGGGCCGATTCGGGCGCGATCGACTGCCCCCGGTGCCACTGGCGGACCGGCTGCGATTCCAGCTCGAGATATCGGGTGATGTGCGTGGCCACGCGACCACGGCCGACGACCCCGTAGGTGATGTTTTTCACTCGGTACCTGTCCTTCGGATCAAGTCCGTCTTTTCTGCAGTGCGCCGGGCGGTCTCGTCACCGTCCTGGGGATCGATGCGAACCCGGCGTGTTCCGGGGAGAAGCCTAGTACATCCGCAGTTCGCAATCAACGAACGGCGCCAGGCTCTCCCATCATTTCAGCTGCGGCCTGCCAGGTAGTTCTTCAAGTAGGCGTAGGGCGGGGTCAGGCGGCCGTCCCTGGTGATCGATGCCCGCGCCAGCATGCCGCTGTCGCGTTGTCCCAGGACTTCGGGTAGAACGTGGCGGATCAGGGCTTCACCGAAATCCGTGGCCGCGTCGCGCGGCAGTTCGCCCGGCAGGTTGTCCACGGCCATCACGGTCACGGCGCCCTGTTCGAATGGCCCGGTCTCATCGCCCGTTTGCGGATCGTAGCCGTAAAACGGCTGCGCGATGGTGGAGGCGCGCAGCGTCGACGCGATCGGTTCGCCGATATCGCAGGAAATGTCCGCAACCAGCTTTATCAGGAACTGCCCGCTTTGCAGGTGTTCGCGTTCGACCATCGTCGGCGACCGCGGATCCCAGAAGTGGCAGGGGATGAACAGGTCGGTGCGCTCGCCCCAGGGCTCGAAGGCACTCTCGTAGGCTTCCGGGTGGGTGACGAAGTGTTCGAAATCGAAGGCCGAGCCGTCACGGCGTCGGGTATAGTGCCAGGGGTCGATGCGCGTGTAGACCGCGTTTCCGAAACCGCCCTGCAGGAAGGCCTCCGGTTCGACCGCCTCGATGCCTGCCGCGGCCAGCGTCTCGCAGGCGCCGCCCGCGACACGCCCGCCCCCGGTCACCGTGATGCGGGTATGCTCCATCGATACCCGGTCCAGCTGCTCCATCAGTTCCGCCAGGTCGAAACAGTCGTGCGCCGGCTTCAGTGTGTAGTCCCCGGTGCGCAGACCCCAGCCGCGGAGCCCGTTGTAGGCTCCGACCAGGCCCGCCCAGCGGCCGAAGGCCACCACGCGTACGCCATCGTCCGTCAGGTATTCGTAGTCGACCAGGCGGATTCCCTTTTCGATCACGGCCTGCAACAAGCCGCGGTTATAAGGCTGTTCCTTCGCCGTGTGGGAAAAGAAGAAATAGGTCTTGCCGGGCAGCAGTGCGTCGATTTCCACTTCCTTCACGCCCAACAGGACCTCGCAGCCCGACAGGTCCTCGCGCAGTGGCAGGCCCTGTTCGATGTATTCGGAGTCGGCGAAGCAGCGGATGGGGGAGGGTTGGACGATGATCTCGAGGCCCGGGTTGTCGTTCAGCAGGCGCCGGCACTGGACCGGACTCAGCGGCACGCGGCGGTCCGGCGGGTTCTTGGTTTCCCTGATGATTCCGATTTTCATGGCTTGGACCGGCGTTGGTGGCCGCCGAAGGCCGCGCAAGGCGACCTTCAAGCGACCGCGTGGTGCAAGGATTCCGGGGGTTGGCGGCTCAGCAGACGAACTTGCCCTTGCGGATGCGTTCGGCCTCCATCTGTTCGACCTCGCGGGAGCCGGAAATCACGATTTCGGGGTCCGGCACGTAGTCGAGCTCGGTGTTGCCGCGCTCGTAGGGAACCGAGTTCAGGATCGACCGCATCGCGTTCAGCCGCGCGCGGAACTTGTCGTTCGAGCGGATCACCGTCCACGGCGCGTGGTTGGAGTGCGTGCGCTTGAGCATCTCGTACTTCTGGTTGGTGAAGTCGTCCCAGCGTTCCTGCGCCTGCAGGTCCACCTCGCTCAGTTTCCACTGGCGCAGGAGGTCGTTCTTGCGGCGGTTGAAGCGGTAGGCCTGCTCTTCCTTGGTGACGCTGAAGTAGATTTTCACCAGGATGGTGCCGTTGCGCACCAGGTCTTTTTCGAAGCCGACCACGCCTTTCATGAAGGTCTTGTACTGTTCGGGCGTGCAGAAGCCGAACACCGGCTCCACCATGGCACGGTTGTACCAGCTGCGGTCGAACAGCACGGCCTCGCCGCCACGCGGGAATTGCTCCACGTAGCGCTGGAAGAACCACTGGGTGCGCTGGGCGTCGGTCGGCTTGCCCAGCGCGACCACGCGGTAGTGCTTCTCGTTCATGTAACGCGTCACGCGGCGGATGGTGCCGCCCTTGCCGGAGGCGTCGCGACCTTCGAACAGGATGATCATGCGACGCTTGGTTTTCTCGAGGAACTGCTGCATCCGGATCAGTTCCGCCTGGAAGGGCTTCAGGCTGGCTTCCAGTTCTGCTTTCTGGATCACTTTGTGGGCTTGCTTGGCGCCGATTTTGTCGACGAGTTTCCGCAGCTTCTCCTCGTCGGCCTTCATTTCCTCGGCAGGCGGTGGCGCCTCCCTGGTGTCCGGTTGGGGCGCGGACTTCACGGCCTGGACGGGTTTGATCGGGGTGGTTTTCGGGTCGTTCATGTTCGCTCTCTCGTCTTTTCGTGAGCCGCGTTCAACGGCCTGTTGAACGAACCATACCGGACCCGGCGGAATTGGGCAAAATCCGCCGGCCGGCGGCGCGACCTGGGTCACTTCGAACCCCCGTCAACGGGGCCGATGGGCAGGCCGGCGTGGTATGCTTTGGCAGCCATTCCGGGAGAGGACAAATGAGCACGGTTATCCGCCAGCAAGACCTGATCGAGAGCATCGCTGATGCCTTGCAATACATCTCTTACTACCACCCGCTGGATTTCATCCAGGCCATGGAGCGGGCCTACGAACGGGAGGCCAACCCGGCGGCGAAGGACGCGATCGCGCAGATCCTGATCAATTCGCGCATGTGCGCCCAGGGCCACCGACCGATCTGCCAGGACACGGGCATCGTCACGGCGTTCCTGGAAGTGGGCATGGACCTGCGCTGGGATGGCGACATGGCCGTCGAGGAGATGGTCAACGAGGGCATCCGCCGCGCTTACACGAATTCGGACAACACCCTGCGCGCCTCGATCCTCGCGGATCCCGACGGGGCCCGCAAAAATACCGGAGACAACACGCCGGGCGTGATCCATTACCGCCTGGTGCCCGGTGACAAGCTGGAAGTGCACGTCGCGGCCAAGGGCGGCGGCTCGGAAGCCAAAAGCAAGTTCGCCATGCTGAATCCGTCCGATTCGGTGGTCGACTGGGTGCTGGAAATGGTGCCGAAAATGGGGGCCGGCTGGTGTCCCCCCGGCTTGCTCGGCGTCGGCATCGGCGGCACGGCCGAGAAGGCCATGCTGCTGGCCAAGGAAGCGCTGCTCGAGCCCGTCGACATCCAGGAACTGCAGGCGCGCGGCGCGTCGAACCGCGCCGAGGAACTGCGCCTGGAGCTGTTCGACAGGATCAATCGCCTGGGCATCGGGGCCCAGGGCCTTGGTGGGCTTACCACCGTGCTGGACGTCAAGGTCAAGGACTACCCGACCCACGCCGCGAACAAGGCCGTGGCGGTGATCCCGAACTGCGCAGCCACGCGCCACGCGCACTTCACGCTGGACGGCAGCGGTCCGGCCACGCTCAAGCCGCCGCGGCTCGAGGACTGGCCGGAAATCACCCGCGAGGCCGGTGGGGACGTTAAACGCGTGGACCTGGATACGGTCACCCGCGAGGAAGCCGCGACCTGGAAGCCGGGCGACACCCTGTTGCTGAACGGCAGGATGCTGACCGGTCGCGACGCCGCGCACAAGCGCATGGTCGACCTGATCGAGGCGGGCGAAGAACTGCCCGTGGACCTGACCGGCCGATTCATCTACTACGTCGGCCCGGTGGATCCGGTCCGCGATGAGGTCATGGGGCCGGCCGGCCCGACCACGGCGACCCGGATGGACAAGTTCACGCGCACCATGCTGGAAAAGACGGGGCTGATGGGCATGGTCGGCAAGGCGGAGCGCGGCCCGGCCGCGATCGACGCCATCCGTGACAACCGCGCGGTGTACCTGATGGCTGTCGGCGGCGCCGCCTACCTGGTGTCGCAGGCGATCAAGGGCGCGAAAGTCCTCGGCTTTCCGGACCTGGGGATGGAGGCGATCTACGAATTCGAGGTCGAAGACATGCCGGTCACCGTGGCCGTGGACGCCAACGGCGAATCGGTGCACCGCACCGGCCCGGAGACCTGGAAAATGAAAATCGAATCGGAGCACCTGTTGACATGAGAATGACCCTGCTGCCTGTTCTCGCTCTTTCCAGCCTGCTCGCCAGTGGGTCACTGCAGGCAGGGGAGACGGAGGTCATCCGCCTGTCAGAACCCGTGCTGGTAACCGAAACCCACGAGGTATTCGGTGCGCCGCTACCCGATGTCGGCGAGCCGCTGTCGATCGAATCCCTGGTCGAAAACAGCGACGAGTACCAGGGCGAGGTCGTGCTTTTAGAAACCCGCATTGCCAAGGTTTGTCAGAAGAAGGGCTGTTTCTTCGTTGCGCAGCACGGCGCCGACTCGGTGCGAGTGACCTTCGCGGACTACGGCTTTTTCATCCCGACGGACTCCGGCGGCAAGACCGTGACGCTGGCCGGCACTTTCTCGCGAAAACCGGTCAGCAAGGCCGAGGCCGAACATATCGCCGAGGACCTCGGCGAAGCGCCGCCGGAGAACCCGCCGGCGTTCGAGTACGCCATTGTCGCGACGTCGGTGTCCGTACCGAAAACGTAAATTGCGCGGCCTCCGCCGACTGACCGTCGTCTCTCGGTCAGCGCAGGGCAAGCCACGCCAGCAGCAGAATGCCGACAAGCAGCACGAGCGACCAGGCCAGGCTGTGTCGCAGGCGCCGGGCGCGAAGGCTCGCCGCAGGATCGGCGTCGGGTTCGGCGCCGTCTCGCGCGATTTCGCGCAGGCAATCCTCGACCTCTCTCAGGTACCGGCGGAAGTGCGCCTGCTGGGCTCCGGCGCTCAGCAGGTAGGCCAGGGCGAGGCCGATGACGAACACGGCGAGATCGATGCCGTCAAACGGGCGCAGGCCGCCGTAGCGGTACCACAGGTAATGGACGACGCCGGTGTAGAACACGAGCGGACCGGAAACCCCCACGAGGTAAAGCGCGCGCGTGAAGCGCACGTGGTAGTAAGTGAACATCGCTTCCAGCGCGGCGCGAACACTACCGCCCGCGAGTTCGGGGCCAGGAATGGCGTTCAGCGCCGCGCGTTCGAAAGCGATGCACAGCGCGGTACCCAGCAGTGTCAACGTGTTGAGCGCGGTAAGGCCGGGCTGGTGGCGGTGCAGCCACAGCATGACGGCGAGCGCGACGGCGATGACCGCTTTCAGTGCGATATCCATCAGCAGCGCCACCCGGAACTGGCGGATGACATCGCGGGACTGTCGTTTGAGCAGTGCCTCGATGGCAGCTTCCTCGATCGGCGCACCCTCGAAAGAGAGCGTTTCACGCCAGGCGGCGCGCAGTTGTTCGAGCCGGGAGACGTTCATCATGAATCTTCCTTATCGCCGACCAGGTGGGCGAGTTTCGCGCGTATGCGCACCAGTCGAACGCTGACGTTCTTGGTGCTGATGCCGAGCGTATCCGCGATCTCCGCGTAGCTTCGCTCGTCCAGCCACAACAGGATCAGCGCTTTTTCAATGGCGCCGAGCCGTGCGATGGCGCCATGCAGCTGGCGCAGCTCGTCGGTGAACTCCGCCTCTTCGGCCTGGCGGGCGGGGGTTTGCGGTTCGTGGTCCAGGGGTACCGAAGGGCGTTGGCGACGCCTGAACGTGATCGCAGTGTTCAGCGACACGCGGTAGACCCAGGTCGAAAACGCGGAGCGGCCGTCGAAGGATTCTCGCGAGCGCCACAATTGCAGCAGGATGTCTTGTTCCAGGTCTTCGCGGTCGGCGTTATTGCGGCCATACAACCACCCCACCTTGCGGATGATGTTCCGGTGTTCCTGCACCTTTGCCAGGAAGTCGGATTGCTCGGCGCGGTCGATCATGGTTCGTGACTCGCTCACTGTTTTCGACTCTTACCTCGATTAGTCGCGACTCGAAGATGAAAACTACGGAACGGCCATGCAACAGCGGGAACGGATTACTGTTTTCCCGGCGCGATTTCCGGAACAACCCCGAAGTATGCCATCCGCGAACGGACCTTCGGATTCGTTCCGCCCACCAGGGCAAGAAAAAACCGGGCATGCGCCCGGTCTTTTCTTCCAAGTTACGGGTGATTGTGATTCAGACGCGTTCTTCGGGCTTTTCCCACACGTGGGTGCGCCAGATCGCGGACAGCATCAGTTTCTTGATGGCCAGCATCTCCTTGGGAATGCGGTCATACAGCTTGATGAACAGTTCCTCGTGGTGCAGGAGTTCTGTTTCCCATTGATCGCGATCTACGGTCATGATGGCGTCGAAGTCGGCTTCCGAGAAATCCTCCAGCCCTTGCCAGTTGAGGTCCTTGTAGCGCGGAACCCAACCGATCGGGGTCTCGATACCCTTGGTCGCCCGCGTGTGAGAACGGTTGACGATCCATTCGAGGACGCGCATGTTGTCGCCAAAGCCGGGCCAGGCGAACTTGCCGTCCTCATCGCGCCGGAACCAGTTGACGCCGAAAATGCGCGGCGGGTCCTTGATGTGACGCCCGAAGTTGAGCCAGTGATTGAAGTAATCCGCCATGTGGTAGCCGGCGAACGGCAGCATGGCGAAAGGATCGCGGCGAACCACGCCTTGTGCGCCAAACGCGGCGGCGGTCGTTTCCGACCCCATCGTGGCGGCCATGTAAACACCGTAGGCCCAGTTGAATGCCTGGTAAACCAGGGGAATCGTATTCGAGCGGCGTCCGCCGAAGATGAACGCGTTGATTGGAACACCTTTCGGGTCTTCCCACGCCTCGTCGATGACCGGGTTGTTGGCGGCGGGCGCCGTAAAGCGGGCGTTTGGATGCGCAGCGGGCGTCTCGCTTTCCGGTGTCCATTCGTTGCCGCGCCAGTCGATGGCGTGCGCCGGCGGCTCGCCGTCCATGCCTTCCCACCAGATGTCGCCCTCGTCGGTCAGGGCCACGTTCGTGAAGATGCAGTCAGTCTTGACCGAATCCATCGCGTTGGGGTTCGTCTTGTACGAGGTTCCGGGTGCGACACCAAAATAGCCGGCCTCGGGGTTGATGGCGTAGACTCTGCCGTCCTGGCCCGGTTTGATCCACGCGATATCGTCCCCGACGGTCGTGACTTTCCAGCCCTTTTCCTGGAAAGACTTGGGAGGTACCAGCATGGCGAAATTGGTCTTGCCGCAGGCGCTCGGAAAGGCCGCGCCAATATAGGTTTTCTCGCCGTTGGGTTCCTCGACGCCCATGATCAGCATGTGCTCGGCCAGCCAGCCCTCGTCCCGGGCCATCGTGGAAGCGATGCGCAAGGCCAGGCATTTCTTGCCCAGGAGTGCGTTGCCGCCGTATCCGGAACCGTACGACCAGATGGCGCGTTCTTCGGGAAAGTGCACGATGTACTTCACGTCGGGGTTGCACGGCCAGGGCACGTCCTCTTGGCCGGGTTCGAGGGGTGCGCCGATGGTGTGGATGCACGGCACGAACGCCCCGTCGTCTCCCAGCACGTCGAAGACCGCCTTGCCCATGCGCGTCATGATCTTCATGTTCACGACGACGTAGGGTGAATCGGTAATCTCGATACCGATTTCGGCGATGTCCGAACCCAGCGGCCCCATGCTGAATGGAATCACGTACAGGGTGCGTCCCTGCATCGCGCCATCCATCAACTGGGTCAGGATTTTCTTCATTTCGCGCGGCTTCATCCAGTTGTTGGTCGGGCCGGCATCGTCTTTGCTCAGGCTGCAGATGTAGGTGCGGTCCTCCACCCGGGCGACGTCGCTGGGATCGGAACGCGCCAGGAAACTGTTCGGCCGAAGTTCGGGATTGAGCCGTGTGAAGGTGCCCGCGTCCACCAACTCCTGGCACAGCCGGTCGTATTCTTCCTGGGAGCCGTCGCACCAGTAGACGTCGTCCGGCTTTAAAAGATCGGCCATCTCGGCCACCCAGGACTTGAGGTTTTCGTGTTTTACGTAATCAGGAATTCTCATCGTGATGGTTCTTGTTTGATGGGGAACGGCGCCAGTATAGGACAGCCATTCCCGGGGTTTCATGACCCTCGTCAAAAGGTGATTTGCATCGCATCTATTTGTTGAGGCGGAGAAAATTTGACGACGATCCGCTTTGCACCTGCCGGCCCGCCGCGTCGGGCATCGCACCCGTTGACCATTCTACCAGCCCGCGCCGGTGTTGCCCTTCCGCGGGGGATGCGATTCGCTCAGTAGCGGAAGTGCTTGATCGGCTCCCCCTTTTGGCCCAGGTCGGTCATGGCCTCGATGCCGATTTCCAGGTGTTTTTCGACCCACTCGGCGGTGACTTTCTTGTCTGAGTCCTCGGTCTTCACGCCGTCGGGAGTGACCGGCACGTCGGAGACCAGCAACAGGGCGCCGCGAGGAATTTCGTTCGCGTGGCCGACGAGGAACAGGGTGGCGGTTTCCATGTCGATGCCGATCACGCGCAGTCGCTGCAGCTTCTCGTGGAAGCCCGGTTCGTGTTCCCAGACCCGCCGGTTCGTCGTGTAGATTACGCCGGTCCGGTAGTCCAGTCCGTGGGCGACGATCTTGTCGGAGACGAACTTGTGCAGCTTGAACGAGGGCAGGGCGGGCACCTCGGGCGGGAAGTAGTCGTCGCCGGTGCCCTCGCCGCGGATCGCCGCGATCGGCAGAATGAAATGCCCGATATCGGTGGTCTTCTTGAGGCCGCCGCACTTGCCGAGGAACAGCACGCCCTTGGGGTGGATGGCGCCCAGCAGGTCCATGACGGTAGCGGCGTTGGGCGAGCCCATGCCGAAGTTGACGATGGTCAGGCCGTCCACGTTCGTTGCGGCCGGCATGCTGCGGTCCTCTCCGTATACGTCGCAGCCGAAGCGGTCGGCGAACATCGTCACGTAGTTGTGGAAATTCGTGAGCAGAATGTAGTCGCCGAACTTGTCCAACGGCATGCCGGTATAGCGGGGCAGCCAGTTGCGGGTGATGGCCAGTTTGTCGAGCATGGAATGCTCCTTTTGAGTTCTTGTTGTCCAGGAACGCTCAGGATACTGTGCCGGTGACGGGGATGCCACGGGCCATCAAGGGGGGGCGAGCCCGTCCTGTCGACGGGATACGGACGCCGGTCATCAGACCTCCCGGATTAGCGTTTTCTTTGCCGTTTTGTTGACCTGTGTCTACACCCCCCCGGCCATAGTCTGTATCCTCACGCTGAGCAAAAAATTCCCCATTTGGACTTTTTTATCCCGGTGCGCCGGGTGTACCGAGGGGATGAGGCTTTAAACCGTTAAATCAATCGGAGTTTCCCAATGAGAATCGGTGTACCGAAGGAGATATACGCGGGCGAAAAACGCGTCGCGACGACCCCTGAAGTTGCCGCCCAGTTGATGCAACTGGGCTTTGATGTCGCCGTCGAGCACGGCGCCGGCGTGCTGGCGAACTATGCCGACGCCGCCTACGAGGCGGCCGGCTGTTCCGTGGTGCCGACCGACGAAGCCTGGGCGGCCGACATCGTCATGAAGGTCCGCGGCCCCAAGCCCGAAGAGGCAGAGCGGCTGAAGGAAGGCCAGACCCTGATCAGCTTCTTCTGGCCGGCCCAGAACGAAGAACTGATGAACGTGCTGAATGCGAAGCGCGTGAACGTGCTGGCCATGGACATGATTCCGCGCATCTCCCGTGCGCAGAAGATGGACGCGCTCAGTTCGATGGCCAACATCGCAGGCTACCGGGCGGTGGTCGAGGCCGCGCAGCATTTCGGCCGCTTCTTCACCGGCCAGATCACGGCCGCCGGCAAGGTCCTGCCCGCCAAGGTGCTGGTGATCGGCGCCGGCGTCGCCGGCCTGGCCGCCATCGGCGCCGCCAAGTCGATGGGCGCCATCGTGCGCTCCTTCGACACGCGGCCCGAGGTCAAGGAACAGATCGAGAGCATGGACGCCGAGTTCCTGATGCTGGAATTCGAGGGCGACGAGGACGGCTCGGGCGAAGGCGGTTACGCCAAGGTCATGAGCGACGAGTTCATCGCCGCCGAGATGGCGCTGTTCGCCGAGCAGGCGAAGGACGTGGACATCATCATCACCACCGCGTTGATCCCCGGCAAGCCCGCTCCCAAGCTGATCACGGCCGAGATGGTCGAGTCCATGAAGGATGGCAGCGTCATCGTCGACCTCGCCGCCGAGCAGGGCGGTAACTGCGAACTGACCCGGCCGAACGAATGCCACGTACACAACGGCGTGACGATCATCGGCTACACCGACATGGCCAGCCGACTGGCGAACCAGTCCAGCCAGCTGTACGCGACCAACCTGCGTCACCTGCTGACCGACATGACCCCCGAGAAGGACGGCAACATCGTGATCGACTTCGAAGACGAAGTCGTGCGCGGCGCAACCGTCTGCCGCCAGGGCGAGATCACCTATCCGCCCCCGCCGCCGCAGATCTCGGCCGCTCCGCCGAAACCGGCGGCCGAGCCCGAGCCGGCGCCGGCACCGAAGAAGAAGTCGGTCGCGGGTCCGATCATCGGCATGGTCGTGGCAGGCCTGGCCCTGTTGGGCCTGGGCTCGGTCGCGCCGGCCGATTTCATGGCGCATTTCACCGTGTTCGTGCTGGCCTGCTTCGTCGGCTACATGGTGATCTGGAACGTCACCGCCGCGTTGCACACGCCGTTGATGAGCGTAACCAACGCCATCTCGAGCATCATCGTTATCGGCGCACTGATGCAGATCAGTTCCGAAACGCCGTTGATCAAGTGGATCGCGGTCGGCACGGTGCTGATCACTTCGGTCAACATTTTCGGCGGCTTCGCGGTCACGCGTCGCATGCTCGAAATGTTCAGGAAGTGAGGAGGACGACATGGAATTCAATGGAATCTTGACGGTCTCGTACATCATCGCGACCATCCTCTTCATCCTCGCGCTGGGCGG
>Ga0180435_10004278_pt1 | contig 14083 bp, 10 predicted proteins | sample SS_ome_3_FD_132467 | JGI IMG/M metagenome (GOLD analysis project Ga0180435, IMG submission 132467) | Hypersaline lake sediment archaeal communities from the Salton Sea, California, USA - SS_3_S_1 metaG | ecosystem: Environmental > Aquatic > Non-marine Saline and Alkaline > Hypersaline >... | reverse complement strand
GTCTATTGCCCTTTCAGGGCACAAAGTTCCTCATCATCTGCGCCAAGAACACGGAACGCTCCACCGAGTGAAAAGAACTTCTGTTTCCCCCTCGATGCGCGATTCATCTTCATCCAGCACATCCACCTTTGAAAGGAAGAAGGATACCCCTCGCGTCGCGGAAAGTACGTTCTCGCCGGAAGGCGTCGTCAGGTCGATATGAAACGGAGTCATGCGATTGTAGTCCGTGAAGCGCAGTATCTACGTCAGCATTCCAAGCTTCTCTTCCCGACAGTTCATAATCAACTCACCGGTCTCCGGATCGAAGACGTCAAAGTTGTTGGCCGCTTTGAACATGCCGAGATGCTCTTTCACCAGGTACAGGTTGCGATTGAGTACGGGGGTGCATATCGTCTGTCCTGCCAGTTGTTACGGGCCTGATCCGACGTTTGACGGTCCACTTACGGAGCGAATCATAATCCTCGGCAATCTGTACGCCGATTACAATTCCACGAAGACATACTCAGGTGCTTTGGACTCAAGGCGGCTGGCTGTATCACGGACCCCTTGACATGGCCGAAAGATCTGCGCCGGGCGCGCATGAGAAAAGGCTTCGCCGAAAACCCGACGAAGCCCCGATATTATCCTGCTCGCAAAAATGGATGCTGTGGAGAACTACAAGCTCACCTCCGTATGAATGTCTGCGAGCACCGTCTGGAGAAACCCAGAAACGGGATAATTGCCACCGAAGGAATCTCGGCAGCGATATGATGTCAGAGAGTTCCCCCTCTGAGTGACCTTTCATCAGGCACATGCTGTACCAATATTCAGGTCGACGCAGAATTGTTCCGTGTTCAAGCGGCTCATGGCAACGTATTTGCCGAATTCTGTTGGAATTTTCAGCAAATCAATTTGACCGAGTATTCGCACGCCATCGGTGCAAGACGATGTGGCATGACTGTTTGTTCACGCCTAATAGTGAAGCAGACGGCTGCAGTGAGTGTATTAACCTAGCGCAACCAGCGGATAGAGCGAGCTGTCTTCGCGCTCAGCGAACTCCCAGCTCCCGACGAATTCGAATCGCGTCGGTTCGAGCCGCTTTCGCCTCGTCGGTTCGCCCCAAAAGACTCATCGCACGGGCCATTTTTTCCTGAGCGAATGCAACTCCCTCGGCCAGGTAACGATTCCCGGGATCCCGTTCAATTGCCATTTCCACCGTCGTTTTCATCTGAGTGTACATCTCCAGTGCTTTGGCCGGATCGCCTGTTTGCAGCCAATGATTACCAAGTCTCTCATGGGAATATGACAGGGAATTACAAGCCTCCGCTGAAGAAGGATCAGCTTTGAGCATCGCCGTCGTCATTTGCAGCGTTTTTGGAAGTAGACGAATGCTCGATCATTCTGGTGCAGATCGTGGTACGCATCCCCCAGTTTCTCGTTGCAATGCACTTCATGCCTGCGGTAAACCAGCGCATCGGGAAAGGCCTGAGTCGCCTGCTCCGCCAGTGGCAGTGCCTCATTGAGAATCTCAATGGCCGGCTTGAATTGACGTCGCATCGAATGCATATCAGCCCAGTCAGCCAGACTGACGGACAACCTGAATTTCGCCTTGGGATCATCAGGAGTCTGACGATACAACAGACGTCGCAGGTCCAGCGATTCCTGCAGCATGCCCTCCGCTTCATTGAGCTGATTTCGGTCCAGAAGGAAGTTCCCACATTCGCTGAGTGCCCAGGACTTGTCACGGAGTAACACTGAATCTGTTTCATCAGCCGGCACAATCTCGCGAAAGATCCGTACAGCTTCTTTAAGGTTCACTTCAGCTGTGGCCAGCGAATTGTTGCCATCGTCGTCACCAAGCTCCGCATAGAGCAACCCCAGATCCACCAGCGCTTTTGCTGAATTCACATCGACTCGGGACTGCATCTGAACCTGTCCGGACACTTTCGCCAGGCTGTCCATGGCATCTCGCAGCAGCTCACGGCGGATCTCTTGGGCAGCTGGAATCATACGAAGTTTGTTTTGCACTTTGTCGATGACGGACTCCAGGGCAGTGACCGCAACCCGCACTCCGGTTTCGGCCTGCGCGGCACGCTGTTCCGCGAGGACGGCGAAGTACACCGAAACAATCAGGCCTGTCAGCATACTGACCGCCACAGTACCGCTGAGCACGGCGACCATCCGATTTCGACAGCACCACCGCCAGAGTCGTTCGGTTCTTGTCACACTTCTGGCAAGGATGGAACGGCCTTCCAGATATCGCTGGAGTTCTTCTCTCAGTTCTGCCGCCGACTGATAACGCTGCAGGGATTCCTTGTTCAGACACTTCAAACAGATCGTTTCGAGATCCGCATCGACATCCGGGTTCAACGTTCGAGGTTCCACCGGTTCCTCGTCGATCACCTGTCGGAGCGTTTCGACGATATGAGCTGCCTGAAAGGGCGGACGGCCTGTGACCAGTGTGTAGAGAACTGCGCCCAGTGAATAGATATCTGATCGCGCATCGATCTGACCAATCTCGCCGGCCGCCTGCTCGGGAGGCATGTAGCTGGGCGTCCCCATCACCTGCCCGGTGGCCGTCAGGTTGCTGTCCGATTCCAACTGGCGAGCGAGACCAAAGTCCGTAACGCGCGGAACTCCGCTCTGGTCCAGCAGCACATTCGACGGTTTGAGATCTCGGTGGATCACACCGTTATCATGAGCGCAGGAAACGGCATCAACGATGGGAAGCATCAGTGAGGCCGCTTCATTTGGTGCCAGAGGTCCATCCTTCAATCGGTCTCCCAGATTGGTTCCATCAACGTAGCCCATCGAGAAATAGTGCCGCCCAGCGTGTTCGCCCACGTCAAAGACCGGGACGATGTTGGGATGATCAAGCAATGCTGCTGCTTCCGCCTCACTGCGAAACCGGCGAACCTCTTCGTCACTCGCAAGTTGCCCGCTGAGAATCATCTTGAGCGCGACGACTCGATTGACCTTCTTCTGCAGCGCTCGGAAGACAACACCCATCCCTCCACGAGCAATCTCTTCCAACAGCTGGTAGCCCGCAAAGTCGTCTTCACTGTCTTCTGTTTCCGATGAGCCAGGCCGCACAGGAATCGTGTCAGCCCCGCCAGGCAGATTCAAAGGCATCGCAAATGACGCCAACTCGCTGGAGAGTGGACTCCGGCTGAGATGGGATGGCGTCTTCGGAATTGACGGATTTCACAATGTAAGTCCTGGCCAGTGAACCCTGCGCACCACCAACGGAACCAGCATATCTACCGAAGGTCAAAGACGCACACTCAAAGCAACTATCCACAGGATTTCCATTCAGACCACAAGGCAATTCCACGCGAATCCGGATTCTCGGCCGGCTTCCACTGGAGCCAACGACGATCCGCTGTACGCTCCGCACCATGACACGCTCAATCGTTCCCCTGCAACTCGATCGACACTTCGACAGCCTGCGCCGCTGGCTTCAAATGGAAGGCGAAGCCGAACAACACCGAATGGAGGAACGCCGGCGAATCCAATCTTCAGCGGAAGCCGAACGACGAGGCGAAACACTGCTGGATATGGTTGTACGCACGCACACGACAGGACTGGGCGGTCGATATCTGCTGACACTTCAGAAACGAAAATCAGGCGACAGACTTCCGTGGCACCGCTTCAAGGTCGGCAGTCCGGTCATTCTGTCCGTTGATCGCGCCAACAGCGTGGATTCCGTCCAGGGAGTCGTTAGTGGTCGTAAAGCCGACTCACTGGAAGTCGCTGTTAGTGACTGGCCGGAAGGTGACCGCTTCCGACTGGATCTGTCGCCGGATGAAGTCACGCGCAAGCGGCAACTGGCGGCACTCGATCTGGCCGAGAACGCATCCGGACGGCTGCGACAGCTTCGCGACCTTCTGCTGTATGACCGCGAACCCCGATTCCGATCCGATGCTGCGGCAAAACCGTGCAATCATCTGAATCCATCACAGCAGGAAGCAGTGGAATTCGCGTTGTCGTCCGAAGACCTCGCAATTATTCACGGTCCGCCCGGCACCGGAAAGACCACTACGGTCGTCGAACTCATCCGTCAGGCGGTGGCAAACGGAGAACGCGTGCTCGCCTGTGCCCCGAGCAACATGGCTGTCGACAACCTGCTCGAACGTCTTGTGAACGCCGGAGAACAGCCGGTTCGTCTGGGCCATCCGGCGCGAGTCCTCGAAGTTGTACAAAGCCACACGCTGGACGCCCTGGTGGAGAAGCATGACGCATTTCAGTTGATTCGCGAAATGCAGCGAGAAGCCGAACAGCTGACTCGCCAGGCTAATCGCTTCACTCGAAGTCGTCCGGCACCCGGGCAGAAGTATCAGCAACGTCAGGAAGCACGCGAACTTCGTCAACACGCCCGAATGATGGAACGCCAGGCTGTCAACGAAGTGATCGCCGGAGCACGCGTCATCTGTGCGACCGTCAGTTTCGATTTCAGCATTCTGTCCGAGCACGATTTTGACCTGCTGGTAATCGATGAAGCCTGCCAAAGCGTGGAACCCGGTTGCTGGGTTCCACTCAAACTGGCCAATCGAATCGTGCTGGCCGGAGACCACTGTCAGCTGCCGCCAACCATCCTGTCGAAGGAAGCCGCTCAACAGGGCTATGCGGTGAGCCTCATGCAACGTCTCGTGGAAACCTACGGCAGCACCGCGACACGACAACTGACGGTTCAGTACCGCATGAGTCAGGAGATCATGCAGTTTTCATCGGATACGTTTTACGATGGAACACTCACAGCCGATGAGTCGGTGATTCGCCATCGGCTGAGCGGTCTCCCGAACCTTCGGGAAGTCGACGATGCCCCTGCTGTCTTTATCGACACTGCCGGAGCTGGCTGGAACGAAGAACAGGAACCCGACAGCCTCAGTCGCCTCAACCCCAATGAAGGCCGACTGGTGCTCGATCAGGTTCAACAGCTCTGTGCTGCGGGTCTTAATCCGTCCGAAATTGCGGTCATCGCGCCGTACGCCGCGCAGGTCCGCTGGCTTCGTCAACACGCCGTATTTAAGCGACTGGAAATTGACACCGTCGATGGATTTCAGGGCCGAGAGAAAGAAGCTGTCGTCATGTGTACGGTACGTTCGAACACCAAAGGCGAAGTCGGTTTTCTGGCCGATGCACGCCGCATGAATGTTGCTCTGACCCGCGCAAGACGAAAACTGATAGTCATCGGCGACAGCGCCACGCTGGGATCAGACGAGTTCTTTCAATCGCTGCTGGCCTCGTTTGAATCATCCGGCAGCTATCGCACCGTCTGGGAACTCATGCCCGACATCGAAACGTAGAGCCCGATCAGAGTGTGTGCCACTGACTCTGCCAGTGCCACACATCGCAGGACTCATTCGTCGAAACGCGTCACTGATTCAGAGGAACCACGACGGCCGTTGTCGCACCTTCGTCAATGGTCACATCAAGCGGTGGTGATCGCAACGTTGTGTTAACGATCATCGTCAGCTTCAGCGGTCCGGGTTTCACCGGAATGACGACTGGAGCCTCCAGTGAGACAGGTTCATCATTCGCATAAAGTTCCAGTCCCCTGGTGTCGGCAAACTGGATACCCAGTTCCCCGCCTGTTTCGACAGTGATGGTCGATTGAGCAAACGCAAATCCTCTGTTGCCCTGAGACGTACGTTCGATGGGCATCACGACCGGAATTTCCACCAGCGGCAACGTCCCGTCAACGCGACTATATCGAGGTAGCCAGGTGAACTCGTCACGATGTTCCGTCGCCGTCCCCGTGCGAGTCCGACGCAGAACATGGTGGGCCTCCGGAGTCGCCTGCAGGACACGCCAGCTGCGCAACTTGCGGGTCCGACTGAGTGTGTATTCCGGTGTTCGACCAAGTTCCGACAGGAAACGCACCAAAGCTGCCAAATCCTGATCCGTCAGCAGATCAACAAGTCCTTCCGGCATGAGTGACACGCCGTTTGACTTCTCATCGATCGTATCCCTGGGAATCCGTATCAACTCGTTTTCGGTAGACCGCAGCACCAGTTCCTGGTCGGACTCCTGAACCTGAATGCCGCTGATAACTTTGCCTTCCGCCGTCACCACAACAACGGTGTGATAGTTCTCTTTCACTTTTGCATTCGGCTTGAGCAGCGACTGCAGGATATAGTCCGGTTGCGCACTCGCACCCAGACTCAGCATATCCGGCCCAACTAAGCCACCCGCTCCGCCGACTGAATGGCATTTCAGGCAGCCCAGCTTCTCCCGCCGAAAGACTTCTTCGCCCTGAGCGGCATCGCTGGAACTGGCTGCAAGCTGTAGAATCTGCTGCGTGGCTTCCGGAGACATCTCAGCACGACCGGTCACTTTCCCTGAAGCAATGATCGCCTGCTCGAGTTCCGGAAAGCTGCGTCCGGATTCCCGAACAATCTGCAACATTTCTCTCGCGGTCGCCGTTGGCAATTCAACTCCCGCCAGGTTCTTCTGCAAACGCTTCTGGCCATGAAGCACTGCCAGAAACGATCGAGTCAAATCTGAGGCTCGGGCCTCGGGCGGCAACGTTTGCAGCAGAGTCAATGCAACAGGCGTCGCCATTTCCGGGGCAGCTGCCATCAATAAGGTCGCGGCCTCTTTCCGAAGCGCTGTTGAATTGGATTCATCTGCAGCAACTTCGCCGAGAAGAACGTATAGATCGGCATTACGTGAAAAGACGATGGCTTTGAGTGCCGCGCTGCGAATAGGAGTGGATTCGTTGGGATCATCCAGCACCGTTCGGATGAGCTCACTCGCTCCTGGAACGTGCCACTGCCCGGCCAGGATCAGTGCCACGGCTCGGAGCTCCGGATCCTGATCGCTCTGAATCAGCCAGGAGTATTCGCCGCTGACACCCTGGACAGCCCGACTAAAAGAACGCTCTCGCACCCGAAGCAATGTCGGGACATCACGACGAAGGGCAGCCATCTTCGCGAGGCGCCCAAACTGCTGCGAGTTTGCTGTCTGACTGATGACATCCACCAACTGAACGCGTTGATCCGCGTCAATCTGTTCGTCGTACACCCGGTCAATCAGAATATCAGCCGGAGGAGCCTGTCCGACCGCAGAGAACGCCGTCGTCAACCGACGAGTGTCGCCACCAAAGTCCAGGTCACCGTTACGAAACGCAGGAAGCCACGAATCGGCCAGTTCACGAATCGTCAGGAACAATCCGTAATCCAGAAAGCGGTCCGTCTCCTGATCCAGTGCATTCAATGCGGCCGTGACACGGGAGGAATCAACGGTCGTTGAAGGCAGCCCGACAGCATCGCCTCCGGCCGCCAGTGCTGCCTGCTGGCGCTCTGAATCGTCCAGGGGAGAAAACGAAACCGCACGAACAGCTTCCAGACGCACGCGGGGATGAACATCCCGAACAGCCGCTTCAATCAGCGTCGAAGAACCCGGCAACATGTGCTTCCAGTGGCTCAACACTCGCACCGCTGCTGCTCGCACACGACCATCCTTTGCCTGCAACAACTGACGGAGAAGCACTTCATTCACTTCGCGTTGACTTTGAAAGCACCACAAGCCTTCCAGCCGAAGATGTTCGGTCGATTCATCAACCGTCAGACCAGCCACCCATTCGCGAAGTTCCGGCAGAACGTCGGAACCACGTTCCTTGAGTTCTCGACGTGTCGTGTGCCGTTCCCACTGGTCGCCGGATTCCAGCCGCTGCAAAAGCTCCGCAACAGATAACGATTTCGGACCCGTGACGCGGGATTCCTTCGCTCCCTTCCAGGTCACTCGCCAGATGCGGCCATGCGTGTGGTCACGTCGAGGATCACGGAAGTCGACTTCGCCGTGCTGAATGATGGGATTGTACCAGTCCGCAATGTAGATCGCTCCATCCGGCCCGACTCGAACATCAATTGGTCGAAAGGCGACATGATCTGACGCGATGACTTCTTTCTGTTCCCGTGAGATGTAGCCAGACCGGTCTTCTGAGATCTCAAACCGGCACACACGGTGACCTCTAAAATCGTTCGTAATCAGGCTGCCCTGCCATTCCGGAGGCAGCGACGGCGTTTCCACGATCTCCAGCCCGCAATGCTTGGGACTTCCCGGATTCAGCCCCCGCAGCAGTTTCGGCGCGTTGGCAGCAGTGAGGTAATACGCACCCGGCACGATGTAGTTGATGCCTTCTCCACCTGCGCCATCTGTCGCGAAAGACTGACCATATCGATCTATCACATGGCCCTATGAATTCACCAGTCCTCGCATGAACACACCCAGCTCGCGAGTCTCCGGACGAAACTGCCAGATTCCTCCTGCGTTCAGCCGCCGGACACCCCATGGCGTTTCGACATGACTGTGGATATAGATCGACTGATTGAAATACAGATGACCTTCCGGCCCCCAACGAAGCGTATGCAGAATATGATGAGTGTCCTCCGTGCCGAATCCGGACAGGATAATGTCCCTGGAATCTGCTTTGAGGTCGCCATCTTTGTCTTTAAAGTGAATGAGTTCCGTACTGTTGGCCACGTAGGCTCCACCATCGCCCGGCGCCACACCTGTCGGGATCAACAAACCATCAGCAAAAACCGCGTTGCGATCTGCCACGCCGTCGTGGTCAGTGTCTTCCAGCACGATGATCTTATCGCGAGCCGGTTTGCCGGGTTCGATGTGAGGGTACACCTCGGACGTGGCGATCCAAAGACGGCCTGCGGTATCGAAGTTCATCTGAATCGGCTTTGCCAGCGCCGGATCTCCGGCAAACAGATTGACTTCAAATCCTTCCGGCAGCCGAAACGTAGCTCGTTCCAGCTCCGGATCGGGTGACGGAATATCCGTGAGGTCCCTTTGTGCAGACAGCGGTGAACCAGCAGCCAGAAACATCACGATCGCTGCCACTGACCTCAAAAACGACTTCGTCATAGAACGACACTCAGAGCATTCGTACAGAGGAACCGGACCGGCACACATCAACACAACTCAACGTTGCCCGTCATAAAAGCAGAACGGCAGATTATCGGCGGAGTTGCCACTCGAAACAACTCAGGCAGAAACAGACTTCTGCAGGTGTTCACGACAGGGCAGGATTGAACTGCGATCTATCGAGCCTTCTTCAGGAACCGCCCAAACGCCTTCTCGGTTCCGTAACCCGGCACAAAGTCCTCATCATCGAAGATCGTTTCACCACCAACGATCACTCGAGACACCACACCGGGATGTCGATTGACCAGTCGAGGATAGTTGTCGAACTCTTCGATTGGAGCTTCCACAACTTCTTCGGTGATCGCATCGAAATGAGCTGGATCAATTATGTTCAGATCTGCTCGTTCTCCTACTTTCAGGTATCCGCAATCAATCCCGAACCAGTCCGCCTGTTCGCCCGATAAGCGCCAGACACATTTTTCCATGCTCATCATGGGATTCCCGGCGTCGATCGAATCCTGCACATGCTTCATCATCTGCAACGGAAAATCATAGAACGCCATGTTGCGCAAATGAGCACCCGCATCGGAGAAGCTGATGAGGTTAAACGGATAGTTGTACAGTTGTGGGTACTTCTCTTTGCGGTCGTTTCCAATCGTCGTCGTCCAGCGGATCTGCAGATCATATTCGACAATCAGATCCAGGAATGTATCCACCGGATGCTGATTACGCTCGTTGGCGACTTCCATGAAGTTCTTACCAATCAAACTCCTGTCCGGACAGTCGAGGATGACCGTCAGGCTGAGGTCCTTGTGCCAGACTTTGGGAGCGAACTTCCTGCGGATTTCCGCCTTGAACTGTTCCCGGTACGCTGGATCACGAATCATGTCGTTTCGCTCGTCCAGATTCTTCGCGAGCTGCCTCATCGCCTGCCCTGCAGGAAACTCTTCGAACATCACTGAATCGACGCCATCGTAATAGACAGTGAACGGACCGGGCGGCGACTGCATTCGGAAGTCGGCATTGAACAATCGATTAAATGCCTTCGCTCCGGTAGCCACCAAAGGCATCACATAGCGGTCGCCAATCAGATCGATCATAGCGATCATGGTCGTCCTGAGCTTCTTTCGAAGCAGGCCGGTACTGACAGCCATGTAGCGCAGCGCATTCAGCTTCGTAACCAGATTCGGAGCACCCTGCAGAATGGCATTGCGTTTGCGCAACGTCTTCAGCAGCGGCTTTCGCTCCTTCCACGTTCCATAGAATGACGGCGTCTTGTGCGACCAGTATTTGTCGCCGTCCATCTTGTCCCAGGGACTGTCCATGGTGGACATTCCAAGAAAGCCGGCATCCAGGGCTTCATTCAGCATGTCATTCATCTGAGCCTGTTCAGCATCGGTCGCGACTTCATCGTCGGTAACCGAACGAGCCATTCCCATCGCCTTGCTGCGCAGGTCCGAATGCCCAATAAACGAAGCCACATTGACTCCAAGTGGGAGTCCATTGATGTATTCCACCCATTCGGCGGGCGTGTTCCACGTTTTTTCTTTTTGCAGCAGAGGCAACATAACTTCGCGAGGAATCGCTTCCACACGGGTAAACGTATCGGACGTATCTTCCGGCGAATTGTAGATCGCCGATACGGAACAACTGCCAAGCAACACCGTCGTCACACCGTGTCGAGCCGATTCCTTCAGACCAGGCGATGCCACGATCTCCGCGTCATAGTGAGTATGAGAATCCACAAAACCAGGAGTGACCCATTTGCCACTGGCATCGACGACTTCCGTATCACCTGGAACATCGATCTTCTCACCGGAAATCGTTCTGATGTTTCCATCTTCGATGAAGATGTTTCGCCGAACCGCCTTGTCATCCGCACTGCCGGTGAACAGCAGGCCGTTCTCGATGAGGATACGTGTTTTCATATCTGCCTCACTATCAATTGGCCGTGTACTGTAACCCAAAACGCGATGAGAAACGGCATTCGAAGACCTGAGGAGTTGCCGCTATTTCCAACATGATGCTGCCCGGCTATGCGAACGTGAGTCGCCAAAGCCGTGCCCAGACGATTGCGGCTGCGCAAAGGACCATTAGGCCGAATCCGAATCGCAGTTGACGCCCCTGAAGCCTCATCCCGAACTCTGCTCCCAGCCGAGCCCCCACTGGCCCCGTCACCAACAACGCTGCCGTCAGCCACAGGTTGACTCGACCGTTCAACGCGTGCAGCACGCACGCCTGACATGAAGCCAGCCAGACGATTACTACTGTTACCGTCGCCGCGTCTTTGACCTTCAGTCCCAGCAGGAAGACAGTCGCCGGGATCAGAATCAGCCCGCCACTCATACCCAGAAATCCTGACAGACAACCCACGCCGAATCCCAGCAGCGCCAGCAGCGGAATGGAGTACTCCGACGGAGTCAGATCCGGGATGACGGCCATCGGACGAATGTGCCATCGACTGACGATTCCAGGAGGACGATTCGAAAGCAGCCCAGGAGGACGCATCGCCGTGCGGATGGAGACAAACGCGATCAATGTCATGAGCACGGAATAACAACTCAGAACAGCCAAATCGACGGCCGGAATGCTCTTGCCAAGCAAGTTGACAGCACCTGATGACTGCAGTGCCGACAAAGTGATGTTGCCGGTATACACGCCGGCAAACAAACCGCCTCCCAGAATCAAAGGCAGCTCCACATATCCCAGCGTGGGCCGGCGAGCCAGCAGCGCGGTCGTCGCCGGACCAAGCGTGTAGCAGGTTGCCGAACCGACTGCGATTGGCATGGGCACCCCAAGAAGAGTGCTCAACAGCGGCACCAGCAGGAAGCCGCCTCCAACACCAAACAGACCGGACAGGACTCCAACAAGCCCACCGGCTACGGCGCTCAGAATAAGTGTTGAAGAGTGAATCTCATCCATGAGTAAGTTCGCCGTCGTCGCAGCGATTCCTGTTTTTGCTCCACGAGGCCGGATCAAGGAGCCAGGCGACGCCGCTCCGGTAATTATGCCGGAACAGCGATGCTCTCGGTCTGGCCTACGAATCCACAACGGGAGTGTGGTCGGCATGCGGAAGTCTGACAACATGAGTCCTGAACTGGTCATTCGCCAACTCAATGACACGGTAACCGGGAGGATCGCTGGCGAAGTGTGGCTCCGCACCACATGGATCGAACTGGATTCCAGTGGATGGAGTTGTCACGACACACGCACCGGCCACAGTGCCGTCAAATTCATGATGCACATGCCCGCAGCAGATCAGCTGAACGGACGGAAAGTCGCGAACCACTTCCACCAGCCGATCCCGATCCTTCAATCCGATGCGATCCATCCATTCACTGCCAACATCAACCGGAGGATGATGAAGGAACAACACACTGGGATGATTCCCGTGAGCAGTCAGCCGGCGACGTAACCAGCCTGCCTGGGCTTCTCCGAAATATCCGGGGACTTCGCCGGGGACATGAGTGTCCAGGCCAAGACACAACCATTCGCCACATTGAAACGAAAACACAATTCGATCGTCATCCGAAACAGAATCATCGGACTGGTTCTGAATGACGTCACCGAGGACAGATCGCATCACAGCTCTGTCATCATGATTACCCGGCACAATGGTCAATCGGTCCATCCACGGATCCAGGATTCCTCGTGCCGCCTGGTAGCTTTGCAGCTGCTCATCGTGAGTGTGATCGCCGGTGACGACAACGTGGTCGAACTCGTCTTCATTCCGCAGAATGGCACTGACAACCGCCTGGAGCGTTTCACGCGTTGGAATTCCCTTAAGGGTCTCCTCCGGTTGGTTGAACAGGTGGAGGTCAGTGAGCTGCAGGATTCGAGTCATTTCCGTAGTATATTCGTAATAGAGCAGTGGGCTGAGAGGCCGCATATCAGAGCAAAGGTTGGCTGATTTTCGACGAATCACAGATTGCAGGGAACTCTGCGGACCCCGCCAGACTCTGAATCGATACAACTTGCCGGTTCGCCGTCTGCGCCGACCCCGAATACTGAACAAAAATGCAGTCAGAAGAAACCAATCAGCCAGAAGAACTTCTTTCAGCCGCCTTTGATGGTGAGTTCGCCTCAACCGTTGACGTGTCGCCGGAACGTCGGGCAAAGCTGGAGCAGGGCTGGAAAACAATCCGCTGCGGGATTCAGGCGGTTCCGCTGGCGCCGGTTGATCTGGTGTCTGCCGTCCGAGCGGAAATCGCCAGGTCCGATCAGCCAACGGTCGTGCCGTCACGTCTGTCAGATGCGTCGCGTCGCAACTCATTGATGGTCGCGATTCCCGGTCTGAGTGTCATCGCAGCCATTCTGTTGTTTGCCGTTTTGCCGCGACTGCAGGAATCCGACTTGGCTCCCGAGATTGGAAATTGGATCCTGCCAGCCGTGGCGGCGTCCGACTGGGAGGTAGTCGTCGTGAATGTTCCCGACGATTCAAAACTGGAGGACAGCGTCCGAGCCGTGCTGGGAGCAGCAGAACAACACGGTGCCGGCATCAAACAACTGCCGACGCAGAACGATGTGGCTGCTGAATATTCAGCCGGCATTCTGCTGGCAGATGGCGGAGATACCGAAGCGATTGTGAATTCGCTCGAACAAAGTCATCAGGAACTGGACTGGAATCCCGGCGAGATCGATGGCAGAAGCCGCGAAGAAATCAAACAGCTCTTTCTTTCTTCAATGGAGATTCCTTCCCGATCGGAGAAAGCGTTTGGGACGATGTACATCGTTCGGGAAGACAGCCTGTCCGTGACTGCCATGCCACTGGAAACAGAGGTTGCCAGTGCTGATATCGCAGAAGGCGAACTTGCCGAAGTTGCTGATATCGAAGCTGTCGAACAACCATCGATTCCCGGTCGCTCAGTGGTTGCACCGGCTCCCGCCGACAATGCAAAATCGGTGGCAAAGCCGAGAGTCCCTTTGGTCGTCATCTTTCGTCGGACCGCTCAACCTGCAAAGCCTGCAGCCGTTCCGGACCAGGGCAGTCTTTCGGTCAAACCCCGAATCAAGCCAACAGTTTGACTCGAACAGCGAATGACTTCTGGTGTGGCAAACACCGGACCGCCAGCAAGGTGCAGTTATGCAGACCCGGTACGATCATGCAGAACGTAAGCAATTTGCAGGCTGATCGCTCCATCTGAGCGTCCTGCATCCCACAATACAGGCTTTACCTGTCTTGTGATTGTCACGTAGAATCCGGCCCTTGCCGCGTACTCCCGAC
>Ga0180435_10004275_pt1 | contig 14084 bp, 10 predicted proteins | sample SS_ome_3_FD_132467 | JGI IMG/M metagenome (GOLD analysis project Ga0180435, IMG submission 132467) | Hypersaline lake sediment archaeal communities from the Salton Sea, California, USA - SS_3_S_1 metaG | ecosystem: Environmental > Aquatic > Non-marine Saline and Alkaline > Hypersaline >... | reverse complement strand
GCTGATCGACAAGTCCGTTGGCAGCAGCCCGCTTCCCGGTGAGAACGACAACAGCGCGGCCGGCGCGGACTTTCGCTGGGGCACCGGCGAGTACGGCCTGGTGAAGGGCTACCTGGCGCAGACCGACACGCCGGGCCTCGACGGCGATGACCGGTCCTTTTCCCTGGAAGGCAGTTACGATTCGCCGGACTGGTCGCTAGGGCTGGGTTTTGTCGACGTCGGCGAGGAATTCAACCCGGAGGTCGGCTTCGTCAACCGCAGCGGCGGTTACCGGAACGGCTTCGCCAGCGCACTGCGCCGGATCCGCTTCGGCCGCGAAAGCAGCCTGCTCGAATTGCGCCCGCATTTCTCCTACGCGGTTTACGAGGACCAGCAGGGGTTCAAGGAATCGGGCTTTCTGCACATCGACAACCACACCGAGTGGAAAAGCGGCTACGAGGTGCACACCGGCGTGAACTTCGTCACCAAGGGCCTGCAGGACCCCTTCGAGATCTATGAAGGCATCGTCGTGCCGACAGGCACCTACCGGAACACCGAGGCGCAGCTGGTCGGCAGGACCGACGATTCGCAATGGATCAGCCTGGTCGTCCGGGCCTGGATCGGAGGGTTCTACTCGGGTGACCGGGTTGCGATTTCGCCGACGGTGCAAGTGCGCCTGGCCGAGAAGTTCGTCGGCGAATTCGGCTGGCAGCGGAACGACGTCGAACTGCCGGAAGGGGATTTCACGACCGATATCGGGCTGTTCCGGATGGCCTGGTCGTTCACGCCGAAGGTCGCGGTCGAAGCCCTGTTCCAGTACAACAGCGTGGACGACCTGCTGTCGACGAACTTGCGCTTCTCATGGCTGCGCGAGGCCAACACCGGTCTCTACGTGGTGTTCAACGACATCAAGGGTTACGACGGGTTCACCGACGCCCAGCCCGACCGCAGCCTGATCGCCAAGTACACCCACATGTTCCAGTTATAACCCGATAGACCCGAAACGGCGGCAGCGCGGGCCCATGGGCTGCCAACGGACCTCAGGATACGGCCGCGATGCAGCGCGCTGCGCGGTCCTCGATGCGGTCCCAGCGCTCTTTTTCGATATCGTCCGCCGGAAACAGCGGCGCCACGAACCCCACGCCGAACGCGCCCGCCGCCAGCCAGTCGGCCGCATTGTGTTCGTCGACGCCGTTGGTGGGAACGATTTTCAGGTAGGGCAGCGGGCCGAGCACGGCTTTCACCCATACCGGGCCGCCTGCCGGGGCCGGAAACAGCTTGCACAGCGAAGCACCGGAGCGGTGCGCCAGCAGCATTTCAGAAGGCGTGTGCGTGCCGGGCATGCTGGCGACACCGTGCTCCGTCGCTGCCTGAATGACGGCCGGGTCGACATTGGGGGCGACGACGAACTGCGCACCGGCATGAACGGACTGTTCGACCTCCGCCGGCGTCATCACGGTCCCGGTACCCACGACGATGCCGTCGCGCCTGGAGAAATCCTGCACCAGTTCGTAAACGCCGGGGATGGTCAGCGTGAACTCGACGATCGTGAAACCGCCGCGAATCGCGGCATCCATCGCCAGCGCGGCCTTGTCCTGGTCGTTCGTGCGCAGTATGGCGCTGGCCCGGGTGTTTCCCAGCCGTTCGACAAAAGCTTCCGGTGTCATTGCGGGACTCCTGTGATCGTTTTGAATAACAAAGCATTAACCCAGCCGCCGCTGCGATCAAGTAAAATCCGACCACTAACGGAAGAAAGTGAACGAAGCGGTTTGATAACACGTGAAAAATGAGAGCGGCAAGAGCGACCGCCGGGACCGCCTGCGGGGGTCTGGACGTTTTGCCCTGCATCCCTGGCGATGGCTGCTTGGCGCGCTGCTGCTGATCGCGCTGATCCTCGTCGTCGAAACCGAGGTCGGCTGGACAACCGTGCTTTCAACCTGGTCTGCGGTGGCGCCGCAGCAAGTGCTAGCCGCATTTTCTCTCTACGTGCTGAGCCAGTTGTTCAGGGCGTTGAGAATCCGCGACCTCCTGGCGCCGACGGTGACGGAATCCATCCCGCTGCCCGCCATGCTGAAACTCACTTCCATCCACCAGTCCGCCAACAACCTGATGCCGATGCGGCTGGGTGAACTGGCTTTCCCCATCCTGGCGCGGCGCTATGTGGGGCTCGACTGGTGGTCCGGAATTTTCCAGCTGGTCTGGCTGCGCGTGCTGGACGCCGCGCTGATCGCGGTGGTCATCACGGTGACACTGGCGTCCGCCCTCCAGCTGCGCCTGGCATTGGCCGTAACGGCGGCTTCCCTGCTCGGCTTGTCGGTGCTGATCCTGGCCGTACGCTACCGCCACCGGTTCAGCTCGCTGGCTTTTCTCGAACGCGTACTGGAGCAGGCGCCGCGCAGCCCGCGGCTGATTGCGCGCTCGGCGGCCTGGACCGTGCTGATCTGGACCAGCAAACTGGTGTCACTGGCCATGATCGTGCGGGCGCTCAGCGGCCTGCCCATCGACGTCGCGCTGCTGTCGACGCTGGGCGCTGAAATCAGCAGCCTGCTGCCGGTGCACGGCATCGCGGGCAGCGGCACGTTCGAGGCCGCGTTCGTCGCCGTGGGCGCCCTGGTCGAGCGCAATTTTCCGGCGCTTATTGCAGCGGCGGTCAACCTGCATATATTCGTACTCGTGGCGTCCAGCCTGGTGACGCTGGCCTTTTTGCCGGTAAAGACCGCAAAACCAAAAATACGGAAGCAATAAAATGCACGAAACAACCAGCCCCGAAGAGAAAGCAAAGAGTCTCTCCATCGTCGTCCCTTTCTACAACGAGGAAGGCAACGTCATCCCGATGCTGGAGGAGATCGACGAGGCGCTGTCCGGATACGCCGGAAGATGGGAACTCATCGCGGTGGACGACGGCAGCAGCGACGGCACCGGCGAAGAACTGGCGATCAGCCGTAAAAAACTGGGCGACCACGTTCGCTACGTCCGCTTTGCGCGCAATTTCGGGCAAACCGCCGCGATGCAGACCGGCATCGAGCTGGCGCGCGGCGAGCTGATCGTCACGCTGGACGGCGATCGCCAGAACGACCCGCACGATATTCCGATGATGATCGACCATCTCGAGCAGCGAAACCTCGACATGGTCTGCGGCTGGCGCCGGGACCGCAAGGACGACTATCGCCGCAAGTTCGTGTCCCGCGTCGCCAACTGGCTGATCCGAAAAGCCACCGACGTCCGCATCACGGACTACGGCTGCAGCCTGAAGCTCTACCGCAGCGATGTCATCAAGAACGTCGAACTCGTGGGCGAGATGCACCGTTTCATTCCCGCCTGGGTAGCCAGCGTCACCGACCCCCGGCGCATCGACGAATTGCCGGTCAACCACCGGCCGCGCTTGAAAGGCGAGTCGAAATACGGCTTTTCGCGCACGGCCCGCGTGGTACTCGACCTGCTCGCCGTGCTTTTCTTCATGCGTTTTTCGCGGCGGCCGGGGCATTTCTTCGGCGGCATCGGGCTGGTCTGCGGTTCCGTGGGCGGCCTGATACTGGCCTATCTGCTGGCCCTGAAAATCTTTGCGGGCGCCAGCATCGGCGGGCGGCCGCTGCTGTTCACCGGCATACTGCTGGCGCTGGCCGGTATCCAGTTCGTCACCACCGGTGTGCTGGCGGAGATGCTGGCCCGTACGCGGCAGAAACAGCATTACCCCGTGCGGGAGCAGGTCGACCCCTCCGCGGTGAAATGGCATACCGGGAAAGTCGTCGAACAGTGAGCCGCCTTGATGACAGGCTGCGCAAACCCATGCCGGTGAGTCCATAGCCATGAAAACCGTTGAAATCCTCAAACCACTGCTCATAGCAGCCGTGTTTGTCGCGCTGCTCTATCCCTATTACTCGGACTACGTTGCCTTCCACCCGGATGAGCGGCACTACACGAACGCGGCCATCACGATGGACCAGACGGGCGACTGGCTGACACCCAAGTATCCCGACGGCACGAACCGCTTCATCAAGCCGCCGATCACCTACTGGGCGATCGCGGGCAGCTACTCGGTGCTCGGCATCGGTCCCTTGAGTTCACGGCTGCCCTTCGCGCTGATCTCGGCCGCGATCATCGTGCTGACGTATTGGCTGGCGAACGGCATCGCGGCGACGAGAAGCGCCGGCTGGCTGGCCGGCTGGATCATGGCTTCGAACCTGTTCCTGGTACAGGCCGCCGGCAGGGCCATTCCCGACTTGCCTCTGACGCTGTTCCTGCTGATCAGCGCGGCGGGCTGGCTCAACTGGATGACCGCTGAAAAATCCGCTCGCTGGGCGCCCTGGGCGGCTTATGCCGGCGCCGGCCTGGCCGTGGCCAGCAAGGGCCTGCCGGCCGGCGTTTTCCTGGGCCTGTCGGTGGTATTCGCATGGTTAAATCCCTGGCGGCCGCTGGGGTTGCTTCGCATCCTCCACGTTCCGGCCATCGCGCTGGGCGCCGCCCTGGGGCTCGGCTGGTTCCTGGCGATGTACTGGATACACGGCGACGCCGCGCTCTCCGCTTTCTTCTCGGACCAGGTCGGCAAGCGCGTCGATTTCGATTTCCTTAAAGCCGCCGGCCAGTGGCTGCTGTCGCTGCTCGCGATGGTCATCGGTTTTCTGCCCTGGCTGTGGCCCGCCCGAAAAACACTGCGGGCTGCGTGGACGCCGGGCAGCGGCCGGGACCGCAACACGGTCCTGGTGATGACGTTTTCCGCCCTGTGGGCCGTGACGATGCTGTTCCTGATGGCGGCCGTGGTGAAGTTCCACGCTCGCTACATGCTGCCGGTCCTGCCGCTGCTGGCCGTCAGCCTGGCGCTCGCGCTGGAACGACGGGAAGGCCGGCATCTCGAGGGATACCTTTCGCCGGCGATTGTCACCGTGCTGGCAATCAACCTCCTGCTGCTGGTATTGCTCTCCAGTTTGCTGTACCTGCTCGAAGGTTACCTGCCGATAGGGGAGGCGCTGGCCCTGCTGGCACTGACCGCGTTGCTGGCTTTTGCCGGTATCGTCGGCAGCCGCCCGGTAGGCGTAGCGGCCCTGGGCAGCAGCGTGCTGCTGTTGTTCACAACGGCGTTCACGCTGCTGGGGCCAGCCATGCTGCCTTCGGAGAGCGAGCAGATCAGCGCGGCTCTGAAAAACCAGGGTGTGCCGCCGAACGCAGCGGTGGGTCTCTACGGCTCGCCGCGACTGGCCGCCAAGATCCGCGTGGCGGCGGGCGGTGAAATCAGCCTGGTCGAACGCTCGGTTGAAATGGGCCTGGCTGCGGGTGACGCCGCGATCGTGCTTGCGAATGAAGACCGCGATCTCCTCGAGGGCAGCGGCTACTCGGTCCGGGCTTCGACCCGCAGCTGGGACAGCCTGCCGCTCGGTGACTTGAGAAAAGCCCTGGAAAGCGATGAAATGGAGCGGTTCAGGGAGGAAAACTCCGAGGTTTACCTGATCGCCCTGCCGGATTCGTCTCAGCCGCCGTAAACGGCCTTCGCTTCTTCCGCGATGATGGCGATGCCCCGCCGCACCGCGGCCTCGTCCTGCACGTAGGACACGCGGATGCACTCACGGCTGTGGGCCCAGTCTTCCTGCAAGCCGAAGAAACAATGGTGACCGGGGACCACGAGCACGCCGCGCTGCTTGAGCCGCTGATAAAATGCCGCACTGCCCCCCGGCAGCCCTTCGAACCAGAGCCAGACAAAAAAAGCGCCTTCCGGCTTGTGGATGCGGCAGGGCAGATCGCCCAGCGCTTCGTCGAACCAGCGCACGACGTCGGCTGCGCGCCGCCGGTAGAACGGCGTGACATGGTTACGGGTCAGGTCCAGGATTTCGTCGCTGCGAAAGAGTTCCTGCGCGATCGCCGGCCCGATGTTGCCGCAGGCCAGGTTGATGATGCCGTTGGCGGTGGAATAGGCCCGGATGATGTCCTCGCGGGCCACGACGATCCCGGTTCGAATGCCGTTCATTCCCATCTTCGACAGGCTCAGCGCCAGGATCGTATTTTCGTTCCAGTGCGGCGTCGCCGCGGTGAAGATGATGCCGGGGAACGGCAGGCCGTAGGCGCCGTCCAGAATCAGCGGGATGTCGCGTTCGCGGGCGATCGCGTCGAGCCGTGCGACCTCCCCGTCGGTCAGCACGTTTCCGGTCGGGTTCGTCGGCCGTGAAGCCAGCAGGGCGCCGGCTTCATCGCCCGGGTCGAGTTGCTCGAAGTCGACGCGGTACTTGAACAGGCGCTCCCCCAGCATCTCGATGCCGGGCCGCGTCGCGGAAAAAAAACCGTCGCACAGGCCGCTGTCGGCATAGCCCAGGTACTCGGGCGTCAGCGGCAGGTGGATCGAGCGGCGGCTGCCGTCGGGCATTTCACCGGCAAACAGGTTCAGCAGGATGAAAAACGCCGACTGGCTGCCGTTTGAAATGGCGATGTTTTCGGCTTTCAGCGGCCAGCCGTGCTGGCGCTCCAGGAACTCCGCAACGGTGCGGCGGAATTCGTACTCGCCGGCGGTCGGCTGGTACAGGCCGAAAACGCGGTGGCGCGAGGCCGCGTCGGACAACACGGCTTCGAGGCGCTGCCGCAAGCGGTTCTCGATCGCTTCCAAGCGGCCGGGATTGCCGCCGCCCATCATGATCATGTCCGGGTTCTCGACCAGGGCGCTACCCAGGTCGTCCATCAGTTCGACGATTCCCGATTCACCGGCGAAGCGTCTGCCGAATGCTGAGAGTTTCATGAAACCCATTATCTGCGCCGTTTGTCGTGCTGGCCAGTCCACTGGTCGGATTGAAGGATTCCCCCCGAAGGCGTCATGGTATAAGGGATATTGAGATCATGCGCCAAGGATAGGCGCCCATTCCATCAAGGAGGGTGGAGATGGTCCTTTCAAGACTGCTGGCTACGCTGCTGCTGGTCTGCGCAACCCCTGCGCTGGCCGAAATCACGTTTTCCATCGAAGAACCCGCGCCGGATTCGACGCGCTCGGGCATCGGCCTGATTTCGGGCTGGGCCGTGAGCGACCGCGGAGTCGTCTCGGTGGAAGCCTTTATCGACGGCGTCAGCCTGGGCTACCTGCCCTACGGCAGCGCCCGCGGCGACGTCGCCGCCGTGTTCCCCGATATTCCGGGTTCGGAGAACTCCGGCTGGTCCATGAAGTGGGCCTTTTCCATTTCGGGCGAAGGCGAACACACACTGCGCGTGGTCGTCACTGAAGAAGGCGGCGGCAGGGCCGAAAAAGAAGTCGTGTTCAACGTCGTCAAGTTCGATTCTGAATTTATTTCCGACCCCGAAAGCGTGATCACCGGTGGCACCACGATCACCAGCCCGGAAGACGGACGGTTGGTCATTTCCGGGGCGCAGGTCGAAGACGAAGTCGTCGACATCGAACTGTCCTGGGATACGCCCTCCCAGCAGTTCCTGATCGACAGAATTGCTTACGCGGACGGTGAGCCGAAACAGGCTCCGAGCGCGACCGCGGGCGAGGACTTCACGGTCGAGCCGGGCACCACCGTCTCGGTCCATGGCCAGGGCGATGATCCGGACGGTCATATCACGAGCCATTTCTGGACCCAGGTATCCGGCCCGGACGTGGAACTCGACGGCGCCGGGGATTGGACCGTTTCGTTCACGGCCCCGCAGGAAAGCGGCACGGTGCGGCTGCGCCTGACCGTCGTCGACAATGACGAAATGAGCGACGACGACGATGTCGCCATCGAAATCGTCGATACGAACAGCAAGCCGGAGGCCGCCGCGGGACCCGACTTTACGGTCAACATCGGCGAAGAAGTCACTATAAGCGGCGCAGGCAGCGATCTCGACGGCGAAATCGTGAGTTACCAGTGGAAACGCGTGGCGGGTCAATACGTCTCTCTCGCCGGTGCGAACAGTGCAACCGTCAGTTTCACCGCGCCCCTCGAAGAAGGCTACACGCGCCTGCGCCTGACCGTCACCGACGATGACGGCGCCACCGACAGCGACGAAGTCAAGATCAGCTTCGACGACCCCAACCAGGCGCCCACCGCCGATGCCGGCAACGATTTCACGGTCGAGGCCGGCGATTCCGTCACGGTAACGGGCGGCGGCAGCGATCCCGACGGAACGATCGTTGAATGGTCCTGGAGCCAGGTATCGGGCGATCCGGTCAGCCTGTCCGGCGCAAACACCGACGAAGTGACTTTCACCGCGCCCGATGAATCCACGACCATCCGCCTGCGCCTCACCGTGACCGACGACGGCGGCAAGAGCGACAGCGATGACGTGTACATCACGGTCAATGAGCAACTGCCGGACACCACGACCGGCGCCAAGCTGCAGGCCATGCTGGATGCGGTCAACGATGCACGCACCACGCCAACCACATGCCAGGGCACGGAATACCCCGCCCAGCCGCCGTTGAAATGGAGCGAATCGCTGGCCACGATCGCGATGCAGCACTCGATGGACATGGCGGCCAAAGGCTACTTCTCGCACACGTCGATTGACGGTACTTCTTTTGCTGATCGCGTATTCCCGTACTGGAGCGGCAGCAGGATCGGCGAAAACATCGCGGCGTCCAGCAACGACCGCTCCTATTCCGCTGTCGTGGACCTGTGGCTCGGCAGCACATCGGGCCACTGTGAAGCCATCATGAGCGCCGACTGGACGCATGCCGGTATCGGATTCGGCAAAGACCTGGAGAACGGTTACTCGTTCCACTATTTCTGGACGCTCGACTTCGGCGGCTGAGCCCGACGAAGTCCTCTTGACCGGCACACCACCCTCGAATTCGCTTTCGGGGATGGTGCTCGCCGGCCATGCGCGTTACCCTTGGAGGACGGCAAGAAAAACCCATCGCAATCCCCAGGTTAAGGAAATGCACCGATCTGCAACCATCATCGTTACACTCATCCTCACACTTACCGCCATCTCCGCCCTGGCCGCGGACCTGGAAGCCCTCAAAGCCGAATGCGACAGTTGTCACGGACCGGATGGCGTATCACCGTATGCCGACGTCCCGATCATCGCCGGCCAGACCCCCGGGTTCCTCACCAAGACCCTGCGCGGCTTTCAGCTCTGGGACCGACCCTGCGTGAAAACGACCTATCGCAGCGGCCCGAAGGCGGGCACCGAAATCGATATGTGCGAAAAAGCCGGCGCACTCGGTGAAGACGATATCGCCGCGATCAGCGACTGGTACGGGTCCCAGACCTTCGTGCCGGCAACGCAGGCCTTCGACCCGGCGCTTGCGGCGGCCGGAAAGACACTGCACGAGGAAAACTGCGAGAGATGCCACGCCGAGGGCGGCGCTCTGGCCGGCGAGGGGCCGCGCCTGGCCGGGCAGTGGATGGAGTACCTGGGCTCGACGCTGCAGTACGTGCCGACGGGCGAGCGGCTCTGTCCCAGGCTGATGGAAAACACGGTCAATGAAATCAGCGCAGAAGGGCTGAAGCAATTGCTACACTATTACGCCAGCCAGCAGGACTGACGCCGTTCGAGCGCCACTCCGGGTAAAGGCCGATACCGGTAACGAAAAAACAAATCGGAAAAAAGAACCATGGAATCCAGGATTCAATGCCACGGGCTTTCCATCGCCCGCGAACTCTACGACCTCGTAAACGATGAAATCGCCCCGGGAGCGGGCATCGAATCGGACCGTTTCTGGCAGGAATACGCGAAACTGCTCGAGGACATGGGACCGGCCAACCGCGTACTGCTCGAAAAACGCAACCGCATGCACGAGCAGATCAACGCCTACCACCGCGAAAACCCGGGCAAGCCCAACCTGGCGAGCTACAAACCCTTCCTGCGCGAAATCAGCTACCTCGTGGCCGAGGGCGGGGACTTCCAGATCGCGACCGAGAACGTCGACCCGGAGATCGCCACCATCGCGGGGCCGCAGCTGGTCGTTCCGGTCAGTAACGCGCGTTTCGCGCTGAATGCCGCCAACGCCCGCTGGGGCAGCCTGTACGACGCGCTGTACGGCACCGACATGATTCCCGAGGACGATGGCTGCGAGAAGGGAACCTCGTTCAATCCGGCGCGCGGCATGAAGGTCATCGAGGCCGCCGCCGCTTTCCTCGACGAGATCGCGCCGCTCGAGACCGGCCGGCACATCGACGTTGAGGCCTACCGGGTCGAGACCTCGATCGAGGGCGCCAGCCTCGCCGTCAAAATGAAAGACGGCCCGGTCACTTCCCTCGCCGACCCGAAGCAGTTCGCCGGCTACGGCGCGGACGGCGGAAACGGCACCGTGCTGCTGAAAGCCAATGGCCTGCACCTGGAACTGCAGATCGACAAGGAACACCCCATCGGTTCGATGTCGGCCTCCGGCCTCAAGGACATCATCGCCGAATCGGCCATCACCACCATCCAGGACTGCGAAGACTCGGTGGCGGCCGTTGACGTTGCCGACAAGGTCAATGTCTACCGCAACTGGCTCGGACTGATGAAAGGCGACCTGGAAGATACCTTCGAGAAGGGCGGAAAGACCCTGACCCGCCGACTGAACCCCGACCGGGAATACACGACGCCGGACGGTGACCGCCTCGTGCTGCCCGGCAGAAGCCTGCTGCTGGTGCGCAACGTCGGCCACCTGATGACCACCGACGCGGTGCTGGATGCGCAGGACCTGCCGACACCTGAAGGCATCATGGACGGCATGATCACGGTGCTGTGCGCGATGAACAACCTGAACGGCAACTGCCGCTACCGCAACGGGCGGGCCGGCAGCATCTACATCGTCAAACCCAAGATGCGCGGCGCCAGCGAAGCGCGTTTCTGTGATCGCCTGTTCGATCGCATCGAGGACGCCCTCGGCCTGGCGCGCCATACCATCAAGGTCGGCGTGATGGACGAGGAACGCCGTACCACGGCCAACCTGCGGGAATGCATCCGCGCGGTCGCCGGGCGCGTCGTGTTCATCAACACGGGCTTCCTCGATCGCACGGGCGACGAGATACATACCAGCATGGCGGCCGGTCCGATGCTGCCCAAGGAAGAAATCAAGCACCAGCCCTGGATCCAGGCTTACGAGAACCAGAACGTGGATATCGGCCTGCAATGCGGCTTCCGCGGCAAGGCCCAGATCGGCAAAGGCATGTGGGCGATGCCGGACGAGATGCGCGCCATGTACGACAGCAAGATGGCGCACCTGGAAGCCGGCGCGAACTGCGCCTGGGTGCCCTCGCCCACCGCCGCGACCCTGCACGCGCTGCACTACATGCAATACGACGTCAGCGCCCGGCAGGAAGAACTGATGTCGCGCAAGCGCGCCAGCCTGGACGATATCCTCACGCCGCCGCTGCTCGACCGCGAACTGACGCCCGAGGAAATCCAGGCCGAACTGGACAACAACGCCCAGGGCATCCTTGGCTACGTGGTGCGCTGGATCGACCAGGGCATCGGCTGCTCCAAGGTGCCGGACATCAACAACGTCGGCCTGATGGAAGACCGCGCGACGCTGCGCATCTCCAGCCTGCACATCTGCAACTGGCTGTACCACGACATCTGCTCGCTGGAACAGGTCATGGAAACGATGCGGCGCATGGCCGAGGTGGTGGATGCCCAGAACGCCGGCGACCCGAACTACCGCAACATGGCGCCGGATTTCGACAATAGCTTCGCGTTCCGCGCGGCTTGCGACCTGGTGCTGCTGGGCCGCGAGCAGCCGAGCGGCTTCACCGAACCCCTGCTGCACCGCTGGCGGGCCGAGGCCAAGAAACACTTTGGCGCCTGACCGAGCGGGGATCACTGCATGAAGCCCGTTGTGATCCGGTGGCCGGCAGCCCGGCTGCTGGCCGTTGTCCTTCTCGTGCTCGGACTGGCCGCCTGCACCTCGGTCCCACCGGAGAATCGCACCGTTCCGGCCGCCGAAGCCGCGGAGAGCATTCCCGAACGGGTCTTGTTCGTGGGTAACAGCTTCACCTACTTCAACAACTCGCTGCACGGCCACTACCGCAACCTGGCCGCCGCGTCAGACCCGACCGGCAACGCCGCGCGCTTCACGAAGGCCATGACCATCTCGGGCGAGGAACTGGCCAACCACGAAGGCGGGCTGCGGCAGATGCTGGAGGTGTACGAATGGGACGCCGTCGTGCTGCAGGGCCACAGCCTGGAAGCGGTCGATGAAAAACGCCGGCCGGGCCTTGAGGCGGCCGCCGAAAAATACGCCGGGCTGATCCGCAACGAGGGCGCCGAACCCTTTGTCTTCATGACCTGGGCCTACCGCGACCGCCCGGAGATGACAGCGGTTCTCGACTCGGTTTACAGCGCGCTGGGCGCACGGCTCGGCGTGACGGTCGCCCCCGTCGGCCTGGCCTTCGCCGAGGCCATCGAAACGATACCCGGCGTGGACCTGTTCGACCCGGACGGCTTTCACCCGTCCCGCCAGGGCACCTACCTGGCCGCCTGTGTTTTTTATGCGGTACTGCGCGGAGAATCCCCCGTCGGTAACGCATACACCGCCGGGATCGGTGAAGAACTCGCGCACGAACTGCAGCAGACCGCGTGGCGCATCGTCAAGGAATACCGGGAGAAACCGTGAAACGCTTCATTTTTGTGCTTTTATGCTCTGTTCTGGCGACGGCCTGTGCCTCCTCCGTTGCGCCCGACCCCGCAGAGGCCGTAGCGGCCTGGCCCGTGCCGGATACCCATTGCGCGTCTGACAGCGTGCTGCTGGACGCACAATTTGAAACCGGCAACCTCGGTCTGTGCACCGTGGAAGCGGACGGCAGTTTCACGCTGAAGCTCGTTCCGGAAGACCGGCCGCCGATCAACCCGTCGGCCTGGTACGCTTTCCGGGCCAGCGGCGAGGCGGGCGAAACGGTTCGCGTCACGCTGACGATGGACCACGGTTACGCGCGTTACTGGCCGAAGATCAGCGACGATGGAAAAAACTGGGCCCGCATCCCCGAAGACTTTGTCAGCGGCCGCGAAAGGCGCAGCAAGGAAATGTCGTTCCGTTTCAAGCTGCAATCCGCCCAGACCTGGGTCGCCGGCCAGGAAATCATCGACAGCGAAACATACGACCGCTGGCTCGAGGACCTGGACGCCGTGGAAGACGTCGACGTTTCCCTGCTGGCCCCGAGCCAGGAAGGCCGCCCCGTTTTCATCGCGCAGACGCCGGACAAGCCGGAATTCATCTTGATGATCGGCCGCCAGCACCCGCCGGAGGTCACCGGCGCGATCGGCATGAAAGTCTTTCTGGATACCGTCTTTTCGAACAGCGAACTGGCCCTGCGCTTTCGCGAGCGCTTCAAGCTGGGCGTCGTTCCGCTGATGAACCCGGACGGCCTGGCCAACGGACACTGGCGGCACAGCGCCGGCGACAAGGATATGAACCGCGACTGGGGGCCTTTCGACCTGCCGGAAACACAGGCCGTGATGCGCTGGATCGAAGACCTGGAAGAAAGCGGCCACGAACTGAAACTGGTGATGGACTTCCACTCGACCTGGGAAGACCTTTTTTACACCCCTCCCATCGTCGAGGAACCGCTGGACTTCTCATCGGCCTGGCTGGCCGCTTCACGCGAACGCCTGCCGGGCTTTCCGTTCAAGCACGTTCCCTCGACCAACCTGAAACAGCCCAACGCCAAGAACTACTTTTACCGCAGCCGGGGCATTCCGGCCGTCACCTACGAGTGCGGGGACGAGACCGACCGCGAGGCCATCAGGGACGCCGCGGTGGTGTTCGCCGAAGAGTTGATGCGGGAGATGCTGGCGCGGTAAATGTCATGGGGTCAGAGCAGCCCAGCTACTCTGAGCCCGGTTTTATTTCGCTGCCGCGCTGGCGCCGGGCCATGATGAATGCGTAGGCGGCCGCGTTGATCACGAGGACCAGCACGCCCAGCACGATTTGCACATCCCGCGTCAGTCCCTCCGGGTAGAGCAGGTGCAGCAGGTAGTTTTCCACGAATCCGTCGCTGTAACCCGCCTCGCCGGCGAGGCGACGCAGGGACTGTTCCCACGGCGTGAGCGGACAGATCCAACCGGTAAAACTGATCAGCGCACCCCAGGCCATGGCCGGCAGATGCAGCCACGCAAGCTTCGGCCATCGCCAGACGGCCAAGCCGCCGAGCACGACGAACAATACGAACGACAGGTGGGCAAGGAAGACGAAATCGGCCAGCAGCTTGTAAATCATCGTGATC
>Ga0180435_10004273_pt1 | contig 14088 bp, 13 predicted proteins | sample SS_ome_3_FD_132467 | JGI IMG/M metagenome (GOLD analysis project Ga0180435, IMG submission 132467) | Hypersaline lake sediment archaeal communities from the Salton Sea, California, USA - SS_3_S_1 metaG | ecosystem: Environmental > Aquatic > Non-marine Saline and Alkaline > Hypersaline >... | reverse complement strand
GGCCGCCCCGAAGAAGTCAGCGGGGTGGTCCGTTTTCTCTGCTCGGAGGAGGCCTCCTACATCACGGGCCAGGTCATCGGTGTCAACGGCGGCATGTGCTGACATGACAGGCGAACGATGCAACCGGTTGGCCGCAGGGGCACCGATGATGAAGCACGGCTCACGGCTTGCCGTGCTCGCGGCGCTGCTTTTTCTGACCGCGGCCTGGTCTTCTTCCTGGGACAGCATCCGCGCCGCTGCTGGCGACATCCAATCCGTGCAGGCCGACTTCACCCAGGAAAAGCACCTGCAGATTCTGGCGCGCCCCTTGACGTCTCACGGCATCTTGATCTTTGCCGCTCCGGATCGGCTGCGGTGGGAGTATCGGGCACCGCTGCCCAGTGTATTGGTCATGGATAAAGAGCGGGTTCAGCGGTTCGTAAAAACCGGTGCCAATTGGACCGAAGATGCTTCCGCCGCCCTGCCGGCCATGTCCTTCGTTATGCAGGAAATCGGACGTTGGATGAACGGCCGGTTTGATGAAAACCCGGATTTCGCGGCACGTCTGAAACCCGGGGGGCATATCATACTGACCCCCCGCCGGGAGGCGCTGGCCATGGTAATTCAGAAAATCGACCTGAAATTGGCCGCAACACCCGGTGTCATCGCCTCCGTGACCGTCTTTGAAGACGACAACAATTTCACCCGACTGCACTTTACCGGGGTCAAGGTCAACCAGCCCGTCGACCCTGCCATGTTCAAACATCACTCATGAAACGCACTCTTATACTGGCCTTCTTTTCTCTCGTCCTATTTTCCTGCCACAGCTTGCCGGAAATAACGCCCACCGGGCATACGGCCAGGTCCAACGGCACCGATTGTGACGCGGTTTATCCCCGCCAGCCGTGGCGAATGGTGCACACCATTAAAACGGCATTCCCCGGCCGCCACGAGGGGGTCATGGTCGGCGTGGTGGCGCTGGAACCCGAGACCAAAACCGTCGAATGCGCGCTTTTATCCATCGAGGGGCTGCGGCTTTTCGAAGCCCATGACGACGGCCACCTGACGGTGCGCCGCGCCCTGCCGCCCTTCGACCGACCCTCCCTGGCCGAAGGCATGATGGCGGACATCCGGCTGCTTTTTTTCGCACCGGATCGACCACCGCTGGTGAACGGCACCCTGCCCTCCGGAAACCAGGTCTGCCGCTACGCCTGCCCGGATGGGTATCTGGATGTCATGCCCCGAACAGCGGACGGTGTCGATTTGAAGCGCTATGACCGGCACTTCCGGCTGACCCGTCAGGTCACCATCACCCGCTGCCACCCTGAAGGCGCTCCCGGGAAGGAGCCGATTCCCTGCCGGATTCGCCTGGAAGCGTTCCATCCGGCCGAATATCGACTCGATCTGGAGTTGATCGAAGCCCGCCCGGAGGTGGACAACCCATCGAAAGCGTATTAATTTGTCGCGTCTGTCAGGCCAAGGTATAAGCGCCGCGCCGTGATGGAGAACGGCCATAAAATGGCTGATCCGTAGGAGGTTCCGACCACGATGAAGTTTCGTATCATTTATCCCCGCTGGGCCAAGCTGCACCAGCAGACCGAGTTTCACCTGCCACCCCACGGGCCGGTGGTCTTTGCCGCCAGCTTGCCGGACGACGTCGCGGTTGATTTTATCGACGAGAACCTCCAGGACATCGATTTCGACGACCCCGTCGATATGGTGGGTATCTCCATGATGCTCACGATACAGGTCAAGCGGGGCTGGGAAATTGCCGACATTTACCGGGCCCGTGGGATCAAGGTCATTTTTGGCGGCATCGCCACCATGCTGCATGCCGAAGAAACCCTTGAGCATGCCGACAGCGTGTTTCTGGGGGAAGCCGAGGGCCGCATGGAGGGAATCATCGAAGATTGGCGTAACGGCCGCCTGCAGCCGGTCTACGACTACCAGAACGACCGACCGCCCATCGAATGGGTCGGCACTGCCCGACGGGATATCCTGGACCGCGACCTTTACAATTACAAGGGCATCCAGATGGTCGATCTGGTCCATGCCTCGAGGGGTTGCCGCTTCAATTGCTATCCCTGCTGCGTGGCATTCTTGGGCGGACGTAATTTCCGACCGCGCCCCATCGAGAAAACCATCGCCGAAATGGCCTCCATCGACAACAATCGCATGTTTATCGTCGACAATTCGCTGGCCCAGGACACCCAATGGGAGATGGATCTCTTCCGGGAGATGATTCCCCTGAAAAAGAAATGGTGCAGCCACCCCATCGAAGATAAACCGAAGGTGTTGGATCTGGCCGCCCAGGCCGGCGCCTGGTACGTCTACCAGGCCGTCTTCGACTGCTCGGATACCATCAAGGAGAGAATACGGCGCTATCACGACCATGGCATCGGCGTGGAGGGCACCATCCTCCTCGGTTTGGATGACCATACCGAAGACAGCATCAAACGTCTGGTCGATTTTCTCCTGGAAATCAATCTCGACCTGGCCGAATTCACGATCCTGACACCGTTCCCCCATACCCGTGCCCAACGGGAACTGCACGAACAGAAGCGTATTCTGACCTACGACTGGGACAAGTACACCGCCGACCAGGTGGTCTACCAGCCGAAGCACATGTCGCCGCAAAAGCTCCAGGAGCTGCTGGACTATGCCTGGCAAACCTTCTACCGGGAAGAACCCCAGCGTATGAAGATGTTCAGGCTGATGGAGAAAGTGATGCGCCGGGAGCAGGCCGACGGCACCTATCGCCCGCGCAACCGCAAGCTGGCCCGCCAGGCTTTCGGGCGAAAGATTTAGACGAGGGCGGCTATCGAATCCTTCCCATGAACGCCGGCGGTCTTATCATCGTTGCATCCACTCGATGGCAGAGGCCCCATGGAAAACGGCGCATTCCCTGCCGCATTCAGATCCCGCCCAGGTTCTGCTCGGACAAAGCCCATTTTCGCTTTGCAGCACATCTGGCGCCCGACAAGCTGGTCTGTATCCGCCACATCAATCCGGGTTGCCGATATTGACCCGTGACAGGTTGCTGCGCCGGTCCGGGTCCAGGAAATCGTGATCCGGGTCGGCAACGACCACCAGGCGGTAATTTTGGCCGGGGTCGTCGATCAGGGTCTCCAAGTGCACCCCCGGGGCATTGATATCATTGTCGCGCCCACATGGCGGGCCTAAAAATCCTCACCGGCCGCCGTTATACGCTAATTGAATCTCGCCCCCTTCGCAGGCGCCATTCGCCACGAACTCGAAGAGCGCCAGATGACAACACTTTGCGTATGCATTTTTGAGAAATTCAATATCCAGGATTGGACTATTTGGTCGTCAAAAAAGACTTTGACGATATGATCTTCATTTAAACTCAAGTTTCCCAATACAGGGCCTTCGTGTTCTCTGTTGAAAAACAGCTTTAAGGATGATTGGTCCTGGGCAGCCAGGATAGCGTTTAACTCAGAGAGAACCCGATCGGCCGTAGATTTATCGTTTGATACAGTGAAACCCGAACTCAATAACAGGCCGCCTTGTTTCCAGATCACTTTGATGATCGATTGCCCTGCGCCCCACTGCCCGGCATGCCAGCGGCCGGTTTTAAATTCCTGTATGGCTGCAAAGGGAATGGATATGGGCACCTTGGTCAGTCGCCGCAAGAAAGATAGGGATTGCTCATTGTAGGAGAAGAGGCCATTTCCTCGTGCCAGCATTTTGTTCTTTGTGTAGCGTCGCCACCATTTTTCATTGATTTCGGTGCCAAAATACTTGCCCTCGATTTCTTCAGACATCAGCTCCATTTGATTTGCCTCATGTAGCAGTCGGTTATCCATGACGTTGCGGCATGTTCGCGCAACGTGTCACCGATGACGATTTAATGCCTGCCCAGCCGAAAATTATCCTGCCCGAGCGCCATTGGGCACCGGTGTTTCCGGCATCGCCAGACATGGCTTTAGGTTATCCGCATAACCGATATCGAAGAGCATTCCCTGGGAGATCTCCCCCGCCATTTTTCGTTCGGGCAGATTGACGACGAACAGGGCTTGCTTTCCTTCGATCTCCCTTGGGTTTTCACGTTCATTTTTAATTCCGGCGAGTATCGAACGAACGTGATCCCCGAAATCCACTTCCAGCTTCATTAACTTGGTTGATTTTTCGATCTCTGAAACCGAAATAATCGTACCAACGCGAATATCCAATTTTTCAAATTCTTCAAACGCGATTAATTTCTTTATCGGGGCCGGTTGCATATCGTCATCTTTCTTTTTGTGTATTACGCCGCCAACAGCGGCCGGGCGTAGCGAAATCCAGTGCACGATGTTGTTATGCCTGATTATGCTTTTGTGTATTTGTCCTTTTTATTACGACGGCGACCAAATAGACCAACAATCCGGTCGTCCCGGCGAAAGCCGGGATCTTCTTGCAGGCTTTGACCCGGCATGGGAAAGATTCCGGCTTCCGCCCGGAATGACAATCTTCGCATGTTTTATTGCATGGCAATACCTTGCAGCTCTACAGGATCGCTTTCACCTTTTCTTTCAATTCCCCCGGTTTTAATGACGCCGATTTTCCATTGAACACGGCCATCAGGTCGACCGTGATGGTGACCGGGGCGGTTGTCCGGAAAAGAAAGCGGCCCGGCGGGAAGACTTTCTCGGTATTGCGGATACGCACCACGGCCAGGGGCACTTTGTAACGGCTGGCAATTTTGAAGGCGCCCTCATGCAGGTCCACATCGCGGCCCTCCATATGACGGGTGCCTTCGGGGAAGACAAAGAAAACGCCACCGGCCGCAAAAAAGTCCGCCACGGTGGCCATGCTGCGGATCATCAGTTCGCCGGCCGGCCCTGAGGCCGAGGCGGGCATGTAGCCCGACTGGGTGATGAACCATCCAAAAATCGGGGTACGGAAAAACAGGCTTTTGACGATGGTCTTCTGCCGGGGAAACTGGGCCAAAAAGAGCAGCGGATCCAGATAGGAAACATGATTGCTCACCACGACGGCCCCACTCAGGCGGCGAAACCCTTCGGATGCCTGGACCCGCACCCGGGGGGCCAGGATATGCAGCATGGTAAAAAGGCCCTGGTAGAATCGGCTGTTGAGACGCTGGAAAGCAAATTCACGATTCGGGCTGAACCGCAGTGCCCAGAGATAGCGGGGCAGAAAGAAGAGCAGGAAACCCAGGGTGAAATAGAGCCAGAGCAGGAGGGTCGCCACGGTATCGCGACAGAAGGTTGTCAATCGACGGTCCATAAAACACCCCGGCATCCAGCATGCGCTGGCGTCGCATCAGATCTTTCGTATCAGCAGGCAGGTATTCACCCCGCCGAAGGCGAAGTTCTGGATGCCCACCACCTGCAGGGCGTGGTCGACAAGCCCCGGGGTGTGGCGGATCATGGCGCAGCGCGGATCGACAGCATCCAGATTGAGGGTCGGCGCCGCAAAGCCTTCCGCCATCATGTAAAGCGAGAGGATCGTTTCGATCACCCCGCAGGACCCCATGGTGTGCCCCATATAGCTCTTGAGGCCCGAAACCATCGGCGTTTCTTCGCCAAAAACCTTTCGGATGGCCTGGGCTTCGATGACGTCGCCCATTTTCGTGGCCGTGGCGTGGGCACTGATAAAATCCACCTCGTTCGGATTGAGGCGGGCGTCTTCCAGGCCAATCCTGAGGGTTGCCGTGATGCCGTCCACATTGGGGAAAATGAGGTCGCCGCCGTTGTTGTTGCAGGCAAACCCCACCACTTCACCCAGAATCTCGGCCCCCCGGCGGCGGGCACTGTCGTAATCCTCCAGCAAAACCGCACCGGCCCCCTCGCCCACCACCAGCCCGTCGCGGTCGGCATCGAAAGGACGGGGCGTTCGGGAGGGGGTATCGTTGAAAGCCGTAGAGCAGGCCAGCAGGTTGTCGAAAACGGCCACCGTGGTGGTGTCATACTCGTCGGCACCCCCGCAGATCATGGCATCCTGTCGGCCGAAGCGAATCATTTCGTAACCGTAGCCGATGGACTGGCTGCTGGTGGTGCAGGCCGTGGAAGAAGAGATGACGCGCCCGGTGATGCCGAACATCTTGGTGATGTTGACCGCCGTGGTATGCACCATGGACTTCAAATAATCCACCGCGCCGATGGACGCGAACCGCTTTTGGGATTTGCTGAAAAACGTTTCGTAAATCCCCCGCTGCACCGTGGGGCTGCCGTGTGTGGAGCCAAACGCCACGCCCAGCCGTCCCGACCCCAGCTGTTCGGGGGTCAATCCGGCCTGTTCGATCACCTCTTTGACCACCTGGCAGGCGTAGAAGGCGACGGGCCCCATGGTCTTGCGGTATTTGCGCTCGAAATTAAACCCGGTATCGGCACTGACCGTGCCAAACACCTGGGAATGGATATGGTCGGACAACAAGCCGTCATCCCGCAGGGGCGCGACCCCTGAAATACCGTTTTTGAGGCTATGCAGAATTTCGTCCCGGCCGTGACCGATGGGACTGATGGCGGATGCCGCCGTTATGACAACCCGTCTATCCATGAATAGCAATACCTGTCAGGCCGGTTCAGGCCGCAAGCCTTCGATGTAATCCAAAATCTGGTTGAGGGTCCGGATATTGTCCATGGCTTTTTTTTTCTGTTCCTGGCTTAGTTCGAACCCCAGCATATCTTCGATTTCACGCAGCAGTTCGATGGCGTCGATACTGTCAAAACCATGGGCCTCGCGCAAATCGTCATCCAGACCCGGGTTTGCGATTTCGAACTCCTCGTCGAAAATCGTCAGAATTCTGTCCCGGATTTCATCCCGTGTCATGCAACTGTTCCCCGTGGGCCCGGGGTTTGCCCCCCGGCGCCAAACATGTTTTAAACATGCTGATTTTGTTTAACAAAATTTATTGCTTTTATGGGACCAGGCCCCAAATGTCAAGCCTCCCCGCGATCATGGAAAACGGACTGAAAATGGAACCATTCATACGGGTGGGCGCGCACGTAGGCGGCCAGGGCGTCGGCATACGCCTGGGCACTGGCCTGGATGGCCTCCTGGCGTGCGGACCGCGAAGCCGGCCGGACATAATACGGCGCGCTGACATCGAAATGATAGCTCCGGGGGCCGGTGCGGTGCGAAAAAAAATAAAATAGCGGCACACCGGCCACCATGGCAAATACATGCGGGCCGGCCGGCAGGTCGACCCGCCGCCCCAGGAAGCGTACGGCAACCGTGCGCTGGGCCGCATGCCAGGCCATATCCCCGGACAGGGACACCAGCCCCCCCTTTTTGAGATGCTGAATCCCTTCGACCGTGTCGAACGGCGTGCCGGTGTCCGCCCCCGCCACGATGATGCGCACCCCCGATTTCGCCAGGCCCTGTTTCTGGAGCTTTTCAATCTGCTCTTTCTGCTTTTCTCCCATGTAAAGCATCAGCTGCAGGTGATCACGGTGACGTTTCAGAAAGTGGGCGGCAATCTCCCAGTTGCCCACGTGCGACATCAGAATAATGCCGCCAAGGCCCCGGTCCAATACCTGATCCAGGTTTTCGTCCCCTGCGGCGGTGAAGTCGATCGACTGGCCGGTCTGCAGGAGAAACCGATCCACGAAAACGCCGGTAAACCGGTGGAACTGTCGCCAGGCACACTGCCAGTAGAACCAGCGGGAGCGATTGGGCATCAGGACGCGGTAGAAATCGGCACTGGCGGCCACCCGGCGGGGGAAGAAAAGGTAAAACCCGGTGGCCACGAACCAGGCCCCGGTTCGAAAAATCCACAGCCCGCACCAGCGGGACAACCAGGATAGGCCGCGATAATAGAGGCCACCAATCATGATCGACACCGTTTGTTTTCCGAAAGGTTGGCCGGTTTGACCGCACAAATCCAAACCAGCGACGTATCCCCGGCAGCCGTGGCGGGCCGGCGGCGATCGAACCCCGCTCCGTCGAGAAAAGCCGCCACAACCTCCCGGGGGTAGGGATTCACCGCCGGGCCTCCAGGGCCATTCAATCCAGAGGGTCGTCGCGTTCTGGTCCCCGCCAGAACCATTAGCCAGCCACCGGGCCCAAGACGCCGGCAGGCGGCTAACAGCAGTTTCTCAAAATCCTCCTCATGCGCGGGCAAGCCGGGCAACAGCACCAGACCGGCATGGTCATCGCCGGCCAGCTGTGCCAGCGTATCGAAGCCGCCGGTCCTGACCTTGCCTGCGGGACCGACGACCCGGGACGCCACCCGTACCCTTTCCCCTTCCGGGTCGCTCCCCAGAACCGGGTTGGTCGGCAGGACGGAAGCCAGCCAGGCCGCCTCGACGCCATAACCGGTGGGAAAAACCAAAGCCGTTCCAGAGACCGGCCCCGGAAGATCGAGCCCGTCCAGGAGGCCGCCGTCGCGCAGCCGGCGCCAGGCGGCCCAGCGCGGCCGAATTTCCAGATGGCGAAAGCGCTTGCGGGCCGCATGGCGCAGCCTGGCGGGCGTGCGCAGACGATCCTCCCCGAGACCGGGTGGGCGGTTGAATAGTCGCCGCAACAGCGGTGGCAGAAGGACAAACGTTCCCAGGGCCGAGAAGAAAATCCCACCGAAGGAAGTCAGACCGGCACTTTTGAAGACGGCATGGTCGGCGCTCATCAGGGCACCGAAGCCCACCAGGGTAGACATTGCGGCCAGAAAAACCGTGGTGCGGAAAAGGGCCAGCTCCTGGTCGGTCTCTTTACCATAGCGCTGGAAGGCCCGAACGGTAAACAACGCGTAGTCGATGCCCATTCCCAACACGATGATGGCCAGCATCAGGGCCGGGATGTCGAGAGGCTTTCCGAGCATTCCGAGGATGCCCAATGTGCATGCAAAAGCGGCCACCAGCGGCAGCAGGGCCAGACCGGTCAGGGCCAGGTCGCAGAAAAAGAGGCCCAGCAGGATGACGGCACTCACACCCACCAGCACCAGCATATGGCGAAAGGTGGCCGCCAGAAACTGCCCCAGTCGATCGGCAAAAAACCCCGGATCGAAAAGGCGGCCCGCATCGGCTCTCTCCAGCCGGTGGTAAAACAGTGCCGCCTCATAACGGTCGCCGGGCTTCAAGGTATAATACTGGCGCCACCCGGAACCATCCTCATCCGGTACGATCCCCAGCAGTTCGAAATAACCCGGGGTCGGCGATACGGGGTAAACCTGCGCATCACTCAATAACGCTAAAAAGGGTGCAAAAGCCCCATCGGTAAATCCCATGGCGGCTCCGGCCGTCTGCAGCGCAGCGGAGAGCTCGCCGACCCGCTGCGGTGTCCAAAAGGCCGCCCAGGCCGCCCGATTGGCTTCCGCCCGCTGGGGCCCCGGAAAAAAAGAAGACGGCAGGAAACCGGGGGCCAGCTCCCCGGCCACGGTCATATCTTCCAGCAGATCCGTCACCCGGTCCCCCCGGGCAAGCAGGTCATCCAGACTGTCGCCCCGGGTGACGACAAATACCCGCTCCATAAAACGTCCCCAAACAGCCTGCACGCGGGACTCGGCGTCGCGGGTGGCCGGGGTAACGGAATTCATGGCGCGCAGATCCACCTGGAACCGGGGGGCCGCGAAAAGGGCAAGAAAAAACACCACTGCCACGCCGCCCCAGAACGTCCTCATGTCCAGACGACCGGCCAAACGGTTCAGCAGGCGCTGCAGAATCGGCGCGCGGGTGCGCCGTGCCGCTGGCAGGGAAGGAATCAGGCGCGGCATGACCGTGTGGACGAAAAGAAATGCCGCGCCGATACCCAGTGCCGCAAAACGACCGATTTCGCCCAGCACCGGAAACCCGCTGAAGGAAAGCGATAGAAAGGCCCCGATCGTGGTGAGGGTCGCAATCAATCCAACCGCACGAACCTCCCGGGCGGCCTCATGCCCCCGGGTGGCCCGGGAACGGTCCAGAAACAACAGATAGGCAATGCCGTGATCCACGGTGATGGAAATGACCGCCCCGCCAAAACCCAGTGTCAGCACCGAAAGCTTATCCTGCAAAAAAGACATGATGAACAACGCCGTCACCGTGCCGGCCAGCGCAGGCACAAAGGCCAGCAGGCCGATCCATGGCCGCGGAAACGTCAGAAAAAGCAGCAGGGCAATCCCCCCCATGGCAAAAGCAACGATCTTGCGCGTGTCGCGCCGGGCCATCATCTCGTTGTCCAGGGCGGCCCGGTAGGCGCCCACAGGGGTAATGACCACGTCAGGGGACGACGCCCCCGCAGGTCGATAACGGTCTTGTAAATCCTCGAAAAAGGCCCTTAGCCGGCGGGCAACGGTGGTATCCGTCGAAGCCTCTGCCGGTGTGGCCACAAGCATCACATGCCGCCCATCGGCGGAAAGCATGTGCCCCTGGAACGGGCGCACCCCGGGCACCGGGGCCAGTCGGGCCAGTCGGGCCAGAAGCAGATGGCGCAGTTCCAGGGGATCCCAAGCGATGTAGCCCGCCTGCCCGATGCCTTCCAGGGATGTCAGCTGATCCAGACTGCGGGCAAGCCGTTCCCGCACTTGTCTGGCGCTGAGAAGTGGTTCCACGCGGTTCGCAAGTTCGTCCGCCGTAAAAAGGATCGGCATCTGCCTGACCAGGTGGTGAATGAGGGCCGGCATCTGCTCGCCAACCGCCTTCATCCCCACCTGCTCGAAAAGCCCGCTGGCGGTCATGGCCGTTTCCACCTCCCGGATGGTCCGGGCCAGGACCGCCGTATCGCCGGAGGCCACATAAAGATCGACCGCCACCAGATCCTGGCCGGGATGGTGACGCAGGATATCGCGGGCCGCGGCAATCACCGGATCGCGCTCGGGCAGGGTCGCGACGATATCGGTTTCAAAATGGATCCGGTAGAAACCCACAGCGGCCATCAGCGTCAGCACCGCCACGGTCAGAAGGGTGGCCACAGGGCTGAAATGCTGCGCTGGTTTCATGTGAACTCACTAGCCGCCGGCGGGTTTTCACCAACGTTTTCGAAGGGTTCTGGGCACCATTATGCGCTGGAAGATCAATCGCGAAAAGGTGTTGGAATTACGACAAAAATCGACAAAAGGGCGAAAGTGAGAAATCCGCGGTGCGCCGGGATGATAATCCACGCTGACGGGTGCTTCCCGGACCGGCAGCCCGTGCCATCCGGCTTTGGCCAGGACTTCGACCTCGAATTGGAACCGGCGGGCCTTGACGTTCAGGGTAAAGACTTCCGGTAATGGATAGACCCGAAATCCGCTCTGGGAGTCGGTCAGTTTTGCACCACCCGAGGCACGCACCCAGAAATTGGAAAACCCCCGGCCGAATCGACTGGTCCAGGGTACATGGCGACCGACCATCCCAAGACGGCTACCGATGACAATACCGCGGGGTCCCTCCGTTGCCGTGGCCATGAGTCGTTCGGCCTCTTCCGGGCGGTGCTGGCCGTCGGCATCGATGGTTATGGCCCAGTCGGCGACCTCGGCCGCCGCCTCGAAACCGGTCAGCAGGGCCGCCCCTTTACCGCTGTTGACGGCATGGCGAAGACGATGAAGGCCCGGAACCCGGCGTAATATATCGGCGGTTTCATCGGTGGACCCGTCGTCCACGGCAATGACCGGAAACCCCAGTTTCAGGGCGCGCCGTGCCACATCTTCAACGTTGCGGGCATGGTTGTAGACCGGTATGACCACGGCAAACCGCCCGCGGGAAGAACCACCGGCAAGCCTGGCGGCCGGCCGGGGAAATGGCGCCGCCGGGATATCGTCTAAACGTTCGATCATAGCCCTGAATTCCTGCCGGTCGTTTCTCCCTTTTAATGCTTGATGGCCATTGAGAAGCTAATGGCGCGTCCTCTGAAACACAACCCAGGCCGACAATAGCATGGTCAGCGTAAAACTTAGCAACAGCAGCACTTCCTGCCATACGGTCGACAGATCCCCCCCGCGGGCAAAAAGCTCCAGAAAGGCGTTCAATCCCCAGGCCAGGGGCGAAACCTGGCTCAAGCCGCGCATGAAAGCAGGCATGGCGAAAACCGGCACCATGACGCCACCGATGGCCGCCGCAATCACCACGCTGATGGCACCGGTCATGGACGCCTGTTCGTAAGTCCGGGCGGCAACCCCCAGGAAAAGGCCGAAGCTGACCGCGGCCAGGACCGCACAAAGCAGCACCAAAGCGACACCGGCCCAGGAGGGCCCCAGCGTCAGGGGTAATGCACCGAACAGCGGCATGACGAAACGACCGATCAACAGCATGAGCGCAAACTGGGCCACACCGACACAAAGGTAGGCCACCAATTTACCCGTCAGGAGCGTAAAAAAGGATACCGGCAGCAGATGCAGCCGCGTCATGATACCACTGGCGCGCTCCCGCACCAGAGCGCCGGACAAGGGAATGGCAATAAAAAAAACCCCAAAAAGACCCCAGGCCGGCACATTCTGCTGCACGGCGGATGGAATCTGGTCATATCCGCCGCGCCGGGCCGATTTTTCGGTCAGCACCATCAAGGGCGCGGCATCCCATTCCAGGGGCATGGCGGCCAGTTTTTCGCGGACACCCGCAGCGGCATAGGACCCCATGATATCAACCAGGCTGTCCGCCACATGATCCGGCAGTCGATCGGCAAACGCTGCCAGTTTCATCTGAATTTCGATGCCCGCCACGAGCCGTTGCAGGGATTGACTGACAGCATTGCGAAAGGCGCCGCCGGCCAGGGGATCGAAATGGACCACGATATCCGGCAGGGAAACCGGTTCGTTCGGTAAAGGGGGTTCTTGCGCCATCATCGTGGCCGCTGCCGCTTCGGAGCGGGCCTTGACCCGGTCGGAAAACCCCGATGGTATCACCAGGCAAATCTGATAGTCCCCTTCGGCAACACGCAGCAGGGCCCCGGCTTCATCAATGGGCTTGCCCCCCGGGCGATCGACGGGTCTGATGCCGTCGACGGCATCCAGGTGGTCACGCAGCATCCGGGAGACCTCCCCCTGGTCCTGGTCCACCCAGAGCATATCAACCGGTTTATCGCCCATTGTTTTGAGAACATTCATCTGCACCACGGAAACGACGATCACCAGAAGAGACGGCATCAGAAAGAGCAGCAGCAGACCGACCCGGTCCCGGGCCAGCAGCCGCCATTCTTTAATTACCGATGCATACAAGCGGTCCAATGAAAAGACCTCCAGAAAGTTCAAGAGGCGATTACGCCTCACCGCCAAGACGAATTCGAAGAGAAGATGAGGTCGAGGCGCGTAAATGTTGAAAACGCCGTTATCCGCCTTTCGAGGAAACCGTCAATCGCGCAACGTCTTCCCGGTCAATTGCAGAAACAGTTCTCCGAGGGATGCCGCTTCCGGGTAGCGTTCCAGCAGGTTTGCCGGAGAACCTTCCGCAATGACTCGGCCGGCGTCCATGATGGCCACCGTATCGCACAGAGCAGCCGCCTCTTCCATGTAGTGGGTCGTGTACACCATGGTGGTGCCCCCCTGCTTCATACCGGCCAGCAGGTCCATGATCAGCGCCCTGGACTGGGCGTCGACACCTACCGTGGGTTCGTCCAGAAATAGCAGACGTGGTTCATGAACGATGGCCGCGGCCAGATTGGCCCGCCGCTTCATACCGCCCGAAAAAATACCCACCGGCTGGTCCGCCTGGTTGGCCAGGCCCACCGCTTCCAGGCAGGCGGTGACACGCTGCCCGAGCCTTTCGCCTTTCAGACCGTACATCCGCCCGAAGTAGGCCAGATTCTCACGGGCTGAAAGGGCCCCATAGAGGGCGATGTCCTGGGGTGCCAGACCGATCATTTCCCGTATGGATCGGCTGTTTTTCATCGGGTTCTGCCCCCAGACGGATAGATGACCGGCCGTCGGCTTCATCAGGGTGCTGCAAATCGAAACGGCCGTGGTCTTGCCGGCGCCGTTGGGTCCCAAAAGGCCAAAAATCTGGCCTTCAGGAATATGCAGCGTCAGCTGATCCAGGGCCCGACCTGCAGCGCCAGGGTATCGCTTGACGATGTTATCGGCCTGCAAAATGAAGGTTTCACCGGCAGGCTGTGGCGTATTTGCGGCCATCGAAAATCCCGTGGGTCGGAGCGGAGCGTTTAATCGGTTAAAGACAATGGCAGGCAGGAAATCATGATTTCGCCCGCACGTTGCGTCACGATGCGAGGGTCAGCAGGTTTTTATAGAGAGCCGCTTCCCGCTCG
>Ga0180435_10004270_pt1 | contig 14092 bp, 8 predicted proteins | sample SS_ome_3_FD_132467 | JGI IMG/M metagenome (GOLD analysis project Ga0180435, IMG submission 132467) | Hypersaline lake sediment archaeal communities from the Salton Sea, California, USA - SS_3_S_1 metaG | ecosystem: Environmental > Aquatic > Non-marine Saline and Alkaline > Hypersaline > Sediment... | reverse complement strand
GACCAAGTGGATCATCGAACCCAAAACAGAACGCGTATTGGGCTGCGGAATCGTCGGTCCCGGTGCGGGCGAGTTGATCGCCGAAGCCGTGTTGGCCATCGAGATGCGATGCGAGATTCGCGATGTGACCGAGTCGATTCACCCGCACCCCACGCTCAGCGAAACGTTGATGAATGCGGCAGAGGTGCATCTAGGCACGGCCACCGAAATCTACAAGCCGCGGCGTTCGTCGTAACCCGTTAATCTAAAAGGCGTTGCGAGGCAGTGGTGCGTCGTGGAACCGTTAATTGGTTGACGCGAATTCGGTTTTGGTCGAATACACCTGAAAACCGTTGTGAAGGGCGGGCGATCGCATCCTCCAACTGCTACCCCAGAAAAGGTGAGTACGAATGGCAAGCGTCGAAGTCGCGACGAAGAGCGGTGACATTCCCAGGGCCCCGGCCGTCCACCATCGGCCCGATATCGATCCGGCGGAAACCGCCGAATGGCTAGAGTCTCTCGCCTACGTGCTTGAAACGAAAGGGGCGGATCGCGCTCGCTACCTGCTTTCCGTGCTGGAAGAAAAAGCGCAGCTTGCCGGCGTCGAACTGCCCTTCGCGGCGAACACGCCCTACATCAACACCATCGCCACCGAAACGCAGTCGCCCTACCCCGGCAACCGCGAGATCGAACGCCGTATCAAAAGCATCGTGCGATGGAACGCCATGGCGATGGTCGTGCGAGCGAATCGAGAGCTGGACGGCATCGGCGGTCACATTTCGTCGTACGCCTCGTCGGCGACACTATTGGAAGTCGGGTTCAATCACTTCCTGCGCGGCCGTGGCAAGAGCGGATACGACGGCGACCAAATCTACTTCCAGGGACACACATCCCCCGGCATGTACTCGCGGGCATTTCTCGAGGGCAGATTGAATGAAAAACACCTCGAGAATTTCAGACGAGAGATGGCTGATAGCGGCGGACTCTCGTCCTACCCGCATCCATGGCTGATGCCCGAATTTTGGGAGTTCCCCACCGTATCGATGGGCCTTGCGCCAATCATGGCGATCTATCAAGCGCGGTTCAACAAGTACCTGCGCGATCGCGGCATCAAGGATACCGACAACACACGGGTTTGGGCGTTTCTGGGTGATGGCGAGACCGACGAACCAGAGACCCTCGGCGCGATTTCGTTGGCGGCACGAGAACAACTCGACAACCTCACGTTTATTATCAACTGCAATCTGCAGCGGCTCGATGGCCCGGTGCGCGGCAATGGCAAGATCATTCAAGAGCTTGAAGCGATCTTCCGCGGCGCCGGCTGGAACGTGCTCAAGGTTATTTGGGGCAGCGACTGGGACCCGCTCTTGGCAGCCGACACGAAGGGGCTTCTGATGCGTCGGATGGCCGAGGTCGTCGACGGCCAGTACCAGAAGTACACGGTCATGCCGGGCTCGTACATCCGCGAACACTTCTTCGGCAAGTACCCCGAGCTTTTGGAATTGGTCAGAAATATACCGGACGAGAAGCTCGAAAAGATGACCCGCGGCGGCCACGACCCGGCCAAGGTGTACGCCGCCTACAAAGCCGCCGTCGAGTGCACCGACAAACCGACGGTGATCCTCGCCAAGACAGTCAAAGGTTACGGCCTTGGCGAGGCAGGCGAGGGTCGCAATGTCACGCACCAACAGAAGAAACTCAACGAACAGGAACTGCGCGAGTTCCGCACGCGGTTCAGCATTCCAATTTCAGACGCCGACGTCGCTAAAGCCCCGTTCTATCGGCCGCCCGAAGACAGCACGGAAATGCAGTACCTGAGGAACCAACGGGCCGCGTTGGGTGGCCCCGTACCATCGCGACCGCTCGATTCGCCGCGGCTGACCGTGCCAGGCATGGATGAGTACAAAGAGTTTCTTGAGGGCAGCAAGAACCGTGAGGTCTCGACCACGATGGCCTTTGTCCGGTTGCTGATGAAGTTGGCGCGCGACAAAGACCTAGGCAAGTACGTGGTGCCGATCGTTCCCGACGAATCGCGCACGTTCGGCATGGAAGGGATGTTCCGCCAGATCGGCATCTATTCGCACGCCGGTCAGTTGTACGAGCCGGTCGATTCCGATCAGCTGATGTACTACAAAGAGGCGAAGGATGGACAGATCCTCGAAGAGGGTATCACCGAGGCCGGCGGCATGTCATCGTTCATCGCAGCGGGCAACTCGTACTCGCAACACGGGATCAACATGATTCCGTTCTTCATCTACTACTCGATGTTCGGCTTCCAACGAATCGGCGACCTGATTTGGGCGGCGGCCGACATGCGGGCCAAGGGCTTTTTAATCGGCGGCACGGCCGGTCGCACTACGCTCAATGGCGAAGGTTTACAGCACCAAGACGGTCACAGCCTGCTCAACGCGATGGCCTTCCCCACCGTGCGAGCCTACGATCCGGCCTACGCTTACGAGACCGCCGTGATCGTGATGGACGGCCTGAAGAAGCTCTACGAAAAGGGCGAGACGGCGATCTATTACATCACGGTCGAAAACGAAAACTACGTGATGCCGCCCATGCCCGAGGGTGTCGAAGAAGGCATCATCAATGGTATGTATCGCATTGGCAGTCGCGAAGCCGACGATGCGAAGTCGCGCGTGCAGCTACTTGGTAGCGGCGCAATTCTCAATGGTGTGATCGAAGCGGCTAATACTCTAGCCGAAAGGTTTGGTATCGCCAGCGATATCTGGAGCGTCACCAGCTACACGCAACTTCGCCGCGAGGCGCAGGAGTGTCGGCATTGGAATAGGTTGCACCCGACGCGCAAGGCCCGCAAGTCATACCTGGAGCAGGTCATCGAGGGGGCCGAGGGGCCGTTCGTGGCAGCTTCAGATTTCGTGCGGGCGTTGCCCGAACAGATTAACCCCTATCTGCCCGCAACCATGACCGTGCTGGGTACGGATGGCATGGGCCGTAGCGATTCGCGCGAAGCCCTCAGGCGGCACTTCGGCGTCGATGCGGCGTCGGTAGTGATTGCCGCACTGTATCGGCTTCATCAAGATGGTAAGCTACCGGCCAAGATAGTGGCCGAGGCGATCAAGGAACTCAATTACGATCCAGAAAAAGCGTTTCCGTTGTACGCATAGCAAATTCGTATAACCGGAAGCCGAAGGCGACGTGTTGGGTGGCGCTGCGACGTTGCCTTCGGCTTCCGGTTAAACAAGAACACCAGGTGAAAAACCATGGCAATAGAAGTAAAACTCCCCGACTTGGGCGATGGAATAGATTCTGCCGACATCCTCAACATCCTCGTCAGCGAGGGCGATGTGCTGTCGGCCAATCAAGATGTGGTCGAGGTGGAAACTGACAAGGCAACTGCCGAAGTGCCAACGTCGCAAGCAGGCAAGGTGAGTAAGATCCATGTTGCTCCCGGCCAGACGGTAAAGGTGGGCGACGTCCTGGTTTCGCTCGAAGGCGCCGAGGCTGCAACGGCTGAACCGGAAGCCGCCGCCGAAGCTCCTGCCGACCGGCCGCCCGCTCCACCAGAACCACAGGTTGAAACCCCGGCTGCCGCCGCACCGCAATCAGCGGCGCCGCCCCCCCCTGCCCCGGCAGTTGTCGCTTCCGCTGCAGCGGCCGTTCCCACTGCGGACGAGTCGGTCCCGGCTGGTCCCGCGATTCGGCGGTTTGCGCGCGAAGTCGGAATCGACCTAGCCACGGTTACCGGTTCGGGCCCAGGCGGTCGTATCGTTCGCGAGGACGTATTGGCCGCTGTGCGCACCGCGAGTCAACCCGCCGCCGAGCAACTAACGGCCGTGCCAGACATCCCGCCGCCAACGCAAATGCCGCCGGCGCCCGACGAGGTAACGCCGCCCGGTAGCGAATCGCAAGACGCCTGGGGAACGGTTCGCGTCGAAAAGATGAACCGCATCCGCAAGACGATCGCAGCGCGAATGCAGGAATCCTGGGCTGCCGTCCCACGAGTCACCAACTTCGATGACGCCGACGTCACCGAACTCGAAAAGGTCCGCCAGCGCAGCAAGCTGGATTACGCAGCGGCCGGCATCAAGTTGACCACGATGCCTTTCCTGATGAAGTCGGTCGCCCTATCGCTCAAGGCGTATCCACTGATGAACGCCGCCATCGATATGGAAAACGAGCAAATCATCTATCATGACTACGTGAATATCGGTATCGCCGTCGATACCGATCGCGGCCTGATTGTGCCGTCACTCCGCAACGCCGATCGCATGCCAATCGCCGACATCGCCCGCGGTTTAGCGACTATCTCGACGAATGCTCGCGACAACAACTTCTCAGTCGAGGATTTGCGTGGCAGTACCTTCACGATCAGCAATCTGGGCGCAATCGGCGGCAGCTACTCGACGCCAATCGTCAACACGCCGGAGGTGTCAATCTTGCTCGTGGGCCGGTCACGTAAGATACCCATGGTAATCGAAGATCAGATCGTGCCGCGAATGGTGATGCCACTTAGCATCTCATACGACCATCGGATAGTGGACGGCGCCGTGGCCGCTCGTTTCCTCAACGAGGTGAAGAACTACCTCGAAACCCCCAGTCGCCTGCTTCTCGCGCCCTAAATGGCCGCAAAGCCTTCCCAGGGGATTGACTTCGCGACCGGCAGCGGTGGAGAATCGAAACAGCGGGGCGAATAGCGTCGCCGTGCTATCCCTTCAACGACCATCAGATTGGGGAGTTGGTCATGTCGCTTGAGCAATCGACGTCCCGCCGCAATGCGGCCGCCAAGTCATTCGACAAACGCTTTGAACGAACGGACGGAGAGCGAGTCACCGGCAGTCTGTGTGACGGTCTCACGGTGCTGCGCAACGCCTTCTTTCAACGTGTCTCCGAGGACGTGCAATCCCGCATCGGCATGGACTCGATGCTGATGTCGGTCTCGCCACTCAAGGCCGAAGAGATCTGCAAGATGGAGATTGAACTCTTCCAGGTTGCCGAGGCGGCCTTGGCGACGAGGAACCATGCCTACGTGGACGACCCCGACCACCGATTCGTTGAGTGGCTAACCGAGTTTCGTCTTGGCGTGGCTCAACTCGACGTAAAGCATCGGCGACGGCTCGACTCCTATATTTCGGGATCGTCTCGCGAACGGCGTTTGCAATTCACGAACGTGCTGGCCGAAGTGCTTCCCGAATCACGACGGGCGCCGCTGGTTTTGTATCGCTTGCAGCCTGCCGCGGTTTGGATTGTGACCGCGGTCGCGTTTGGCGATCATCGACAGGCTTCCGAGTATCGCGGCAAGCAGCGGTTTCATCTTCCGGCCATCGACGATTGCCACCAGTGCCAGGGCCGACCATTGGAGAACAGCGAGCAGTGCGGTACCTGCGGCAATCCCGTTTGGAAGTTCGACTGGCTGACCGCGGCAGATTGATCACTCGCGAAAATCCGCGAGTGATGCGGCGCGATTTCCTTGCCTGTGGGAAATCGAGTATAATGGGATTTTAAAGCAATGGCCGCTTTCTGGAGACCAACATGAGCGTGATTTCCGCGCCTATCGAATGGGTTGATGCGATCAGCAGACTTGCTCTTCCCGAGAAATCCGATCGCCGCTTGCAAGAACTGATGAATCGGAACAACGACGGTGCTTTGTCTGAGGGCGAACGAGCCGACCTGGAAGCTCTTGTCGAGGTCAGCGAGTCTTTGTCGCTTGTTCGAGCAGAAGCCCTGCAACTCTTGGGACGTTCGCCGCAATGATCGCTCGATCGCTCCAGGAAGAAGTCACGAGTCGAGCGGATCACCGTTGCGAATACTGCAAAATGCACCAGTCTCTCCGGGGCGGCACGTTCCATGTTGAGCACATTGTTCCGCTCGCGAAAGGCGGGGCGACCATCACCGACAATTTGGCGCTGGCGTGCCCCGGGTGCAATCTCCACAAATCCGATCGAGTCGAGATCGTTGATCCCCAAACTGGTCAGACGGTTCGCCCTTTTTCACCCGCGGAAAGACGCCTGGAACGACCACTTCTATGGGGATGAGTACGAGGTTGTCGGTTTGACGACGGTTGGTCGAGCAACAATTGTTGCCCTCGATATGAATCACGCTCGGCGATTTCGAATTCGGCAGGCCGAGCAGCTATTCGGCTTGTTTCCACCTTCAATCTGATCGCTTCCCGCCAAAGGTGCCATTTGTGACCGACGTCCGCCCGCTTCCCCCTGCTGTGACAGGTTGATATGCTACAACCCGGTGACGGGCCTCCTGCCCCGTCCCTTTTCGATTCTTCTGGAAAACTGGGCGATCTTCGATGGCGATGCGCAACGTTGTGACGTTAATCCTCGGCGGCGGCCGAGGCACGCGACTCTTTCCGCTTACCAAGATTCGGGCTAAGCCGGCCGTGCCGCTGGCGGGCAAATACCGCTTGATCGATATCCCGCTGTCGAACTGCATCAATTCCGGCCTGAACCGGGTTTATGTGCTGACCCAGTTTATGTCGGTCAGCCTCAATCGGCACATCCGCCAGACATACCGCTTCGACCAATTCAACGGTGGATTCGTCGAAGTGCTGGCCGCTCAGCAAACGATGGCCAAGGGCACGGATTGGTTCGAGGGCACTGCCGACGCGGTCCGCAAGAATCTGCTCTACTGGGATCAGCCCGGCGTCGACTACGTGCTGATCCTCTCCGGCGACCAGTTGTACCAAATGGATTACGCGCAGATGATCGAGACGCACCGGAATTCCGGTGCGGACGTCACCATCGCCGCGCTGCCGGTCGACCGCGAAACCGCCCCCGCACTAGGCATCATGCGAACGGATGAAACCGGCAAGGTCGTCGGCTTTCTGGAAAAGCCCAAACCGGAAGAGATTGATATGGTGGCGATGGATCCCAAGTGGATCGATCAGCAGGGAGTCGACAGCCAGGGCCGCGACTGTCTTGCCAGCATGGGCATCTACCTGTTCAATCGCGATTTGTTGGTCGACGTGCTCACCAAAACCGACTACCGCGACTTTGGCAAAGAGGTTTTCCCGGCAGCGTTCCGCACGGGCCACGTGCAGGTTCACATGTTCGACGGTTACTGGGAAGACATCGGTACAATTCGCGCTTTCTACGAAGCGAATCTCGGCCTAGCCCGGCGCGACGCCCCCATCGATCTGACCGACGCGGACAACGTAGTTTACTCGCGTGCCCGTTTCCTGGCCCCCTCGTTGTTTGACGGCGCCACCGTGCGTGGCAGTCTGATCGCCGATGGTTGCCGGATCTGTCGCGGTGCTGTCGTCGAGAACAGTATTGTCGGCTTGCGAAGCATCATCGGCCCCGACGTAACGATCCGCAATTCGATCGTGATGGGAGCCGACTTCTACGAACGGCAGCGCGATGTGCGCGACGATGTCGCTCATGGTCGTCCGCCGGTCGGCATTGGCGCCAATTCGATCATCGAGGGAGCGATTATCGACAAGAACTGCCACATCGGGCAGAACGTGCGGATCGTCAACGACCAGGGAATTGAGGCGACGGAAGAAGAAGGCGGTGTCCAAATCGTCGACGGCATTCCGTGCGTGGTCAAAAACGCGGTGTTGCCGGACGGCTGGAAAATCGGTTAAGCGATTCCCATATGGTTTTTCGTCAGCGGTGACGGATGCGCACTATCGCGATCGCGCGGTCCGTTCCCACGGTCTTCACCAACATCAAGGGCCGGCTTTTCGATGAGCAAGCAGGACCGATCTCCTGGAAAGAGTTCGATTGGCAAGTTGTGCGAGGTAAAACGCTTCCAGCTTGACCAGATTCGGCCGTTGGTCGACAAACCGAAGTACGTATGCAAGAAATGTTGCCGCGTCGCGACCAAGCGAAAACACCTCTGCAACCCGGTATCGCTGGATTGACGATCCTCTTTGTTCGCTCGTCTCATAGTTCCCGCAACTCAGGTGCCAGCTATTCTTTCTGTTGACGGCTGCGTAAAATGCCGCAAGCCGGCTGTCAGTACCAATAGCTTCAACTCATGGGGAGGGTTGCCATGCATCGGTCGCGTTGGTTTCTTGCGGTGTTCTTGCTGCTTGCGATTGCCTCGAGTCTCTATGGGCAGCACATCCATATTTTGATGGTTGTTGACACTGCCGACGGTGGCGGGGCTCGGCGCGCCTCGGTCGATCGCGTGACTTCGGCATTCCGGTATCTCGTACCGGAAGACATGTACTCGTTGAAGGTGCTCGACAGCACGCAAACCCGGTACAACGCCGACTCGGTTATGCGAACGATCCGCGGCACGCGCGTTCGGCGCAACGACACATTCGTCTTCCTCTATCATGGACACGGAGCCAACGACGGCCGGACTTTGCGGGAACAATCGGATCGGCACTTTTTGAATATGCCCGACGGCGGACGACTTTGGAGTGATGACCTCGGCAAGGCCGTTGGCCGAATGCCTTGTCGGCTTGGCGTAGTGCTAACGGCGGCATGCAATGTTTCGGTACGACCAGCGGGAGCGGCGGCCGCCAAAGCGGAAGCGTGGGACGTCGACCGCAACGGCATCGCGCCGGTGATGGATGAGTTGCTTCTCAATCACCGCGGTCTGCTCCACTCGAACGGCGCTTGGCCCGGACAATTCCATTTTTACAACGACGAGGGGGCGTGGTTTTTCCAAGAGTTTTTTGGGTTGTGCGTGATGTCGCCGACAGCCCGACCCACCTGGAAGGCCGTCGACGCGCTGATGGATCGCCGCATGGCCGAGCGATTCAAGGCCGAGTATCCCAACGGCCTTCGAGCCCAAGGTGCAAGCCAAGACACGTTGCATCCGATCACTTGGTCCTACGCGACACCGACCGTGAGGCGAAGCTTACGGCTCGGCGTGGTGGCCGACGATGAATATACGCGCACCGGCGTGACCGTAACCCAAGTGAACGACGGCCCGGCCACGCGGATTTCTGTCTTCTCGAATGGTGCTTGGCACAATGCCAGCCTGCGGAAAGGCGACGTGTTGCTGGCAATCAACGGTGAAGAGATCCGCGACATCGACGACTACGTAACGCTCGTGCCCTGCTCGTCACGTACGTTTCACTTCACCTTTTCGCGAGGCGATCACGTTTATGATGCGCAAACGCGGTTGAATTGGTGACGACTCGCGTCGCTCGTTACGGCAAGATTGTGTGAGAAAGCTCAACCGGTTCGGCCGCGTGTTGAGCAGAAACCGTCAAATCAACACTCCACGTAACCGCACCAACCTTGCAAAGCCCTTCGTTGCCTTCTCGGCAATAGTAATACGCGACCGAGATTTTCAGTCGGTCTTTGCCCTCACCCTCCACGGGTACGGCAATCTCGAAGTCGGTATCGGCTGATTCCAATTCAACGAGCGTCCCGGTCTTTGATCGATTCACCGGCCCGGTCGCGCCAATCGGTTCAACCACGTACTGCGGCGGGGCGAGCGGGTTGAACTTGTACCCCTGCGGCAGATCCAACTTGGCGCGAAACCGGATAACTCCATCTTCAGCTGATGCCGTGACCGGTCGCACCCGCTCTTGTTTGGCAAAGGGAAACGATGGTGTTGCGAGTCTCTTCACCGGTTTTGGTGGTTCGAGCCCTGCAACGGTCAGTGTCGTCACGTTTTGGCTCGGCAGGTCCAAGACGCGGAGTAGATGGTTGTTGGTGTCCGCCACAAAAAGCTTATCGCCCGCAAGCGACACGCCGGCCGGTTCGTCGAACCGACCCGGACGCCCGTCGTCGCTACCAGGCGCCTTCGCACCAGCGATCGTCGTCGTCTCGCCCGAGCTCGCATCAATTCGCTTGATCTTGTTGTTGTACGTGTCGGCCACGTACAGCATGCCGTCTTTGTGGTCGATGCCAAGGGGATGCTGTAAAAGGACGTTCGCCGCCAGCCCGTCGCGGTCGCCAAACGTGAAGAGTCGAGCACTCGGCAGCCGCGCCGCACCAACAACCGTACGCACCTTCTGCTTGGGATCGAGAGGCACGGCGCGAATCGAGCTTCCCTCGCTGTCGGCGATGTAGAGCCAATCGCCGTCCGAAACCATGCCGCTTGGTTGGGCAAACGAAGCGAATCCCTTGTCGTACGGTTGGCGAGGAAGCAACGGCCCGTCAACGATATCTTCACGACCGTTGCCAGCGTAAGGGCCGATCTGCTTGAGCGACAGGTCGAGTCGCCAGATCTGGTGCGGACCGGCCATCGCGATGTAGAGATACTTGCCGTGAACATGCAGCGCCCAGGGGCTGGCGATCGGCGTGTTTCGGGCGCCACCGACATATCGACTGGGAAACCGCGTTACCGATTGTCCCGGCTTGATGCCGACCCACGGATTGCGACTTTGCTCACCCGTCCCCGCGATTGTCGAAACGCGCTGGCGAGCCAGATCGATCATGCGAATTCGATGGTTTTCCGTATCAGCGACATAAAGCGTGTCATTCGCAAGCGCCATCCCCTGCGGCTTGTTGAACCGAGCCGACGCATATTCGCCGTCCCGCCAACCAACCTGCCCGTCGCCAACCACCGGCAGCAACTTGCCGTTCATCGTTGCGACAATAATCCGGTTGTGACCGGTGTCAGAAATATACAGCCGATTCGAAGCGGTATCGGCCAGCACCTTGCCGGGGAACTTGAGCGGCGTGTTTGGGTAGCGATTTGCGAGCAATTCGAAGCGAATCGGCGTGAGATCAAGCGTACCCTTCTTGCGATAGTACGGCAGAGCCTTCTTAAGTGTCGAATCGATTGCCTCGAAGGTGAACTCGCCAGACGATTTGGCGACCATGTATCCTTCTGGGTCGATTAGCACGACGGATGGCCAAGCGCGAATTTCAAACGCCCGCCACAATCTCAACTCGGAATCATTGATGACAGGATGTTCGATCTCGTGCCGCAAGATTGCTTGTTCGATGTTCTTGCTGGATTTCTCAGTCTCGAATTTTGCACTATGCACACCGATGACCACGAGTTCGTTTGGGTAGGCCTCTTCGAGTTGCTTGAGAACCGGCAGAACATGGTGGCAGTTAATGCAACAGTACGTCCAAAAGTCGAGCAACACGAACTTGCCCTTGAGATCACGGAGTTGAAGCGGTCCGTTGGTGTTGAGCCAAGTGGCGTCTGCCGGCACTTCCGGGGGCGGCAATCGTACGGGAAACGGCGCAGCCGCCTCGACCACACCGGTCGGCCCGCACACTATCAGTAGAACTGCGATCAAGCACGGCACGTAGAAACTGAAGCACTTGTCTTGTCTCCCCGGCATGTGGTGAGGTTCCTTGATAGAGTTTGGCTCGACAATGGCATCCGATTGGTCAACTTTTCAACCGTACCGAGCGAACCCCGCTAACTCACGGTATGCAAAGGCAAGTCTCTGAATCAAGCAGAAACTCGCAAATACTGGAGCATCATAAGTGCTTTTCGACTGCTAGCGACCGGTCGCTTTTCCCCAACACTCAGGCAATTTCCCCTGCCTCGCGTCAAAAAAGACTTTTTTGGTTATGCGGATTAGTCCGATTAACAGAAAGCGCGCAAGATGCAAACCAGAGATCGGAGTGCGCGATTAGTTGACGTGGGTAGCCAGTCGCCGTAGATTGACGGATTGTACGGAGCCGCGGTTTCAAATAAGAAACCAGGGGCGGTCGCGGCCAAGATGTTGTAACTGCTTTGACATCGCCTCACGGCGCAGAGCGGGAAAAGGGAGAGATAACGTGTTTCGACGTAGTTTGATAGCAACCGTGATTGTGATAATGGCATCTCAGGCTGCCCCCGCCCAGGAATGGGCCAAGCGGATGTTCAAGGAACACAAGCACGATTTCGGCACGGTGGCTCGCGGCGCGAAGATCGAATACGAGTTCAAATTCCAGAACATTTTCGTGGAAGACATCCACATCGCGGGCGTGCGAACCAGTTGTGGTTGCACGTCACCATACATCAAAGACGACAAACGAACCTACAAGACCTGGGAAGAAGGTTCGATTGTTGCCAAACTGAACACAAAATCTTTCATCGGCCACAAGAGCGCATCGATCATCGTGACGATCGATCGCCCGTACTATGCCGAGGTGCAGCTGTCGATAAAAAGCCAGATCCGCAGCGACGTGGTGTTCACTCCGGGAGTCGTCGAATTTGGCACCCTCGATCAGGGCAAGACCGACGAAAAGTCGGTTACGGTCGACTACGCGGGGCGGCATGACTGGGAGATCGTCGACGTTCGTAGCGGCAACCCCCACTTCGAAGTCGAGTTGACGGAGAAACAACGTGGCGGTGGCCGAGTCGCCTATGAAATGCTCGTGCGGCTCAAGGGCGACCACCCGTCTGGCTATATCAACGATCAATTGACGATCGTCACGAATGACAACGCGACGAAGACCATCCCTTTGACCGTTGAAGGACGAGTTAGTTCTCCGCTGACCGTTTCCCCAGCGACGTTTTCGTTGGGACAACTCGAACCCGGTGAGACGGTTACGAAACAGTTGGTGGTCCGCAGTAAATCGGCTTTCAAAATCACCGAGATCAAGTGTGACGGCGGCGACTGCTTCGAGTTCAAAAAGCCCGATGAGTCGAAGACGCTGCAAATCATTCCCGTCACCTACACCGCCGGCGAAACGCCAGGCAAAATGGTGCACACCATTCATATTGATACCGACCTGAGCGGCGCCAGCGCCACGTGCGTTGCCACAGCGACTGTGGTATCATCTAGCGACGGCGATTGACGACCCCATCGGTTGACGGTTCGCCAAAGTGCAATCCATCTGCCCTCTACGCCCATGCGCGGGTCACGCGCCCGCGATATTCGCCATGTTATACCGACGATTTGGACGAACCGAACTACAAATGCCCGTCTTCAGTTGTGGCGGGATGCGATACCAACATAAGTGGCAGGATTGCCCGCTCAGCGAAGTCCCCAGCGACAACCAGGAGAACCTGGAGGCAACAATTCGCCGCTCGGTTGAGCTAGGAATCAACCACATCGAGACCGCCCGCGGTTACGGATCGTCAGAACGTCAGTTGGGCCAGATTTTACCCGAGTTTCCCCGCGACGAATTGATCGTGCAAACAAAGATCCAGCCGCACGCCGATCCTTCGGTGTTCGTTTCCCAGTTCGAGGAGTCGCTTGAGCGACTGCATCTCGATCGCGTCGATCTGCTGGCAATCCACGGCATCAACAATCATGAGTTGCTTTGGTGGTCGGTCCGCGAAGGAGGCTGCCTGCAGGCGGCACGTGTCCTAGTCGATCAGGGCAAAGCCCGTCATATCGGTTTTTCGACACACGGCTCTTGCGATGTCATCAAGACGGCCGTCGAATGCGAGCAATTCGGCGGCTTCGACTACGTCAACCTGCACTGGTACTACATCTTTCAACAGAATTGGCCCGCAATCGAAGCCGCGGCGGCGCGGGATATGGGTGTGTTCATTATCAGCCCCTCCGAAAAGGGTGGCATGCTCTTCAAACCGCCGCAGAAGTTGGTCGACCTCTGCCAACCGTTGCATCCGCTGGTCTTCAACTGTCTATTTTGTCTCTCCCATCCTCAAGTGCATACGCTGAGCGTCGGGGCGTCCAAGCCGGAGGATTTCGAACTGCAACTCACCAGTTTGAAACTGTTCGAGAAGGCGAACGAGTTAGTGCCGCCCGTGGTCGAGCGATTGCAGCAAGCGATGGTCGACGCGGTAGGCGAAGTGGCGGCGACCCGGTTCACTGAAGGCTTGCCGCCCTGGGATTTGACGCCCGGCTGCATCAACATTCCCACGATTCTTTGGTTGCGAAACTTGGCGATTGGCTTGGACCTGGTCGACTACGCCAAGATGCGCTACAACCTCTTAGGCAACGGCGAACATTGGTTTCCCGGTGTTGGTGCGGCGATGGCCAGCCAGTTGGATCTAACCAAAACCGTTGCCAACTCGCCGCTGAAAGACGAAATCCCTGGCTGGCTCACCGAAGCGCACGAGCTGCTCTTCGAAGCGCACAAGAAGCGACTCAGCGAGAGTTAGATGTCGTGTGATCGGCGCGGCGCTAGCCAGCGGATTTCGCGCGAAAACAATGCTCGACAAGGCCGGTGGCTAGCGCCATTCCGCTCACAGAATCATCTCAAGGACACGGCAGGTGCCGCACGTAGATATTGCGGAAGGACGCCTTCGAACCGTGAGCCTTGAGCTCGATCGGGCCAAGCGTGTAGACGGGCCGGCCGCGTTC
>Ga0180435_10004268_pt1 | contig 14093 bp, 13 predicted proteins | sample SS_ome_3_FD_132467 | JGI IMG/M metagenome (GOLD analysis project Ga0180435, IMG submission 132467) | Hypersaline lake sediment archaeal communities from the Salton Sea, California, USA - SS_3_S_1 metaG | ecosystem: Environmental > Aquatic > Non-marine Saline and Alkaline > Hypersaline >... | reverse complement strand
TTCAGGCGCCCGGCAGGTATTGAGAAAGAAAAAGGATATTTTGGAAGAACTACCGGAAACATTGTCCATCAATGAGCTTCGCCGTGAACTTGAACAAATCAGGGATTTGCTTGAACCTTGAATCTTTTCAGCCATAAATAAAAAAGATTGACAGGTTACTGTTTTTGTCTTAAATAGTCTTTTCTGGAAAGCGGGCATAGCTCAGTTGGTAGAGTACAAGCTTCCCAAGCTTGGTGTCGCGAGTTCGAATCTCGTTGCCCGCTCCATGAATGTCCGGCTTTTCGGTTGCCGAATGGGTACACAGGAAAAGCGCTTTTGTCTATGAACGTTGCCAATTGACTTTTTTCGTATGGTTATGGATATGAACTGACAAGATTTCGAACTACCGAAAGAACTTTCATAGATGAGAGAAAACGGGCTTTTGCCCGTTTTTTATTGCCTTAACATACGGTTGTACGAATGAAAACGAAACATAAAAAAGGAAGGCAGCACGCCGCGCTTCCCTTCCCGGAAAAAGACAAGCTGTCTGAAATCAACCAGCTGGTGGCGCCCGTTTGTGAGGCCGAGGGAATGGAGCTTGTCCATACGGAATACCAGGTGGAGCCTGGAGGAAGGGTGCTCCGATTGTATATCGACAAACCCGACGGGGTCAGTATCGACGACTGTGTTGCCATCAGCCGCCAAGTGAGCGACTTGTTGGACATCTACTTTCAAGACGAACAGCCCTACCGTCTGGAGGTGTCTTCACCGGGTTCGAATCGACCCATTTCCAAGCAGGTTGACTTCGATCGATTTAAGGGACAAACCGTGCGGATTCAATCTTCCGTTGCGGTCAATCAACAGAAAAAATTCAAGGGAACGCTAGAAGGCATCAAAGATGGGATCGTAACGCTGTCGGTTATGGGAAAATCTGTGGCAATCCCATTTGAGGACATAGCCAAGGCGAGGCTTATCAACTTTTCTGGAGAAAACTGATGTTTATTGCAGATATCAAACGTGTTGTTGAACAAATCAGCAGAGAAAAAGGCATTAACCGAGAGGTACTGATTAAGGCCCTGGAAGAAGCCTTGAGATCGGCCGCCAAGAAAAAGTATGGCAACAAGGTCGACATTGAAGCCCAGTACTATGAAGAAACCGGTGAAATCGAAGTATTTCAGTTCAAAGAGGTTGTGGCCGTCGTGGATGAGCCCGAAATTCAAATCAGCCTTGAAGAGGGGCGTGAGCTGGATCCCGAATGTGAAGTCGGTGACAGCCTTGGCACAAAAATGGATGCCACGACCTTTGGACGAATTGCCGCCCAGTCAGCCAAACAGGTTATCATTCAAAAAATGAAAGATGCCGAAAGAGATGTTGTATATTCAAGCTTCATCGACCGCAAAGGAGAAATTATCAACGGCATTGTTCAGCGAATTGACCGTGGAGACATCATTGTCAACCTGGGACATACTGAAGGCGTATTGCCCATTCGGGAGCAAGTACCCAGAGAGTCTTATCGACGTGGCGACCGTATCCGGGCCCTGATACTGGATGTGCTGCATGAATCACGGGGGCCTCAGATTCTCTTGTCCAGAACGCATCCAGATTTTCTCATCCTGCTTTTCAAAACGGAAGTCCCTGAAATCAGCGAAGGTATTGTGGATATCAAAGGCGCTGCCCGCGAACCGGGCAGTCGTGCAAAATTCGCGGTTTCATCCAATGACTCAGATATCGACCCCGTGGGTGCCTGCGTGGGAATGAAGGGCTCACGGGTTCAAAATGTTGTCCAGGAGCTCCGCGGGGAGAAAATCGATATTATCCCCTGGCATGTGGATGCCGCAAAGTTTGTATGCAATGCATTGGCGCCGGCTGAGATATCCAGGGTCATCATCGATGAAGAGAACGAGACCATGGAGGTCATTGTCCCGGATGAATTTCTCTCTGTGGCGATTGGAAAGCGGGGCCAAAATGTAAGGCTGGCATCCAAGCTGACCGGCTGGCATCTGGATGTCAGCAGCGAAAGCAGCTACAACGAGGCCATGAAAAACGGCTACGACTCTCTGGTTTCCCTTCCCGGTGTCGGTATCAGCATGGCGGATGCACTGTTTGAAAAGGGATTTTATTCGGCCGAAGAACTCAGCAGAGCCTCTGTCGAAGATTTGGTCCAGATACGAGGGATCGGCGAAGAAAAGGCGCTTACCTTGATCCAAAACGCCAACAGCTACCTCGTTGAAGGCGAAGAAGACGACGCGGAAGATGATGAAGCGAACCAACGCCCGGATATTGCCGAAGAGGAACCATCGCCGAGCAACGAAGAAGAAAGCGAAAAAGCAGAAAATCTGTAGAAGAGACGTCTAAAACGATAATTTTCCTTTATCACGAGAAGGTTTAGGGGGATTGATGGGAAAAATTAGGATATATGAGCTTGCCCGGGATCTAAACATGACCAACAAGGAGTTGGTCGAAAAGCTCCAGGCGCATGACTACCCTGTAAAAAGCCACATGAGTGTTGTCGACGAGGCCGACCTGCCGGAGATCAAGACCAAACTCAAGGGCAAAAAGCGGGAAAAGCTGGAAGAAAAGCGAATCAAGCCGACGGTGATACGTAGACGCCGGATCCGTGTCGCCAAGAAGCCCGCTAAAGTTGAGGCAGCCCCCCCGCCAGAGGAAGCCGAGGACGTCGAACAAGCTGCGGAAGAGGCACCTCCGGTGGTTATCGAAGAGGCCAAAAGCAAGCCGGAGCCCATCGAGAAGGAACAGCCAGAGTCAACGGTTGAACCTGAAGCCGAGGCTGAGAAAGCATCGGAAACGGTTGCCGAAGAAGCCCCTGAAGAGGTCGCGCCCGAGCCCACAGCAAAGAAAGCGCCTGAAAAAGCGAAACCAGAACCCGAACCTCTAAAGCCGGTTAAAAAGAAAAAAAGAGAAACACCGGCAAAGATTATCAAGCTACCGGAGAAGCCGAAAAAATCTGAGGTTGCAGCGGCAAAAGTCCGGCCGGCCAGACCTCAAAAGCCGTCTGCCAGACCCGTTGCTGCTGAGCCAGCCAAGCCTGCACAGGATTTGGCTTCCAAAGACAAGAAGAAAAAATCGCGCCGGAGATCGATTTCTTCAGAACCCGACAGAAAATTCTTTAAAAAGAAAATTTCTTTTCGCCGTAAAGAAGTTGTTGAGGGCAAGGATCTATATTCGGGTATATCCAAGCATCCGCGTAAGGGCAAAAAAGGCGCCAAGGCCAAAGTTGAAAGAGGCTTGAAGCCGCAGATTACAACACCAAAAGCCATCAAGCGCCGAGTCAAGATTGACGATACCATCATTCTTGCCGAGCTGGCCAAGCGGATGGGCATCAAAGCCAATGAAATGATTGCCAAGCTGATGAGCCTGGGGGTTATGGCCACGGTCAACCAGACGATTGATTTTGATACTGCGGTCCTGGTATCCACCGAGTTCGGATATGAAGTGGAAAGAGCTTCCTTTGAAGAGGAAAACCTCTTAAAGGTTGTGGAAGACGATCCGGAAAACATGCTGGCAAGACCCCCTGTGGTTACCATTATGGGGCATGTTGATCATGGAAAAACATCCTTGCTCGATGTCATTCGAGAAACCCGGGTAACAGAGCTGGAAGCCGGCGGTATTACTCAGCATATTGGCGCTTATAACGTCAATACGCCCAAGGGTCAGATTGTGTTTCTCGACACGCCGGGACACGAAGCTTTCTCGGCCATGCGTTCGCGGGGGGCACAGGTAACGGATATCGTCGTTCTCGTCGTCGCCGCCGACGATGGCGTCATGCCACAGACCATCGAGGCGATCAACCACTCCAAAGCCGCGGAAGTTCCCATCATCGTTGCCGTCAACAAGATCGACAAGGATAATGCAGAACCCGAACGTGTCCAACGCGAGCTGTCCGAAAACGGCCTTGTGCCCGAAGACTGGGGGGGCGACACCATATTTGTAAATGTTTCAGCCAAGAAAAATATAGGCATCAACGAACTTATGGAGCTGATTCTTTTGCAGGCGGAGATGCTGGAGTTGAAAGCCAACCCCGACAAGCTGGCCAGGGGGCATGTTGTGGAAGCCAAACTCGATGCGGGCCGGGGACCGGTCGCCACGGTATTGATTCAAGAAGGCACGCTGCATGCCGGAGACTCGGTTGTCTGCGGCATCCATTATGGCAAACTTCGCGCACTTTTGAACGACCATGGGGCGCAGGTCTCTTCTGCGGGACCATCCATGCCGGTTGAAATTATTGGTCTGTCGGGCGTTCCCGTTGCCGGCGACGAGCTGGTTTCCCTAACCGATGAAAAAGATGCCAAGCAGATCAGTCAGCACCGGGTGCGAAAGCAGCGTTCCAAAGATCTGGCCAAAACGAGTCGCATGAGCTTGGAAGGCCTCTTTGAAAAAATGAAGGTCGGTGAAGTCAAAGACCTTAACCTGATATTGAAAGCCGATGTTCAAGGCTCCATCGAGGCGCTCAAAGATTCTCTTTCAAAACTCAGTAACGAAGAAGTCAAAATCAACATCGTGCATGGCGCCACGGGAACCATTACCGAATCAGATATCTCGCTGGCAGCGGTATCCAATGCCATTATCATCGGCTTCAACGTTCGACCAGGCCCCAAAATTCAGGATTTGGCCAACGAGGAACAGGTGGACATCCGCTATCACAACGTCATTTATGATGTCATCAAAGAAATACAGGATGCCATGTTGGGCCTGATGTCTTCAACTTTCGAAGACCGCACACTGGGGTGGGCTGAAATTCGAGATGTGTTTCATATCCCAAAAATTGGTGCTATTGCCGGTAGCTACGTGACAGAAGGGAAGTTTGAAAGAGGTAAATTGGTAAGATTGCTGCGGGACGGCGTCGTTATTTACGATGGAAAAATTTCATCACTTCGAAGATTCAAAGACGACGTCAAGGAGGTTCAAAACGGATATGAATGCGGCATTGGTATCGAAAATTTTAACGATATCAAAATCGGCGATTCTCTGGAATGTTATTTTACAGAAGAAATCAAGCCGGAATTGGAATAATAAAAGGGTGTTAAGTTTTAGGTTTTAGGTGGGCTGTTTCCTGGAAGCATATCCTAAAACTGATCGCCTATAACTTAAAACTTAATTACTTAAAACGGTATATTTATGGTTGTGGGCATCGGTGTTATCACGTTTCGAATTCATGACTGCCGGTCTTTAAAAGCCAAACGGAGCATTGTTAAATCACTGGTTCGCCAGATTCAAAATAATTTTAACGCTTCGGTAGCAGAAGTGGGTGCCCATGATATCTACCAGAAGGCGGAAATCGGCTTTTCACTGGTCGGAACCGATCACGCCGTCATCAACTCTAAATGTGATAAGATACTGAATATGCTTGATGACGCCGGCCTAGCGGAAATCATCGATACAGATTTGGAGATCATGCACCTATGAAACCCTTTTCGCGCGCAGAAAGAGTCGGCGGCCACATACAGCGGGCCCTATCAGAACTCCTTCAAAAGGGCGTCAGTGATCCACGTTTAGAAAACACAACCATCACCGGTGTTAAAATGGCGCAGGATTTAAAATCTGCACGTATTTATTATTCCACCGCAGAGGGGGAAGAAAAAAGACATGATGCCGCAGAGGGTTTTCAAAGTGCCAAAGGTCACATTAAACGGCACCTGGCGCGTCACCTCGGACTCCGATATATGCCCGAACTTAAATTTATCTATGACGCATCGTTTGACTACGGCATGAAAATAGAAAAACTGCTGAAATCGATTGGTTCGGAAAATGGAACAGATCATTCAACAATTAAAGAATAGTCAAAGCGTTCTGGTTGTTTCCCATGTCAATCCGGACGGTGATGCCATTGGATCACTACTGGCATTTGGCTTTGTCATGGATGCACTCGATGTCAAGGCAACGCTGTACAATGAAAGTGACATCCCGGCAGTATACCGCTTTCTGCCGGATGTGAACCGCATTCAAAACCAGATCAGCCGTATACATCCTTACGATGCCGCCATCGTTCTCGATTGCAGCAACCTGGACCGCGTCGGAAGTGCCACTGACATTGTGACCCAAATTCCCATGGTCATCAACATCGATCACCATGTTACCAACACGCGATTCGGTGTCCGCCAGCTTATTGACGACAAGGCCTGTGCGACGGCAGAGCTGGTGTACCGCTTGGTGAAAAAAATGGCACTAACCATTACGCCCGCCATGGCCACCTGCATTTACACCGGTATTGTTACCGACACGGGTTCTTTTCGTTTTTCGAATACAAATGCAGCGGCTTTCGAAATCTGCAACACCCTGGTGCGGTTGGGCGTCGACCCTTATCATATTGCCCGGCATCTATATGGTACCTATTCCTTGGGTCGTATCAAGTTGCTGAATCAAGCCCTCGAATCGATTGAGATTTCAAACAATGGTAGGCTTTCGCTGATGACGCTTACCCGGAACATGCTCAAGGAAACCGGCACGCACCCCGAAGATGCAGATGGGCTGATCCATTATGCCCGCAGGATTGAAGATGTCAAGGTGGCGGCACTGATACAAGAGCAGCTAAATGGCGATCAGCACCCCGAGAAAACAAAAAAATATCATGTAAGCTTGCGATCAGATGGCTCCATCGATGTTGCCATGATTGCATCCAAGTTCGGCGGTGGAGGGCATCCCAGTGCAGCGGGATTCAGTATCGATGCGACGCTTTCAAAGGTCAAGGAAACCATCAAGGCCATACCCGAGATCAATTGACGGTGATGTTTCAGGAACACCATGGTTTGCTTATCATAGACAAACCCATCAACATGACCTCCGCAAGCGTTGTTTCACGGGTCAAACGGTCGCTGAATGCCAGGAAAGTCGGTCATGCCGGCACCCTGGATCCGTTTGCAACTGGCGTCATCATTTGTTGTGTCAACCGGGCAACGCGGCTGGCCCGGTTTTTTTTGGGAGGTGACAAGAAGTATCGAGCCTTGCTGCATCTGGGCATTGAAACCGACACGCAGGATGCTACAGGAAAGATTATTTCGGAAAATCAACTTCGAAATTACACTGAAACCGAAATTCAGGCTGTTTTCAGATCCTTTACCGGACCCATTGAACAGGTGCCGCCGGCATACTCGGCATTGAAGCATCAGGGCGTTCCGCTGTATAAGCATGCCCGGCGCGGCAAGCCGATCCAAAAACCGGCTCGACAGATCGATATTTTTGATTTACATATAGATGAAATACAATTGCCGCATGTCCGTTTTGAAGTGGCCTGCTCGGCAGGCACCTACATTCGTACGCTCGGCGCTGATATTGGCCGGGCATTGGGGTGCGGGGGTCATATAAAAGAATTAAGACGCCTGGAGAGTTCTGGTTTTTCCGTTGAAAACGCCATGACCCTGGAGGTGTTTGAAAAGCGTTCCGACACAGAATCATTTTTTGATTATGCGGTGGGCATGGCAGACGCACTCAAAAACATGCCAGAGTGGATCGCCAGGCGCCGTTTAAAAGAAAGCATTGTCAACGGGAACCCATTGACATACAAGGATGTGCCGCTGACAAAAAAAACAGCGGCGGAACGTTTTATTAAAATAATTGATTCAAACAGAAATCTACTGGCCGTCATTGAAAGAAATCAGGACCAGGACAAATACCAGTACTGCTGTGTATTCAATTGAGCAGCGGCAAACCACTGGGGGTGAGATCGTGTCCATTCACAAATGATTTTTTGGCGCCTTGCCGGCGTTGGACGGCAAGATTTAATTCCTCAAAACAGTTCACTATTCCTGTGGATTAAATCAGCTGTCCGCCTTAGCATAGTGCAAAACTCCCTATTTGTAGACGGACACGCGTTAGGTTTTTCTTGGGTATATTTTTACGACGACAATAGTTTATAACCAACAAGTTGAAGACGAATTAGGAGGCGAAAAGAAAGTGGTTTTAACAACGGAAAACAAAAAAGAACTGATTGATCGCTTTAAAACGCACGATACCGACACAGGATCACCCGAAGTACAAATTGGACTTCTTACGCATCGCATCACCTATCTGACCGAACATCTCAAAGTTCATAAAAAAGATCATCACTCCAGGAGAGGACTGCTGATGATGGTTGGTCGACGACGACGACTCTTAAATTACGTGAAGAACAACGACATCAAACGATACCGATCCATCATCGAAGCATTGGGGCTTCGGCGCTAACGTCGCGAGCATCCCATCACATCATCAGTTCAAAGCCATCCAACACGGTTGATGGATCATTGTTATACGATCGGGTGTCGATGAAGCTGAGTTAGGAATATTAAATGGAATTTTTATTAGAAACAGAAGTGGGTGGAAAAAGCCTCAGCATTCAAACCGGAAAAGTTGCCAAGCAGGCTTCAGGATCCGTGGTTGTCAAATATGGAGAGACCACCGTATTGGTAACGGCGGTGTCTTCCAATGAGGAACGCAATGTCGGCTTTTTACCGCTTTCAGTTGAGTACCAGGAAAAAATTTATGCTGCCGGCCGTATACCCGGCAACTATTTCCGGCGCGAAATCGGTCGTCCCAGCGAGAAAGAAACCTTGACGGCTCGCTTGATCGACCGCCCCATACGGCCGCTCTTCCCAAAGTACTATAACTTCGAAACACAGGTAATCGCTACGGTGCTGTCCATGGACCAGGAGAATGATGCCGACGTTATGGCCATGATCGGCGCCTCGGCAGCGCTGACCTTGTCGGACATTCCCTTTGAAGGGCCCATTGCCTGTGTTCGTGTGGCCCGGATTCATGGAGAATTGAAAATCAACCCCACCATCAGCGAATGCAGCGATGCAGACATCAACATTATTGTCGCCGGATCCAAAACCGGTGTCGTCATGGTGGAAGGCAGCGGTAATATCGTCAGCGAAAAAGATATGCTCGAGGCCATTTATTTTGGCCATCAGGCGCTTCAGCCGCTGATCGAAATACAGGAAAAGCTTCAGGTGTCTTGCGGTAAAGCCAAACGATCCTTTATACCGCCGGAAGTCGACGAAGAACTCGTGAAGACAGTTCAGGCGGGGGCCGCAACAGACATCCGCGAGGCACTGGCCATCACAGACAAAATGCCCCGCTACGATGCCCTGAGAAGCGTCAAGAATAAGCTTCTTGAGACGTTGGGAGAGGCTTATGCTGACCGCGAAGAAGAGATTTCTCGAATCTTCGGTGACCTCAAAAAATCCATCAGCAGGGACATTATCCTGAAGGAAAACAAACGAATCGACAATCGCCAATTCAATGAAATTCGACCCATTACCTGTGATGTGGGACTCCTTTCACGGCCCCATGGCAGCGCTCTTTTCACCAGGGGTGAAACCCAGGTGCTGGGTGTGCTGACCCTGGGTTCGGGTCCAGATGAACAGCGCGTCGAAACCCTCAGTGGAGAAGAATTTCGTCCGTTTATGCTTCATTACAACTTTCCACCCTTTTCGGTGGGAGAGGTCAAGCGTATCGGCGGCCCCAGCCGGCGGGATATCGGCCACGGTGGTCTCTCTACCCGGGCGTTGGAAAAAGTTTTGCCGGACAAGGAATCTTTTGACTATACCATTCGGATCGTTTCTGAAGTCCTTGAATCCAACGGGTCTTCCTCCATGGGCACGGTCTGTGCTGGAACCTTGGCGCTGATGGATGGGGGCGTACCCATTAAAGCACCGGTATCTGGCATTGCAATGGGGCTGGTCAAAGATGAGGAAAAAACCGTCATTCTCTCAGATATCCTCGGAGACGAGGATCATACCGGAGACATGGATTTCAAGGTGGCCGGAACGGCAGAAGGCATTACCGCACTCCAGATGGATATTAAAATCCTGGAGCTCAGCAAAGATATTATGGAAAATGCTTTGGAGCAGGCCCGGGAAGGACGCTTGTTCATTCTGGGTGAGATGATGAAGGCGCTGGATACACCCAGGAAAGAAATTTCTCCTTTTGCACCCAAGATTTCCACGCTGGAGATCAATCCGGATAAAATCAGGGATATCATCGGACCGGGCGGAAAAGTCATTCGCGCCATCCAGAGCGAAACCAACACCAAAATTGAAATCGAGGATACGGGTGTGGTCAAAATTGCCGCAGCCTCCTCAGAAGACCTGGACGCTGCCGTAGCCATGATAGAGGAGATTACCAAAGAAGCGGAAGTCGGCGCTATCTATGAAGGCACCGTGGTCAAGACCACTGATTTCGGTGCCTTTGTACAGATTCTGCCGGGAACAGATGGTCTTGTTCACATTTCACAGCTTGCCAACTACCGAGTCAAAAAAGTCACCGATATCGTCAAGGAAGGCGACCGCATCAAAGTTAAAGTGCTTGAGATTGGAAGGGATGGCAAGATAAGGCTAAGCCATAAAGCCGTAAAAGACGATGAATAACATCCCCGGGGTTGAAAAAACCGTACTGAGAAACGGCGTCAGAATCATTACCAAAAAGATGCCGTATCTCCGCTCGGTAACCATGGGCGTCTGGGTCGATGCCGGCGCCCGGGATGAAACCCTTGCGGAAACTGGCCTGTCTCACCTGATTGAGCACTTGATCTTCAAAGGCACTCAAAAGCGTTCCGCCTTTCAAATCGCCAAAGAATTCGATGATATTGGCGGACAAACCAATGCCTTCACAACCATGGAAAACACGTGCTTTCACGCCAAAGTGATGGATGCCCACCTGGAAACCATGGTTGAAATCATGTCTGACATTTTTCTAAACTCACGCTTTGATGAATCGGAAATCAATAAAGAACGACCTGTCATTCTGCAGGAAATCGGCATGGTGGAAGACAGCCCTGATGAATACATCCATGTCTTGACAGGTAAAAACTTCTGGGGAGAACATCCCCTCGGGCGCTCGATTCTCGGGACGCCTGAAAACATTCTTCGATTTGATGCGGAGACGATCAAAGGTTTTTTTCGACGGCTCTATCAGCCGGACCGCATTATTGTTTCTGCATCCGGCAACCTGGCGCACCAGCAGTTGATCGACGCGATCGGTCCTGCTTTCGAGTCCATTCGACGGCGCAATGGTTTTCCGGAAAGAAAACGACCCACAGGGAATACGCAAGTCCATCTTCACCCCAAAAAGTTGGAGCAATCTCATATCTGCATCGGGCTCAATGGCCTTCCCACGGCTCACCCGCTACGGTATGGCTTTTCTCTGATGAACACCCTCTTGGGTGGCAACATGAGCTCCCGCTTGTTTCAAGACATTCGTGAAAAGAGGGGCCTTGCCTACACGGTCTATTCGTTTGTGGCCACGCATGTAGACAGCGGCATGTTTGGTGCCTATGCTGCTGTCGATCCGGCCAGGGCAGTGGAAACAGCACAGTTGCTGGTCAAGCACATGCATCATTTGAAAGAACATCCAGTGTCCGAATCCGAACTGAAGGGTGCCAAAGAATATATCAAAGGAAATTTGCTGCTGGCGTCCGAAAGCAGTGAAAATCAAATGGTGCGATTGGCCCAGAATGAAATGCATTTCAATCGTCACATTCCGCTCCAGGAAGTTGTTAAGAAACTCGAAGCTGTCACGCCCGAGGACATCCAGGGAATTGCCGACAGGCTATTTAGCCGCTGTCAGTCCTCCCTGACGGTTCTGGGCAAGATCAACGACCAAACCCTTTATGACCACGTTCTGGATCCATTGACAAATTCATGACCCCCGTCCCCGCCATTCAGCTCAAACGGTTGCATCCTGAAAAGGACGCGGATATTCCGCTTCCAACATATATGACACCCCAGGCAGCGGGTATGGACGTTTGTGCCGCCATCGAAGGGGCTCAGCGTCTTTCACCCGGAGAAATCGCTCTGATCCCGACCGGCTTCGCACTGGCGATTCCCAATGGCTTTGAGGTCCAGATTCGGCCGAGAAGCGGGTTGGCCATCAGGCACGGTGTCAGTATCGTCAATGCTCCGGGGACCATCGATGCAGATTACCGAGGTGAAATTAAAATCGGGCTGATTAATCTGGGTCAACGCGAATATACCCTGCATCGCGGTGATCGCATCGCTCAATTGGTGGTACACAGCGTCTACCATGCGCGTATCCGCACGGTCCAAGCGCTCGATAAAACCGAGCGCAATGTTGGCGGATTTGGTCATACAGGGAAATAATGAGAAGATGGAAGAGAATAGACCTGTCCCCCAAAGGACCCATTACCTGAGCGTCTGTGTACTGGCGAGCGGCAGCAAAGGCAATGCCATTCTGGTGTCCGATGCGCAGACCATGGTTCTCTTCGATGCGGGCTTGTCTGGCATCGAGATCGAGCGGCGTTGTCGATCAAGGGGATTTGATCCCAGGAGACTCGATGCCATCGTGGTCTCACATGAGCACGCCGATCATATTCAGGGCGTCGGCGTTTTATCAAGACGGTTTAATCTGCCCGTATACCTTTCCAAAATGACCGGTCCTGTGGCCGATCCTCTGCTGGGAAAAATATCTGAGCGGCGACTTTTTGATTGTGGAAAACCATTTACCATCAACACCCTGACCATTTCACCCTTTTCAATTTCTCACGATGCAGAAGATCCCGCTGGTTTTACGGTTCTCAACAACGGCTTAAAAATCGGTATTGCCACCGATCTGGGCATCGCAACCGCAATGGTCAGAGAAAGACTCAAAGCATGTCAACTCCTTGTTCTCGAGGCCAATCACGATCCCAACATGTTGATCGACGGTCCCTATCCGTGGCCGTTAAAACAACGGATTCAAAGCCGAACCGGCCACCTTTCCAATACAGACACAAGAAAGCTCTTAAGCGCTTTGAAGCACCAGGGTCTTCAGCATGTCGTCCTGGCACACCTGAGCGAAACCAATAATTCGCCACAAAAGGCCCTTCATGAGGTCGGACTTGCCCTGAAGGGCTGTCGTACAGAGCTGCATGTCGCCACTCAGGCGGTATGCGCAGAAATCGTTCGTATAGAAGCGGACGCGGTTTTCCAACGAAATCCTTCCGTATCGGTGGAAAAAGCCACTCCCTTCAAATAAAATCCAAAAGGAGCGTTGTCCTATGTCAGAAATCGAATACGACGTTGTCATCATCGGCGGTGGCCCAGGCGGCCTGACCGCCGGTATTTATGCCAAACGGGCTGCCTTGACTACTGTTTTGGTGGAAAAAGGAGCGCCAGGAGGGCAAATTATTAATTCAGATGAAGTTGAAAACTACCCGGGATTTGAACACATCAGCGGTGCCGAGCTGGGCATGAAGTTTAGCCAACATGCCGGCAATTACGATCTGAAGGTGCTGGGCCGAGAGGTTCGTACCGTCATTCCCGGCGCATCGTCACACCGTGTCGAGCTGGATGATGGGGCGGTCTTGACCACACGTGCCGTGATCCTCGGAACCGGCGGCAATCCCCGTAAACTCGGTATACCAGGAGAAGACGAATTCTACGGAAAAGGCGTTTCTTACTGTGCTGTTTGCGATGGCTTTTTCTTTAAAGATAAGACGGTTGTCGTGGTCGGTGGCGGCGATTCTGCCGCTGAAGAGGCGCTTTACCTGTCCAAAATAAGCCGTAAAGTATATATTGCCCATCGGCGGGATGCCCTGCGTGCCGGCATGCTTCTTCAACAGCGCGTCTTTGACGAGTGTACAATCGAGATGCTCTGGAACACGGTCTTGACTGCCATCAAGGCCAATGATGAAGGCGTCTATGCCGTCGATCTTGAGGATACCCAGACAGGGGCAGCCCGTGAGCTACCCGTCGACGGCGTGTTTATTTTTATTGGATTTGAAGCCAACAATGCCATTGTCCCCGCTGGCGTTAAAATGTCGGCGTTAGGTCATGTCATTACCGACGAAAAATGTGAAACCACGATTCCGGGCATCTACGCCATTGGCGACCTCAGGGAAAAGTATGCCCGTCAGATTGTGACGGCCGCGGCCGACGGGTGCGTGGCTGCCCTGGCCGCCGCTCACTACGTAGAGGCCATGAAGGCGGAGGCCACCTGCAAGCTTTAAAAAAAAGGGGTGGCCCCACCATTAGGGCCACCCAATGAAAAGAAGGAGGTATAGATGAAGAAGGAATCGTTGTCGGGGCGATTCCATGGATCCTGAGGGGCTTCCCAAAAATGCCGTTTTATAATCCGGGTCACATCTCTTTTCTTTTTTTTGAAGATGACCGGAAAAAGAT
>Ga0180435_10004267_pt1 | contig 14094 bp, 10 predicted proteins | sample SS_ome_3_FD_132467 | JGI IMG/M metagenome (GOLD analysis project Ga0180435, IMG submission 132467) | Hypersaline lake sediment archaeal communities from the Salton Sea, California, USA - SS_3_S_1 metaG | ecosystem: Environmental > Aquatic > Non-marine Saline and Alkaline > Hypersaline >... | reverse complement strand
TGCAGCGCGAGGCCCGCGCGCGTGTCGGCGTCCAGCTGCTCGAAGGCCTCGACCAGGACGTGCGGCGCCTTGTGCGGCACGATCGTCCCGATGAAGCGCACGCGCACCGCGCCGTCGCTCGGCTCGCGCTCGAGTCCCTCGAACGGCGCGAGGTCGATGCCGGTGCGCACGAAGTGGACGCGCTCGGCGGGCAGGCCCCAGCGCAGGAACTCGCCGCGCAGGAAGCGACTCGGTGCGACGAACGCGTCCACGCGCGGCACGAGCTCGTCGCGGATCGCACGCTCGCGGCGCTCGAGCGCGGCGATCCACGCGGGGTCGGCGTCGTCCACCGGCTCGACCGGCCCGCCGCCCCCGCCCGAGGAGCCGGCCATCCGCTTCGCGAGCGGCGCCAGGTCGACGCCCGTCGCGCGCTTCACCGTGGCGAGCGCTCCACCGACGCGGCGCTCGGTCGAGGTCGCCGCGTACTTGAAGTCCGTCATGCAGCGCGCGCAGCGCTCGCGCTCGATCGTCGCGCACAGGCTTCCGTCGACGAACCGGCGCTGCCCGAAGCGCGGGCACATCAGCCAGAAGTCGAAGAGCGTCATGAAGAACGGGACGCCGCGCTCCCGTGCGATCCGCGCGTACCCGATCGAGTGGTAGAGCAGGTGCGAGGCGTGCACCACGTCCGGCTCGAACGCCTCCAGCACCTCGGCGAAGCGCGCCTCGCAGCCGGCGTGCCGATAGGTCTGCTCGAAGGAGGTGTGGAACAGGTTGTTGACGAGCTCCGTGTAGCGCACGCCCTCGTGCTCGCGCTCGGTGAGCGAGAGGTCGGGCCGCGACACGTCCTTCTCCGCCGTGAACACGCGCACCTCGTGCCCCTGCGCGGCGAGTGCGCGCGCGAGCGTGTGCGTGTGCACCTCGGTCCCCGCGGGGTGCGCGGGCAACGAGCGGTGGGTGACGATCAGGACGCGCATGGCCTCGGAGGACGCGGCTACCGTACCAGCGGGCGCACGAGCGCCCACCACCCGCGCAGCACCGCGTCCAAGCTCGAAGCCAGTGCGCGCTGCACCGGCTTGACGCGCAGCTGCGGCGACAGCGTCAGCGGCCCGCCGACGAGCAGGTCGCGATCGCCCACCGTTCGGGCGCGTTGCACGACCGCGCGCGCGCGGAGCGTGGTCGGCAGGAGCCGCAGGAAGGCCCACTTGCCGCGCAGGTACGCGAACAGACCACCTCGCAGCGTCGCGAAGAGCAGCCAGTAGAGCTCGTAGACGCAGAGCGCCGGCGCCGTGAGCACGAGCGTCGACGCGCGGTGGTTCTTGAGCAGCAGGACCCAGCGGTTGCGCGCGTGCAGGAACACGCGGCGCGACGGGTAGTCGCCCGCGCGGAACGAAGTGCCCGCGGTCCCCGCGCCGTGCAGGCAGGGCTCGTCCTCCACCACCGCCAGTCGCCGCCCGCGCGCGCGCAGGCGGTACGAGAGGTCCGAATCCTCGAACAGGATCTCGAGCGTCTCGTCGTAGCCGCCGGCCGCGAGCACGCACGCGTTGTCCTGGAGCACGCACAGCGACACGATCGCGCCGACGGGCGCGACGCCGCGACCGGGCCCAGCGTCACGACCGGGCCCAGCGTCGAGCGGCGCGAAGAAGTTGCGCAGCGCGATCAACCCGGCGTAGTGCGCCTCCCCGCCGTCGTAGTGGATCGTCGCCGGGTCGTGCGCCACGAGCGAACGCGCTTGCACGGCGGCGAGCAACGGGTCCGCGTCGAGCGCCGACTCGAGCGCGGCGAGCGTCCCCGGCCCCACCACCACGTCGTCGTCGATCGTGAGGACGCGCTCGAACGACGCTGCGCGCATGCCCAGGTTGCGCGCGGCGGCGGGCCCCGGGTTGTGCGGGAGCTCGAGCAGGCGCGCGTCGGGGTAGCGCTCGCGCACGAGCGCCTGGCTCCCGTCGGTCGAGCCGTTGTCGACGACGATCACCTCGTCGGGCGCGCGCGATCCGCCGAGCAGGGCGTCGAGGCAGGCCGGCAGCTCGCGCACGGCGTCGTACGAGACCACGACCGCCGTGATGCCGGGCCGTGGCCGCTCGCCCGTGCTCTCGCTGGTCCCGCTCACTCGATCGGCAGCTTGTAGTCCGGCGCGTGCACCGGCGCGCGGTGCTTCAGGCAGTACGGCAGGTTGAGCAGGATCGACCAGGCCGCACGCACGAGGATCCACCACGCGCCCGGGGTCTTCTTGAGCGACGAGCCGATACCGATCGTGCCGACGGCGTCGGTGACCTCGCCGGCGGTCTCCTTCTTCGAGCCGCGCAGCAGCACCTTGGTCACGACGAGCCACGGCAGGCGGACGAGGTCCGTGAGCGGCGCGTACTTGAGCTGCGTCAACCAGGCGTTGCGCGCGTGGTAGTAGAGGCTGCGCTTGCCCATCTGCAGCCCGAACGGCGTCGAGTGGTAGGTCGTCACGCCCGGGTACTGGAGCACGCGCTTGCCGTTGTTGAGCAGTCGGCAGGTCAGGTCGCGCTCGTTGCCGTAGATGAACAGGCGCTCGTCGTACCACCCCGCCTCGCGCAGGTCCGCGGTGCGCGCCAGGCTCCCGCAGCCGCGGAAGGTGCTCATGTAGCGCTCGGAGTTCACCTTCTCGCTCGAGGCGTAGCTGTCCGGCATCCCCGGCTCGACCACCTTCGTCGAGAGCACGGCGGTGGTCTCGGGCTCCGCCGCGAGGCGCAGCGACGCCTTCTCGAGCCAGTCCTCGGGCAGCACGACGTCGTCGTCGAGGATCGCGAGCCACTCGGTCGTGACCGACGCGAACCCGATGTTGAAGGTCTCGCACGCGCCGTAGGCCGAGTTCGGCATGCGGATGACGCGCACCTCGGGGTAGCGCTCCGCGAGCATCTCGGCGGTCCCGTCGCTCGAGCCGTTGTCGACGACGACGATCTCGGCGAAGGCCAGGCTCTGCTCGAGCAGCGACTCCACGTTCGCGGCCACGTCGAGCGCCTTGTTCCAGGTGGAGACCACGGCGGTCGTCGGCGGCACGCCGAGCTGCGCCGCCCGCTTCGCATCGGGGCGCCGCGTCACGGCGGGTCCGTGCGCGCCCTCCCCCGCCAGCGCGGGATCGAGCACCGCGTGCACGAGCCGTGCGCACGCCCGGCCGTACTCGGCCATGCGTTCGGACGGCAGCGCCACGTAGCCCTCGGCGCGCTGCACCGCGCCGTCCTCGATGTTGACCGTGCGCGAGCGATCGAACGCACCGCACTTCTCCACGAGGTCGTGGTACGCCATCTGGCTCGCGAAGGCCTCGAGCGCCTCGGCCTTCTTCGGCCACATCGGCGTCGTGTCGTAGAGGACCGTCGCGTGCGCGTAGGTGTTGACGCCGAACAGGTGGTAGCGCCGCGAGCGCTCGTCGCGCTCCGCCGCCGCGACGAGCGCCGCCGCCGTCGCGCGATGGTCGGCGTGGAACTCGTGCGGGCTCGGGCCGTACACGAGGTCGGGGTCGAAGTCGGCGATCTCCTCCACGACCGCGTCGATCAGCCCGAGCGTCGCGCCCAGCTCGCCGTCCACGAAGCCGCGGAAACGGTGGTCGTGCACACCGAGGACGCGACCGGCCGCCACGCTCTCCTCCTGCCGCGCGCGCACGAGATCGGCCGCGAGGCCGTCGCGATCGCCCGCGGCGCCGTCGGTGAGCACGACCACGCGCACCGCGTCGCCGCGACCGGCGTGGAAGGCGAGCATGCCGCCGCACCCGAGCACCTCGTCGTCGGCGTGCGGTGCGATCACCAGCACGCGCGCCGGCAGCGCGTCGGGATCCGCGAGCGGCGGGAACAGGTGCGCGAAGCGGTTCACGCGCGCGCCCTCGCTCGCGGCGCGTTCGAGGCGCACGCGCGCGGCCGGCGCGAGGCCCGCGTGCTCGTCGCGATCGGCGCTCACCAGGTCACCTCCTCCGAACCGACGAACGCCTCGGCGTGCGTCACGCCCGGGCGATCGATGTGGAGCGAGCGGTAGGCGTTGAGCCCCTCGATGTAGTGGACGATGTCGCGCGCGGAGACCTGCGTCGCGTGCAGCCGCAGCGCGTGCTCCTTGTCGGGCCACTGCCGCGTGATGTCGACCACGCGCGTCGGCCGGAAGGTCGACCAGATCTCGTAGAACCACAGGTCGACCGGTCCGCTCGCCTCCCGGGCGTATCGTTCGAACGCGCGCCCGACGGCCAGGCCGAGCTGGTGGTGGTCCACGTGCGACTCGCCCGGCCACGGCGCGTAGACCGTGCGCGGTGCCGCGTCGGCCATGAGCGCGGCCATCTGCGCCGCGCCCTTCTCGAGATCGTCCGTGGACAACTCGTGGTTCTCGGGATGCCCGAGGAAGTTCACCGACGCGTACCCGAGCGCGTCGCACGCCGCGCGGCACTCGGTCTGGCGCCGCGCGACGAACGCGGCCGGCACCTCGTTCTCGTACCCGCGGTTGCCCAGCGCGCCGTCGTAGGCGACGACCACGCGGACCTCGTCGCCCGCCAGCGCGTGCCGCCGGCAGGTGCCGCCCACGCCCACGACCTCGTCGTCGGGGTGCGGCGCGAAGACGAGGACCGGTCCACGCTCGAGCTCGACGATCTCCGTCGGCTCGGGGCTGCGCTCGAGCCCGCTCACGACAACGCCCTCCGCGCCTCGGGCGCGCCGGTCGGGAGCGGTTCGATGAGCGCCTGGACGCGATCGCCGTACAGCTCCTGCACGGTGATGCCGTTCTCGCGCACGGTGCCGACGCGGTCGAAGGTCCACGCGCCGCGCACCTCGAGGGTGCGGCGGTCGAGCGCTCGCGCGAAGATGCGCGCGGGGAACATCCACTCCCACGCGCCCGGCGAGTACTGGAAGCGGCTGCCCTCGCCGAGCGTGCCCGCCGACAGCGAGAAGCTGGGCGAGAAGTTCGACTCGACGATGAACGGGCCGTCCGCGCCGGAGAGCTCGAGGACCGGCGCCTCCTCGACCGCGCCGAGGTGCTCGAACTGGTGCATGTGCACGCTGTCCTGCGCGGCCCACGCGGTGGCCTTGGCCGAGAGCCACTTCACCGCTCGCGCGCCGAGACCGCCGTAGTAGCGGCGGAAGTACAGCTCCTGACTGATGCGATAGCGGCGCGCCGGCTCGCCCTCGAACTGCGACCCGATACCGGCGCTGCGCGACCAGTAGTGCAGCACCGGCGCGTCGCCCATGTGGACCAGGTGGTACCCGAGCTTCTCCACCTTCCGGCACAGGTCCGTGTCCTCGTAGTAGAGCGGGAAGCTGTCGTCCATCGGCTTGCCGCCGAGCTTCGCGATCACCTCGCGCCGCATGAACATGCAGCAGCCGGACAGCATGTTCGTGCGCACGGGACCCGCCGACTCGTGGAACGGCACGTCGTGGCGCAGTCGCCGCTCGCTGTAGCGCCAGGCCCAGGCCGTGTTCTTGTGCGCGAGCGTGACCCAGACCTGCTCGACCAGCGTCGGCAGCGGATTGCGCGGCAGGAGCAACTCGCGCCCCGGATCGATCGAGACCTTCGGGTCGACGATCCCGACGTGGCGGTTCTCGATCAGGTGGCCGATCAGCGTCCCGAGCGCCCCCTCGAGGAAGAACAGGTCGGGATTGAGGATCGCGACCACGTCGTCCGGCCCGCCGCTCGTGTGCTCGAAGGCGAGGTTCATCCCGCCGGCGTAGCCGAGGTTCTCGTCCGAACGGATCACGCGCGCGCCGAGTCGCTCGAGGTGGTCGAGCCAACGCTCCTGGTCGACGGGCGACGCGTTGTCGACGACCACGACCTCCAGCTGCTCGGGATCGCGCCCCTCCAGCGCCCACATCGCGATCAGCGACTCCACGCACCGCTGCGCGAAGTTACCGGTGTTGTAGTTGACGATGAGCGCCGACAGGCGCGTGTTCGGCGCGTCCGCCATCACGACCGCCGCCTAGGCCGCGCCCTCGTCGCCGCTCTTCGCGCCGTCCTTCGGCCGCGGCGCCGGGAGCGGGTGGTCCTCGCTCGACCAGCGGTGCTCCATGCGGAACATGCCGACCTCCTTGGTCTCCGTGCGGATCACGACGTTGTCGGACAGCGCGAACTCCTCGTAGCGGTGCACACCGCCGCCGTCGAAGAGGATGACCGGCACCACGTACTGCCCGGAGAGCATCACGATGTCGGGCAGCCGCAGGACGAGGCAGCCCTCCGTCCCCTCGAGCGCGTAGTTCGAGAAGTGCGTGCCCATCCCCGCCGTGATGGTCATGTCCTGACGGAAGAACGCCGTGCCGATCGAGATCGGCGTCGCGCTCGGGTTCGGGTTCCGCCACCACACGCGCAGCTCGATGCTGTCGCCGGTGGTGAACTGGTAGGACTCCTCACCGGTTTCGCCGTTGTAGAGGCGCGCGTCGAGCACGCGCGGGATCTGCGTCGGATCCATCGCCTCGGTCGCGACCATCGGGACGTCCGCCGTCACGTCCTCGTCGCGCTCGGCGATGTGGTCGCGCTGGAACGCGGTGTACTCGTTCGTGACGAAGACCGAGTCGCCGATGGCCGCCGGTGCGCCGTCGCGCATCCAGATCGCGTCGTCGCACAGCTGCCGGATGTCGTACAGCGAGTGGCTGCAGAACAGGATCGTCTTGCCGCGCTGCTTGAACGAGTAGATCTTGTCGACGCACTTCTTCTGGAAGTACATGTCGCCGACCGCGAAGACCTCGTCGACGATCAACACGTCGGGATCGACCGAGCACGCGATCGCGAAGGCGAGGCGCAGGCCCATGCCCGACGAGTAGGTGCGTACGGGCTGGTCGATGTACTCACCGAGTTCGGCGAACTCGATGATCTCGTCCATGCGGTCGTCCATCTCGCGGCGCGTGAAGCCCATCATCACGCCGTTGCTGACGATGTTCATCCGCCCCGTGAAGTCGAGGTGGAAGCCCGCGCCCAGCTCGAGGAGGCTCGCGACCGTGCCGTTGATCCGGTAGCGCCCCTTCGACGGCGGCGTGATCCCGGCCAGTACCTTGAGCAGCGTCGACTTGCCGGCGCCGTTCGCACCGACCAGCCCGAGCGAGGAGCCCGGCTTCAGCTTGAAGTCCACGTCGCGCAGGGCCCAGAACTCGCGGTGGCGCTTCCAGCGGCCCAGGGTGCACGACTCGAGCACGCGGTCGAGCGGGCGCGTGTAGGCGCGGAAGGCCTTGGCGAGGCCCTCGACCTCGACCGAGTAGGTCGGACTGTGGATCGCCGCGGGCATCAGATCTCGTCGGCGAAGCGCCGCTGGGAGAGGCCGTAGACGACGAAGCCGACCAGGAAGATCGCGACCGACCAGACGGCGAAGTAGGCGACCGAGTGGGCCGGATCACCCGCGAAGGTCTCGTGGATCTCCGGCCACTGCAGCGTGAGCATGTGTTCGCGGTTCATCAGCCCGCAGCGCCACACGTACACGAGGTGGTAGAAGGGGTTGTAGGAGAGCGGCTCGAGGTACGGCTCGAAGGTCTCCCCCATCACCTTGGCCGACGGGATCCAGAAGATCGGCGTGATGAACATGCCGACGGTCGCGAGCAGCGTGACGAGCTGCAGGGTGTCGCGCAGGAACACGTGGCAGGTCGCCAGGAACAGCGCGAGGCCGTAGGTCAGCAGCAGCTGGAACGGCAGGATCGCGAGGACCCAGACCATGTCGGCGCCCGGCATCGGCCAGACGCCGAGGAGCGTCGCGATGAAGAAGGCGAAGATGCCGAACAGCATCGTGACCACGGACACGAGCACCGTGTTGAGCGGCAACAGCTCGGTCGGGAACGCCAGCTTCTTGATCAGGTTGCCGTTCTCGACGATCGAGTTCGTGCCCTGGACGAAGCCCTCGGCGACGCCGGCCCACACGACGATGCCGATGAACATGAACACGCCCATCGCCGGCTCGAACCCCTCGGGCAGGTTCGGGATCTTCAGCGACAAGAGCTTCGTGAACACGAAGTAGTACACGGCGAACATGAACACCGGGTAGACGAGCGGCCACAGCCACCCGAGCACCGTGCCGGTGAACTTCGCCTGGAGCTCGCGCTTGACCGCCGTCGTCACCAGGTCGCGGTGTTTCGCGAGCAGCCGCGGGAAGCCGACGATCCGTCCGAGCACGTGCCCGAACCCGGGCGGCGCCGCGCCGATCCAGGCCCCCTGGACCGTGCCGTGGACGGCGTCGGACTGGACCGCGTCCGTCCCGAACCCGCCGCCCTTGGGCGACAGGCCGCGGTCGACGCCGGGACCCCCGCCGACGGTGCGCCCCCCCTCGGGGGCACCGTCCGCGGGCGCGGCGACGTCGGGCGTCGATTCGATCGGGGTGTCGGAGGAGCTCATGGTCGGGGGGAGGGGCGGCTCCGGGGCCGAAGCCTACTCCATCGGAATCGCGGGATCGCCGAGGCGAGCGATTCCCTCGGTGGTCCGGCTCGGGGCGGGTCGGCCGCCCGCAGCCGCTCTCAGCGCGGGTCGGCGGGGGCGCTCCCGACGAAGCTCGGCGACTCGCCCGGCGTGGTCAGCGACGAACGGATCATCTGGAGCAGGATCAGGGCCTCCTCCTCGTCGTCGTCGCGCCACTTCCACTCCGCGTAGGTGGGATCGGTCGGCTTGACGATCGACATGTTCGCCATCTGCCGCACGCGCACCTCGACCTTCCATGTTCGCCCGGCCTGGTGGCTGAGCTTGACGACCGCTTGATGGCGGCGCCCGTCGCCGCGGAAGGGCGCGAGCCGGTTCCGCCAGCCGCTCTCGATGATCAGCGCGTCGATGTCCGCGCCGCCGCTCGTCGGGAAGCCGCGGCGCTGCATCGAGAGCTGGGTCATCTGCCACAGGACGTTGCGGCTCACGGCCTCCACCTCGCCCTCGACCCACGACGGGTCGGGCTCCCGCACGCTCGAGCAGGACGACGAGCCGCACACGAGCAGCGCGAGGAAGAGGAGCAGCGCGATCGGTCGGTTCAGCATGTTCGGCCTCGGTCCAGGACGGCGCTCAGTACTCGTCCTCCTCGTCGTGCTGGCCGTCGCGCAGCACGACTCGGATCGGGACCTCCTTGAAGGGGGTCTCCTCGCGGAAGCGATTCGTCAGGTAGCGGATGTAGTCCTTCCCGATGAGTCGCTTGTCGTTGATGAACACGACGATCGTCGGAGGAACGCGGTCCGCCTGCGTCGCGTAGTGGATCTTGACCCGGTGCCCCTTCGAGCTCGGCCCGCGACCGGCGACCGCGCGGTGGACGATCCGGTTGAGCTCGCCCGTGCCGACGCGCAGGTGCGCCTGGGCGAACAGCTCCTCGCAAGTCTCGAGCAGCTCGTCCACGTGCCAGCCGTCCCGGCCCGACAGACACACGAGCGGCGCGTGGCGCAGGCCGGGCAGCTCGGCCTCCACGTACTCGGACAGCTCGGCGCCGGTCATGCGCTCCTCGACCGTGTCCCACTTGTTCGCGCCGAGGACGACGGGCTTGTAGTGGTCGACGGCGTAGCGCGCGAGACGCTTCTCGAGGCCCGAGATGGGCTCCATCGAGTCGAAGAGCAGCACGACCACGTCGGCGCGCCGAACCGCGCGGTAGGCCCGGCTGTCGGAGAAGAAGTCGATCGCGTCCTCGAACGAGCCCTTCTTGCGCACGCCCGCGGTGTCGATGACCGTGAAGCTCTTGCCGTCGCGCTCGAACAGCACGTCGACGGCGTCGCGCGTCGTGCCTGCGACCTCCGACACGATCATGCGCTCCTCGCGCGCGAGCGCGTTCGTGAGCGTGGACTTGCCCGCGTTGCGCCGCCCGACGATCGCGATCTTCATCACGGGCTGGGGCGCGACCTGCTCGTCGGTCGCCGGCGGCAGCGCGTCGTCGAGCGCGGTGAAGAAGTCGGAGAGGCCCTCGCCGTTCTGCGCCGAGATCGGGATGGGCTCGCCGGGCAGACCGAGGGCACGGAACGCGTCGACCTCCCACAGGATGCGCTCGCCCTCCGCCTTGTTGCACACGAGCACGACCGGCACGTCGGCGCCACGCAGGCGCTCGGCCACCTCGCGATCGAGCGGCGTGATGCCGTCGCGCACGTCGACCATGAACACGATCGCGACCGAGCTGGCCACCGCTGCGGCGATCTGCTCCTCCACGAGCGGACCCAGGTCCTGACGGTCGACGATGCCGACGCCGCCGGTGTCCATCACCTCGATCGTGCGCTCGCCGAAGTCGGTCGGGATGCGCACGGGCAGGCTCACGCGGTCGCGCGTCACGCCGGCGGTCGGCTCGACGATCGACACGCGACTGTTCACGAGTCGATTGAGCAGCGTCGACTTGCCCACGTTGGGGCGGCCGACGATGGCGACGCGGGGGAGACGGGACATGGCGTGGGTGCGAAGGTGTGCGCCTCAGCGGATGCCGAGGGCGCGGTGCATCTGGGGGACCACGCGGGCGTCGAGCTCGAGCTCGAGCGCGTAGTCGGCGATCGCGCGCACCGCGTCCGGCGCCGGTGCTTCGGCGCGCGGGACGGCGGTGGCGGGTTGGACGAAGAGGGGCAGGTCGGGTGCGATCTCGGCGAGGTCCTCGAGGGCCTCGAAGGCCTCGCGCTCTCGTGTGGCGGCGGTGACGACGAGCTTGGCGGCGGCGTCGCGGCCCGCGAGCAGATCGAGGGCCGAGCGGCGCGCGGCGGTCCACTCGGCGGCGGTGCGCGGCGCGGGCTCGTCGGTGAGGCCGGGATGCCGCGCGGCGTCGAGCTCGACCGGCGCGTCGAGGTCCGAGGCCAGCTTGAGGTCGAGGCTCACGTGGGCGAAGGCGCCGAGCAGCGCCGCGAGCGTGCGCGGGTGCGCGCCGGCGGTCTCGAGGTGCAGGCGGCGCTCGCCGGTGAGCGCGGCGAGCGCGCGCAGGAAGTCGGGCCAGACGAGCGGCTCGCCGCCGGTCACGCTGACCGCGTGCGGGACGGCGCCCGCTTCGGCCTCGGCGATCCACAGCGCCACCTCGAACGGCGTCGCCAGGGCCTCGTCGCGCACCGGCGCCTCCGCCTCGCCCACCCGCGGTCCGCGGTCGGGCTTGACGACCCACGAGTGCGGCGTGTCGCAGTAGCGGCAGCGCAGCGGACACCCGGCGAGCCGCACGAAGACCTGCGGCTGACCGAGGTAGCGGCCCTCGCCCTGGAAGGAGCGGAAGACCTCGAGCACGGGCGCGCGATCGGTGCGCGCGACCGAGGCGCCCGCGGTGCGTGCGCCGTCGCGTTCGTCGGCTCCGGACATGCGGACGCCGCGCGCCGGTTCACCAGCACGCGGCGCGGGCGGACTCCCCCGTCGGGGCGCGTCCACGACTCGCCTACTCGGCGTCGGAGCCGGCGTCGTCCTTGGCCTTGGCCAGGGCCTTGGCCTTCTTGCCCGAGACGACCTTGAACTTGGTGCGCATCTTCGGGAGACCGACGGCGGTGTCCTCGGACGGATCGAGCTTGCCGTCCTTGATCATCTTCTGGACGCGCTCGAAGCGCGTGAGGACGGAGCGTTCACCGGCGCGGGTGTTGACGCCGCGGAGACTGCGGTGGATCGACATGGCGTGGTCGGGAGTGGGGTCGCGCGCCGGTCGGAGCGGTCGCACGACGGTTCGTGAGCCGAGGGGCCGCCTGGAGGTGCCGATGCACCGGGCCCGCGGCGATTTCGAGCCGAAGAGAGTAGCGCCGCCGGGGCGCGAGGGCAATCGCTGGCGGCCCCGGGGAGGGCGCTCGTCGCCGGCTCGGTCCAGCGCCGCCTCCACGATCCGGCTGCGGCGCAGGTCGACGCCACTCGATCCGGCCCCGCGCAGGAGCAGGTCGGGCAGGCCGTCGGCGGTCAGGTCCGTCGGGGTCCCGCCGTCCTCGAAGCCCCAGGCCCCGAAGGAGCGCACCGGGCCGAGGTCGAGCGGACCCGGTCCGCTGCGCTCGAGCACCGCGCCGCCGCCCACGATCAGGTCGCCGCGCGCGTCACCGGTCACGTCCGCGAACGCCAGGTGGGCCGCGGACGGGTGGAGGACGCCGAGGCCCAGGTCCTGGGTGACCGGCGCCGCGAAGCTCCCGCCCCCGAGTCCCTCGAGCACGCCGATCCAGGCCGGGACGGCCTCCCCCCACCCCCCACCGATCAGGAGGACGTCGAGGTCCCCGTCGCCGTTCGCGTCCGCGAGCGTCGACCCGTCACCTTCTCGGCCAACGGAAGTTCGACCGCCGGCGCGGCACCTCGCAGGTGGACACCGGTGTGGACGAGCCAATGCGTGGTTCCCTCGCCCTCGATCGGTCCCCGTACCTCGTTCAGTCGTCGTAGCGACGGTTGAGCAACACGGTCAGGTCGTCGTCCTCGGGATTCGCCACGAGGATGTCGGGCGCGCCGTCGCCGTTCGTGTCGGCCACGGTCAGGCCGAAGGGCACCTCGCGCGTGCCGTAGCGCTCGGCGGGCGCGAAGGTCCCGTCGCCGTTGCCGAGGCACAGCGCGACCGCGTTGTCCCGGTCGTCCGACGCGACCAGGTCGAGCCGTCCGTCGCCGTCCACGTCGCCGATCGCGAAGTCGCGCAGCATGCCCGACAGCGGCGAGGTGTGCTGCGTTCCGAGCGTGCCGTCGCCGAGGCCCGTCAGCACGACGATCTGGTCGGCGAAGGTGTTGTACGCGAGGACGTCGAGCACGCCGTCGCCGGTGGCGTCGAACGACGCGATCGGATCGAGCGAGCCCTGCGGCGGCGTGTACAGCGCCGCGGCGCCGAAGGTGCCGTCGCCCTGGCCGAGTTGCACCGCGAGGCCGTTCGCGCGCACCACGAGGTCGAGGAAGCCGTCGGCGTCCAGGTCCGCGAGCAACGGCATGCGCAACGACTCGCCCACGTCCGTGCGCAGCTCGGGCGCGAACGCGCCGCCGCCCGTGCCCATGAGCACCGACAGGTCCTCGTAGATGCTGTTCGTGACGACCGCGTCGAGGTTCCCGTCGTCGTCCAGGTCGCCGAGCGCGTAGTCGACCGGGTGCGTCGCGACCGTCGACGACTGCACCGGACCGAAGCCACCGCTGCCGTCGCCGAACTGCACGATGAACGTTCCGTCGTCGTGGCCGCGGATGCCGACGAGGTCGAGCGCGCCGTCGCGGTCGAGGTCGACCACGCGCAGGTCGCCGACGCTCTCGGGTACGAGGACCGATCCGCCACCACCGAAGGTCCCGTCGCCCGCGCCGAACAGGATCGTGACGCCCTGACCGCTGCCGTTCGAGAGGACCGCGTCGACGAAGCCGTCGGCGTCGACGTCGGCCACCGTCACGTCGTAGGATCCGGGGCCCGACACGAACGCGAGTCCGTCGTCGAAGCCGCCGGCGCCGTCGCCGAGCAGCACCGCGAGCTCCGACTCGGAGCCGTTCGCCACCAGGTCGGGCGCGCCGTCGCCGTCCAGGTCCTCGAGGAGGATCGAGCGCGGCTCGAGGCAGACGCGGTAGCGCGGCCCGATCTGGAACGCGCCGGTTCCGTCGCCGAAGAGCACGCGCACGTCGTCGTCGCTCCAGTCCGCCGCGACCGCGTCCACGTGTCCGTCGCCGTCCAGGTCGGCGAAGGCCAGATCCTCGGGTCCGCTCGCGAAGAAGGTGCCGATCGCGGCGCCGAAGCCGCCCGCGCCGTCGTTCAGCGCGACCGCGACACCGCCGCCGCCACCGCCGTTGACGCCGATGTCGAGCCATCCGTCACCGTCGACGTCGACGAGCTCCACGCGGTCCGCGCCGCCGCCGAACGGCACGCGTACCTCGGGGTCGAAGATCCCGGTCGCTGCGCCGAACAGCACCGAGACGTCGCTCGAGTCCTGGTTCACGGTCACGGCGTCGAGGCGACCGTCGCCGTCGAGGTCCGCGACCTCCACCTCGCGCGGATCGTCGCCGACCGCGAAGCGTCGCTCGATCGCGTAGGTCCCCGCGGGCGTGCCGAGCCGCACGACGAGCTCGTCGGCGAAGCCGGCCGTGATCAACAGGTCGACGAACCCGTTGCCGGTGACGTCGGCCGCCGCGATCGAGTACCCCTGGTCCGCGCCGGGCAACAGCTGCGCGGGATCGAAGGTCCCGTCGCCGCGCCCGATCAGGAGCGTCACGTCGTCGCTGTGGAGGCTCGGAACGACCGCGTCGAGCAGGCCGTCGCCGTCGATGTCGGCGAGGGCCACGTCGCGCGCCCACCACCCCGCGGTCGGCGTCGTGATCGCGGGGGCG
>Ga0180435_10004266_pt1 | contig 14095 bp, 12 predicted proteins | sample SS_ome_3_FD_132467 | JGI IMG/M metagenome (GOLD analysis project Ga0180435, IMG submission 132467) | Hypersaline lake sediment archaeal communities from the Salton Sea, California, USA - SS_3_S_1 metaG | ecosystem: Environmental > Aquatic > Non-marine Saline and Alkaline > Hypersaline >... | reverse complement strand
GCGCGGGTGATCAACTCAATTGTAGAGGTGGATTCGGTAGAAGGCGTTTAAGTCTTACGAGCCTTGTTTCTCATGCGTCTGCAAGGCTCTTCAGTTTAGCGCGCTGGCTGGCCAGGGTATCCACCTTGACCTGTAGCGCGTCAGCTTTGGCGCGCTCTTTATCAACGACTTCAGCCGGCGCTTTAGCCACAAAATTTTCGTTGCCCAGTTTCTTTTCGATACGAGTGATGTCCTGCTGTACTTTGTCTATCTCTTTATCGATACGCGTGATTTCTTCTGTCACATCAATGAGGCCGGCCAGCGGGATTAAGATTTTCAGGTTGCCAACCAGGCCCAGTGCGTGGGGGGGTGGTTCAGTGCCGTCTTCGACCCAGCTCAGCTCTGCAACGTTAGCCAGCTTTTTTAACATCACCGCAGTTGCCGCTGCTCGATCGTGATCTGCGGGCTCACCGCCCTGTAACAGGACGGGAACTTCACGATTAGGTTTGATGTTGGCTTCGCCGCGAATGTTGCGGATAGCGCTGATCACCTGCTTCAGCCATTCAACCTGAGCTTGTGCTTCTGCATTTTCTGTAAAATCCTGTACCTGTGGGTATTGCTGCAACATGATGGTGTCATGGTTGACGCCCAGGCGTGGTGCCACCTCGTGCCAGATGGTTTCGGTAATGAAGGGCATAACCGGGTGCGCGATGCGTAAAAGGGCTTCCAGTACCGTCAGCAGCGTTTGGCGTGTACCCTGTTTCTGTTCAGCGCTGACTGATTCGTCCCACAACAGCGGTTTGGTCAACTCCAGGTACCAGTCACAGTATTCATGCCAGGCAAATTCGTAGATAGTGCTGGCAAAGATATCAAAACGATACGTGTCCAGCGCAAATTGACAATCTTTCACCAGCTGATGGGTCTTGCTTAACATCCACTTGTCGATAACCGTCAGTTCCACGTCTGCTGTCGGAACAAAGTCTTCGGTGTTCATCAAGACAAATTTACTCGCATTCCACAGCTTGTTGCAGAAGTTGCGATAGCCATCGATACGGTTCAGATCAAACTTGATATCACGGCCGGTACTGGCCAGCGCGCAAAAAGTAAAGCGCAGGGCATCGGTACCGTAAGAAGGTATGCCCTCCGGGAAGTCTTTGCGGGTGGCTTTTTCTATGCGTGGCGCCATCTTTGGCTGGGTTAGATTGGACGTGCGTTTTTCGACCAGTTCTTCAAGACTGATGCCGTCGATGAAGTCGAGCGGATCCAATCCGTTACCCTTTGTTTTTGACATCTTGTTCCCGTCGGCAGCTTTCACCAGACCATGAACATAAACGGTTTCAAAGGGCTTTTTGCCGGTGAAGTGCAGGGTCATCATGATCATGCGGGCGACCCAGAAAAATATGATGTCGTGCCCGGTAATCAGCGTCGATGAGGGTAGGAATTGTTCCAGTTCCGGAGTTTCTTCCGGCCATCCAAGCGTGGCAAAAGGCCATAATGCAGAGGAAAACCAGGTTTCCAGAACGTCAGGGTCTCGTGTCAGCGCTGTACTGTCAGGCAGGCTGTATTTGTCACGTGCTGCCTGTTCAGTGCGGGCGACGTAGATATTGCCTTGTTCGTCGTAAAACGCCGGAATCTGATGCCCCCACCATTGCTGTCGGCTGATACACCAGTCCTGGATGTCGCGCATCCATGAAAAGTAGACGTTCTCATACTGTTTGGGGACAAATCTGATGTCACCTTTCTCAACCGCTTCGATAGCTGGTTTGGCCAGCGGTTCAATTTTCACGAACCACTGATCGGTGAGCAGGGGTTCGATAACAGCGCCTGAACGATCACCCCGGGGCACCATCAGTTTGTGGTCTTTGACCTCCCCGAGCAGACCCAGCTTATCAAGATCGGCAACGACAGCTTTGCGTGCCTCGTTTCGATCCATGCCGCGATATTTTTCCGGCGCAGCCTCGTTGATGGTGGCTTTGCTGGTGAAAATATTGATCATTTCCAGATTGTGGCGTGTACCCACTTCGTTATCGTTAAAGTCATGTGCCGGGGTGATTTTTACGCAGCCGGTTCCAAATGCCATCTCCACATAGCTGTCTGCGATGATTGGAATACGGCGCTCAACCAATGGCAGGTTAACAAAGCCACCAACCAGATGGGCGTAACGTTCGTCGTCAGGGTGTACGGCGACAGCAGTATCTCCCAGCATGGTTTCCGGGCGCGTTGTTGCAACGGTCAGATGTTTACCGCCGTCCTTGGTTGTTAGGCCATCAAGCAGGGGATAATGAAAATGCCAGAGGTGGCCGTTTTCTTCACTGTTTTCCACTTCAAGATCGGATATGGCGGTACCCAGTTGCGGATCCCAGTTGACCAGCCGTGAGCCGCGATAGATCAGGCCTTCATCGAAGAGGCGTTCGAATACTGTAAGCACCGCTTCAGCATAGGCATCGTCCATGGTGAAGCGGTCCCGGGACCAGTCCAGGCTTGATCCCATACGGCGAATCTGGCTGGCAATTGTACCGCCCGAGGTTTCACGCCATTCCCAGACCTTCTCCGTGAAGGCCTCGCGACCAAGCTCGTGGCGTTTGATGCCTTGTTCGTTAAGCTGGCGCTCGACCAGCATCTGCGTTGCGATTCCGGCGTGGTCCGTACCCATCTGCCACAGTGTTCGATTACCCTGCATACGTTTGTAGCGGACCAGCGTGTCCATCAATGTCTGATTAAACGCATGCCCCATGTGCAGCGTACCGGTGACGTTAGGCGGGGGTATCAGCACACAATATCCTGGGCCGTTACCCGTGGGTGCAAAGTAGCCGGATTCCTCCCAATGGGCGTATAACTTCTGCTCAATGGCATGCGGATCGAAACTGCTTTCCATATTGTTCTTCTTATTTCTCTGTGTCGGCTGTTTTATTGAGTTTCTGCCGCAGGTGAGCGAGTAATTCGTCAGATAACTCACTGACAAGGTGAGTGCGTAAGGCGCCGATATTCTGTTCCAGCGTGAGCGCTAGCCAGTTTTTCACGCTGGCATCGATGCGTATCTTTAACGCCTGTGCCAGTTCATCGGTGTCTTCAGGTTGCCATAGATCGCTGTTCTGTGTGATACGGGCTCTTGCATCGGTCAGTAATTCGTCGACAGAGTCCTGCCACGCATCGTCAAGCAGTGCCTTGAATGTATCGTCTGGTAAACCTTCGTCAATGGTTAATCCATCTACCAGCGGATCGTCGAGCAGGGGCACATCCCTATCTTCGTCTGCGGCGTCATCACCTTCATTAATCTGTTCTTCATCAAACAGACCTTTGATCGACTCCAGGTCTTCGATCAGTTCGTCCGGTTCCTTTCGGTCGTCTTTTTCAGGGGGTACGGTGCTCACGCCTGTTGCTCCCAATCTGTCATCTGATGATGGTGCAGGGGATATCCTCTTGACCGGTAGTGTGCATAACGTGCACGTCCTTGCTCGCGCGTTTCACCCACTACAATTTCGGCAACTCTGTCGAAGCGGCCAAAAAATTTCGGTACGTCAGGCGCCAGATTGATCAGTAACCCCTCCTCAATGTGGGGTGGTTCGCAGGAGATCTGTATCGGTGATGATGGCACGCTTTTACCCGCAATGATTTCATGCGGAAGAAAACGGTGTTTGGGGTAGTCCCACATCAATTCATCTAACGCCTGCGCGTTTTCAGGTTTGTCCATATGGACGTGTACAGGGGTGTTTTTCAGGTAAGCTTTTAAACCCAGCCGACAGGCAAACCGCAGGGTTGCATCCAGGGTCTGGTCATCCAGGATGTAGAAGTCCACCCGCGTCATGGTCTAGCCGTTAGCCTGTTGGCACAGGTAATTGAACAGCAGCGGTACCGGACGACCTGTTGCGCCTTTGGCTGATCCTCCCATAAATGCGCTGCCCGCAACATCCATATGAGCCCAGCTCACACCTTCGACAAAACGTGAGAGAAAACATGCCGCTGTAACGCTGCCCGCTTCTCGACCGCCAATATTTGCCATATCTGCAAAATTGGAATTCAGGCTCGACTGATACTCATCCCATAACGGCATCTGCCAGGCTTTGTCACCGCTGCTTTGCCCGGCTGCGAGCAGGTCGTTGGCGAGCTTGTCATCATTGGCGTACACGGCGCTGGCTTTGGAGCCTAATGCGACGATTACTGCGCCGGTCAAAGTGGCAACATCGATGATGGTTTTAGGTTTGAACGTCTGTGCGTGAGTGAGCGCATCACACAGAACCAGGCGGCCTTCCGCGTCAGTGTTCAGTATTTCGATAGTTTTTCCTGAAGACGACGTAACAATGTCACCGGGTCGGGTTGCGCCGCCGCTGGGCATGTTTTCCGCCGCCGCTACAATGGTAACCAGGTTGATTTTCAGGCCCGCTTCGATGACCGCCTTGGTGGTGCCAAGGACCGCAGCTGCCCCACACATGTCAAACTTCATTTCGTCCATTGCGGCGCCGGGTTTCAGTGAAATACCGCCCGTATCAAAGGTAATGCCTTTGCCTACCAGAGCAATTGGAGCGTCCGCGGTGCGCCCGCCATTGTAGCGAATAACAATCATCTGCCCCGGTTTGTCACTGCCTTTAGATACTGACAGGAAGGCACCCATTTTCAGGGCGGCCATTTTTTTCTCGTCCAGGTTGGATACTGACACATCGGCGTGTCTGGCCAGTTTACGCGCCTCCTTAAGCAGGTAATTCGGATCACAGACGTTAGGTGGCTCGTTACCCAGGTCACGTGAGAAAGCCAGGCCTGCATCAAGCGCATTGCCCAGGCGCGAGCTGCTGCTGGTATCTTTTTTGTCGTTAACATGCACGCGCACGGTAGTCAGCGTTGGTGGGGTAGCTGGCTTTGATTTGTGTTTACTGTAGCGGTAGGCGTTGTAACTGATGGCCTGCATTAATGTCGCTGCCTTCCAGGGTGTGCGCTCGCCTGCAACTTTGACGCTATCCAGGGCAACAATAGCGGTTTTAACAGGCAGTTTCAGCAGACTGACTGCAGCAGCGTTTACCAGCTTGCGAAATTTGTCCGCGTCCATTGCTTCATCAGCACCACCGATAACCAGCAACCGTGCGATATTGCCGCTCAGATTGACACACAAGCTCTGCTCTAGACTGTCCTTGAAATCTTCACTCGCGCGGGAAAAAATAGCCGCGCTGCCCAGGGCTCGAGCGACACGTTTTGCGGTTTTGAGTGAGACCACCAGGCAAGGGGTGCGCAAATCGTTTAAATTGCCATCGGTAATGCTGTATTTCATGTATCACTAAGCCGTGTTTTTAGACAGGGCCGTATTCTAATTTAAATCGGGACCTGGTCATATGTCTGTTGCGATGCGTTATGTAAATCGAGAGCTGCTGGCGATCTTTGTGGTGACATTGGTCATGTTGCTGCTGGTGGCTCTGGGTGGTCGTTTTATCGGTTATCTGCAGGAAGCTGCAATGGGTAAATTCACCGGTGCAACGGTGTTGACCATCATGGGACTGCGGATGCCTGAGTTTGTGCAACAGGTTGCACCATTTTCGATGTATGTCGCCATTGTGCTCACTCTGGGTCGGTTACATGCTGAACAGGAAATGGTGGTGCTGCAGGGTGCTGGCGCATCAACTTTCAAATTGCTGCAATGGGTCAGCGTCACGATGTTAGCGGTGGTGGCCTTAGTCGCTGCATTAGCGCTGGTGGTGACGCCCATGTCCGAACGTGCGCTGACAAGCTTTGTCGCGCAGCAACAGGCACAGACAGAATTTGAAACCCTTAATGCAGGGACGTTCCATGTTTATGACCACGGTCGACGCATTACCTACAGTCAGGCTATGTCAGACGATCGAAAAATTCTTTATGACGTCTTCTTATCCCAGCGCCTGGAGAGCGGGGTGCAGGTGAATATCTGGGCACAACAGGCCTCGCAATACTTTGATCCTGACAGTGGCTCGCATTATCTCCTGTTGAGCAACGGGCACCGTTACGAAGGGCGTCCGGGGTCGCCTGAACTGCGGGTCATGGCTTTTACCGAATTGCGTCAGCGGTTGTCCTCGGCTGGCGTACTTCCGGACCGACTGGCTGTTGAGGCGTTGCCCACGGGTGAACTCGGTGATGATGCTCAAAGCCGTGCGCAGTGGCACTGGCGCTGGGGTTTACCCTTGTTTGCGTTGATTGGCGGCTGTATTGCCGTGGGGATTTCCCGGGTTAAACCACGGCAGGGACGATTCGGGCGGATTGTGCCGGGTACTTTGCTGATGCTGATCTATTTTCTTGCGCTCCTGGTTAATCAGAACGCTATTTCGGAAGGTCATGTACCCGCTTATCTCGGGCTTTGGCTGGTGCATCTGGTGTTTGCCGGAATTGCCGGATGGCTGCTGGCGAGGGTCGCCAAGCCAGTGGCTACGTGAAATGCAATCAGGCTTTAGGGATGTGCACAACCAGCGTCCGGCTGGCTCGGTCATGCCAGGTCTGCTGACGATCGCCAATATAGAACCAGAGATATCCGATTCCAGCACAGAAAAAGGAGACAGGTGCGACAGCTGCGCGCTTCAGCAGCTGCAGAATATCTGGTGCTGTACCATCCTGATTCACTAATTTGATTCGCCATGCGGTCATGCCGAGGGTTTGCCCCTGGCGAGACCAGAAGAACAGATAAAAGCCCAGCCACTGACTGAACAGGACTACTTGGAGCAGCCAGCCTGTGACAACTTCGCCACCAGAGGCAATTACCCAGACGAGCAGGGTAGCCATCCAGATGGCGACAATCAGCAAGCTGTCATAGAGCATGGCACCCAGCCGGCGGCCGATGCCGGCTGGATAACCTGTCTCAACCGGCTCGTTGGAGCTGGCGCTGTTGCTGGCTTCAGAAGCGGGCAAGGTTGCCGCTGATACTGACCGTACGTCCGCAGAATTCTTCTTCGGTCATTGCCTGCATAACATCGGCATCGTCCGTGGTTGCCCAGACACGACGGTCATCCGCCAGGCGCGCAGCAATAAACGCCTGCTCGGGTGCAGTCTGGCCGTACATGACCGTGTAACCTTCAACCGTGGCTTCGCCCTGATGTTCAAAAGCCACATCGCGCTTGTACAGGGCATCTACATCAGCCTGCAGGTCGTTGTGTTGGAAGCCTTGTGACGGTGGTTCGGTTGAGTAGATACCAAACGCATGTTTGGTCAGGTAACCGCCGTTGGCAGTGATCAGACCTTTATCGCCAGGTGCATCTCGTAACAGTTCCGCCATGGTCGCGATTGAATGCATGACATAGTTGTTTAACGGACCCCCGGCCCAGGTCAAGCCGCCGGTGACTGTCAGCGGTTTATTCATGTCCAGCCCGAGTTCTCTGGCTGCTACCTGCACGGCGACTGGAAAGCAGCTGTAAACGTCCACGCGATCGATATCAGCCACGGTCATACCAGCCAGTTCCAAAACGCGATTTCCGGCGAGGCGAATTGCCGGTGATCCACACAGGGTGTCCCGATTGGAAACAAAGTAGTGATCGTGGGCATCTGTGCCGGCCCAGGGGTATATCCATTTTTCTTTGGCTATGCCCAGGCTTTTAGCTTTGGCCTGGGAGCAGAGAATCAGCGCTGCTCCCTGATCCACGTTGTTGTTGGAGTTCATGAACTTGGGGTAGGGAAACGACACAGGACGGTTTACAGCGGAAGGTGTGCGGATATCCTCTGCACTTTTTGCATCGCGTATCCATGCGTGAGGGTTATTTGATGCGACCTCGCTGAAGCCAGCCCAGAGTTTGGAGATATGTTCCAGGTGCTCCTGCACGCCCAGGCCCATGTCATGCCGTAGTGCAGTTTCGAAGATGGGATAAAGTTGAATAGGCTTGCCCAGTCGAACCCTTTTCTCGGCTTCATGGCGCATTTCTACTTCTTCGCCCATGGAAACGTCTGGTGTCCCGGGCAGTGGCTGCCAGGAAAGATTGACACCTGCACGTGCGGCTTTGGCCTGGGTGTTACCACACTCAGCACCGGTGATGATGATGACGTCGTGTTCGCCGTTCTGAATGTCCAGAGCGGACTGGTTCAGCGTGGTCTGCACAAAGTTGCCACCGTAGGGTGTGATGCCTGTCTGAGCGCCCGGGTTACCGATAGCTTCTGCAACCGCTTTTGCCGGGTTCTGATAAGGCCAGATCCCGCGAATGACGCGTACTGAGGTTGCTTTCAGAAGCTCGCTGCTGCCGGCATCCCGAGCCGCCTGTTGTACGGCCTCGATCATCAATTCCACGGGCTCTTTGGCTGCAGCCGGGTCGTCGATCCGTTGTTCCAGCTGCGCTATCCCAACCAGAACTGGTGTGTTGTCGCTCATCATATTCCCCTTGATATCAATAAGTTAGGCATGTTATCTCACGACTAAATGCGTTCTATAATAGTGCCTGTGCCCAGTCCGCCGCCACAACACATGGCAATCAATCCGTAACGGCCGCCGGTGCGCTCCAGCTCATGCAAAGCGCTGGTTATCAGGCGCGCGCCGGTGCTGCCGGTGGGGTGTCCAAGGGCAATGGCACCACCGTTCGGATTCACTTTTTCCGGGTCTGGCTGTAAGTCTTTTTCCCAGGCCAGAACCACCGAGGCAAACGCTTCGTTCACTTCAAAAACGTCGATGTCAGCGACAGACAGCCCCGTTTGTTCAAGCACCTTGCGGCTTGCGGGTATGGGTCCTTTGAGCATGGTGACCGGATCAACGCCGACCAGAGTCGAGGCGATGATCTTCGCTTTGGGCTTCAGGCCCAGGGCATCAACGGCTTTCTGATTGGCCAGGATTACAACCGCAGCACCATCTGAGACCTGTGAGCTTGAGCCTGCAGTGTGGATTTCCTGTCCGGGAACCGGGTTGAGGCCTGCGAGGGCTTCCAGTGAAGTTTCGCGAATACCCTCGTCCTGGGTGATGGTCTGCATCTCTCCGGTGGGTTCAAATTTCTCATTCAGTACCGGTGCTTCAATGGGCGTTATCTCGCGTTCGAAACGATTCTCCTGCCGTGCCCTCAGCGCGCGCTCCTGGCTGCGCAGACCAAAAGCATCGGTATCGCCGCGGGTAATCTGGTATTCCTCAGCAATCATCGCAGCGCCCTGAAACTGGCTGGTGGGTTGATAGTGAGACATATAGCTTTCACCCATAGGTACGCCATCTTTCATGTTTGAGCCCAGCGGGACGCGACTCATCATTTCCACGCCACAGGCCATTACAATGTCTTCCATACCGGAGGACACCATGGCGGCACCTAGAGAGGTGGCCTGCTGAGATGACCCACATTGAGAGTCGACGGTGGTGGCGGCAATTTCTTCCGGCAAACCCTGCGAAAGCCAGGCGATACGAGCGATATTAAACGACTGTTCGCCCACTTGAGAGACACAGCCACCGATAATCTGGCCCACTTTCTCTGGCGCAATGCCGCTGCGTTCAAGGGCAGCACTTTGTACCTGGCCAAGCAGATCAGCCGGCATCAGACCAGCCAGACCTTTGCCGCGTTTGCCTATTGGGCTGCGCACCGCTTCGATGATGTAGACGTTTTCCATGTTTAGCTCCGCTCAAAAAAAGAGAGCATTGTACATCACTCAATCTGGCTTTGGTGCCTCTGCGTGGGTGGCGACTGCGCTTGTCAGTTCTGCATACGTGTCCTGCAAACAACGCAGATAAAAAGACAGGTCCGGCAGAATCTCAGCGCAGCTCATCACGCTGAGGTTGAGCGCTCCGCAATAACTCATTGCCGCGTGAAACAGCGACGCGCCATCCACCAAAGGTCCGGTGCCATAGGCGCGCACGAGTTTTGCCCCGCAGCTGTAAAGTGGTACAGGTGGTGCTTTGACGTTTGTGATAACGGTATTTGCCAGGGGTGGGAAGACGTCTGGTTGTATGGCCTGTGCGGCAAACGCCAACCATGGTGCGGGTGGTAGCTCCGCGAATTGTGCCAGTGCGCCTGTAGTGTCTCTGTCCAGATGTTGTTCCTGTTGTTTTGCTGCTGCGCTTGCCTGCTGTATTGCGCGCAATCGATCTGTCGCGTTATCGATGTGGGTACCCACAGGTACGACGATCTGCGACAGGCGATTACCTTCGTCGGGTTGGTTGCCGGTTTTACGCGTGCTGACCGGTATCATGGCTGTCAGGGAGTGGTCTGGAAGCTCATTGTGCGTCCGCAGGTACTTGCGTAAGCCGCCGCCAACAATGGTTAAAATCACATCGTTTATCGTTGCGCCGGGGCTCAGGCGTTTAATTGTCTGCAGGGATTCGAGCTGGAAATGTAAGGCATTAAACACACGCCGTCCGGACACCCGCCCGTTAAATCGAGTTCGTGGCGCAAAAGCTGGCAATGAGGCGCTGCTCGCACGTGCGAGCGCAGGCAGTGCATAAAGTGCGCGTAGCGGACGAACGGCATCTTTTATGGTCGAGCGGGACAGCAGCACCATAGGGGTGGGTCTGGCTTCTTGCGCTATTTCGGGTGTTTTGACTGGCGATGCAGCCGGTTCCAGATCATGTAACGCGCCGGTGACGCTGATGCCTGCTAAGCCGTCCACCGCGGCGTGGTGGATTTTGGTCACAATCGCGTACGCGTTATCGGCAATGCCCGCCAATTTGCCCAATGCGGGAATGATGTGCATCTCCCACAGCGGTTTAGTTCGATCCAGAGGTTTGGCGTGCAGTTCCGCGGTTGCCGCGCACAGTTCGGTCCATCCACCTGGTTCTGCCAACGTGTATTCAAACATATGGTGACTTGGGTCGAAGTCTGCATCGTTGATCCAGTAAGGGTGATCCAGCCCCCAGGGCACGTTGACTAACTTCCTGTGATAGCACTCGATGCTGGCAGCCCTCTGCCTGACGTTGTCGACGATCTGCGCAAAACTGAACGGCGCGGCGCCGGGTTCGTAGATCTGCAGGGCGGTGACATGCATTGGTGTGCGGGAAGTTTCCGCATAGAGAAATCCTGCGTCGATGGCAGACAGTTGTTTCATCTGTTTATTATGCTGCGATTTTCGGCGGGGGAGGAATCCGCGATATCCCCTAAGTGGTACCTGGAGTCGGACTCGAATACGGACCTTCGGTCCGTCACACTGCGTGTCGGTTCGGTATCACTCAGGATCGCTCGACGGTCTGCAGGAATATCGTTCTAAGTAGTGGTACCTGGAGTCGGACTCGAACCGACACTCCCGTGAAGGAACCGGATTTTGAATCCGGCGCGTCTACCAATTTCGCCACCCAGGCATGGGCCGCGCATTTTGCCCAATGGTGTCTGCAGTTACAACTGTTGTGACACGGCGGATTGCGCTTCTTTGCTGCAGGATTCAGCGCCACACAAGCGGGTTGCGCTTTAATTTTCGGACCCTACAATGCGCGGCTTCTTTTGTTGGTCGGTAAAGCCAATATCATGACTTATCAGCTCAGTGATTTTGATTACGTGCTGCCGCCGGAATTGATCGCGCAGCATCCCAAAGCCAATCGTACCGATGCGCGGCTGCTGCAATTGTTGCCTGAAGGTATCAAACACGGTCAGTTTCCAGACATTGCGCAGCTTCTGCGGGCCGGTGATCTGCTGGTGATCAACAATACCAGGGTGATAAAAGCACGACTGTTTGCACAAAAAGACAGCGGCGGCCAGGCGGAGGTGCTGCTCGAACGTTTGCTTGATACACACCGCGCGCTGTGTCAGGTACGTGTCAGTAAGCCGTTGAAAACAGGCCGGCGTTTAAAAGTAGCGACGCATGAGCTCACCTGTGAATCCCGTCAGGGTCAGTTTTATGTGCTGGTCAGCAAGTTACCCTGGTTAGACCTGCTGGATCAGCAGGGGCATGTGCCGCTGCCTCCATACATAGAGCGTGATCAGACTGGACAGGAACCCTCCGCGCTCGACGAAGATCGGTATCAGACGGTTTACGGTCAAATTCCTGGTGCAGTTGCCGCCCCCACAGCCGGGTTACATTTTAATGAGGCATTACTGGCCGCTCTCAGAACGCAGGGCGTTGATATTGGCCAGGTCACGCTGCATGTCGGCTCAGGGACATTCCAGCCTGTCCGCGGTGACCTGGCTGACCATGTCATGCACAGCGAGTACTACCAGATCGGAGACGATGTTGTGCAGCAGATACAAACGACCCAACGCAATGGTGGCCGCGTAGTTGCGGTAGGTACAACGGTGGTGCGAACCCTGGAGAGCTCTGCGGCTTTAAACGGCGGTCAGGTGACCTCGGGAGAGGGCGACACACAATTATTTATAACACCGGGGTTCAGGTTCCAGGTTGTCGACGCGCTGATCACTAATTTCCACCTCCCGGCGTCTACCCTGATGATGCTGGTAACAGCGTTTGCCGGCTACGATGAGGTTATGCACGCCTACCGCGAAGCTGTAGAGCAGCGTTACCAGTTTTTCAGCTATGGAGATGCCATGTTTTTGCTCAGGCAGGACAGTTTAAATGTTTGAAATTCAGACCACAGATGGCCCGGCTCGCAGAGGTCAGTTAACGCTGCCCCACGGTACCGTGCAGACGCCGGTATTTATGCCCTGTGGCACCTATGGCACGGTGAAGGCGATGACACCGGCAGGCCTGCGTGATGTAGGCACGCAGATTCTGCTGGGTAATACTTTCCATCTGATGCTGCGGCCGGGGTCGCAGCGCATCGCCAGTTTTGGTGGTTTGCATGAATTCATGCAGTGGTCAGGACCGATACTCACCGACTCTGGCGGCTTTCAGGTCTTCAGCCTGGGCGATTTACGCAAGATGAATGAAGAGGGGGTGATTTTTCGGTCACCGATCAATGGCGACAAGGTGAAACTGACGCCAGAGTCGGCCACGCAGGTGCAGCGCGATCTGGCTTCTGATGTGGTCATGGTGCTGGATGAATGCACGGCCCACCCGGCCACCCATAAGCAGGCGGAGGTCTCTATGCAGCTTTCCATGCGATGGGCCGCACGCAGCCGCGAGACTTTTCAGCGCAGCCGCGCGGGTGCACTCAATCCGGGCGCTGCTCAGTTCGGCATAGTGCAGGGCGGGATGTTCGACGATCTGCGTCGAGAAAGCCTGTTCGCGTTGTGTGAAGTGGGTTTTGAAGGCTATGCTATCGGCGGCCTTTCGGTGGGCGAGGAAAAGAGTGACATGTACAGCGTCATGGAAGGCCTGCTGCCGCACATGCCTGAAGAGAAACCACGTTACCTGATGGGGGTGGGTACCCCGGAGGACCTGGTGCGCGGAGTTGCCCTCGGCGTCGATATGTTCGACTGCGTGATGCCTACCCGCAACGGCCGCAATGGTTATCTGTTTACTTCTACAGGTATGGTCAAAATTCGTAACGCCCAGCATCGGGACTCAGACCTGCCATTGGATGCTGCCTGTGACTGCTATACCTGCAGTCATTTTTCCCGCGCTTATCTGCATCATCTGGATCGCTGCGGTGAAATGCTTGGCGCGATGCTGATGACCCAGCATAATCTGCATTTTTACCATAATCTGATGGCTCGATTGCGTGCCTCAATTGAAACGGGTACATTTCGCACCCTCGTCAAAACCCTCCTAAACGACTGGAAATCTACATGAGCTTGTTTGAAACGACCGCATACGCGGCACCTGCCGGCGGCGCTGGCGGTGACGCAGGATTGATCAACCTTTTATTCCTCGGCGGATTTGTGCTGATCTTCTACTTTCTGCTGATTCGTCCGCAGAACAAACGCCGCAAAGAGCATCAGAATCTGGTGACTAACCTTGCCAAAGGTGACGAGATTGTCACTGCCGGCGGCATTGTCGGGATGATCAATAAAGTGGAAGACGACTTCATTAAAGTGCAGGTCAGTGAAAACGTTGAAATGCGCATACAGAAGACAGCCATTGGCGCGACGTTGCCCAAAGGCACCATTAAAAATCTCGAAAAAGACTGATAACGACTAACGGCAAGAGCAAACACTATGGCTGAATCAGGCCTCAGCGGCCCTCCACTTCTGGGTGTGCCGCGTCGCAGGAATGTGGCGCCTAACTCGTTTCGTCCCTGGCAGTACGCGCTGATCGTGTTTGTCCTGGCCATTGGCGCGCTCTATGCCGCGCCTAATCTGTTCCAGCCGGATCCAGCGCTGCAGATTCTGCCCCGTGATGCCCAGACGACACAGAACGATATCCAGATTGCGCTGTCGCGCGCGGAAGCAGCACT
>Ga0180435_10004265_pt1 | contig 14097 bp, 6 predicted proteins | sample SS_ome_3_FD_132467 | JGI IMG/M metagenome (GOLD analysis project Ga0180435, IMG submission 132467) | Hypersaline lake sediment archaeal communities from the Salton Sea, California, USA - SS_3_S_1 metaG | ecosystem: Environmental > Aquatic > Non-marine Saline and Alkaline > Hypersaline > Sediment... | reverse complement strand
TCCCGTCGGGCGGCAGGATGGTAACGAAGGGAACCGGATTCTGTCAAGATCGAAGAGAGCGCTCAAATGCGCTTGCGAAGGGCTACTGGACGGTGATGGTCCGAACGAGCGTGTCCGTCGCGCCGTCGTTGTCTGTGATGGTCAGGCGGACGTTGTAGTCGCGAGCCGATCCGAAGACGTGAATCGCCAGTCCGCTGGTGCTGTCGATGATGCCGTCGTTGTTGAAGTCCCAGGCGTAGCCGACGATCGTGCCGTCAAAGTCGAACGAGAGCAGTCCGTTGAACTCGACCGGCTCGCCGACGAGCGGGGCACCGGGCGAGTAGCTAAAGTCGGCGATCGGCGGAAGGACGACGCCGTCGCCGCCCGATGAAGGCGTCGAGGACTCGAAGACGGGCACGGAGTAGGTCACGGTGTCTGTCTGGCCGTCGCTGTCGGTGACGGTGAGCGTCACCAATTGATCACCGGGCGTGGCGAAGGCGTGCTCGAGCAGGGGCGCCGTGGCGTCAGTGAGGCCATCGCCGTCGAAATCCCAGGCGTAGGACGCGAGAAGGCCCTCCAGATCGCTGGACAACGTTCCGTCGAAGGTCACCGGCTCACCGACTGTCCCTTGGCCTGGCATGAACGAGAAGTCGGCCGTCGGAGGCGAGAGACCCGAACCGGAGTCGTCCGCATCCGGATCCGCGGGCGTGTCCGGGGCGTCCGTCCCGTCGTCCACAGCGTCTCCGGTGTCTTCCCCGGTAGCCGACGCACCGTCGGCGATCACGGTGACGGTTCGTGTCAGCACGTCGGCATTCCCGCCGTCGTCGGTGACGGTCAACGTGACCGCGTAGTCTCCTTCGGCGGGGAAGGTTCGCAAGACAATGGCGCCCGCTTCGTCCGCAATACCGTCTGCATCGAAGTCCCAGGCGTAGCCAGCGATCTCGCCGTCGAAGTCGAAGGAGCCGCTGCCATCGAAGGCGATCCCATCGCCGACGAACGGCTGTTCCGGCGTGTAGACGAAGTCGGCGATCGGCGGCTGGAGACTGGACATGGTGACTTCGGTCTGCGTCTGGATCGTGCCTGGCGTATCCGGTGTCGCATCGGGCGAGACGTCTGGGATCTCCGGTGTGCTCTCCTCTCCGGACACGGTGATGGTTCGCGTGAGAACATCCATGCTCCCGACGTTGTCGGTAACGGTCAGCGTGACGGCGTACGCGCCTCCCGCTGCGAAGGTCCATTCGGGCGTCGCGCCGGTGCTGTCCACGATGCCGTCGTCGTTGAAGTCCCAGGCGTAGTCGACGATCTCCCCGTCGAAGTCGAACGAGAAGGTGCCGTCGAACGTCACCGACTCACCGGCCGCCGGCTCTGCAGGCTCGAACTCGAAATCAGCCGTTGGCGGCTGGAAGGTGATGATCACTTCGCGCGGCTTGATGTAGCCGCCGAAGCGCAGCTCGCCTTCGCCTCCGATGACGACGTCAAGGACGACCGGACTCGGCGTCGTTGGCTCGAAACGCTCCGGCAGCGTCACCGGATCGAGCGAAGCGGTGTACAGGCCGGCGGGAACGTCGTAGAAGCTGAACGCGCCCGTCCCGTCGCTCAGGGCGGTCAGAACGGAGCCGTCCTCCCGCTGCAGCAGGACGCGCACGCCGTCGAACCCGCCTTCGCCGAGCTCGCGAAGTCCGTTCTGGTCTTCATCGTCGAACACAGCGCCGCGGATCACGATCACCGGCTGAAGCGCGATATCCGCCGTGGTCACGATTCCCTCGATGACCAGAATGTCGACAGGATCAGGCCGCCTGGCGTCGGCGGGCACATTCTCAAGGGTCACGCTGTAGCTCCCCTTGGCCAGCGGCGGGAACCGGTAGAAGCCTGTAGCGTCGGTCGATACTTCGGTGCCGTTGATGGCGAGGACGCCCCCATCGATCGGCCGGTCGTTCGGGCCGAACGCGCCGTCGCCGTCCAGGTCGATGAACAGCGTCCCTTCGACTCGTCCCTTGGTGACGAGGAAGGGAAGCGGGATCGCCAGATCGGCGTTGAAGGTGATTCCCCACCCGAAAGAAAGGGGATCGGCATCGGCTCGATCCCAGCTGATCGAGCCGTCGAACGTGATATCGAGGTGCTCAAGGAACTTGATAAACAGCGACGCCGTGAGATCGAACTCGTCGACTGTGTTGCGCAGGTTGATCGACGCCTCGTGCAACGTTCCCTCCGGGCGGAACGTGAGCGAGACGTCGGTCGCCCCGGAGAGCACGACGTCGTTCTTGAGGTCGATCACCTTCTCCTGCGTCAGCTGAAGGAAGATGTAGAACGAGTCGACCGACAGGCCGCCTCCCTCACTGAAGGTGAGCGTCCGCGTGTGTGTGTCGTTGGCCAGATCGATGTTGTCGTCGATCTCACCGGAGAAGGTGTAGGGGAAGACACCGTCCGTTTCGCGAACGCCCATCGCCATGAGTAGATCAATCTCGTTTCGCTGGTCGAGATCGTCTTCTCGCGACCATCCGAACTCCAACGTTGAGGTGAGCCGCGGCCCGTCCTCAATCGGCGTGGCCGAGATGTTGAAGCCCATGTCGTCATCGATCCGCGTCGGCTCGAACGGATTGCGCCCCACGTTGTCCCACTCGTGGGCCAGCGACAGGCTCAGCGAGAAGCTGTCGAGGCGGAGGCGTTGCGACAGGCTGATTCCCGCGCTGTCCGTCCCCGATCCGGGGAAGGCAGTCCCGATTGAGTAGGCCTCCCCGCTGAGGAAGTAACCGGGCACGTCGATCTCCGTGCCGAAGAGGAATGCGCGGCTCGTGATTCCGTCGTCTACTGCGAGTGCGGCCTCGCCGAAGAGCGTCCAGTCTTCAAGAGGTTCGGAGTCGGCCGTCGCGCTGGCGATGGCGCTCCGACTTGTCGCGCTCCGGGACTCGTAGAAAGTGAAGCCGACGTTGGCGACGTCCGGCCCCATGGCGAAGAGGCCGCCGAAGCGGGCGCTGTCGCCAGAGAAGCCGGCAACGACGGCCAAATCAAGCGTGTCGCCGTCGTACGCGAAGCTTCCGCCCTCGCAACTGACGCTGACGAGCTCAGAGAGGCGTTTGGACACGTTGCCGATGGCGGCCGTACCGGGCTCCTGGCGGTAGAGGATCGAGTAAGAGGTGACATCAAAGGCGGTGGGGCCGAACGGATCGGAAGCGCTGACAAACGAGGAGAAGAAGCCGCTTCCGACGCGTCCCGAGGTCGAAAAGGACATCGAGCTGTCGAAGGTTCCGTCGAATACATCCTGTTCGATGGAGAGCCGGAAGCGTCCTGGAAGGATCTCGATCAACGTTCCTCCGACGGCATCGGGCGTCGGAGGAAGGATGGTCGTGAAGACGACGGCATCATCCTCGACGCCATCGTAGAGCGAGGAGGTTGCCGTCAGGGTGAGCACGTCCTGCCCTGGCGTCCCGCCGGCAGGAATCTCAAGACGGACCTCGACAGAGACGCGCTCCTGCGGCGTGAGCTCGATTGCTGTCTCGGAGACGGTGAAGGGGAAGCCGCGCGATGACATGACCTCGATGAGGATCGAGTCCTGCGCATTGCCTCGATTGGCGACGGTGAACTCGTAGGTCACGGCGCCACCAGGCGCCACACGAGCCCCGTTGGGTCCGAGAACCTGGATCTCGTTGACGGGCTCAACGCGAACCTGTGCCGAGGCGGTCGATGTGTCCGACGCGTCGGCGGCCGCGGTGACCGTGAGGGTGATAGCGTAGTCTCCGGCGGGAGCTTCCGCTGGGATGATGACGGTGGCGAAGACGGCCTCCTCCTCGCCGGAGGCGACGTCGAGCGTCGATTGCGTCCCCAGGATCTGCCATCCGTCAGGGGCGTCGTAGTCGAGCGTCAGCGATAGGTCGCCCGGTCCCGCGTTGGTGACGCTGAAGACGGGGGTGGCGAACTCGCCGGGGGCGGCATCGAGCACGCCCGATGCAACCTCGACGCTCACATCCGCCCAACAGGACAGGCTCAAGAAGAGGAGAAGTCCCACGACCCCCATGGTCAGCCGTGCGGCCGTCCCCCGGATGACGCTCCATCTCGACAACATGTCGGCTAGATCGTAGGTGACAACACGGACTGCGATGCGGCTTCCCGAGTGTAATGGACGTGACGTTTGTCCGAAGCTTGGGTGCGGGGCGTCCAGCCTTCCGCGGGGCCGCGGATGTCCGTTCCCAGCGGGTCAGAGTGGTGTTCTCCTGCGCGAGTGGGAAGCTAGCGTATTCCACGTGGAACAGCGAGTGTCTCGTCGTGTAGATCCCGATGGAGGAGACCGATGGTTGATGTCCGGCTGCAGACCGAGATCGTCATCGAAGCGGAAGACCGCGTCGGCGTCGTGGCCGAGGTCAGCCGCCTGCTGGCCGAGATGGGCATCAATCTGCTCTCGATCATGGTCCGCACCGAGGGGGAGCTGGCCTACGTCCACCTGGTGACCACCTCGCAGACCTACGCGTTGGACGCGCTGAGGAAGGCCTGCTTCGAGGTCAGCGAGCGGGATGTGGTCCTCGTCGAGCTTCCCCATCATCCGGGCTTCCTCAACAAGGTCAGCGAGGCCCTTGCACGCAAGGACCTCGCCGTCGATGAACTCTATGCCACGGTGCCGGAGACGGGGGCAATCGGCGTTGTTGTCTTCCGTTGCTCCGACAACCGGCACGCTGTTCAGCTGCTCCGAGGCCGCTAGCCGCCGCAACCGAGACCGTCGGCCGAGCTCTCCATCGCCCCAGCTTCTGCTGCCGGCTCTTCAAACATTCCTTCCTCCAGGACCTGGAACAGCCGTCCATCCGAACGGCCGAACACCTCAGGGAAATAGAACTCGTGCGCCTCGGTTGGCATCACATGGTAGGTCCCCGGGATGACGCCGCGGAACGTGTAGCTGTACTGATACGTCCCGGAGGCGAGGTAGTCGGCGAAGAGGACGACCTTGTCGTCGCGGAACTCGGTTCGCGAGAACCAGTTCCACCACCAGCCGCCCCACCAGGTATTGTCGTCGCGCACGATCGACGGCTCCGGTTCGAAGATGCTCGTCGTCGCCAGCGACGGGTCGACCGCTTCACAGCCGGCAGGGATGGGATCCTCGATCACCACGTAGTACAGGTCACTCTCTGTTGTGATGGTCAGGCGGACCTCGATTGTCTCTCCGACGAGGACGGACAGCTGTTCCCCGGGAATCTCCTCATCCGTGCCGGCGATGACGTAGTGGCGCTCGACGGAGATCCCGCGGTTGAGCGGCTCGACCAGCTCGACAGGGAAGCCGACGGTCCAATGGGCCGTGTAGTAGAGCGTTCCCGGGCCGCCCGTTCGGGCGAACGCCAGGTCGTAGAGCTCCTCGCCGGTGAACGTCGTTCCATCGACCGTCACTTGCCGCGGCGTTCTTACATCGGCCGGGGTCACGGTGTCGGAGAGGATCGTCTCCGTCTCAAGAGAAACCCCGAACTCGTAGTCCCCCGAAAGCTCGTCGGTCAGGACCATCCAGTCGGTGAGGGCGATCAATGCCCAAGCTGTCTCCTGTGTCGTCTCCCAGATGCCGACCTCGCGGGCGACCATCAGCCAGCGGACGACGTTCGGCAACAGGGCGTTCGTCGGATCCACCTGGATGAGCGCTTCGAGCACGATGCCCGTCGACCGGGTGTCGGTGTTCATGGCCCACCAGTCGATGGTCTCCTCTTCCCAGTGCGCGCCGGTGGCGGACAGGATGGCGTCGTTGGTCAGGTCGGAGACGAGCGTCTCGATCGGCGCAGCGTACCGACCGGACTCCCCGCCCAGGGCGTGGAAGGCCAGGGCGAGGTAGGCCTTGGCGTAGTGGCTGAGCTTGGCCCGTTCCTCGAACAGCTCTTCGGATCGATCCCGGGCCGCCTGCTCTTCGCCGGCCGTCGCCAGCACGTAGACGAGCCACGCCTGTCGATTGGCGCCCCAGACGTTCTCCAGGTCACGCGTCGGCACAAGCGCATCGATCAAGTAGTCGATGGCGGCATCGAGCATGTCGCTCGGCACGTCCAGGCCCGCCTCGGCTGCTCGAACCAGTCCGAAGACGGCATAGGCGGTGAGATAGGGGCTCGATCGAAGATCGCTCCACCAGCCCCAGCCGCCGTCTCCGTTCTGTCGATCGACCAGTTCGGCGATGGCCTCAGGGACGAGCACCTGCAGGCGTTCCAGCATCTCCGCATCCTCGATACCGAGGCTGCCCAGCGCCCGGTAGGTGAGAACGTTGGGGAGGAAGCGGCTCACGAGCTGTTCGGTGCACTCATACTCGAAGTGCTCGAGATAGTAGAGCCCCTCGACCATTGCGGCTGCCAGCGACGGATCGACGCGGATGGCCAGCTCGGTTCTCGTTGCGTCGAAGATCTGCGGAACGGCAATGGCCTCTACCCGCGTCGCTTCCTCGGAGAGCTGGCCAGCGGTGCCGACGGTCTCCGTCGTCGTGTAGCGGAAGATGGGCAGCGTGCCATCGTCGTTCAGTGTCAGCCTCGGTCGGGCGGCATCGGTTAGCTCGCCGGAGACGGCGCTGAACACCAAGTCGGCCGACTGCGCGTCCAGGACGGTGACCCACCACGTGACCTTGACTTCACCCCGAGCCGGGACAACGACGGCCTGAACGGCCTCCCCTTCCAAGGCGACGCCTGTGTATCCGAGCGTCACGTCGACGCTGAGATCGCTCTCCGTCTGATTGGAGACCGAGGCGGCCAGCTGGACACGGTCCCCGATGACCAGGAAGCGCGGGACGGAAGGACGCACCAACAGCGGCTTGGTGACCAAGATCTCGGACGTCTGCTCGCCGACGAGCGTCTCGAAGGTCACGCCGACGGCGCGGGCGACCCAGGTCGTCAGATTGTCCGGGAGATCGATTGAGACCTGCGCGAAGCCCGTGGCGTTGGTGATCACGTCAGCCTGCCAGAAGGCGGTGTCGAGGAACTCCTCACGGAGAGAGACGCCCTCCGGAAGTTGATCGGCTGCGCCCGACTCCTCGTACTCGCGGGCGACCGACTGCACCATCAGCGGCTCAGCGGATGCAGGGGCGGCCGAGCCGACCATGGCGTCCTCGTCGGCGGCGTACTTGTCAAGCAGATCGAGATCGTCGAGCTGCTCCAGCACAAGGCGCGAAAGCGAGATTGTGAGGCCGCTCGATGTGTAGACGCCGAGGCCTCGCCGTCCGTAGAACTCGTTGACGATCGCATGGGGCGTTCTTGGCTGGAGGGAGAGGACCGCCTTGTCGACCAGATCGATCGAGAAGGTGCCGATCACCGGCATGCCGAAGCTATCGGTCACCTGCAGATCGAGCGACAGCGTCTCTCCGGGCTCAAGCTGCGTCGCAGAGGGTGTGACTCGGATCGAGAGTTCCTTCGGCGCCGTGTCTACGTTGAGTGCCGCATAGCCGACCTTGGTGCCGGCTGTCACGGCGGCTCCTTCCAGGAGCGCCAGGGCATCCTCTCGCCCTTGGACGAGGACGACGCCTACGTAGGCGTTCGGTATGCAGTCCTCGGTGATCGGGATCTCGATCGTGCTGCTATTCGTCGGAAGCAGGACCACGTCGCGGGAGAGGATCCCGCCGCGCTCGACGGTGACGAGCGCCCACTGTTCCCCCTCAAACGGGCTGGGCACGAGAATCTCGGCAATGTCGCCAACCTCGTAGTTCGTCCGGTCGCTGATCAGGGTGATCGTGTCGTCGTTCGACCGGCGCCAGGAGACGGATTCGGGGCCGCTGACCCAGAGGAAGCGGCTCGAACGGGCGGTTCGGCCCGTGTCGTCCTCGCCCTCGACGACGACCTTGTAGGAACCGCCTTCGGGAGGCATGAAGGCGAATGTGCCCTCGCCATCGGCATTCGTGGTCAGTGTGCCGCTGGCGACCTCGGTATCCTCCACCGTCCAGGTCCAGCGACCGCTTCCGCTCTCATCCTCTTCGAAGACGTTCAACCACTCGCGCTGGTAGACGGTGTATCGCAGTCCGCGACCGGCGAGCCGCAGCCCATCCCAGTCGACAGAAACCGTGTCCAGCGTCATCTCCTCGCCGGCTCTTCCGATAGCGCGTGCGGAGGCGATGCCGACGTAGAAGTTGGCTCGGTGCACGATGACCTGTTTCCGGCCGGAGATCACGTCCCCGTTGGGTCCATAGGCGGTTGCCTCCAGGGTCAGCGTGCGGCTCCCCAGTGTTTCGCCTTCGTCCATGCTGGGCTCGGGCGTGTCCGACGGAAACTCAATCAGCAGTTGGCCGTCGGCGTCGGTGTTGCCGAATCCTGAGAGGATCGATGCTGGGCTCTCGGCGGGGATCCACCAGCAGTACCAGCAGCGCCAAGGGTCGTCGACGTCGGTGAATGTGTACTGACCGAACCCGGCCGGGGTGAACCGATAGGTCCCCGCCAGCACGTTCCATTCGACATCCGCCTCCGTCACTGGAGCTCCGAAGAAGTAGTCGGCGCGGACCAGCGCGCGGACGGCCTCACCCAAAGCGACCTCATCTTGGTCTGGCGTGACAGTGACCTCGAACTCCGGCGGTCGGTAGGCGGCCACCTGGAAGGTGTGCACGAAGGACCGCCCATCGATATCGACACGGATCTGGTAGTCGCCGATGGAGGCGTTCTCCGCGAGATCGATCTCTCCATTGAAGACGCCAAACGTGTCGAGCGAGAGGTCTGCCTCATACACGGTGTCCCAAGCGGCGTCTCTGACGTAGACGGACGCGGTCTCGGCATCGGGCACGAAGTAGCGCGCATCCTCTTCATCGCGAGCAACGCCACGGAAGAAGACCGTGTCGCCTGGCCGGTAGATCGGCCGGTCTGTGTCGATGAACGCGCGCTCGCTTGGAGGCGTCCCTGAGGAGAGGCCCAGATCCCAGACCGAGATGCCGTCATCCCACGTGGTTGACGAGAGGACGAAGGGCTCTCGGCCGACGAGGGCCATTCCCGGCCAGCCGTGCCCGTCTTTCGTCGAGAAACTGGCCAAGCCGTTGCTTCCAGTGATCGAGGCATCGAGCCGCTCTCCATCCGAGTCGTACATCCAGAGCACGACCCCGCCTGCGGGCGCGCCCGTCTCCAGTTCGGTGGCCCAGACGAGGACCTCGTCGATCGACGCCTTGGCCGTCAGGTTCAGCGAGCTGGAGACCAGGATGTGGCGGTGATTCCAGCGATCCCAGTCGACGCCGTCGGCCCGCAGCTCAACCACGTAGATGCCCGGTTCGAGGGACGCGCCGCCTTCGGCCAGATTGATCGGCTGGTAGGCGGCTTCGTTCAGCGGTGAGGTGACGTCGATCGACCAGGAGCGGTCGGGGCTTCCGGACGGGGTGTAGTCATACCAGTCATCGACGGCCTCGAAGTACTCGTCGAGGTCGATCTCCCACAGCTTGAGGCGGAGCTGGTCCGTGTTCCGGTGGCCGACGACGAGCCGGCCCGGCTCTGCTGCGTTCAGCGTGCTCGTCCGTCCGGGCACGTGAAGCCAAGCGTACGGATCGAGGGGAGCGGTCTCGAAGCTGACCGTCATCGACTGCCCGGTCGTGTTGCCGAAGCGGTCGGCGATGTCCGGCCCGATCGTGAACGTGTACTCGGAACTCGGTTGCGCGCCGAAGTAGATCACGTAGCTGTGATCCCAACTGCGGTACCAACCGTCGAGATCCTCCGGCGCCGGGGCAGGGTCGATGGTGATGTTCGGCATGACCGTGTCCGGATCGATCGGCGTGTTGAAGTCGATCACGAAGGAGGTGTATGGAGACGCGTGGCTCTCGCCGTGGCGAGGGGTGGTGCGAACGATTCGCGGCAGGGGGATGGTTCGGAATCGCCAGCTCGTCTCGCCCTGACTCGGAAGACCTCCTGCGTGTCCGGTCACGCCAGCGTCGAGCGTCACGACATACGATTGATCGAAGCCGAGCGGCTCGGCCGGCGTGAAGGTGATCGTCGAGCCTGCTACGTCAATCTCGCCGTTTACGGAGCGAGCGAAGAGCTCGCCGAAGAGGCTGGCCGTTCGGACGCGGAGACGTCCGTCGACCGATGCGGGGTCGATCGGCATGTTGAACGAGATACTGATTTCAGCATCGATGGGAACAAGCTCCTCATCCCGGCTAGGATCGAACCAGACGACCCGTGGCAGAAGCGTCGTGAACGACCAGACGAAATCGGCGGCCAGCACCGTCTCGTCGATGGCTTCCAGGCCGGCGGCCACCGTCGCCGTGTACGTCGTGCCGCCGGCCAGGGGAGCCGATGGCGTGAACGAGTAGGTTGACGTGTTCAACCACTCGCCCGTGCCTTCCGCCGAAGGAGAGAGCAACAACGGATGCGGCAGATCGGCCGCCGGATCCGAGATGGCGGTCAGAGGGACGACCGGGCGATCGAAGGTCACGAGGATCGTCGGACTCGTCTCGATGCCGGCGGCGCTCTCCGTCGGGACTACCTGCAGAACGGTGAGGCCGACGGCAGCCGCCGGCTCATCGGCCTCCATGGCCATGGCCAATCCAAATCCTGCCAGCGTTGCAAGTCCAATCAGCAGGCCGACGACGATCCGCTTCGTATCCTTCTGACGCGGTGTGCTTTCGCTCATGATCTCCCCCTGAAGGTCACGGTTCTCTCTTTTGAATGTCGTTGTGCAATGGGTAGTGATAGCAATCCCTGAGAGTTCAGCCAAATCGGGAACTCCCAGCCTCTGGAGGATCAACACGCGGGGCGCTCCCTTGTGTCAGGCCACCCACCGAAACCACAATCTCGCTTCACAAGTCCCTCACAACTCAGGTCTAGCTTACAGGTGTCACAACAGCGAGTATCACATCTCGCACCCCCGATACCAGCCCTCCGGGAGAGGGATGAAAATCCCTCTCCCTTGGCCCCTGCCCAGTGCAATCTCATCCGCTCCATCTTCGGTTCAAAGGCAAAGCAGAAGGCACGACGCGCAATCGATCGGCTACAATGCCGGACGAAACGATGGAGGGGGAACCATGGTTCGCGTACGCTTCGCGCCCAGTCCGACCGGGTATTTCCATGTGGGCTCCGCCCGCACGGCGCTCTTCAACTGGCTCTTCGCTCAGCACGAGCAGGGCAAGTATGTCCTCCGGATTGAGGACACGGATCAGGAACGGTCGACCGAGGAATCGATTGCGCAGATCCATGAGTCTCTTCGATGGATTGGCATCACGTGGGATGAGTACCACCGCCAGACGGAACGGTTTGATGCACACCTTGCGGCGGCCGAGCAACTGCTGGAGCACGGGCTTGTCTACGAGTCCGAGGGCGCCTGGTGGTTCCGTGTCCCCACGGATGGAACGACAGTCGTTCAGGACGATCTTCTTGGCGATGTCACCTATCGAAACGACCATCTGAAGGACTTCGTCATTCGCCGGTCCGACGGCAGCTTCATCTATCACTTCGCCGTCGTCGTCGACGACGCCGACATGGAGATCAGCCACGTGATCCGTGGGGACGATCATCTGAACAACGCCCCGAAGCACATCCTGCTCTTCGAGGCGCTCGGGAGGCCAGTGCCTCGTTTTGCGCACATCCCCATGTTGCTGGGCGACGATCGTGAGAAGCTCTCCAAGCGACATGGGGCCGCGTCGCTGCTCGAGTACCGAGATGCCGGCTATCTCCCAGAGGCGATGATCAACTTCCTCGCCCGCCTTGGCTGGTCGCACGGCGATGAGGAAATCTTCTCGGTTGACGAGCTGATCGAGAAGTTCTCGATCAAAGGCATCAACAAGTCGGGCGCCGTGCTCGACGAGGAGAAACTCCGTTGGGTCAGCCAGCAGCATCTCAAGCGAGCCGACCTCGACCGTCTTGTCGCGCTGGTGAAGCCGTTCGTTCTCAAGCGAGGGCGGGTCTCCGAAAGCGATTGGGATGCGGCCGATCGCGCACGCCTTCGGTCGGGAGCGGATCTGCTTCGCGACCGCTCGCACTCGCTCGAGGATCTGGCCTGGGCGATGGAGATGCTCTTCTCACTGCCGCTCGATCGCGTCGACGAGGTGGGAATCACTCCGCGTCAGAAGGAACTGATGAACGCGTTGGCCGACCGGATTGGGCGTGCAGACAGCTTCACGCCCGAGTCCGCTGAGGAGCTGATCCGGGCCGCGCTGGCCGAGAACGATGCCAAGCTGAAAGACGTCGCCCTGGCCAGTCGCCTGGCCGTCACAGGGCGACGGGCGGGCCCGGGACTGTTCGACATCCTGAGCGTTGTCGGTCCTGCCATCGCTGCTGATCGGCTGCGGACCTACGAAGGGGAGGCGGAAACGTGAGACGGCCTGCCGCCGTCGCCGCCCTCGTCATCTCTGTCTTGCTGGGCCTGACCCTCTTGTCCTGTGCTCAGGAACCGATCCTGCGATTCCGCGCGACGTCCGAGCAGCTGACAATCGAGGCGGGACAGAGCGCTGTTGTTCGCATCGAGATCGAGAACCGATCGATCCATGAAGCGGATGACATCGAGATGGCTTGGTTGGAGCCGGAACCGTTCGGACTCGCCTCGGAGCCGGAACCCATCAAGGTGCTCCAGGGCTTTGGCAGCGACCGGATGGCGCTGGAGATCGTTGCCCCAGTCGATGCCCCTCTCGGTGAGACGTCCGGGGTTGTCGAGATCGTGTACACCTACTGCATCGGTGAGCTCTGCTTCCAGATTGTGGAAGAACTCGGCATTCTGCTGGTGGTCGAAGCGAGGCGCGTCATCGAGCCGATCGGCGACGAGCAGACAGCATCGGTGGTCGTGGGGCCGACAACTGTGGATCCGATCGAGCGCGTTTCTGATTCATTCTCCCGATCGCCAGGCGACCTGAATACGCCAGGCGGTTGGCTCCTCCTCGTTGGTCTCGTGGGTATAGCCCTCGGGGCACTGACCGTGATCCGCCGACGGCGATGGCGCTGGGTGACGCGCGCATCCTTCGTCGCGGTCCTCGCGTTCGCTCTTGGGATCGGCATTCTCTACGGTCAACACGATCAGGCGCAGAGCATCGGTTCGGTCCTCTGCATCTCGTGCGTCGGTCTGGAGGAGTCGCAGCCAGTCGATCGGGCGGAGCTCTCCGGCGCGGCCCTTGAGGCGTTGGGGGGACTGAATGAGGACGTTGAACTGGTCGTCTTCTCCGCCGAATGGTGTCACGCCTGTCCCTACGCCAAGGCGATGGTCGGCCTGATGGCGGATGCGACGCCCCGCATCACGTATGAGGTCGTCGATGTCGACGTGGCACCGGAGAGGGCCGTCGAGGCGGGGATCGTGGAGTCGGGCAAGACCGTTGTGCCGGCCATCATCCGTGTCGGCAAAGGTGAGGTGCTGTTCGGGACGGAGGACCTGGAGCACCGGCTTCTGGAGCTGATCGGGCTGGGAGCGCCGAGACCATGAGAACGTTCTTCAAGAACCGGCTGACGTTGGCGCGGCGCGGAACGCAGGGACTCGGGCTCCTGTTCGGCCTACTCGGTTTCACCGGGATCGGGATGACACACGTCATCTTCCCGGGACTCCACTGCTACGCCTGCCCGTTGGCCGTCACGGTCTGCCCCATCGGGCTGATGCAGAACCTGATCGTCTTCGGGACGCCGCCCTATTTCTGGCTTGGGACGATCCTTGTCTACGGGTTGGCCGCCGGGCGAGGGTTCTGCGGCTGGTTTTGCCCCTTCGGCACACTGAACGATCTGCTCTCGTTCCGGAAGGTGCGGATCCTCAGGAGCGCGTCCTTCGGGAAATTCGCTGTGCTGCTGGCGACGATCGGGGCCGCCTGGTACTTCGCGGACACGGTTTTCTGCAAGCTCTGCCCCGCCGCCTCCATCGAGGCGTCGTTGCCGTACCTCATTCAAGGTGTCGCGAACGTCAATCGCCCGTTCCTGGTTCACATGGGAACGCTTGCAGTCACCCTGGTTGGAATGGTGCTCGTCTCTCGTTTCTGGTGCCGCTACCTTTGCCCGATGGGCGGGCTACTGGCACTCTTCAACCGGATCAGCTTCCTCCATCTCAAGCTCGATGAGAACCGGTGTTCCGGCTGCGCCGCCTGCTCGTCGCAGTGCCCGATGGGACTTGAGCCGCACACCGAGCATGACAATCACAACTGCATCAAGTGCGGCGCCTGTGTCGAGGGTTGCCACCTGGGTGCGCTGTCGCTTCGGTACGCCTTCCGGAAGAAACAGGGATGATTCGCTACCTGTTGTTGGGTGCGATCCAGGGGGC
>Ga0180435_10004264_pt1 | contig 14098 bp, 13 predicted proteins | sample SS_ome_3_FD_132467 | JGI IMG/M metagenome (GOLD analysis project Ga0180435, IMG submission 132467) | Hypersaline lake sediment archaeal communities from the Salton Sea, California, USA - SS_3_S_1 metaG | ecosystem: Environmental > Aquatic > Non-marine Saline and Alkaline > Hypersaline >... | reverse complement strand
CAAGACGCTTCTCGCCACTCCAGGCCGTCATCGACACTATGGTTCACGTCATGTGTGATGTCAGGCACTTTCATCGTCACCAGCTCTTCCGCACTGGTCGGATGAATAGCAATGGTGTTATCGAAATCACTCTTCGTTGCACCCATCTTCACCGCGACTGCGAAACCCTGCAGCATTTCATCTGCATTGTCGCCGATGATATGAATGCCGACGACCTGTTCTTTATCACCAGCACAAACCAGTTTCATCGCAGTCTTTGCATCGTGAACAGACAGTGCATGGCGCATCGGGGTGAATTCACTGGTGTACACGGTAACCGTATTGCCATGAAGTTCGCGGGCTGCCGTCTCGGTCATTCCGACCGTTGCTATTGGCGGATGTGAGAACACGACACTGGGAACATTATCATAGTCAACTTTACTCCCCGGCTGGTTATCAAACAGTCTCCTGGCAAGATGGCGACCGGCTGCTATCGCAACCGGCGTCAACGCTACCCTGGCGGTCACATCACCGATCGCATACACACCCGACACATTGGTGTTCTGGTATTCATCCACCGGGATGATACCGTTGTCATGCACATCTACACCTGCAGCCTCGAGATTAAGACCTCGCGTGTTCGGGCGACGGCCAACAGCCCAGATTACGCTATCAAATCCAGTGTGCAGCTCTCCGTTTTCAGCTTGCACGCTGACTCCATTATCACCTCGCCTCAGCGCCTTCGCCTTGAAGCCGGTATTGATACTGATCCCCTGTGCCCGCATTTCGCTATCCAGTACCCGGCTGATCATCGGGTCGAACAACTCCATGATGCGGTCTTCGAGTGTGAATACTGATACTTTCGCCCCCAGCGCACTGAGAACCCCACTGAGTTCAACACTGATGTAGCCGCCACCGATTACCGCAACCGACCGGGGCAGTTCCTCAAGTTCGAAGAAACCGTCAGATGTGATACCAAGTTCGGCGCCCGGCAGCGGTGGAACGAACGGCTGCCCGCCGGTCGATACCACGATGTGCTCAGCGCTGATCTGCTCACCGTTTACCTCCACCCTGTTCTCGTCGATAAAGCTGGCATAACCATCGATGCGGGTAATGCCGCTGTCATCTACATACCCATCCCAGTAGGCATTGATGTTACGGATATACTCATCACGGCCATTGACCAGCGCTTGCCAGTTTGTACTGCCTCGCGAGGCGGTGATCCCGAATGCCCTGGCGTCATCGACAGCGTGTGCAAGATTGGCTGCATACCACATGACTTTCTTTGGTACGCAACCGTTGTTGACACAGGTTCCGCCAAGACGCCCTGCCTCGATAATGGCGACGTTACGGCCTAGACGTGCCGCTTCCTCGGCAGCCGCAAGGCCACCACTGCCGCCGCCTATCACAATCATGTCATAATGCTGCTTGTTCATTATTCGTCCTCCGACTGACCGGTCATTGCCGGACATGTGTATTCAGTTAAAGCGCAGGCTGCTCGCAGAATCAGAGACAACCCGCCCTGTTTTTATTGGCCTGTCAGGCTGCATCCCTTGAAGAGCTGCCCATCCAGGCCTCCAGTTCTTCAGATCCACCGATATGTTCCCCATCGATAAATATCTGCGGTACCGTCGCACTTCCTGATACTGAGCGGATGGTAGACTCACTGTAATCACGGTTCAGCACCAGTTCCTCAAAGTCAATTCCGGCATCTTGCAGCAGGCTCTTGGCACGTACACAGTATGGACAGCCTTCGCGGGAGAATACAGTGACGCTTAACGGTGCATCGGCTCCAGGCGCCACGTATTCCAGCATCGTATCGGCATCTGAAACATCGAATGGGTCACCTGGTTCATCGGCCTCGATAAACATCTTTTCGATGACACCATCCCTGACCAGCATCGCGTATCGCCATGAGCGATCACCAAAACCAAGATCTTTTTTCGGTACCAGCATGCCCATTCCTCGACTGAAGTCGCCATTACCATCAGCAATAAAGGTGATGTTGTCTGCCTTCTGCGCTCTCTGCCATTCGTTCATCACAAAAGCGTCGTTGACGGAAATACAGACGATCTCATCAATACCATTCTGCTTGAACACGGGCGCAAGCTGGTTGTAACGAGGTACATGGGTAGATGAACAGGTCGGCGTGAACGCGCCGGGCAGAGCGAAAACAATAACGGTCCGCCCCTTGAAAATATCGTTGCTGGACACATCGACCCATTCGTGGTGCTGACGCGTATGGAAAGTAACTTCTGGCACCGCCTGGCCTTCTCGATTTTCGAACATAATTATCTCCTGTAAGTGAGTAGTAAATGTTGTGTTCGAAATATATTATGGGGCCTGGAGATAATTAGTTATATTTAATTGTTTTAATACCTATAATAGTTTTTATTAATCGTAATAAAGAGTGCGTCCGGGGCTTTGATTAATTGCATACAGCTATGCCTAACTGACTGGCACTGCCCGGCCAGTTACTCCTGACCCTGATCCAGATAATCGTGATACCCATGATCTTTGCCTCCGTCGTGAGAGTGTTTACCGCCAGAGAGAGTATTGAACAACCACGCAAGACGGCTTCGGTGTCGCCTGGCGTGCTTTCAATCACGCATTACCAGTCGAATCCGGTTTGATCGATTACATGCTACGCCTGCCAGTAGAATTGCCACGGATTTTCATGAGCAACACGATCAATTTGCTGCCAGGCACATAAGGAGTTCTGTTCACAAGCGTCCAGGTTGGTCCTTTCTATCGAAAGCAGTCTGAATACACAACGCAGCATGAACGGGTAGAGCACGAAAAAACTCTGCTTGTGAGGTTAGGCCTTGTCCTGATACGGCTGGCAGCATGAGTTCGCAGTAACATAGGCAGCAACGAACGGCGGCGTTTTTCCGGCAGTCTGTTCGCCCCGTATTCAGCCAGGCGCTTTTGCGCCTTCACTGTTGTGAGAGCAGTAACAGACGCCTGTGGTTGACTCGACACCTCATCGACTTCGATACTGTGCCGGGCTGGGGAAGCCATATTCAATTTCCGGCAAACAGGTATATCAGGGCGGCCGTGATCACCGCGACCAGCATTGTCTGTATGCCGCTACGCAACCATGACACTCCGGATATGCGTCCAAGAAAAACGCCCAGAAAAAATATCAGTATCAGCGCTACGACAATCGCAGCATAAAGCGGCGGCAACGGCAGTATGACGCCGACATTAGACAACAACAGGGGTATCAGGATCAGCAGCGAAATCACCAGCGGCGCCAGACCATTGACCAGCGCAATCAGCAGCGGTACGCCTCGTGCTGCTTCACCATGAGCAGTGTCCTTCAGGTCACTGATCATCGCAGCTTCCAGTTTTCCCAGGGCACGTCGTCGCTCAGCCAGCTCACTGATGTACGCGCTACTCACGCCACTCATACCGAGGGCGATAGCCGCGCCCAGGCAGGCATTGATTATGATGTGTAAATCATCAGCCTGACTAACCAGAAACCCAATAATCAGACCAAGCATGGTGAGAGCGCCATCAAATCCATTGACCACAAGGTATCGGCGCAAGATATCATTGGTACGGGTGATATTCAGCAGAAATTTTGCCTGCTCCAGCAACTTCATCAAACCTTAACTGGCCTCCGGCTCACTTTGCACTTCAACTTCATCGATACTGTGAAGCGAAGCGCCCATATTGCCTATTGTCGACTCCACGGCTGGAAAATCGATAGCTTCACTCTCCACTACAACCTGAATCGTCTCGGTGTTTTCATCCACTTCGAGTACGGTCAACCGCACACGATAGTCACTACCAACCTCGGCGATGGCCCGGGTAAATTCCAGTGCATTCGGCTGATGAGGCTTGAGCACATCCAGAACAACCCTTTTGACCAAAACCATAACCCTGACTCCTCTACTCGTTATTCAGCGACCAGAACCGGAATATTTAACAACCGGTACCCTTATGAATCTTTGCATTGCATCATCTAAAGTATATACGCATGCAATACATAGAGATAGCATAGAAAAGATAACATGCTCTGCGTACATCGGACTGATAAAAAACAATGCAAAGATCGTGTCAATATGAAATGCAAACTGGTTAGCCAGAAATTAAACACCTCTATTGACGGGGATGGCATGAATATTCTTATTCTGTAGCTTTCACTGCGCTGTAAGCGACAATGACAGAATTAAAGCTGGAAGAGACAAAGCAGTCACATTTTATTATCTTTTCTCTGGTGATGAATCTGGAGCAGATGACACTGGTGGTAACTACCAGGCCTTCGGCATAGACAGTACCCGGCTTTCGTCCTCCCCGCACATAAGCAGTTACGGCATATCACCAACCTGGTATCACACTTTCATACATGCAGGCACCCTGAAAAACCGCTTACCTGTCAGTTTAGATCTTCGAAACTTTGATATGGCATCAGACATATAGTTGCTGACATTGGGCATCACCGACCTGCCTGGAATGTTTTTACTGATTATCTTGCCGATCAAAGCAGGAATTACTTCCATAGAACAACGCCTGTTCTATCTCTGCACAAGATATTCGAAGTCAATGATTCAATTACCTCAAACTCGTAGTATTAATCCTCGTAACTGAATAGCTTCTTATATTGTAATACCACTAAATTCTCCCTCATTATGTCAAGGGTGGTAATTTTGTCATATCAACACACCTCCAGCCGACAATAACGGCATGTTAGACAAGTATTTATTTATATTATTATCAGTAAGTTACAATAAAAACAGTAGTGCATTTTGTTTAACCATGAGCCCTGCCATTTATTTGAAAAAAACCTGCCATATCGGCAGGAATTAGCCCTGTAATAGACTGTGCAAACGATTGTTTTAACGTTAGACTGCCTGAAGATTCACAACAAGATACCCTCGAAAGACTTGAAGATATCTACGATGAATAACTGGATATGGATCAGGATCTGAGCAAGCAGAAAGAAGATGATTCTGAAGATAATATCCAGCTTAAAGGCAGCCAATATGTATGCCGGTGCACCGCCCGAACGATCGGGCAAGGTGACACAGTGCCTCAGTGCGGATGAACTGAACACTATAAGTTTACGCTGATACGGAAGCAGTAGAAGACCCTGACGAACGCAGTCTCTGTCAACGCCAGACAAGACCTACTAAAGCCAGGTCAGGAACGTACCACTTATTGCGGAGTAGTGAATGAAAGTTTGTCAAAATTGTAAAGATAGAAAGCAATGTGCTGAACTACCTGGTATCTGTCTCAAGGTGCCATGCATACTTGCCGCATCTGTCGCTGTTATGGTTATCGTTCTGGTCGCAAACAGTACATTATAAACATCTCTCGATACATGGCCTCTCTGTTTATAGACTAATAGATACAGCTATCATCCAGGCTCTAAATCGATATAATCTTCAGCCATGAAGATCATCGAAGTCATCGCTGATGCAGGCCATCACGACACCATCCTTGCCATCGCTGCGCAGCAGCAGGTTGAAGATTTCTGGTCGACCGTGAGCCATGAGGACGGCAGGGTTATCACCCGCTTCCTGGTACGCCCCGAAGGGCGCCAGAAACTACTCGACTCTCTTCAAGCCGTTCTATCCAACGCAGAGAACTACCGGGTCCTTATCATTCCGCTCGATACCGCCTTACCAAAACCAGCCGAAGTCAGCTTTGAATCGCTCCCTGCCGAGCAGCAGGAAGAAGAAAGACGCAAAGAGAAGGAAAGAAAGAAAGCAGCACTGATGAATACCCGCGAGGAGATCCTGGGCCAGGTAGAAAAAGACGCGAAGCTGGATAACAACTTCATCCTGCTGGTCATATTGTCCGCCATCGTCGCCGCTATCGGCCTGCTGGAAAATAACCTTGCCGTCATCGTCGGCGCCATGGTGATCGCTCCATTGCTGGGGCCGAACATCGCCTTTGCCCTGGGTGCCGCACTGGGTGAGAAGCAGTTGGTAACCGAGTCACTGAAGACACTGTTCTCCGGTGTATCTCTCGCCATCGTCATTGCCATCATCATCGGCCTGATCTGGCCGGGCAGTTTCGATAGCCAGGAGTTACTGCTGCGTACCGACGTCGCTTATTCAGGAACGGCAATCGCCCTCGCCTCGGGGGCTGCAGCTTCGTTATCGCTGGTCAGCGGCATATCAAGCGCCCTGGTCGGCGTCATGGTTGCCGTCGCCTTGATGCCGCCGGCGGTGACCATCGGCCTGATGCTGAGCATCGCCAGTTTCGACCTTGCTGCAGGCGCAGCCTTGCTGCTCGCGGTCAACATCGTCTGCATCAACCTGTCGGCAAAGCTGGTCTTCATGTTTCGCGGCGTCAAACCGAGAACATGGCTGGAAGCACATAAGGCAAAGCAGTCCAGAACACTGTATATAGTCACCTGGATCATCATGCTGGCACTGCTGATCCTCGCCATCTACCTGCGGCATAAAACGCTGACTTAACTCTTCAAGCAGAAAGAGTTAATCTGTCATTTCGACTCATACTTTTAGAGGAGAAATCTTTAACTTGCAGAGCACACCATGCTGGCAAAGATCTCTCGATAATTGCTCCTGCATTACTCTACTCACCTGCGTCCATGCAGGTATCCCTTCGGTCGAGATGACAACATGATTACTGAATCATTCTATGTTGTTGATTAGCTTGTATCTGACTTCCTGGTGACGATCTCGATCGCCTTTGCTGCGGCAGCAAAACCGAAGCTGGCCGTGACCATCACCGAGGAGCCGTAACCGAAACTGCAGTCCAGGGATAATCCTACAACCCCGGGTTTCTGAAAGCCAACACAGCCATTCTTGTCCGGGTAGCGCTGCTGCTCTTGCGAGTAGACACAGGGCACACCGAAGCTGCGTTTCGGGTTGCGGGTAAAGTTGTACTGCTGACGCAGGCTAAGGCGCACCGATGCGGCGAGCGGATCGTTCCAGGTGCGTGTCAGATCCTTCACTTCGATCTGCGTCGGATCGAGCAGACCACCTGCTCCTCCCGTCGTGACCACGGGTATCCTGTTTCGTTTGCAGAAATAGATCATCAGCGCCTTGTACTTGATGCGGTCGATAGCGTCGATGACACAGTCATACATATTCTCTTCGTCGGGCATCAGTAGTTCGAAGATGTTGTCATCATCGAGATAACGCTCGACAGTCTCACACTGGCACTCAGGATTGATATCCGCCACACGCTGCTTCATCACCTCGGTCTTCATCTGGCCGATAGTCGATTCCAGTGTATGGCACTGACGGTTCATGTTGCTGCGCGATATATCGTCGCCATCGATCAGGGTCAGTTTGCCGACGCCACTGCGCGCCAGGGACTCGACCACCCATGAACCGACACCACCGATGCCCACCACGCAGATATGTGTGGCGTGTATCTGCTGCAGTTTTTCCTCGCCATATACCCGGGCAAGTGATGCGAAACGTTCCTCGTGATTGCTCTGCTGTTCAGTCATGGGCGCTATGTTATATCGATTATGTTTCGGCTGCGACAGGGAGCAGGTCAAAAATGCAAAAAAGCTGTGTGAAATCACACATTTACTAATAAGCAATCACTGTTAAAATGGTTTCTTTTTACACATTCGACCTATGCCAACCACCGACCCTTCCACTATCGACAGGCCACATCGTATCGGTTTCGTCAGCCTCGGCTGCCCAAAAGCGACGGTAGACTCCGAACACATCCTCACCCAGCTCAGGGCAGAAGGATACGATATCGTCTCCAGTTATGATGATGCGGACCTGGTCGTGGTCAACACCTGCGGCTTCATCGATGCGGCGGTAGAAGAATCACTGGACGCCATCGGTGAAGCACTGGATGAGAACGGCAAGGTCATCGTCACCGGCTGCCTCGGCGCGAAAGGTGACATCGTACAGCAGACACACCCGAACGTGCTCGCCGTCACCGGTCCGCATGCGACACAGGAAGTGATGTCCGCCATACATGAACACCTGCCGGCGCAGCATGATCCCTTCATCGACCTGGTGCCACCCCAGGGAGTACGGCTGACACCGAAACATTACGCTTACCTGAAGATATCCGAAGGCTGTAACCATCGTTGTACCTTCTGCATCATCCCTGCCCTGCGCGGCGACCTGGTCAGTCGCCCTGTCAATGATGTGCTGGGTGAAGCGGAGCGACTGGTCGCCTCTGGTGTGAAGGAGTTGCTGGTCGTCTCACAGGACACCAGCGCCTACGGTGTCGACGTCAAATACAAGACCGAGTTCTATAACGGCATGCCGGTGAAGACCCGCATGACAGAACTGTGTGAAGCACTGAGTCACTTTGGTGTCTGGACGCGGCTGCATTATGTCTACCCGTACCCGCATGTGAACGAGATTATCCCCTTAATGGCGGATGGCAAGATCCTGCCTTACCTGGACATCCCGTTCCAGCATGCCAGTCCCAAGATACTGAAAGCGATGAAACGTCCGGCTTCATCCGAGAACACACTGCAACGCATCCAGCAGTGGCGTCAGATATGTCCGGACATCACCCTGCGCAGCACCTTCATCGCCGGTTTCCCCGGTGAGACAGAGCAAGATTTCCAGCAGTTGCTCGACTTCCTCGACGAAGCACAGCTAGACCGTGTCGGCTGTTTCGCCTATTCCGATGTCGAAGGTGCCAAGGCCAACGAGTTCGACGGCAAGGTTGCTGAAGAAGTAAAACAGGAACGTGTCGCCCGCTTCATGGAAAAACAGGCAGCGATCAGTGAACAGAAACTGAAACAGAACATCGGCAGGACACGAGATGTCATCATCGATGAAGTCATCGATAACGAGGAAGAAAAGCTCTTCATCGGCCGCACCAGTTCCGATGCGCCGGATATCGACGGCCTGGTTTATGTGGATAACGAAAACGGAACAAGCCACCAGGTCGGTGACATCATCCCGGTGACTATTACCGATACCGATGAATATGACATGTGGGCGGTACAGGCAGTGAAAAACCTGGAGCGAACATGAAGATTTTTACATTCGCATTTATATCCAGCACTTTATATGTTGCAGCTGGTTGCTCATTGGGTTGCGCATCAAATACAACAAATAGAACTGGCGAGGATAATGCCAGGCAGACATTTCCTGCGCAGAACATGCCTTCAAAAGCGGGAAGCTATTAGATCCTTGAGTTTTCTCATTTTTCATTTTTAACTTTTCACTTATCATGCAACTAATATGAACGACCCACTAACCCTGACCTCGGCTTTCCTGCTCGGCTTATTCAGCACCATGCACTGTGTCGGAATGTGCGGTGGCATCATCGGTGCACTGAGCCTTAGCCTGCCTGTCGAGACTAGAAACCAGAAGCCAAAATTATTTGCCTACGTGATGAGCTATAACATCGGACGCATCATCAGTTACGCTGCTGCCGGTCTGATCGCTGGTGCCATAGGGGCCGGAGCATTGCAGTCGACCGGGATCGAAAGCGGTCATGCTGTGTTAAGGATAATCGGTGTGATGATGATGGCCGCCATCGGTCTCTACCTGACCGGTTGGCTGCCGCAGATCGCCAGTGTCGAAAAGATCGGCATACCGTTATGGAAACGCCTCGAGCCTGTCGGCCGCAAGCTGGTACCGGTAGCATCACTGCCCAAAGCACTTGCCTACGGTCTTATCTGGGGATGGTTACCCTGCGGCATGGTCTACTTCGTTCTCGTCTGGGCGCTGACTACCGGCAGTGCAGTCAACGGCGCCCTCACCATGGTGGCATTTGGCCTCGGTACGCTACCTACACTGGTCACTGCCGGCTTCATGACTTCATGGATCACACGGTTTACGCATTCGACACGTGCACGCCAGGTCGTCGGCCTGTTGATCATCATCGCGGCGATCGGCAGCCTGTTTATCCCGATGGAAGGCCACCATCACCATCATTGATTACTGTTCGACAGCTATCCTCTATACATGTTTAATTTCAGCAACAATGATGCATTCGCCACCATCATCGGTCACTCGGCCGTACTGGAGTCTGTCATCCGTACAGCACAAATTGCTGCTGCGGCTGATGTGCACATCCTCATCGAAGGTGAGACCGGCACCGGTAAAGAGCTGATGGCACAGGCGCTGCAGCAGACCAGCAGCCGGGCAGATAAACCATTCGTCACCATCAATTGTGCCGTGATGCCGGAAGACCTCGTCGAGTCACTGCTGTTCGGCCACGAGAAAGGCTCTTTCACCGGCGCGCATGAGCGTCGTGATGGCTATGTGCAGAAAGCCGCTGGCGGAACTCTGTTCCTTGATGAGATCGGCGAGCTGCCATTAGCACAGCAATCCAAGCTGTTGCGCTTCGTGGAGAACGGTGAGTGTCAGCGCGTAGGCTCACACCAGAAAGAGGTCGTCGATGTCAGGATCATCGCTGCGACCAACCGCGACCTGATGTCCCTGATGAACCAGGGTCGCTTTCGCCAGGACCTTTTCTACCGTCTCAGCGTGGTCAGCCTGCAGCTACCTAATCTGCGCGAACGCCGGGGTGACATAGCCGAGCTCGCGAATTACTTCCTCAAACAGGCGGCTGACCGCACACATCAATCACCGTGCACCTTCAGCAGCGATGCTCTCAGCCGGATGAAACATTATGCCTGGCCAGGCAACATTCGCGAGCTCAAGAACGTGTGCGAACATGTCTCGGCATTGATGCCCGGTGAAATCATACACGAGGATAACCTGCCACTGGAGATCCGCAGCAGCGGGAACCGAGGTGGTTCAGGCCTTCAACAGACGCACACCGGGTACATGCTGCCTGAACACGGTATCGATATGGAGTCGCTTGAGATCGATCTGATCAAGCAGGCACTGCAGCATGCCAAGGGGAACAAATCGCGGGCAGCCAAATTACTCGGCCTGAGCCGGGATGCTTTCCTCTATCGGTTAAAGAAGCATGGTTTGTAGTTGATATCCGTATAGTTGGTATAAGATAAGGGCAATCGTAATACTCCAAGATAGCATTATGGTCGAAACACACGTCAACGAGAAAACGGGGCAGTCGCAGATCATCCTGCAGCCGAACAACTCGGCTACATGGCAGTTCAATATGATCATCCTCGGCATGGTGACATTTTTCCTCACCGTAATCTGTGTGCACTTCGCGCTGCTGGGACTGTGGCTGGTGTTCCCGTTCGCCGGGCTCGAAGTCATCACGCTGCTCATCTGCTTCTACCTGCGCGTACGTGCCAATCATAGCAAAGAGGTCATCACCTTCAATGACAGTTACGTACTGATCGAGCGAGGCCGTGACAACGTGGAAGAATCATGGAAGTACCACCGACCATGGGCCAGGGTCTTCGTCAGAGAAAAAACACGCGGCCACCTGAAACAGGTCTTCATCCGCGCTCACGGTAAGGAACTTGAACTCGGCTCATTCCTCAATAAGCAGGATAAAGATATCCTCATCAAAGACCTGAAAGACATCGCCTACACTTAAGCCCTGCATTTCAAGTGCTTAGCTCCTGCTAACCACTATATTAAGTTGCGCTAATTCTTGGTACTTAGCACAAGAATCCCTCCCTTTTGATATAGGTCATGCCAGCGTGACAGGACTTTTCATACTATTTCACCCTGTAGTAAAGAGTAATCAAGACACGATTGAGTATGACAGCAATACCACGGGCAACCATCGAATCACCGACTGAAATGAATGTAGCTATGGATAATAAAGTTGTTTTTGATAAAGAACTGATCAATCGCTACGATACTTTCGGGCCGCGTTACACATCCTATCCAACTGCGGTTCAATTCAACGAGGAGTTCGACGATAAAGATTATCTAGCCTGGGTAAAAGCAAGCAATGAGGATCCTATCCCTTCTCCGCTTTCACTCTACCTGCACATCCCGTTCTGTGACACCGTCTGTTATTACTGCGGTTGCAGTAAAGTCGTCACCAAAGACAAGAGCAAGGCAAGACACTATATCGACCTGCTCAAGCAGGAGATTGTGTTGCAGGGCAACCTGTTTGCAAAAGACAGAGAAGTCACACAGATACACTGGGGTGGCGGCACACCAACTTTCCTCAATGACAATGAGATCTACGAGATCATCGAATGCATCTGCGAGAACTTCAATGTTCCAGCCTCGGACCAGGTCGAGTTCGGTATCGAAGTTGACCCGCGTACTGTCGATAAAGAACGTCTGAACAACCTGAGCAACATGGGCTTCAATCGCATCAGCTTCGGTGTTCAGGATTTTGACTCCTGTGTACAGAAGTCAGTCAATCGCGAACAGTCTACCGATGATATCAAGCATCATATCAGCGATGCACGTGCACTCGACTTCAAATCGATCAACATCGACCTGATGTACGGCCTGCCTAACCAGAGCATTGACACGTTCTCGGAAACACTGGATACAACAATCGAACTCGGCCCCGACCGTATCGCGATCTATAACTACGCTCATCTTCCCGAGATGTTCAAACCCCAGCGCAGGATCAACGAAGAAGACCTGCCCTCTGCAGAAGAGAAACTGAACATCCTGCAGCTGTGCATAGAAAAGCTGCAGAATGCGGGTTATGTGTATATCGGCATGGATCACTTTGCCAAAGAATCAGACTCGCTGGTCAAGGCACAGCTCGAAGGCACGCTGCACAGAAACTTCCAGGGCTATTCTACGAATGCTGATTGTGACATCGTCGCCATGGGCACCACCGCGATCAGTCGTATCGGTGATAACTACAGCCAGAACGTTCGCACCATCGAAGAATACGAACAACGCCTGCAGCAAAACCGTGTACCTGTTTTCCGCGGTATCGAGCTCGAAGCGGACGACGTCCTTCGCCGTGAGATCATCAACCAGCTGATGTGCAACAATAACCTCGACATCCAGAAACTGGAAAAGAAATGGGGCATCAACTTCAAGAAATACTTCAAGTCTGCGATGAAGAACCTTCAGCAGATGGCCGATGATGGCCTGTTGAAGATCAGCAAGACCAGTATGACGATCACCGGTAGCGGTCGCCTGCTGGCAAGGTCGGTATGTATGCAGTTCGACCGTTACCTGCAGAAGAAGGCCAGTAACCGTTTTTCAAAAGTTATCTAGCTTGCCGCATATTTAGTTCAGATATGAAACGGCCACTAAAATCAGTGGCCGTTTCAGTTTTTATACAGCTAAATTTTCATATTATCCGATAAACAACATAATAATGCTGCTGCCATCGATTTACTATTTTTAGGATAAAATCACATTTTGTATGCTGGTAGAATCGGCTGATAAAATCACCCGGCTTATAAACCTGTTTAAAACCCTGTATACATACCTGTACAAACGCATCTCTGACAATCAACAGTAACATGGCCATCTACCACCAGTTCAGATCGAGACTTACCGGCACTTCGCCAGCATCGGACAACAACATCAATGCCGAGATAGAGGCAGGATTCCTCGAACAATATGAGCGAGATGACATCAGGAAGACGCACCTGTTTGAAGGCCGTTATGAAAACATCTATCTCGATGAAAATCATATACCGCAACTGAAACCATTAATCGAAGAAGCCACCGAACGAGCGAAGCAAGTTCTGCAGGAAGAAGGAACAGACATATCGAAGCTTCGCGCCGGATACTGGTTCAACTATATGCCGCCCGGCGCCACCACGACCCTGCATACCCATGACGATGATGATGAACTGCTATCATGTGTGTATTACGTTACCGTGCCTGAAGACTCTGGCAACCTCATCATCTACGACGGCAAAGAAAAGATCGAGATCGATTCGCAGACCGGCAACTTCGTCTTCTTCAAGCCAGATGTCAGACACGAAGTGAGCAGGAATAACAGCACTGAGCATCGCCTGTCGATCGGCATGAACTTCGGCACCCCTGAAACATATGCAGCCGATGACGAAGATTGATGAGCTGGGAATATGATCTCAAACCGGCTCATATCTCATTAAGACAGTGTTTCAGCCGATATATCCATGTACAATTAGCCCCGTCGATATCCCCTGTTATATGAAGCGCCCATTATCTAGAGACTTTCGATCAGAGCGGTGCAGCCAGGTCGAAACCTGAGAATGTAACAGACGAAATAACAGGTCAATAATCCAGCAAATCTCGGGTAGATTTATGATCCAGTACAAAACGAACTACAGTCGCAGCGTATTATTCCAGTTTATGATGTTATCGGTGCTGGTCGGCTTCCTGCT
>Ga0180435_10004262_pt1 | contig 14100 bp, 9 predicted proteins | sample SS_ome_3_FD_132467 | JGI IMG/M metagenome (GOLD analysis project Ga0180435, IMG submission 132467) | Hypersaline lake sediment archaeal communities from the Salton Sea, California, USA - SS_3_S_1 metaG | ecosystem: Environmental > Aquatic > Non-marine Saline and Alkaline > Hypersaline > Sediment... | reverse complement strand
CCAAACTGTGATTGTTTTCGAACATCGTTACTTTTTGGAGTGCCTGATAGTTACCGAATCGTTGGAGACATCAACGGCATAGGTCATAAAATTGCGATCACAATATAGCATAAGTCTATGAAGAATTATTTTTGAATTGTAAAGATGGTCTTAACCTTTTCGCCATAAGGTGTAAATGGAACTAACTATTGTTTATAAATGAAGTCGGAAAAATTGCCGTACCTCCCGCTGCAAACTGTACCATCAAAATCAATATCCATATCGGGTAATCTTCTTTTCGTGTTGTCACTGGCAACAATCAACCCATCGTCATCTAATGCAAGAATCGTGGTTCCACTAACGCTTCCTGAAATAGTACCGGTTGATTCGGTAATATTACTATCGTTCCCACCTCCATCACCTCCACAGTTATAAAGAACGAATAAAGCTATTATTCCAATAAGCAGCGTGGGTGATTTCCGATTAAAAATATTCTTGCTTTTCATTATAGTCCCTCCTCTTCCCGAGGGGTGTAATCATGTTTTCATTTTAAGCGTTTCCAAGAGTATTATTCTTGCTTTTCAAGATGAAATATACCTTCTTCTGGCCCATCCTCCTCACCGTCCCCGTCCTCCTCACCATCCCCATCCTCATCATGAATACAACCCGGAGGGACATTAATCTCTGTAAAGGTGCCATCAACGGTATTTCCATTAAAAAGGCCGTAAAATTCTGCATCCGATGCACAACCGCTGTCTGATTCTTTCAACCAAAAAGTTCCTTCCATCTGATTCCTTCGCTTTATCTTATTCCATGATACGTTGCCATCCACTCTCCATATGGACTTATCCGGTGCACCTTCCTTCAACTCGATTGTGCCGCTAATCTCGTTGCTGTTTGTCCTTATTTTCATTATTAAATCAAGATCATCACCATGGCTGCCCTCTTTGGTTGATCCGCCGTATCCCCCCCATGTGCCAGTGTATTCTGTACTAACCTCGTCATCATTTATTTCAAGGTCTCGCAGTAGGAATGTCTCTTGCTCCTCAATGTCAATCAAGTCGTAGAAAGTGCTGACTCCGTTTCCTTCAAATTGTATTGTCTGATCTCCTATGGGAATATTTTCGATCATGAAATTTCCCTCTTCATCAGTGGTAGTTTCCAAATCTCCGATTGAAACTGTTATATCGCCGACATCTGCAATCTGAATTGATGTTGTGGTTACAGATTTGATGTTGCCTTGAAGAGCGGCTCCTGTTTCAACGCTACCTGAACCTGATTCGCCGCCGTCACTTCCACAACTGAAGAAAACAAAAAATACCCCTATTAGAATTAGCAGTTTGGACTCTTTCCTATTACAAAAGATATGAGGCACCATGATCCTCGCTCCCTTCACTTAAAAGTGCTAAGTTATATTCGATTATCAAGATTACAATCGAGGCTTATCGTCTTTTTAAAAGAATGCTTATTAGGATACGAACAGGACGAGAATCAGCTCAAATCTGTCTCAGTTGTAGGACTTCAGCTTCAGATCAGTCGTAATTTTGATGGGATACAAGGTACATACAATATTTGGGTGGATAGGTCAAGGTATGTAGGCTTAAGGTGTTTATAATTGGTATTTCATCAACCCAGCCAAGTTATAACCTTTGATACATGGAGACACTAAACGGTTTTGCCGAGCCGAAAAAACCTGAGATAACACCATCTCCCACTATTAAATTGCTATGCTCGTTACTGCAGATAACTCGTTTCATACAATTGTGCAGAAAAGGGGCAAATTAATTGACCGATCCTCCGCTTTGTTACGGTTTGATGTTACTTTTACTCGAGATAATGGCTGTAATAACCAAGCCTATTCCCAGACCAGCGAGTATAGAGCCTACGAACGCCAAAGCAGATGCCTGAAGAAAGAAGAATCCAACACCAATACCCAATAAAACTCCACCACCAATAGCCCATGTGCTTTTATCGCCTTTTTTGTCTGTCATCCATTCCTCCACGTCATTTGAACAAATATCACAAATGCCCTCTATGCATATAACAGGTCAATAATGGCGTCTTGATACCATGCGGGGCAATGTGAATGCAAGATATACTCGGCTGTGATAGTCTTCAAATATCGGTAATTTTTAGTGGCCAGATAGTCTTAGTATTTTTGAAGCAATCAGGCATTTAGGCAAAAAAAAGCCGGACCAAATCGGTCCGGCTCATGCAATTTGAAAAATTATTAGGTATTATCTTTTAAAGAATTTCTTTCTCCCAATACCGGCAGGCCCTATAAGTCCGGTGCCAAGGAGGAGCATGGTTGCTGGTTCGGGGGCCGCAACAGCCATATGTGTGGGACGATACAGCATGCTTTAACTTTGCACCAGCTTCCTCAAACTGGTTGAACGATAAAAGTCCACACAATTGCTGTCAACGAAATTCCCAGGGAATACCGTTGCATATGGGTGGAAAAGAAAAAAGGGCATCGCCGAATACTTCAAGGAATGCCCTTTTTGTTTCAATGATTAAGAAATAGGGTACTTATACGACGGTTACATTCGTAGCGGAAGGGCCCTTGGGTCCCTGTTCAATTTCAAATGTTACTCGGTCTCCCTCATCAAGTGATTTGAAGCCGCTCGCATTAATGCCAGAATGATGGACAAATACATCCGGGCCGTCTTCCTGCTCAATAAACCCAAAACCTTTACTCGCGTTAAACCATTTTACAATACCATCAGCCATAGTTGCACACTCCTTAAAAATTATTCATAGTTCCAAACTTCGGGCTGCCCCTCTGGCAAATGGATCTTTCCTTCAGTGCGAAACCGGTCCTTGACTCTAACCGGACCTTTAATGATTGTGCTACAAATATGCTTAATATTTTAAATTTGCAAGTTTAATATACACATGTTTTACCACCACCTACTGACTACCGGCCAGCATCTTACCTTCTCACCCGCTTACCCTCTGGGATACGGCCATTGCGGGCAGACACAAGGCTGGCCCCTACATGCCTTCAGGTCCCTGACCTCTGACCTCCCTATATCCATCGAATTTCAAGACCGGCGATTTATCAATGAATCCAGGGTGGCTTTCAGATAGCGCATTCCCTCCAGGAGTTCCACACGGGAGGGCGGCGTCGCCGCCAGCCAAGCTCTCAAAGATACTTTTTGCGGTTTTCTATTGGCCGCCACAACACCGTGCAATTTTATGCGCCTTCTGCCCGCGCGAATTGTCAACCTTCTGGTGAGTCTGGAATAACTTACGCGTTCTATGGATTCGATGGGCAAGAAGAGCGATTCGACAGGTGACGTCAGGGTTATTCCCCTGTCGGTGATGTCTGCATAGTGTCCTTCTGCTGTCCTGCGGCCCATCAGAAAAAACAAACCTGCCCAGGTTGGAAACATGAGAACCAGCACCACCCCGACGCCCTTCAACCCCAGTGCCAGGGCAAATACCACGACTTCGATCGTCAGCTTGATCAGATTGGGCGCCTGGAAGTGGATAGTGGAAGCGATGCGCACCACTTCGGGCTTGAGCAGATACCCCCCGGCTGCAAATACTGCAATTTGCGCGAGGGCTATCATTGCAATCCAGAATTTTGCATGGCGTCGCCTGGACAGAAAAAAACTTGTTCCTTGGGGCATGGATTGAAATCTGGGACCCCTGAATGCAGAAGCAACATAATAACCCAGGCCTTCGAAAAGCGAGTACATCACGGGAACGACCACCAGGGTTAACACCGTGGCAAACCCGATACCGAATATGATCACCACCCCCAGTCCTTCCCACAGTTTGTCGGTAATCGTCAGGGTGATGATACCGCCAATGGTGGAGAGGGTGGTCGAAAGAATGGGCCGCAGCCGTTGCTGCCCTGCTACCACGACGGCTTCGAATATGTTCAGATCCTCCTTGCGCTTGTTGTTGATGCAATCGACCAAAACGATGGAGTCATTGACAACGATGCCGGTCAGGCCGACCAGCCCCACAAAACTCATGATCGAAAAATTGTTGCCCGTGGCCACCAGTCCGATCATGGCGCCTACAATCGACAGCGGCAGGGCTGTCATGATGGCCAGCGGCTGAAAATAGGAGTTGAACTGTGTCACCAAAAGGGCAAAGATCAGGATAAAGGCAATCAAATAAGCAAGCTTCAGACTGGCAAAGGATTCCTCGGTTTCCTGGTGTTCTCCCGAATAGTCGAGGGAATAGCCTTGCGGCAGCTCATAGGTCGAAAGCTGTTCGATGAGTTCCTGGGAAATTTCCACTGCCGACCGGCCTTGGTTGCGTGCCGAAACGCGCACGACCCTTCGACGGTCCACGTGTCCAATATTACCGATCCCCGGCCCCTGCGAAAACTCGGCAATATTGGCCAGCGGCACCAGCATGCCGGCATCTGACCGTACTTTGATATTTTCCAGCATCCTGGCCGTGGTCCTTGATTCCGGTGAAAACCGTATCCTGACATCGTACTTTTTAGATACATCCATTTCATCCTGAAATTCCCGGATATCCAGGCCCGCCGTGGCGCCACGAAGCGTCATGGCCAATAGATCCAGCGGGATGCCCAGGGATGCAGCTTTTTCGCGGTCAACCGTTACCCGTAACTCCGGAGGTGCATTTGAAAAGTCGTCTTTAACATCCACAGCCCCTTTAATGCGGGACAGGCGCGCCTTTATTTCAGTGGAAATATCCCGCAATACTGCGATTTCCGGACCGATGATCTTCACTACAATGGGCGCAAAAGTGGGCGGGCCCCAGGACAGCGGGCGGAAGCGAATAGCGGCCCCGGGGATATGATCCAGTCGTTTTCTGATCCGTTGTTGAATCTCCTGGTGGGAGGCACGGGCAAATTCCTTGCCGTCCAGAAGCTCCACTGTAATTTCGGCAAAATGGCTGACCATGCCCTGTCCAAAGGACAGTTCATAAGCGCTTTGACCCCGGTAGCCCACCGTGGCAACCACCTGGTTGGCCTCGGGCACCATTTCGGCGACGATGTTTTCCACTTGTCGGGCAATGCGGTTGGTCAGTTCCACATCCGTTCCCGTGGGGGTCTCAATGGGGATATAGATGTAATCAAAATCGATATCCGGGAACATTTCGACCTTGACCACATTTAACCCCACAAGACTGATGGCCCCAGACATACTTAAAAGCATCAACACAACGATTACCAAGCGGTGGTTCAAGGCCCATGAAACCATTCGTGCGTATATCTTTTTAAAGAAGGCCAAATCTTCCTCAGGCCGAACGATCCTGCCGTCCTTGACCGATCGTTTCATAAAACGTGACAACAGCAGTGGATTGGCCACCAGGGAGACGATCAGGGAGGCGGACAGGGCGATGGTCACCGTCTTGGGCAGAAAACCCATGTATTCGCCTGTGGTGCCCGTCATCAGCAGGATAGGCAGGAATGCGGCCATGGTCGTCAGCGTCGCGGATACAACCGGCGCGGCGATTTCCGAAACACCGTCGATGACGGCTGCCAGCCGCTCTTTTCCCAGTTGGTAGTGATGATAGACATTCTCCACCACGATGATGGCATTGTCCACCAGCAGGCCTATGCAAAGCACCAGTGAAAAACGAACCATGTTGTTGTTGGTCTGGCCGAAAACCTTGAGCAGGATAAACGTGATCAACAATGACAGGGGGATGGACAGGGAGGTGATGATCGAGTTTCTGAACCCCATGGCAAAATAGAGCACGATGATGACGATGATCAAGCCCGTGACGGCCGAGTTGTTCATCGTATCGAAACCCTGCTGAATATATTTGGCCTGATCGGCAGTGACCACCATCCGAACCCCTTCCGGAAAGCTGTCCTGCATGGTCTCGATTGCCGCCCGAACCTTGTCTGATGTTTGCAGAATATTGGCCCCGGCCCGTTTTTTCACACCGATGGAGACGGAAGGTTCGCCTTCCACACGGGAATAGCTGATATCCTCCTGGTGACCATCCTTGACAATGCCGACATCACCCAGAAAAACCACCCGGTCCCCTTGCCGGATCAGGGGGACCCGTTCATAGTCGGCCACCTTTTTGATTTCAGTTAATGTGCGCACCAGGAAGCGCCGTTGGGGGTCGTTGACCATGCCGCCGGGAATGTTGATGTCCGACTGTTTGATTGCATTGTAAACATCGAGGATGGTCAAGCCGAACTGGTTGAGCCGATTGGGATCCAGGTAGATGTTGATCTCACGCGTTCGGCCGCCGGCGACATCTGTAGCGAGCACCTCCGGTATCAAAGCCAGTTCATCGGCCACATTTTCGGCCAGGCGTTTGAGCAAAACTGGATCCATATCGCCGACAACGGAGACAAGCATTATGGGGATGTCACTGAAGCTGATTTCCGACACCGTTGAATCTTCCGCCTCTTCGGGCAGTTCCTTCTGGGCATCGGTTACTTTTTCCCGGACCCGCTGCAAGGAAAGCTCCAGGTCCGCATCCACCACAAAGTCGATGACGATCACAGACACGGACTCGGCTGATGAGGAGCGCATCTCCTCGACATTTTTCAGGTCGCTCAAGGCCTCTTCCAGGGGATTGGTCACCAGGCTTTCTATTTCGCTGGGCGAAGCGCCCGGGTAGGCCGTGACAACGATGGCATGGGGGACGGCAATCTCCGGCTCTCCCTCCTTGGGCAGGGATTGATAGGCATAAGTGCCGGCGATAATGGGCAGGACGATCACGATCAAGGTAAAGATGCGCCCTTGCCGGATAATGAAACGGAAAATATTCATTCTGCCCCGGCCCCGGCGAACACCGAAATCATTATCTTGTCACCCGGCTTGAGAAACTGGCCGCCAGTGACAATCAGCTGATCGCCCGCTGAAAGGCCTTGTGTGATTTCGATCTTGTCTTTTGAGGAAAGACCCAGCACGACCTGCCGCAGGATTGCGCGATTGTCCGGCCCGGCAACAAAGACTTCATTGCGGTCGGACCTGTAGAGTACCGTGCTCTGGGGTATGAGGATAGCGTCGGCTTTTGTAGCGGTGGTAATGCGCACCCTGGCGGACATGCCTGCTTTCAGAGACAGGTTTGAATTGTCTACTAAAATTTCCACACCGAATGTGTTGGTTCTTTCATCAGCAACGATGCCGATGCGGTCGATGCTACCGTTGATAACGGTTTCTGGAAAGGCCTCTATCACAATCGAGACCGGGTCGGTTCTGTCCAGGCGCACATATTCTTTTTCGGGCAGCCAGATGTTGATCCGGATGGGGTTTGATTCGACAATCGTCATCAAGGGCTGTCCAATACCGATCAGCTGCCCGGTTTCGATCATGCGTGCTGCGGTATGGCCGTCAAAGGGTGAACGAATCCGGGTTTTGACAAGTTGGGCCTTGGCAATGTCCACCAGTACCGTCACCCGTTCCAGCGAGGCCCCGGCCGACAGGTACTCTGCTTCCGCCTTGTCATAGGCATCCTGGGTAATCACCTTGCGGGGCAAAAGACTTTTCGAACGGCTGTAGGCTTTCAGAGCCAGGTCCAGCCGGGTTCGGGCAATTGCTAAATTGGCTTCAGCCTCCTTCAGCGCCAGATGGTAGTCTCCCGGGTCCAGGCTGATGAGAACGCTGCCCTTTTTAACCCTGTCGCCGGTATCCGCATGATACGCGGCAATTACACCACCTATCTCAGCGGCCAGGGTCACTTCCCGATTGGGTGCCAAGTGTCCGACCACCTCGGCAACCAGGGGCAGCTGAACGGGTTGAATTTCCATGACCTGAACCGGCGTAGGCACGGGTATCGCTGTACTGGTGCTTTCTGAAGAAGGGGAACAGGTGCAGAGTAGAAGGGATAGGCAGCACAAGCCGGTGACCATAGCCATTGTCTTCATTTTTTACCTTATTTGATTTGTGGCCACAATTGGGCGAATTATGCTACAAAAAGATCTTTAGTGGAAAAGTTGGGGTCACTTGTAAGGTTTACACCGAGCCGTCTCAATCCAGCTTCATCCCCTGGTGTGGGAATATGGGTCATGTGAACCTCGCATTCGCGAAGATCCTCCAATTTTTCCATGGCCAGTTGTGCGGCAGGGTTGACGGTCGCACTGATGCTGAGGGCGATTAAGGTTTCCACTAAATTCAAGGTAGAGCTTATTGCTGAACTTTTCAGCACGTTCAAGGATTTTGGTTTTTTGCTCCTGGATGTTTTTCTCATTGTCAAAGGCCGCGTTAGCTGTCATGTCTTATCCTTATTCGGATTTAGAGTCATTGTTTGTATTGGAACATATATATGACAACCGGTATAGCTTGAGGGAAGTAGCCCATTTCGTTGGAGATGTACCGGGAAGCATTTTAGGTGAAACCAATATTAAAATCAACATGTAAGCAGAAAATAAATTTCATTGGCACGGTGAATGACGGGATAATATGAATCCTTATAATTCTTCCTTGACCCGGTATTTGCCGTGCTGTACATTTCTGTTATCTCAGCAAATCTCCATCTGTCCGTATCATCTTCTTTAAATATTCAGCCAAATAGAAGGTGATCAGCATGTCCAATAATCAATATATCACTTGCAAGCCTAGAGCCCTCTCAATTGCCAATGTAAAGGTATATTCCCATTTGATGTCTGGTGATGAGGTTTGGACATTCAAGATTTTCATTGAAACATATTTCCCCCAAATACCCAGAGGGTGTGGACAATGGTAGAAGCAAAAAATCACACACGTTCACAGTCAGAGATTGTGAATATTAAACTAGATTGGGCCACGTTGCGGTTTTCAGACCCGGCCAACATTCATTTAGAAAAGCGTTTTAACAAGACGTATTTTATAAAAAATATAAAGCATATACGCTATTGCCATTTTATAGCGATTCTATTTTACCTTTTAGCAGGCTTCATTGATTATTTACTGTTTCCCAATGATCTGGCGGCTCTTCTATCCGTCAGATTCATAATTGTCGTGCCGATTTTCATTGCCGGCTACTTTTTCACCTATTCACGCCATTATCAAAACGCGTGGCAGCTGGTTTCCTTTTTTTACATTCTGGTTACCGGTTGGAGCTTCATTGTTTTTACAATGGTAGCAACGCCACCGGATGCCTATGGGTATTATGTGGGAATATTGTTTTGCATGATGTTCGGATACGCATTTATCCGGGAAAGATTCATATATGCTTCAATTGCAGGGCTGATACTGGTGGTAGGCTATCTCATGACCTCGGCGTTCATTATTAAAATGCCTTTTCAGAACCTGTTTCACAGTAATTTTTATCTAATTTTAGCCAACTTTCTGGGCATGCTCATTGCCAGGCACCTTGAGATATCCGCAAGACGTGATTTTTATCTTGAGTATAAGCTGTCTAGAGAGCAGGACAAAGTTTTTGATTTGAACAGCCAACTCGAACAAAAAGTTGAAGAGCGAACCCGGGAATTACGCAAAGAAGTTGCCGAGCGTACACAAGCGGAGACCAATCTTAAGGAATCTGAAAGGAAGTATCGGTTATTGGCAGAGAACGTCAGAGACGTGATCTGGTCCATGGATATGGACTTAAACTATACCTACATCAGTCCGGCTGTTGAAAAAATTCAGGGATGGCGTGCCGATGAAGTTGCATTGTTGACGGTCAACGACATCCTTACACCCCGATCCATCGAGATTGCCCTAAAGCGTGTCGAAGCTCATCTGGCCAATGGTGAGAAAACAGGCAGTTACGATATTACGGACAGGTTGGAACTTGAATTGTATTGTAAGGGCGGCTCGACCATCCAGGCTGAAATCATCGCTTCCGCGGTACTGGATGATGATGGAAAGCCCATCGGCATTTTAGGTGTTACCCGCGACATCACAGAACGAAAGGAGCTGGAGAACCAGCTTCACCGGGCCCAGAAAATGAAATCCTTAGGACTTCTGGCCGGCGGTGTTGCCCATGACCTGAATAACATTCTATCCGGTATTGTCAGTTACCCGGAGATGATATTATTGGATTTGCCTGAAAATGACAAACTCAGAATACCGATTGAAACTATGCATGCCTCCGGCCTCCGGGCTGCCGCCATTGTCCAGGACCTGCTGACGGTAGCCAGGGGAGTGGCGGTTGCCAAGGAACCGCTGGAGCTAAACAGCCTTATCCGTGAGTATTTCAATTCCCCGGAGTTCAAAAAGCTAAAACAGTTTCATCCGTTGGTTACGGTCAGATCCGAATTTGACGAGGACTTGCTCAATATAAACGCTTCCAATGTTCATCTCCGCAAGGTGGTGATGAACCTGGTATCCAATGCAGCCGAAGCTATTGAGGGCAGCGGCATGGTCAGTATTTCCACGGGAAACCGTTATCTGAAAGATCGTATCAAGGGGTATGATGATGTCAAGGCAGGTGAATATGTCGTACTGGAAGTATCGGACAACGGTTCGGGCATAACGCCGCATGACCTTGCCAGTATTTTTGAGCCGTTTTACACCAAAAAAGCAATGGGCAGGAGCGGCACCGGTCTCGGTCTGGCGGTTGTGTGGAATATCGTGCAAGACCACAAGGGATACATTGATGTGGCCAGTAATGAAAAGGGGACGACGTTTTCGCTGTTTTTCCCGGTAACAAGAGATGGCATTCTGGAAACAAGGTTGTCCACACCTGTAGAAGATTACAAGGGAAACAACGAGATCATTCTTGTGGTTGACGATGTGGAAAGCCAGCGGGAGATTTCATGCAAAATGCTGGGAACGCTTGGCTACAGGACGAAAGCCGTTGCCAGTGGGGAGGAAGCTATAGCGTATGTGAAAGAACATCAGGTGGATTTACTGCTGCTTGATATGATCATGGAACCGGGCATGAGCGGCCGGGAGACATACGAGAAAATTCTAACATTTCATCCCGCGCAAAAGGCGATAATTGCCAGTGGCTATGCCGAGACAGATGACGTTGTAGCGGTTCAAAAAATGGGCGCGGGTCTTTATATCAGAAAACCCCTGACCCTGGAAAAACTGGGCATGGCAATTAAATCGGGTTTGGGGAAGTAGATATTCTCCTTAAAGCGTGAGCGCTTCCACAGCCGTTTGAACGCTGTCATGGATCTTTGCAAACTTCGTTATCCCTAACATTATGAAAATCTATATAAAATGACTGAAAAGGCCTGTAATTCACTGTGTCTCGGCGGTCTGGCACTGGGATTGCATTAAAATAGGCTGACTCCGGTCTTCAGGTAATGGGGTCTGACTGAACAAGAGGTGGTCATCCTTCATTAACTTATTGTAATTATAGGGATAGGTGAAGAAATGGAACTCCTGTTTTGGACGATATTGATTTTTGGCGGTCTTTTCATTGGGTATTTAGGGTTATTAGTTTTGGAGATTATGGCAGAAGATTTCCCAAGAGAATTATAGCCAATGACAGCCGCAGTTCTTGGAATTACAGACCGTTTTCATCCGGCCTGAAGGACAATTCTACACTTTTTTTTCACCTTTCCCCTGCCAATCAATTCGGCTTTTCAACATTATTCTGGAAAATAGATAAGCCGTGTTGTATTGAGGAGTTTGTCTTCATAGGGACCATCCTTTTAATTGAAAGCAATCAATATTGCTGAAGGGAGGCAATGTGAGGGACATTGATTCCTCGGCAAGAAGTCGTTTTATCAAGGTGGCCGCCTGGGTGTTTCCCATCATGAGTTTCCTGGGGTATTTCGTGGGCTTCAGGATGTACGGCAAGGCGGGGGTGGGATTGGCCATCGGCGCGGCAGTCGGCGCCATCGCAGCTTTCACTACATGGCTATGTATCGAGGCATTGGGATCGTCAAGCGTAAACCTCCTCTATGGAAAACGACGGCCGGTTTATAGCGAGTATGAAAAATACGAGGGTGAACTACACCAGGCGCGGCATCAGAAGACCCAGAATAATTATCACAAAGCCCTGGTGACTGTGAATGACATCTTGAAGAATGCCCCGGACCTGCCCGAAGCGCTATATCTGAAAGCCCAAATTTTGGTTCAAGGGTACCGAAAAGGGGATGAAGCGAAAATTCTCCTTCAAAGAATTCTGACCGTTCTGCCTGAAAGGGGGGAAACATACCATAGATGGGCAGAGACGCTGCTGGATGAGATAGACGCGGAAAAGGATCGATAGGAGACGCTATTTTACACATAGCATTGCATTTCATTGTTCCTGGGATTGTGGCGGCAATTTTCTTTCGGAAAAAGTGGCTGAATACGTATCTGATCATGCTGGCTGCTTTACTCATCGACCTTGACCACCTGCTGGCAAGTCCCATCTATGACCCGCAGCGCTGTAGCCTGGGGTTCCACCCTTTGCACGGCCTCCTTCCGATATTGTTCTACTTGGGGCTTTGTGTTCACAGGCGAACACGGTTGATCGGCCTGGGTCTGGTCATTCACATTGGGCTGGATGCCATCGACTGCCAGGTGATCAGCGGTATCTGGTATACTTCTTAAGTGGAGTGCTGGAGCGATAGAATATTGGAGTACTGGAGTAATGGAGAGCTGGAATAATGGGTTTCGGGTGTCAGGTGCCGGGTTTCAGGCTAGCACTTGGCTATCAGCAGGGTGTTTATAATTTATTAGACACGAATTTCACGGATTAAAATAAGAATTGAATCTGTGAAACCCGTGAAATCCGTGTCCAATGTCGTTGCTTTTTCTTTTTTCATCCTTCGACATTTCGCATCCGTTCCAGGGTGGCATAGTATTCCCTGAGGCAATTGCCGCAGTGGCGACAGGCGCTTGTCCCGGTTTCCCCTTCAACCTTGCCGCAGGAATAGACCCATTTTTCATATGGCGTGTCCTCAAAGGAGTGCATGATGTCGCGCCAGGCTTTGGTCGTAATGGCCCAGTAACGGTTAAGCGTCCTTTTTCTGAAAACATAATTTTCCCGATGGTCAGAAGGGATTTTATCGGCGGTTTCAAAATAAGCCATGAAGGTCAGGACAACGGGTGTTTGTTGTTTAACGTAATACTGAACAGCCTGGTGCTGCAGGTTTTTGTTCCAGGTGTTGGCCCTGAACCGCACGAACATCAGATTGTCGGCCTGTATGCGATAAAATTGGGTGTCGGTCATCTTTCCCGGGTTGATAGTGAGCACAACCGGTGCATCGAATGTGCCCAGGTTTTCGGGAATGGCCGTATTGTAGAATTTATGCGCATAATCCTTGGTGGCGGCAATCACGGTTTTCCTTTCCACATTGCTGTCATTGCCGTCATTAACCCTGACGACCCTGTTTTGGGCATCTTCCGGGGTGGGAAGGTTGGGCAGGTTTTTATCCAAGGGTTCGAAGTGGGAGCGGCCGGACTGGAAAAAGCAGTCGTCGCACTTGTTGGGGCAAACCCCTTTCTGGGGTATGGCGCAGACAATGCCGCTGCCTTTGGTTTTTGGATTTTCTCTGTATGCGCCCATTGTTATCTTCAAATGCTGATCTAATGTTGTCACTATACCTGGTGTTTGGTATTTTGTGTTTGGTGTTTAGTGTTGCAAGTGTCGGGTTGCAGGTTGCGAGTTAGGGGTTTGCCCTCCGTCCTCCGCTTTCTAGCCTAACCGTCCGTTGCGCTCAAGACGCCAATTAACCAGAAGCCAGAGACGTCTGTTCTTTATCCCTCTGATTCTTGAAAGCCGCCGGCCTCTGTCCTCTGGAATTTACAACCTTTGTTTACCCAGTGAAACCAGGTTCTTCTTTTGTTTCACCGGGGCGTCTTAGCGGTTCAAGATCTGGCTTATATCCTCCAGTCTCTGGTTCACCGCACCCAGCTAAATGTACCGATCCGCAAGACCCGTGATGAAGTCTTCCAGGCCATCCTCGCCTTCCTTGATTTTGATGTCGGTGACGAGGTTCTGAATCTTGTGGTAGGTGGCGGGATCGTTTTGCAGATCATCCGTGGAACGATAGGTTCCTCCCCGGCGGCCGGTGCGATAGATAAGCCGGTCCTGGTCCGATAGATCCTGGTAATTTTTTATCACTTCTAGCATGGCAGCCTTGTCGCCAGGGAACTTGCCGGAAACCTCTTCCAGCAAATTCATGATGTGGTCGCTGGTGACGGTGCTGGTGATGTTATCCAGGGTTTCGATGAATACCCGGATTTCCTCGGCCAGCATGTCGTCGGTCTGGAGGGTGAATTCATTGTTTTGCAGTTTTTCATACAGGGGAACGCGTTCCGGCACCCTGAGGCTGCGCAGCCTGATGAAGTG
>Ga0180435_10004261_pt1 | contig 14102 bp, 13 predicted proteins | sample SS_ome_3_FD_132467 | JGI IMG/M metagenome (GOLD analysis project Ga0180435, IMG submission 132467) | Hypersaline lake sediment archaeal communities from the Salton Sea, California, USA - SS_3_S_1 metaG | ecosystem: Environmental > Aquatic > Non-marine Saline and Alkaline > Hypersaline >... | reverse complement strand
TAGCGCCAATAACGGCATAGAGGGACCCACCCGGGACCGCGAGATTAATGCGTTGAGGCTCCGGAAGATGAAAACCGCTTTTGTTCTCCTCATGGCTTCCCAGGGGGTACCCATGATACTGGCGGGCGATGAATTCGCCCGGAGCCAGAAAGGCAACAACAATGCCTATTGCCAGGACAACGAGATCAGCTGGGTCGACTGGCGGCTGGAACAGCAAAACCAAGGGTTGGTTCGCTTTTGCCGAAAGATCATCACGCTGCGGAAACGACATCCCGTCTTTCGCCGGATGCACTTTTTGAGCGGTATGGACACCAACGGCGACGACCATCCGGACCTGGGGTGGCACGGCCTGGAACCGAATAAACCGGATTGGTCCGCTGATTCAGTGGTTCTTGCGTTTCTGTTGAATGGGTCGGAACTCGCCGAGGACCGGCCCGATGATGACTTTTTCGTGCTTCTGAATGGCGGGAATTCGGATCAGACCTTTCAGGTGGTGTCCCCGCCGAGAAACCAATGTTGGATGCGGATCATAGACACGAGTAAACCCGCCCCCGAAGACATTATGGACGAAGACACATCGGGCCTTTACCGACCCGGAACCACTTATACACTGCCACCCGGCGGCGCAGCCGTGTTTATTTGTAAGCGGGGGCAAAGGGGCAACGCTCAAGTAGCCGGGGGGAAGCTGGCACAGTAGGGTTTTGCAAGCGCTTCGCCCGGTGCGGGAAGGAACTCCGTTTCACTCGGGCCTACAAATCCGTCAGGTGGTTCCCGAAAGGGGAAATACGATGACGTATCAAAATCTGTTGTTTGATGTTTCCGAACCGATTGCAGTAATTACGCTCAACCGGCCAGAAAAGAGAAACGCGCTGTCCCTGGAACTGCTCACGGAACTCGACTCGGTCTTAGACACCGTCGGCCGACACAAAGAAATTAAAGTGGTCATTGTGAAGGGAGCGGGAAAGGTCTTTTCCGCCGGACATGACATTTCCGAACTGGCCACCGGCACACTCGCTGATTACGAGGCGATATTCGGCCGGTGCGTCACAGTCATGGAAAAACTACAACGGTTACCGCAGCCGGTCATTGCCCAGGTCCACGGCATCGCCACCGCCGCCGGATGTCAGTTGGTGGCCGCCTGTGACCTCGCCGTGGCCGAAGAGGAAACCCGCTTCGGCACACCGGGAGTAAAGATCGGTCTTTTTTGCACCACCCCGGCAGTACCCCTGGTGCGGGCGGTGGGACGAAAACGGGCATTGGAGATGCTCTTTACGGGCGAGATGATTACCGCCCGGCAGGCGGAGGCCTACGGCCTGATCAATAAAGTGGTCGAAAAGGATCGGCTGGAGGCGGAAACCCGGACCTTGGCGGAAAAGATCGCCGAAGCCAGTGCGGTTACCTTGCGGATGGGCAAGACTGCCTTTTATAATCAGGTGAATTTGTCCGATTCCCAGGCCTACGGTCATGCCAAGGACGCCATTGTTTCAAACCTCTTTGCCGAAGATGCCCGCGAAGGTCTGTCGGCCTTCCTGGAAAAAAGAAAACCCGACTGGAAGGATGGATAGGTGGACATACCCACCCGAGAGGAATGCCTGGCGCTTATCTCCCGATACGAGATGCCTCCCCATATCGTCAGGCACAGCAAGCTGGTTACCAAAGTGGCGTTGCTGATCGCGTCTCGTCTCAACCGGGCGGGACAGCATCTGGACCTTGCCCTGGTGGAAGCCGGCGCCCTTTTGCACGACATTACCAAGGGGGCATCCATTGAGACCCTTGAAAACCATGCCCAGACCGGCGGAGAACTCGTCTCGTCCCTCGGCTATCCCGCTGTGGCGGACATCATTCGCCAACACGTGAGCCTGGATGTTGATGTCGGCACCACCGGTGACGTCGCAGAAGAAGAGATTGTCAATTACGCCGACAAGAGAGTCAAGCATGAAGAAATCGTCGATCTCGCCGAACGCTTCCGTGATATCGAAGAACGCTACGCGGCCAAAATCCCCGGTCTCCGCTACCGCCTTAGAGCGGGCTTCGTGAGAATGGAGGCCATCGAACACAAGCTATTCGCCCCCCTGAACATCGATCCCGAAGATGTTGCCGATATTTTGTCGTAAGGGGCCCTGTAGGGGCGAATAATTATTCGCCCCTACATTATTTTCCATCACACCTGGGCCTTCTCAACGCACTGCTCGGACCCTTTTCTCAGCCCGTTTAACCGCTCCGCCTCACCACCCGCCAGAGACTCAGCAACCGGGTGGCAATCATGGCCATGAGGATCCTGGGCACCCAGAGCCAAAAGGCGGGCAAACCGAGAGACAGGAACAGTGCGGGGTCTTCCACCAGAGAATGGTTAATCCCGATGGACAGTTGCAGGTCTTCGAGTTCCTCTCGGCTCAAGTGTCCGGCCTTTGCTTCTTCCACAATCACCGCGGCGCCGTAAGAAAGACCGAACACGGCGGCGGTCACCCACAAGAGCCCCACCTTGCGACTCAACCCGAGGGCTCCCAGTAACGGCGACAGGGCTCGCACAATGGGATAGATCCAACCCAACGCTTTGAGTACTTCCAAAATAATCAACAACGACATGATGATGGCGAAGATCTTAAGGCACAGGCCCGCGGTGAGGACCCCCCATTCGACTATCATGGCGCCGAAGGCCTGCCCACCTTCCGGATCGATGGGCAGTACCGACGATGCCGCCGGGGTGGTATCAAAAAAGGGGGCGATGGCCAGGACGGTGACAATGGCCGCCGTAATTCGGAAGGCAGCGGCTTTCAGGGGATGAAGGCCGGATTTTCCCTGGATAACACTTTCCTGGATCAAACTGTGGGCGGTGAGAAGAAAGACGGCGATCAGAGTCATCTCCTCCTTGGACAGGGGCAACACGGACATGGCCGCGATCCCGCCGTATATATTGGTCAGCATGCCGATCAAAAGCGGTAGGGCGGCCGTGGGCGGCAGGCTGAGAAATCCAGTGACCGGCTCCACGAGAAAACCGATACGGTGGATGACACCCGACCAAGCCAGGATAGACGTCAGAAAGGAGATGGGCACCAGGATCTTGACCATCCAGAGAAAACCGGCCCAGCCCTTGCGAACCCCGGCGGCCAGCCCGGTCTTCAGGCGCTGAGGACCCGTTTGCCCGCTGAGGTCATCACGCCCGTTGGGTCGCATACTGTGTGGATCGGATCCGCATCTTCTGGATGAATATCACGGCACCGTAAATGACAAATCCCAAGGGAAAAAAGTAATACTTGTAGGCCGGATCCACCGAAAAGAAAGAGGCCACCGCCCCGGGATGAAAAAGGACGAAGGCGGCACCCAGGAAAAACGGGATGTCATACCACCTATTTTTGGTCAGACACCATCCCTGGGCAAAGCACTCGAAACTCGACATGGCCACCAACGCCATCACGAAGATCAACAGGCCGTGCGGCCATGAATCGATGTTATGAAGGATCAGGTCCGGGTTGAAGACAAACAAGAAGGCCAGCACGGAGGTCCGGATATCGTACAAGAATCCTTGTATCCCCGTCGGGATGGCCTCCGATTCGGCAATCGCCGACGCCGCATAGGCGGCCAATCCCACCGGGGGCGTATCGTCGGCAAGGATACCGAAATAGAAGCAAAACAGATGGGCCGCCATCAAGGGCACAAAAAACCCGTACGCACCGCCCACTTGCACCACGATCGGGGCGGTCAAAGAGGCCATGACGATATAGGTGGCCGTGGTGGGCAGCCCCATGCCGATGATCAGGCTTGCAACGGCGGTAATGAGCAGAAGCAAAAAGATATTGCCTGCGGAGAGCGTCTCCACCACAGCGGAGATCATCCCGCCGATACCCAGGGCCACGATACCGACGATGATTCCGGCGGAGGCACAGGCCAGGGCCACGGACATCATGTTCTTCGCCCCCTGAACCAGGCCGGTCACAATAATTCGCCCCGCCATGATCAATCCCGTGAGGAGACTCTGTTGCTCACGGATCGCCTTTCGAATCTCCTGATAAATAATGACGGGAATCAAGAGCGTGATGGCCCGAAAGGCCGCCAGTTCCGGAGAATGTCTCAGATAAACCAATTCGTAAAGCAACACCACCAGGGGAATCATATAATGCAGGCCGGTCTTCAGCGTGCCCCAGAAACTGGGCACATCTTCCGGTGGCAAGCCTTCGATCCCCAGCTTGGATGCCTCCAGGTGGGTAATGCAAAAGAGCCCGAAATAGGAAACAAAGGCGGGAATCGCCGCCGCCTTGACCACTTCGATATAGGGCACATTGACGTATTCGGCGATGATAAATGCGGCAGCGCCCATAATGGGAGGCATCAACTGCCCGTCCGTGCTGGAGGCCACCTCGACGGCCGCCGCCTTTTTGGCCGGATAGCCGATCTTTTTCATCAACGGAATGGTAAACGGGCCGGTGGTCACAATGTTGGCGATGCTCGAACCGGAGACCAGCCCGGTCGCCCCGCTGGCACACACCGCAGCCTTGGCCGCCCCCCCTTTGAATCGGCCCAGAAAAGAGAGTGCCAAGTTGGTAAAAAACCGCCCCGCCCCCGCCTTGTCCAACATGGCCCCGAAAAGGACAAAGAGAAAGACAATGGTGGCCGAAACATCCAGCGGAATGCCGTAAATCCCCTCGGAAGACATGGTCATTTGACCGACAAACCGGCTCAAAGAAACCCCTTTAAAGGCGATCAAGTCCGGCATGTAAGGCCCGAAGAAGGCATAGATGCAAAAGACAATGCCGATGATCGGCAAGGCGGGACCGATAACCCGGCGGGTGGCTTCCAGCAACAGGACGGTCAAGGTGATCCCCACGACGATGTCTCGCGTAATGGGGGCCCCGTACCGAAACGTGATCCCTTCATAATCCAGAAATATATAAGTGGCCGAAAAGCCGGCCACGATGGCGATCAAAAAATCCAGCCAGGGAATTCGGTCCTTGGCGGCGAGAAAGGAGAGTGCCTTGGGGGCCTTTCGCAGGAAGGGATAGTTCAGATAGACGATAACGATGGCAAAGCCCAGATGGATGGCCCGGATGAATATCGTATCCAGGATCAACCAGCTGGCGATGGAAAGCTGAAAGAGGCTCCAGGCAAGGGCGATGGCGGGGATCAGGTACTTGGTCGGCCCTTTGGGCTTGCGGATCGTCCCTTCTTCTTCCTCGGCCATTCGACGGGCCGTTTCCAGGCCCTTTCCCGTTTTCTCTTTTTCCGTATCTGTCATCACCGCTTATCCCGATAGGAGAGTACCGGTATGGGCGAATGACGAAACAGCTTCTGGGCAACGGAACCCAACAGGGCATGGGGCAGGTCCGTTCGTCCCTTGGGACCCATAACCACCAGGTCCACGCCTTCCGCCGTAATGATTTCTATCAACTTGTCCGCCGGATGCCCGACTTTGAAGATCGATTTTATCCGCTCCGCGGGGAACGGCGCCTCCTTGAGCATGGCCGCCAACTGGGTCCGACGTTCTTCTTTCACCCCCCGGACGTAGTCCTCCGGGTCCACCGTATATCCCATATTCTCGATGCGGCCCACCGCCTCCACGTCCCGGGAGTGGATGATATTGGCCACAACGACGTCGGCACTCAAATCGTCCGCCAACGCCAGGCCGTAGTCCAATATGGACTGAGAATACTTTGAAAAAGCGATGGCCACCATCATTCTCTTTATTCTGCTCATGGCGTTTCCAATCCGGCCTTTCTCCTGCTTCCCACCCTGTTAAATCTTCTTGAACCCTTTTACGATTCATCTGGTTTTTGCGTACTCTCACTTTTTGATTTGCTCGTCATTCCGGCCCCGTATCGAGTACGGGATAAACTGCGGCCGGACACGAAGTGCGATGTTCTCAAGCCAGCAGGCGCAACCTTGGCGCTCATCCAGTCAAATAATGCTATAATATAAATCCTTCCAAGTAGGGTTACCTCTTTCAATCATTCGCAGTTTCCACGCCCGCTTCCATCCCTTTATTCTCTTCTCCCCAAGAATTGCAGATTCCATGGTCGTATGAAGCTCATACCAGACTAAGAGGTGAACATGATACTTTTTCGTAAAGCCCTCAACCAAATTATTCTTATGTTCCCAGACCCTCTTTGGAAGATCTGAGCTGACGCCTACGTAGACAGTGCCATTTCTCTTGCTTGCCAAAATGTATACGGCAGGCTGTTTATGCACTACTCCTGACCCTTCTACTGGATTCCGGCTTTCGCCGGAATGACGGAATAAACCTCAGAACACTCATCAAATCCTTCTATCCGATCTTGACAACCTCCGCACGATTCGGGGTTACGGACCCTTATACGCGAGTTTTTGCACTCGGCGCGGAAATCATCCGCCCGACCCCATCACCCATCTAAGGATTTTGCCCCAAAGACCGCACCGGCAGTATCCGATAAGCCCGGTCATGGGTCATACGATCCATATAGTGGTACCCCCGCTGGAAATTAAAGACCCGTGCCGTAATTTTCTTATGCTCCGACGTCCATACCCAACCGCAGGTCAACCGGATCTGCGGCACGATTCTCACCTGTTGACCACAGTCCGTCTCATATCCCGGGTAATCTTCATCCCTCACGTAAAGGCTCCGGAGTTCCGCCAGGGTGGGCAACCGCCAGCCTTCCTGATATCCACCGGGCAGGGTGTAAGGAAACGTATACCGCACCCACTGACGGGCGGCGCGCCAGGTAATGTCCCCGTGGTTGTCCGTTCGGCTCCACACCAACCCCATGCGATGGTCCGTAACGGTACCATCGCCGTTGTCGGCAAACCGCTCGCTCGCGACGGCCGGCGATAATAAACAGCAAAAAAGCCAAAAGCACGTCAGACCGAAAACCCTGGCACTTGAGATCCCCATTTTCCCTCCGCTTCCGGGAAACCCCGCACGGAAAGCCTCCAATCCTACTTGGGACGCCCGTGGGGCGGCGACTCGCCGCCCCACGTCTCATACAATTTGGTTCATCTATTTCATCAGCCCGGCTTCCTTGTAATATTTCATCGCGCCGGGATGAATGGGGGCACTCAACCCTTCCAGCATATTCTGCTTGGTCAGGACCGCGTAAGCCGGATGGAGCTTCTTGAAGTCTTCGAAGTTGTCAAACACCTCTTTGGTAATGGCGTAGACGATGTCGTCGGACACTTTAGCGGAGGTCACAAAGGTGGCCTTGACACCGAAGGTCTTGGCATCGTCCTTGTTCTCGGCGCCGGGATAGAACTTGGCCGGCACGAGCGCCTTGGCGTAATAGGGCTTTTCCTTGATCAGGTCATTGATGCCTTCACCCCGCACGTCGCAGATGCGAACCTTCCGATGACCGGCGGTGGCTTCCTTGATGTTTCCGCTGGGATGGCCCACCGTATAAAAGAACGCATCAATCCGGTCGTCCTGCAAAAGGCCCGGTGCCTCATCCGCAACTACACCTTCCGCAGTAACATCCTTTTCATAATCGATTCCCGCGCTGTTCAATGCGTCGATGGAATTTTGACGCTGTCCGGAACCGGGGTTCCCGATGTTGACCCGCTTGCCCTTGAGATCATGGATGGTCTTGATCCCCGCATCAACCGCACCGACCAGGGTGATCGACTCGGGATGGATGGAAAAGACGGCCCGAAGGTCCTTTTGGGGCCCTTTGTCTTCCCATTCCGCCATTCCTTTGACCGCCTGGTATTGCCGGTCGGACTGAACGATGCCAAAATCCAGGTCTCCGGACATGACGGCATTGACATTGAAGACCGACCCGCCCGTTGATTCAACGGTGGCACGGATACCGTACTCGTCTCGTTTCTTGTTTACGATCCGGGCAATAGCGCCCCCCGTCGGATAATAAACGCCCGTGATGCCACCCGTGCCGATAGTCACGAATTTGGTTTTCGCCTGCACCGGCGTAGGGGATACCGTGGCCGTAAAGACCAGGGCGACACACAAAACCAAAGCCAAAGCTAAGATTCGTCTCATTGTTACCTCCTTTTATGTCAGTGGGCTATCTCACAATTGAGCACAATTCGTTAATAAAGCATTCGACAATCCACCATGCCTCTTTTTCCATCCCCTCCTTTCTTGTGGTAAATCTTCAGTTTCGGTAGGAACGTTTCCCAATTTCTTTGTCCGCGGAAACGCAAAAGCTGATAAGGTATCCCATTGTCACGCAAGTTAGGTTGATCCTGTAACAAATTAAGCCCAAAAAAGCAATACGGTTATCCTAAGCACCCGACTTCAAACCCCTATTCGGGAATGTTCGGCAACGTCGTCAATTCTCCCTTGTAGTTTTTGAGCACGTACTCGTCGGCCTTCCTTTCTACAATGTAGTAATCGGGCATCAGGGGAACCTTGCCGATATTGGTGGCAATCACGTACATGGGTTGGGCCAGGCCGGTGGTGTGACCCCGAATAGCGTCTCGGATCAGTTCGGCGCCCTTTTCCACCGGAGTACGGAAATGATCGATCCCCGGGGCGGGCTCGCAATAAAAGACGTAGTAGGGCCGGATACGGACGGACAAAAGCTTTTGATGCAATGTCCGAAAGGTATCCACGTCGTCGTTGATCCCTTTCAACAATACGGCCTGATTCCCCACATTCACCCCGCAGGAGAGCAGATCGTAGACCGCCCGAGCGGTTTTTTCCGTAATCTCCTTGGGGTGGTTGCACTGGGTGTTGATCCATATGGGAACCTTGTGGTAGCCGCTCAGGGTCTTCTTGAGACCGTCCGTGATCCGATGGGGCAAAACGATCGGGGTGCGGGTCCCGAAACGAATCATCTCCAGATGGGGGATTTCCCGAAGCTTGGCGATGACGTAGCCGATCTTGTCGTCCGACAGGATAAAGGGATCGCCACCGGTAATCAGGACATCCCGAATTTCCGAATGATCCCCGATCCAGGCGAGCCCTTCTTCCAGATCGAAACGGAGCTTCAGATCCCTGTCCACCACCAGTTCCTTGCGGAAACAGTGGCGGCAATAGTTGGCACACATATCGGTAACCGTAAAGGCGATACGATCATAATACTGGCGGGCGATACTGTCCGGCCGGACTTCTTCGGTCGCCCGGTTTTCTTTCCATATCAAATAGTTGGGGATCCCATACCGGTTTTCCCGTTCCTTCATCGAGGGAACCACCTGCCGCCGGATGGGACAGGCGGGGTCGTCACGGTCCATGAGGGAGGCAAAATACGGGGTGGTCCCCCACTTGGTCCCCAGCGTCTCGATGGCTTTCACTTCTTCGGGGGTAGGGTTAATAAACGCCTGTAGCCTTTCCAACGTGTTTACGCTGTTTTGAAGCTGTTCAATCCATTCTTCCATCTATCGTTCTCCTTGGATGAAAATGGCTCAAGGCTCAGGGCTTAAGGCCTACGCCTTGAATGCCATCAGTGTGAAAATCCACAAAAAGTCAGATTTTCCGTCATCCCGGCGAAGGCCGGGATCCAGTAAATTCAATGACTTCTGGATGCCCCTGGACTAAAACTTTCCAGGGCAGGCTTATCAAGTCCGGCATGACGGTTGGAAGACTTTACGACTTGATCAAACTTGATGGATTTATAGAAAGCCTCCAAATCGTCAACCCGGACCTTGAGCCCTGCGCCTTGAACCTTGAACCTTTGAACCCGGAACCTTGAACCTTTTTTACCTTTACAAATACTTCTCATACTCCCTCGGCGTCACGTGGGTGCGGTGTTCTTCCCAGTCGGCGGTCTTGAGCGCCATATAATGGTCGTAAATTCGGTCCCCCAAAGTGGTTTTCAAAAATTTGCTTTTCTCGGCCTCCACCAGGGCTTCGAACATGCATTTGGGCAAAAACCGCCGATCCCAGACCCGGTAGCGTCCCCCCTTGCGATAGGTACTGCCTTTGTCCGGTTCGCCGCAGTCCAGCCCCTCTTTCATACCCTGAAGCCCCATGGCGATCAACGTTGCCGTTTGAAGGTATACATTTCCCGCCGGATCCGGGTTTCTCAACTCGATACGCGTGGCTTCGGGTGTGGCGGCATAGGGGATGCGTACCATGGAACTACGGTTTTTGAGGCCCCATCCTCTCACCACGGGGGCTTCCCGTTCCCTCACGTAGGCTTTATAGGAGTTGAATGTGGACGCCATCACGATGGAGACCTGCCGAGCGTATTTGATGATCCCGCCCATAAACTGTCTGGCCTTTTCACTTAACCCGTGCAACCCATCGGCCTGGTAAAAGAGATTTTTGCCGGTCCGGTCCTGCCCGGTCCGATTCTGCATAGACAGATGAATGTGAAAAGCGTTTCTGTTTTGACCGTCGAACGGCTTCGGCATGAAACTGGCGTGATAACCGAACTCGGCGGCCACCCGGCGGGTGACGTAGTTGAACAGCACCGTTCGATCCGCCACGGTCATCGGGGGGGCACACTCGAGATTGATCTCGTGCTGGGAGGCCGTCACCTCGTGATGGGCCTTTTCAAAGGGTATGGCACACCGGTCCAGGATATCCGTAATCCCTCTTCTCACCACATCACCTTTATCCCCCGGATCGCTATGAAAGTATCCCGCCTTGTCCGAACGGATATCGCGGTTGAATTCATCGCCTTTGAGCAGAAAAAATTCATGCTCCGGCCCCAGCAAAAAGGTCACCCCATATTCCGACGCCGCTTTGGCAACGACCGATCCCAACAACGCCCTGGGGTCGGACTGAGACGGGGCGTGAGCCGCATTCTTTATCGCCCCGATAAAAAAGCCCACCTTCTCGTCGGCAAAGGGCAAGACTTGAAAGGTTTCGGCCACTGGAAACAACAAGCGGTCACTGTCATCGACGGTGGTGATGCCGGCAACGGAACTCCCGTCAAAACCAATGCCCTTTTCCAAAATGCTCCGGACATTCCGTCCGTTCACCGGCAACACCATTTCCCGGCCGTTCAAATCCGTAAAAAAGATCTTGGTCGAATCGACCCCTTTAAGCCTTTCTTCTAACTGGTCCATAGTCCCGGCCTTTCGCTGGGGCGAAAAATTTTTCGCCCCTACATGACATCTGGATTGTCCCGGTCAAATTCCCATTTTTTCGGGTTGTGGATGATGTATTCCCAGATGTGGTCTAATTCATCTTCGTTGCGGATAACATGTTCGTAATAGTTGCGCTGCCAAACGTCACGCACATTGGTGTGCGCATGCATCCATTTGGTCACCCCGATTTTGAATCCGCGAATTACGGAACCGATTGTTTTGGACGTTCCGCATGGGCGTTGCCCCGGTTGTACGGGCGAAAAATTTTTCGCCCCTACGGAATCATCCATGACCAATATGCCATGAACATGGTTCGGCATCACGACGAACATATCCAATTCAATATGTGGAAAATGGGACGGAATGTTATTCCAACATTTTTCCACCATTCGCCCGGCGTCGTTCAACGCCATTTGCCCGTCCGCGATTTCGCCGAACAAACACGCGCGGTTATTCCCGCAAATAGAAACAAAATACGTCCCGTCCTACGAACAATCGTAGGGGCGAATAATTATTCGCCCTTACATGACCCTGATTCGCCCAATTGTTTCAACACCCGATGCGTTTGATTAATGCTGTGAAAGACGAGCTTGGAGCTGATGGTGGCGGAGGTTACGGCATCCACCATGGGGTTGAAGGGTATCGACTCGGAAAGCGACTCTCCGGCGAGGCGGGTTTGTATCTTGGCAATGTCGTCTGTGTCCCACGGTTTGTTGTAGCGCTTGGTCACATGCAGAGGGGAAAAATTGAGGAATGTCGGCTTTTCATCAAAGCTGTAGACAAAGAACACGTCATGACAATCCATACAGGGTACCCGGCGGGCCACGACCCGGGCAAAGATCCTCTTTTTGCCGTTGTCGATAGTCGCCACGTACACCCGGCCCAGATCCCCCAAGGAGACGGTCTTAACCAGCGTGACCTCACCCCCGCCGGCCGACAAAACAGCGGTGACTTTGTCCATCAATTCTTCGGGGGACACCGGCAGAACCATCCCGCTGACCTTGTCGCCGTTTTCGGTAGCCTGTTCCTCTTTCGCCTCAAGTTGAAAAGGTAATAGCGAGACGACGGCGACAATGATCCACACGGCGGCCGACTTATGTTTCATGAGAACCTCCTGTTTTGCGGTACAGGGAACCTTTATCGGGGTCGGAATCGGTTTCGCTATCGGAATCGAGGAAAACGAGATAAGTTTTTAGCCTCAGGCAGTCAGGTATCAAGGGAGTATGCTGATCCGGCACCGAAGGACATCTTTAGCGAACCGATTCCGATACCGATAGCGACCCCGACCCCGATTCCGGTATGACGAAGTTGGTCTATATGATGGCCAGCTTAACACCGGTTTTCGTTAACCCTTCGCCTCAGATTTTCATATGGCTTTTTGCTATCACCTAACAGCTGATGGAACCGTAAAAAAGTCAGATTCTCCTCTTTTCCGTCATTCCGGCGAAGGCCGGAATCCAGTAAATTCAATGACTTCTGGATGCCGGATCAAGTCCGGCATGACGATTGGAAGACTTTTACGACGCCATCAACAGCTAATACCTAAAACCGCCATCCATAACGTTTCATTATGGATGGCCAATTCCCGCCTCCTCGACAATCATCTCCAAAAATGTTTCCGCTTTGTCGAAGGCACCCAATTTGGAAAAAAAGACCTCCGGGCTCCCATCGTCGGCTATCCGAACCCCCATGAAGTAAGGGGTTTTCACCTCTCCCAATTGCTTGTGCAGGATAAACTCGCTGTCGGTAAACAGAGGAAAAGGCACCTTGAAGGTCTCGCGGTACATCTTGATTTCCATCGCACTGTTTCCCGCACCGATGCCCATGATCTTGACCCGCCCTTTCAGCTTCTCGTCTTTTTCTATCAGTTCGTACATATCGTCCACCCGAGGCGCCATCCGTTGACAGGTGGGGCAATAGACGTTGAGCACTTCGATGATGACCACATCGGCCTCGATGTCGGCAATCCCGAAAGTTTCGCCCGCCGAAAGCCCCAGATATTCCCTCTGCGCTCCATCATCCGGCACGGGCAGTTGAATGTCCGGCAGCTTTTCGCCCGCCTTCGGCGACGAGGCGGCCATTGTCACACCGGTACAGCACAGAAACACCAGGGCGAACACCAAAAACATACGCATATCCGTCAACCGTTTCATCTTTTTCCTCTCTTTCCGGGTTCTGTTCATTCGGGAAGGTGCTCGAGGTCCTCGAGGTCCTTATATCTTCCGCTGGCTTTTTTGTTGACCCTCAAATCATGCAGGGACAAGAGATTAACGGAAAGACCTTCGAGCTCAACGATTTCCCGTCGCGAATAGCAGGCCTCGAAGTCAATACCGGAAGCATCCATTAGGACCTCGATCCTCACGGGAGGCATACCCATACGTACAATCGTATCCTTGGCAAGGAACAGCGTCTCTGCTATTTCGCCCTCGGGCATGCCAAAATCGCTTACAGCCGCTGCAACATTTGCAGCGTTTGTTTCATCACATGATATCCAAATATCCATATCCCCTGTGGCGCGGGGGTACCCATGGTACGCCACGGCATACCCCCCCACAAGCAGGTACCTAACCTTGTGAGCGTTCAACAACTTCAAGAAATCTCTGAAGTCGGGATGTAACTCTACGTTCGCCATAGACCATACGCCGATTCGTCTCAACCGCCCTAAGTCGCTCTAATGGATCCACGGAAAGCCAATAACGCAATTCCTCCCTGTCATCCCGAACCCGACCGACAGAAATAGCGGACTTGTCTAAACGCGGCAATTTCTGTTTCATGCGCTATCCCCTTGTCAAAAAGCCAGCGTATGTGAAGGATACTACCATGCCCTTTACAGCGCAGTCCATATCAAATTGGCAAAAACGGGGCCGATGGTGACCGGAAGCTGCGTTATTTTCAAAATTTTTCCTTTTTCACTCTCATCGGCGTCGGGGTCGCTATCGGAATCGGAATCGGAAAATCTGCCCCATCTTTTGCGGGGCTCAAAAAGTACCAACAGCGTATACCGGGCAAACAATGTCACTTGAAACCCGGATCAACCCTATCGATTCCGATACCGATTCCGACCCCGAACCCCGATTTTCAGACCGGTGGGGAAAGCGAACCTGTTTGACAAACCCCCGTCCACGTCATACAAATAGGTACTATAGCAC
>Ga0180435_10004258_pt1 | contig 14105 bp, 16 predicted proteins | sample SS_ome_3_FD_132467 | JGI IMG/M metagenome (GOLD analysis project Ga0180435, IMG submission 132467) | Hypersaline lake sediment archaeal communities from the Salton Sea, California, USA - SS_3_S_1 metaG | ecosystem: Environmental > Aquatic > Non-marine Saline and Alkaline > Hypersaline >... | reverse complement strand
GTGACCAGCATGAAGGCGAAGGTTCCCCAGATCAGTATGCTGGTCGTCAGGCGGATCCAGATCAGGCCGGGCACACGGGCACCCTGCTCGACACCGAGTGTTTTATGGATACGGCGACACCATGGATAAGTCCCGTCGTCTATCGCATCGTACAGGTCGCCGAACATCTTCGCGATCCCGATGAAGATCATCAACACGACGAAGGTGAGCAAGATCGCCTGTCTGCTTACATAGGCGAGGTTACGGTAACCCAGCCACTCTGCGATCAGGCTGGCCACCACGACCAGCATGACGAACATCGATATGTAACGCAGTCTCGGTAACTTCGGCGAGCTTATGATGACTTTCAGCGTCCATACGACATTCACCACCACGAACAGTGAAAAGATGTTCCTGAGGAACAGCAGGTGCGACTCGATGACACTTTGAGAAAAAACAGTATAGAAAGCCAGGTAGCCGATAAGCCCGAGCACTGCCAGTGTCCGCAGGCGGATCGAGAGACTGCTTGCGATCTCTGGCGTAAACGATATGAACATCGCTGCAGGTGGTGCAGGCGAGAACAGCAGCCTTATCAGCCATATGGTAGAGAAGTAGATGAGAAGGCCTACACAAAGTTGCAGAATGAAAGGGATCTGTACTACTTCATAGTTCACGACAACAGCAGCCAGAGTGGCGACAGCTGCGCCCATGAGATAGGGCGCACTGCTCGCAGTCGTGGTCAGCATGGCTCGCAACATATCAGCAGTGAACTGTTCTCGCCATCTGTGGTGCTGCTCTATCAACCTGAACCGGTGCCGCAACCAGTATCCGAATATGACTGCCAGCACGACCGCAGACACACCCAGCATCGTGACACTAAAACCGACTTCGCTAAGACCCGAACCCTCGAAGATGAATGTCCCGGATTTGACAAACAGGTCGAAAGGGTCCTGCAGATAGCTGGTGACGAGATCGGCCATGTGCGGACTTCTGGCAAGGTATTTCTGCCTGAAGTAGGACTTTTCAGCCACCGAGATCAGCTCGGATACTTCTTCACTGGTCGCCACATACAGATTACATTTAGCCAGCACGCGATCCAGCTCATCTTTCTGCTTCTTCAGCTTGTTACGCTTTCTGGTGACATCGGCATCTTCACCATCGACCTTCTCTCCCAGGCCCTCGATCAATACTTTCAGGTCTGTTATTGCCTTTTCCTTATTCGAGACACACAGCGATGCCTGGCTTTCCATCTTGACCGTGGTCTTGGTCCATTCCTGCAGATCGCCGCCACTGAACTGGCCACGCTCGATATCATGCGCGATCTTCTTCAGGTCGACCGACATCTTGTCCATGGACTGCATATTGGCTTCTTCGATCGCATGAGCAACCGGAGACAGCCCCTGTATGAACAGGAGCATGGTAATGAAGAGGAATTTTTTGAACATCAGGCCGATCCCGGGTGAATCACGATTAGCGTCAGGCTACAGGGCCGGATTATAACGCATCGAATTACCAGGCATAACTGAAGCTGATACCGGCCCAGTTGGCACTGCGCCTGTTGCTTCCCCTGAATTCGGGCGTATTTCCCCGAAAGTAGCCATCTATCCTGTAGTGGCCGGCGAAAGCGAATGCGACACCGCCCCAGTATTCCGCCACCAGGCGCTCAACATCTTGCGTCGAGATAGTGACTTCGCTATCACGGAACTGGCCCTGCAGCAGCGCATTGTAGGCAACCAGCCTGAGCCTCGCTCCGGCATGCACGAACCACTCCGATGCTGCAGCCCGTATCACCGGCATGGACTGCTCGACATAGCGCACCTGCGACGGCACATGCGACCACCACGGTGAATGCAGGCGTCCAGCGCGCCAGCTGATACTGGCATCGAGCTCGGTGATACTGCCTATGACAGCATCCCATCCCGCTTTCCATTCATGATTGTCGCCCAGGAACAATGCATGCTGGCGTGCGAGTTCGACCATCAGCGCCGGCTCTCCGCCGGCCGATACCTGGTGCTCCCAGCCATTTGGCACATCCGAATCAGTCACCTCATGCAGGACCCGCTGAATATCCGCGGCCAATGAGAGACCGAGCATGCCGATGGTCAATCGACTGATAAATATACTGTCACCTGCAGGATCGATATCGAGCGCACTGTTGGAGACGAACAACAGGCTTGCATATGGCCGGTCATCATAGACAGGCAGCGTACTGGTGATATCCTCCGGCGTGAACAGCATGAGCCCGACCTGCTGGCTATGGTAACGGCGGGAGCCTGTATCATCAGCAAACAGCGAATGCAGCCTGCCCGTCATGCTCTCACGCAAGGCATCAAGAGACACCGGATTGTCTCTTGCCGCATCGCCCGAATAGGTAAAGCCGATACCGCCGGTATAATCACGATCGGTAGCCTGGCCGGTCAGGATGTCATTATCCAGAGTCAGGCGCCAGCCGCCCTGGGTCTGTGACTCATCCGAGCGGGCAGCATCAAGACTGGTGCAGGATAGTAACGCCAGGACAGTAAGGATCAAGCGAGTCACGCGCCCCCACTTCTTTTGATCATCTGTCAAACGACAAGCAGCTGAAACATGTGACATAGATGGATAGGTACCGGCCTGTTATATGAGTTGAAAATAACACGTTCAGTCTATTACACAACCCATCTGTCGCCCTTTACACAGCCCTGGCCGGCACCAGCAGCAACATCGATCAGTGATTGACCCGGACCGCCGGGTACAGAATTTTCCAGCAGACTGTTGGCTTACTACGATGACAGCCTCTCGAACACAGGCTGGTAACGATCAGCAAACAGCTCCAGTTGGCAGTCGGCAGTTATCAGCGACCGGGTCCGGCGCCAGTGACTACTCCAGCTACTCCCCTGCCTGTCTGCCGACAATCCGGGATCAAACTCGCTCGCTATCCTCGATCACCGGCAGCTTGTACCGGGACTCGCCGGTATCGAATTCGAACAGGCTGAAGCCGACGCTTTCATTATGTATCGAAATGACCCCTTTCATATTCTCGATAGCGTTGTGCTCGGCCCGGGCATCCACCCGCTCCAGCAGGCGCTGTATGGCAAGCCCTATGGCAGCCTTTCTGTCAGCATCAAGGCCCAGTAATGACCAGGATGACCGTGCGTGTGGCTCACCCGCCACCCCGATGGCGAGAAAATGTTCAGCAAGAACATCCATCAGCCTGTCCCTGCCGAGATCAGCGGCCAGGTAATCGATAACCTCCCGGTCACTCATCGCTGTGTCACCCATACTGTCAGTGTTCGCCCTGTGCTCCCTGGCTATATTCGCGGGAAGTATCTCCAGCAACCCTGCTGGCAGGAAATCGGTCATACGTTCACCGTTGATGATCCCGTTAAGGATATCTTCCGTGATCATCTGCCGGTAATCAGGCAGCGGGTCTGAGCCGGTACGCCTCGATAACTGAACCAGCGCCATGGCCTCGCTCCTGTGACCGCTGATGCCAAAACCGGACAGATAATGATCGAGTACATCGTGCACGAACACCGAGGTCGGTATCCGGTTTCCCGTCTCGCGGGTACTGGCGATGATCACGGGGTCACCGATGGTCGCATCGATCTTCCAGCCACGGGCACCGAAGCCATCATGCCACTGTCTCATATATGTGACCGCAACAGCGACCCGCCCCTGGCTATACCGCAGGAAGCGACCTGGATACGCCCGCACATCGAAGCGCGAACGGTTGTCAGCAATCATGTGCATCTGCCTGCCTACCAGCCTCCTGCTTTCACATGCATGCACTATTCCCTGATACCGAAGCTCGCGAGGATCTTCTTCGAGATGAACAGCCCCGGGCAGAATCCGGTGACGGCTGCTGCTGTCAGAAACAGCGGAACCACGTAGATAAACCAGTGCACCCGGTCGAAGCCACTCAACCAGACACCCGCCATGATGATGACCGCAAGGTTGAACAGGAACAGTCTTACGCTATAACTCGCATTGAACATATCGCCCTCCAAAAAATCCCGGATTCGAACGAACCGACCGCCATGATCGATTCACTTTATGGGCACATTAGACTAGTCTTGTATAATAAATAAGCAGTGACAGAGGAATATGACTCATTCCGATTCGGAATAAATAGATCGTCTGGTTGCACTGTAGAATTGCCCAAATCCCTGCCAGGACGGCATTTCAGACGGAGTAAATAATGGATGTAATGCAGAGCATGTCGGTGTTCCGGCGTGTGGTAGAAGCGAAAAACTTTTCTGCTGTAGCACGCGAGACCAACATGTCCCAATCTACCGTCAGCAAGCATATCGCCGCGCTGGAAGAGCGCCTGGGCACCAAGTTACTCAACCGCAGCACCCGTTCGCTCAAGCTCACCGAGGCCGGGCGCGAGTACTACCATCACTGCGTGCGTATCCTGAACGATTTCCAGGAAGCCGAAGCGAGTATCGGCAAAGGCAAGATCAAGCCCACCGGCACACTGCGTATCTCGACCAGCGCCGCCTTTGGTCGTACCCGCCTGATACCCCACCTGGCCGAGTTCTTCGAGGCTTACCCTGAAATCAGCATCGACCTGCAGTTCGATGACGTCTATGTCGACCTGGTGAAACAGGGTATCGACCTGGCGATACGCATCGGCCCGCTGGAGGACTCGACGCTGATCGCACGCAAGATCGGAATCAGCCCGCGTATCGTGGTCGCCAGCCCCGACTACCTGGTAAAACACGGTCGGCCCAAGAAACCGACTGACCTGCTCAAGCACGACTGCCTGTTCTATTCATTCCAGAAAGCACCCAACCTGTGGTACTTCAACAGCACGCAGGAAGGTGATGAATCCATCCACGTAGACGGCCGGTTCAAAGCGAGTAGTCCGGAAGCGATCTGTGATGCCGCCATCCAGGGCCTGGGGATCGCTGTCCTCAGTGAGTGGTACGTCAGGCAACACCTCGACAGCGGCAAGCTCAAGCGGATACTGGAGGACTACCACCCCACGGCATTTGATATCCACGCGGTGTATCCAGAGCGGCGCTTCGTACCGGAGAAAGTGAAACGGATGATCTCGTTCCTGAAGACGAAGCTCGAGGAATAAACGAAGATTGAAAAACCTTTCACCACAGATTAGGGCAGGACGCCCGTAATTAGAGCAACGCATGGAGCAGTTGCCGGGACGCAGAGGGCACAGAGGAATTGATGCCGGCAAGCGCATGTAGGAGCGGTTTCAACCGCGAATTACGGCTTCATATGCTGGCAATATTCGCGGTTGAAACCGCTCCTACATGTTAATACCAGCTATCAGAATCTCTGTGTCCTCTGTGCCTCTGTGGTTCAAGCTTTTAAGGCTAGAACTCAAACTCGATAGGATGCAGGCTCTCCCTGCTCTTGTCGAACTCGCCCCACAACTCGGCATAGCGCTTGCCGGCAACCGGGTGCACCAGGTCCGGCGCGATCTCGGCCAGTGGCCAGAGCACGAATGCATTCTTCAGGATCTCACCACGCGGCAATACCAGGCCATCCTGTTCGATCACCAGGTCATCGTACAGCAGCAGGTCCAGATCCAGCGTCCGTGAAGAGAACTTCGGTCCGCTTCGGTCGCGTCCGTATGTATCCTCGATATCACGGAGTATCCGGTTAACCTGCATCACCGGAGCATCGACCGAACAGGCGATGACCATGTTATAAAAAGCATCGCCCTCGAAGCCAACCGCTTCGCTCTCGTAAACCGATGACAGCTCGAGCTTGCCGAATGCATCACGCAAGGCCTGTACACCGGAACGCGTATTCTGCTCGCGATCGATATTACTGCCGAGGCTGATGTAGATCGTGGGCATGACTCAGCGATCGCCGCGCTCAATGATGACGCCGACCGAACGCGAGCCGGTGACAGCACCAAGCTTGCGTAGCTTGAGTTTGACCCAGGGCACCCCGAACTCGCTCATGATGATCTCTACCAGCCGCTCTGCCAGGGTCTCGACCAGCTGGAACCGGCTGTCCTCGGTGAAGGCGATCAGGCGCTTGGCCACGGCCTTGTAGTTGAGCGCGTCTTCGATATTCTCGGTCGAAGCCGGTATGCGGTTATCCGCAGCCATCTCGATATCCAGCGCGACGGTCTGTTTGACCTCGCGTTCCCAGTCATAGATACCGATGATGGTGTCTATTCGCAAATCTTCAATAAAAACAATATCCAAGGCCATTTTTTCTCGTCTGACATCCGCCTTTGGCGGCATTTCTCACATTATATAACCGCTGCTCCGGTTTCCCGGTGCCGGTCATTATACATGCAGGCTGGATCACTCCCAGTGTTCGATCCGGGAGCAGAACAAGGCAGTATCCGCAAACCCGACCGAAAACCGCCAATTATAAGGCTTTCACACTTGTCAGCACGGGCGTTCTCCGATAGAATTACCGGCTCATTTTTTCAGGGTCTGTGCTGTCTCTACGGAGCGCGGGCTGTACCAGGAGATAATCATGTCCAGAGTATGTCAGGTGACCGGTAAGCGTCCTATTTCTGGCAACAATGTATCGCATGCGCATAACAAGACGCGCCGCCGTTTTCTGCCGAACCTGCATTCGCACCGTTTCTGGGTAGAGAGCGAAAACCGTCACGTAAAACTGCGTGTTTCTGCCAGTGGTATGCGCATCATCGACAAGAAAGGTATCGATACGGTACTGGCCGAGATGCGTGCACGTGGTGAGAAAGTCTAGCGCCAGCTAGAAAGTATAACGAGAGGAATGAATCATGCGTGACAAGATCAAGATGGTTTCATCAGCAGGAACCGGCCACTTCTACACCACGACCAAGAACAAGCGCACTATGCCTGAAAAACTGGAGATGAAGAAATTCGACCCGGTGGTTCGTAAATACGTGATGTACAAGGAAGCCAAGATCAAGTAACAAGATCCGATCGATCTGCTGATCGAACAAGCTTCACAAAAAAAGCCCGGCTATGCCGGGCTTTTTTGTACAGGACGCCGGTGCGGCTATGTACATGTACAGGTCGTTTCCAGCATCCATGCCTCTCTCGACACTGGCCAGAACTGCAAACATGGCCATGCACGCCGTATGTACGGGATTCCTGCAGGGCGGTTGTGACCAATGTCTTACGAGCCTTTCTTTACGACCCTGAAAACCCCGACCTCGGCAGAAGCAACCCTGACACGCTCACCGGCTGCGATCTCGTCATGCTCGCTACTGTCATCGATCACCACCTTCCAGTCGATACCAGAATAGCGGTGCTTCCCCGGCGTGCTGGTACTAATAGCCTGCTCGAGCACGAACTCCAGACCATCGAAGTCATTCGACTGCTGTTGTTGTGGCGTGGCTGCAGTCTGCATCTTTCGCATCGGCTGCCATAGCAGCACGGCAGAGATTCCGGTAGCGATACCGAAGGCAGAAACACCCGCCACCCAGGTCTCAGGCAGGATACCGGCCATCATCAACAGACCGGTGGCGATCGCGCCGATACCGGCGAACAACAGGATCAGTGTCGTGAAACCGAAGATGAGCACTTCAGCCGCCAGCATGGCGAAGCCTGCGGCAACCCAGAATCCCGACATATGTGCATTGATGTAATCGATCATCAGTTTGCTGCTCCGGTCTTACCCGAGCTCGCCTCATCCGACCGGTTGATAGCATTGATGATGGTCATGGCTTCAGCCACGACATTCGACGCACTGGTCCTGTCATCACTTAGCAGCACGACAGATGATTCCCTGGCGATCGCCTGCTTGGCCTCGATGGCACGCTCGGCCAGCTCCAGCTGGATGGCTTTCTGGCCTTTCTCCTGGATGGCGGCGGTACCGACCACATCGAGGGCTTTCGCCTTCGCATCGGCAACCGCGATGATGGCCTGTGCCTCACCTTCCGCATTCAGGATCTGCTCGGCCTTGTCGGCTTCCGCAGCCAGCACGCGGGCCTGCTTCTGACCCTCTGCAACATTGATCGCTGACTGGCGGTCGCCTTCGGATTCGAGGATGACCGCGCGCTTTTCACGCTCCGCCTTCATCTGCCGCTCCATCGCTTCCAGCACGGTCCGGGGAGGCTCGATATCCTTGATCTCGTAACGCAACACCTGCACGCCCCATGGCTCAGAGGCCTCATTGATCGAGGCTACGATATTGATATTGAGCGCCTCGCGCTCCTCGAAGGTCTTGTCCAGCTCGATCTTGCCGATCTCGCTACGCATGGTGGTCTGAGCCAGCTGGGTAACCGCGTAGACATAGTTGTCGACGCCGTAGGATGCCTTGAACGGGTCCATCACCTTAAGATAGAGCACACCATCGACGACCAGCGAGATGTTGTCACGGGTGATTGCAGCCTGGCTGGGTACGTCTACAGCCTGCTCTTTCAGTGAACGGTCATAGGACACCTTGTCGACGAACGGCACGAGGAAATTCAGCCCGGCCTCCATGGTCTTGTTGTACTTGCCGAATCGCTCGACCACGAAGGCACGGTTCTGCGGCACCAGCTTGAATGATGACTTGGCCAGCACGATGGCAAGAACCGCCGCACCGACCCAGAAATTGAATACCAGCTCAAAGATACTTTCCATACCACAGCTCCTTTGTTCTTAAATGAATGTTTACTCAGGACATGGCCCGGTTATGACAGGCCATAATACATGGGCCATAGCGATCAGACGTAGTTCTCGCGCAGGGCACTGTAGATATCGTCCTGGAAGGTCGTGCTGTCGCTGTTGAGCTGGTCAAGGATATCGGCCAGGTGCTCGTTGTCTTCACGTCCGCCCCAGATCTTGTTGTAGGTGCCTTCCTTGTAGCCATTGTCCTGGCGAAACATGTTGAGCACGTTCTTGCCGACATAGATCTCGTACAGTTCGTCGAACGGCATGTCGAGGTATTTCATGATACCGGCGATGAAGTTGAAATGTGCACCCTGGTCAGTGAGGGTAAGCAGGGCCAGGCATTCGATCGTCTTGCGCACGTCTTCCGCCTGCATGGAATTAGTGAACTCCTCGGCGATCTTGTCTGCCACCTGTTCGATATCACCGCCTTGCCGAGCCATCTCTTCCAGGCGGATACTGAGCGCGAAGTGCACGATATCGACCACCTCCAGCTTGACCTGCATAACGTCCGGCTCCTGATGTTTCCACCACTTCCAGCCGTAGTGATCCAGCATCTCCGATGCCTCGATCCAGATCGCCCGGTACCACTCATTACCGGCATTGCGCCAGTCGGGGTTAACCTTGCTGTTCATCGAGTCCTGCAACTCGAGCATATTGATAATCTTCTGTTTCATATCTCGATCATTCATCTATAAGGACCCTAATCATATCCTTATCAGCACTGTATGAAAACGTGCATTCTCCGACAAAATATATGGCCACAAAAAAAGCCCGCAAGCGCGGGCTTTTTTTACCTGGTAAGTAGCTACTAATTATTTGATCACACGACGACGCAACAGTCCCAGCGCAACAATACCGCCACCGATCAGGGCAAGTATGTTCGGCTCGGGTATCGTGCCACGCTTGCCGTAAACAGAAAGGTGAGAAATCGCCTTCGCAGATCCCCTTTCATTGTCACCATATACCCAGGTGCCTGACCATGTAGTACCGCCAAACAGCGATGAGTCCAGTACATAGGCTGCCCACTGTATTGGACCATCATTTTGATAGTATGCACCACCATCTTTCAGAACGATGACGTAATCTGTGAAGCCTGCTATTGGATCGAACGCCCAGGTGCCTGAAGGCGCTGCGCCGCTTGGGGTTACTGTAAGGTTGATGTTCAGCTGTGTAGTGAATTTAGCCTCATCCCAGTCGTATTTCTGCAGGGCTGTATAGTCCATACCACCGACATTCAGGCTGCCAGGGAACGGATCGTTGGCACCGGCACCATCCTGACATGTTGACCATGCCTGTGTTGTTCCGTCATTAAGAAATATGCCGCTGTCCGGATTAGAGCATGGCACCGCAAAAGCATTTGAACTGAAAACCAGTACAGCAAGACCGATTAGTTTGTGTTTTATATTCATTTTCATTTGATTAATTCCCGCGAGGTGAAATCCAACATTTACATTTATCTTTAGTTCTTAGGGAAGCAAGCATTATGCCAATAAAAATAAAACAAATAATATCAACAGATTAACAGAACAGCCAGATTCTCTAATGCGCATATTGTTAATATTTGTGACATAAAGACTGATGCATCACGAGAAATTCGATGGCAATCTAACCAATATCAAAAACACCCAGGTCATGCAATTAAATCAGCAAACGATAAAGCCTTTCTATTCAACATCTTAACAAAGCTTTCAGCCGACATACCGGCAAGACTGCTTGTGTAACCAATGGTGACAGTTCATCTCTAATTATTACCAATACAACCACATAAAATCATACGCTGAACAATAGCTGTTACAGAGCCGGTGCCTGCTATTATTATTGAAGCACCATCTCTTTCATCATGGCTGCATACATACCCTGCCTGTTCTGGTGCCAGGATAATTTTCATGCAGGCACAAAAAAGCCCGCGGTAGCGGGCTTCTTCGATATATTTTCCGGTATCTGTCGATCAGGTCCGGTGTCTTTCGATCAAGACCTGGAGCGGCGGCTGACTGCAAAACCGATCAGACCAACCGAGAGCAGCGCCAGCATGCCTGGCTCAGGTACGACGTAACCGGCAAAGGTAAACGGTGTACTCTGCTGGGTATCACACAGACCGGAGCTGAGCACATCGGTACAACCATATCCGATAACAAAAGAACTTATCGGCAAGCCATCGGTATTGAACTCCAGCCACTCGCCATGAGACAGGTAACCATTCGGCGTGAAATCCAGCGAGTAGACCCACAGATCCCACGCGGTATCGCCATTCTGGGCATTCCAGTTTGAATAGTTCTGTGAATCGTTGCCCGGGGCATCAAAGCCAACGGCATCATATGCCTTGCCGGTACCGGAGTTATCAAAGACACCGGCATAACCGGTGGCCGTATCCCAGCTTCCACCGTATACATTGGTACCGCCCAGGGTGATATCGACTCCCAGTGACACGGGATTAGTAACACCACTCGCGCTTAATGTCGGCGCAGTCACCACACTACCCTGAGGAGTTGCGAACACCAGCAGGAGAGGATCCAGGATAGTATCCTTACCACCACCGTGGAAAGTCAGTCTGAAACCATCAGCACTGATTGGAACCGGGTCGAGAATCGTCTGATCAGGGACAGCAACGCCGGTTGGCGTGATACGTACCAGTGCACCTGCCTGTACAGCCACCGAGACCAGGCAGAGAGCCGCAACACCAGTTAATTTCAGTAATCGAGAAAACTTCATATCAATCCATTCAGCATTTATAAGACAGCACAATGCAGTCCAAGTATGATTAACTTTGCAAGTAATATGCCAGTTTATAAAAAAACGATTTTTCCCATGCAAATTCATAGAGTTAAAGAGATCGCCAGAATTACAGCCGGAAGTCATACAGCCAATATGTAAACAATAGTGACACTTATTTGTGCGCATTAAGTATAAAACACTTAACTTATTGTAAGTTAAGGATAATTTTCACACTACGGACACATTCCACTGTTACTATACATTACACTGCCAGATCATATATCAATCAGATACCACTGGCCGGTGTGATACCGGCGAAGACACTGCCCCATCCATGAGGATATGTTACGTGTCAGTGACTTGTGACCGACCACTTTAAGGTCCCCGCTGTTCACAGCCTTTCGGTAACTGACACCCCCCATCCAGACATCGGCCATCTCTTGATCGATAATGTGAAATAGACATCGATTTCCCTGCCCGGATCATTGACGCAAACATCGACATCGCCACCCTTCTCTATGTGATCCACCAGTCGGGATATTCATCGATATCGGTGAATTTGAAGCGGATGCTGGCCTCATTACCCGGCAGGTTCTCCGGCTGGGAACGGCGCTTGAGGTAGAGCATTAACAGCTCGACATCATAATCCTTCTCGCTCAAGCTGGAGCGTGCCCAGCGCACTCCCAGCGCACTCTCAGCGCACTCTACGTAACGAAGTGACTTGATGATAAGTAGAAAATGGTTTCAGACTACAGCCGGGAAATACTCGTAGTACTTCTGGCCAACGATATTCGTCACACTCCCTGAATTAAACTCCTCGTAAAAAACTGCCACATACCCGTTTATTGCAGATCAGCACTCAACATATTTGATATATTTTTACTACCAGAAAATAAAAACTGATATTATAGGCCTATGACTGTAAACAGCAGGCTTCTACAATGACGCTCACCGAGTTACGCTACATCATCGCTGTGGCACGTGAGCAACACTTCGGTCGTGCAGCCAGGGCATGCAATGTCAGCCAGCCGACCCTGAGCGTTGCTATCAAGAAACTGGAAGATGAACTCGGCGTATCGATCTTCGAGCGCAGCAGCAACGAGATCAGGCTTTCACCCGTCGGCGAGCGCATTGTCGAACAGGCACAGCAGACCCTGGAGTCGGCCGACAACATCAGGCAGATCGCCCAGCATGGCAAGAACCAGCTGGCAGGTCCACTGCGTATCGGCGCCATCCACACTATCGGACCGTATCTCTATCCTGAACTCATCCCGTTGTTGCGAGATGCTGCCCCCGAGATGCCACTCATCGTCGAGGAAAACTATACCGCGGTACTCACCGACAAGCTGAAGACCGGCGAGCTCGACGTCATACTCATCGCCCTGCCCTATGTCGAGCATGGCATTGTTACCCAACCGCTATACGATGAACCCTTTGTGGTGCTGTTACCCGCATCACATCCACTGGCCGCACGCAAGACGATCAAGGGCGATATGCTGGAGGACGAGAACGTGCTGCTGCTTGGCCAGGGGCACTGCTTTCGCGATCATGTCCTGGAAGCCTGTCCTTCCTGTGCACCCAAATCCGGCCGCCAGGGAGAACTGACGCATGCCGTTGAAGGCAGCTCCCTGGAGACCATCCGCCACATGGTCGTCACCGGCCTGGGTGTCACCGTTCTGCCCTGTACCGCCGCCGGCGCACACAGCTATTCGCAACGCCTGCTGGCGATACGTCGGTTCACCAGGCCTGAACCGACGCGCACGGTAGCACTGGCATGGCGTGTATCGTTCACACGCCCCAAGGTCATCGACCTGATCAACAACACCATCAAGCAATGCAACCTGAGCTGTGTCAAACACATCGGCAGACGCACGAAATAGGTTAAGCTAGGAAAAGTTACTTACAATCAATACTAGAGGAGACCATCATGGCAAGTGAAGGCTATCACGAACCCATCGAAGAACTCAGCGACGAAACCCGCGACATGCACAGGGCGATCGTCTCGCTGATGGAAGAACTTGAAGCAGTCGACTGGTATAACCAGCGTGTCGACGCCTGCAAGGACGAAGAGCTCAAGGCGATACTCGCGCATAATCGCGACGAGGAAAAAGAGCACGCCTCGATGGTGATGGAATGGATACGCCGTAAGGACCCGAGCTTCGACAAGGAGCTGAAAGATTACCTGTTCACCGACAAGCCGATCGCTCACGAATAGGCAACTATCACAGTCAACAATAAACCCGCCCTGTCCCATACCTCATGTTATGGGCAGGGTGTTTTTGTCTGTCGACCTTGTGCAGAAATCAGTAATCAAAAAAAGGCGCCACAATGTGGCGCCCTGAAGCTCCCTTCGATGGTCTGGCCATGCCAGTGCTGGCATACCAGTCCTGCTATGTCAGTGTTGCCGTCCTGTTCCAATCAGGATCAACAGGCTTGTTTCCATTCGATTCCGTCATCCACCAGCTCATGACAATCGTCATTACCCGCCTGATCACTCTCCGCTACGTGCATGGTAACCAGCTCTTCCGCGCTGGTCGGATGGATAGCGATGGTGCTGTCGAAGTCCGCCTTGGTCGCGCCCATCTTCACTGCGACCGCGAAGCCCTGCAGCATCTCGTCGGCATTGTCACCGATGATATGGATGCCGACGACCTTCTGTTCATCACCGGCACACACCAGCTTCATCGCCGTCTTCACGCCATGCTCAGACAGTGCGTGCCGCATCGGCGTGAACTCGCTGCTGTAGATAGTGACATTGCCATCGTAAACCTGCTCGGCAGCCGCCTGGGTCATACCGACGGTTGCCACTGGCGGGTGCGAGAACACGACGCTGGGGATGTTGTCATAATCCACCTT
>Ga0180435_10004255_pt1 | contig 14107 bp, 14 predicted proteins | sample SS_ome_3_FD_132467 | JGI IMG/M metagenome (GOLD analysis project Ga0180435, IMG submission 132467) | Hypersaline lake sediment archaeal communities from the Salton Sea, California, USA - SS_3_S_1 metaG | ecosystem: Environmental > Aquatic > Non-marine Saline and Alkaline > Hypersaline >... | reverse complement strand
CCTCTTTAGTTACTTTCTTTCTCTAACAAATCCTTGTAGATAGGAGTTGTCTCTTGGATCTCTGTTTCAGATGCAGGTCTTCTTGCTGCTGTATAACCAGTGATCTCCCCATCTACAATAATTGGTGAAATATGTGAATACACCCAGTAATATCTACCGTCTTTTCTTAGATTCTTGACAATACCTGTCCACTCTTTCCCACTTTTTATAGTGTCCCAAACCTCTTGAAATGCTGCTTTTGGCATATCAGGATGTCTAACAATATTATGGTTCTTTCCTTGAAGCTCTTTTTTCGTATATCCTGAGATCTCACAGAATTTTCTGTTGGCATAGGTAATAATACCCTTTAGATCAGTCGAACTAACGATCAAGCCTTTTTCAAAGGTATACTCTTCATCAATTGGATCAGGTCTCTGCATAGTATTCTTTTCCCCTTTTCAATAGTATGTCAAATTTAAGAAGTGTAGTTCCAGTACACTCAAAGTCAGAGAGTTTACTGTCTGCAACCTGGCAATCTTCTGGAGACCCACGGTTTTCTGTCCTCACTTCACAATGAGTTTAGCTTTTTAACTTAGAGTTATGTATATTATAATATGGTCTATAGCACTAAGGCTTAGGTTATACTACATTGATAACACTACTACTAAAACTCTATAACAATTAAACTAAAAATAGATTGAATATATGCATTTTTTAGTAAAAAATATGAATTTATGTAGGATTATAGATTATAATTTTTAATAATGTTTGAAATTTTTTTATTTGTAACTTTCTCAATTTCTTCTTGTGATGCATTTTCTATGGCTTCAAATGTACCAAAATAATCGATCAATTTTTTAACCGTTGCTTTACCGATTCCTTTTTGATTGAGTAGTGAAACCTGTGTGTCTTCTTTACGTTTTTTGTTTTGATGATAAGCGATAGCATAGCGATGAGCCTCATCTCTTTGTCTCTGGACCCAATGCAGACGTTTATCATTGGGTTTGAGTTCAAATAGTCCGCTAGAGGTGTAGATGAGATCTTTTGCCGCACCTTTGGCACGATATGCTTTGGCATCCAGTTTCTCTTTAGCTATGGTTATGACATCAAGGTTGACATTGGCATCTTTGAGGAGTGCTTTTGCAAGGTTTAGATTGGCTTGTCCGCCATCAAGTATCCAAAGATCAGGAGCAGGTGCTTCTTTAAAGTTCTCTATGCGCCTGCTGAGCATCTCTTTCATCTGTCCATACTCATCTCGTTCATGTAAAGTATATCGTCTATAGGCACTTTTGTCCCAGCTGTCCTCATCCCAAACGACCATACCCCCGACAGTGGCTGCACCCATAAGATGAGAGTTGTCAAATGTTTCAACGCGATAAGGGATGACTGAAAGATCAAAAAGATCGGCTATCTTTTGCTCCATGATGGTATCACTTTGTGTTTTACGTAACAGCTCCTCACAGTTTTGCATCGCTAAGGAGATAAGTTTTGCTTTAGGCCCTCTTTGAGGTGTAAGTATCTCTATTTTCTTTCTGAAACGGTCAGAGAGTGTTTTAGCTACTTGATAAGCGTCCTCAAATATATGGGCAGTGAGGATCTGTTTACTTATATTGGGACTGTCGATGGTGTAAAACTCCAGTAAGGCTTGTTTATAGGCTTCATTTTCATCAAAGATATGTGTATGCCTGAAGTAGGAGTAGGCTGAAGAGATGATCTTCCCATCTCTCATGAAAAGTTTGACGATCACACCTTTTTCATCTCCATTGCGTATGGCAAAAATATCAAGATTGAGTGCATTGGCCATATCGATGTTCGATGAGATTGTAAGTGAAGAGATAGCCTCTATATTGTCTCTAATGGCAGCAGCTTCTTCGTAACGCTCCTGTAGCGCAAGATCGGTCATTCTCTCTTCAAGCGTATAGATGAGGTTCTTACGTTTGATGATGGATGTTTTTGCTTCCGATACGATATCTGCGTATGTTTCAGGTGAAACTTTTCCTTCACAGGGAGCGAGACATTTTTTGATCTGGTAAAAAAGACAGGCTTTTCCCTCTTTTAGACACGATTTTTTTTGTACAAGCGGATAGACTTCATAGAGTGCATTAAGCAGTGCTTTCCCACCTGTAGGAAAAGGCCCATAATAGGTAATATCCTTTCCCTTGATAACCTTTCGGGTAATTTCGAACCTAGGATAATCTATAGACTCATCAATATAAATATAGGGATAGGTTTTGTCATCACGAAGTAAGATATTGTATTTAGGTTTGAGTTGCTTGATAAGAGAGTTCTCTAAAATGAGCGCATCCTCTTCAGTATCTACGACGATATATTCCAGGTTTTTGGCTTCGTGCAACATTTTGATGATACGTGAACTTTGCGTTGCGTTGGGTTTAAACTCAGGTGTAAAGCGCCAGTAGCTTTTGACTCGGTTCTTAAGGTTTTTGGCTTTCCCTACATAGAGAAGTTTTCCGTTTGAATCAAAATATTGATATACACCCGCGCAGGAGGGCAGGTTTTGAATTACTGATTGCATGTAACGATGGCTTTGATATGTTCAAATTTTTCTTTGAGTTCTTCATCTTCAGGAGTGTCAAAGTCTCCTTGTGCGCGTTCATGATAGTGTGGCACGGTCTCTTCAGAAGCTTTTTCCTGAGGCATAGCATGATATTTGCTGTGGAATACGACTACCTTCTCAGCCTTCATCATCTTGCATGCTTCAACATGTGTGTTCAGTTGGGTTAATAATGTTTTTAATAAATCTCTATTATAATTAAGTTCCATTTTAAAGCCGGGGTGTGTGACCGCAATAAAGAGTGTCTCATCTTTAATATAAACGAAAGCAACAGCTTTTTGCCATTTGGGACTGAGAAGAGCGATAAATTTTTGGTAACACTCCTGCCGCTTTAATGATTTGAACTGAGGTTGAGAAGATAAATGAGACAAAATCATACTGGCGTTTTTCATAAAGCGATTATAGCATCACTTTGCTGTATCATCTTGACAGGGTGCGGTTATAAGACAAACCCTGTTTATGTAGAAGAGACTGCAGAGACAAATACAAGTGTCAAGGCAGAAGGTTAAAGATGCAGAAGTATGATGTACTGATCATAGGGGCGGGTATAGCTGGACTCTATGCTGCGATGCAGTTGCCTAAAAGTAAAAAAGTATTGGTAGTATGTAAAGATATCCCTTGGGAGTGTAATACTTTTTATGCCCAAGGAGGTATGACTACAGCTTTGAATGAAGCAGATGTACCTGTGCATGTTGAAGATACTATGGCCGCAGGATCGTACCATAATGATAAAGAGGCAGTTGAGATACTCTCTCGTACTTCATTGATAACCACTCCTGACATTATAGATCAAGGGATGGAGTTTGATACAGATACAGCAGGTAACCTGCTCTATACAAAAGAGGCTGCACACTCCGTAGAACGTATTATTCATGCAGGTGGAGATGCCACTGGACGTTATATGCACTACTTCATGATGGTACAGAACAAACATCAGCTTCAAAAGAACACTTTGGTCTATGACCTGCTGATAGAAAACGGAAGATGTTACGGGGTCAAAGCGACTGTCAATTATGAACCAACGACCATTTATGCTGATGATGTGATCATTGCTTCTGGTGGGATCGGGTCACTCTATGCCTACAATACGAATTCAAGAACCGTGAGTTCAGATATCCACGGTATCTGTGTTGAGAAAGGCATCGAGCTAGCAGATATGGAGTTCATGCAGTTTCACCCTACAGTATTTGTAGATACACCGTATGCAAGAAAACTCTTGTTGACCGAAGCTCTGAGAGGTGAGGGTGCACATGTTGTCGGAGATGACGGAAAACGTTTCTTGTTCGATTATGATGAGAGAGGTGAACTTGCAAGTCGCGATATTGTGGCTAGAGGTATTTTTGACTATAAGCGAAAAACGGGTCAAAACGCCTATCTTGATTTTTCAATGTTCGAAGAGAAATGGTTCGTCAATCGTTTTCCGAATATCACTCGGACATTTGGTTCGTTAGGTTATAAATTCCCTCATGACAAGATCTCAATCTCTCCTGCATTTCATTACTCCAATGGAGGTATAAAAAGTGATACGAATGGATGTATTGAAGGGTTAGAGGGGCTTTATGTGATCGGTGAAGCAGCAAGGACCGGTGTACATGGAGCGAACCGTCTTGCATCAAATTCTCTCCTGGAAGGAGCGGTCTTTGCCAAGCGTGCTGTGGACCATTTGCTCTCTAAAGAACATAAAGCAATTCAAACACCTAAATTTGAGAAAGATTACGGCAATATTCTGCACAAAGAAAATGATAAGCGCTATAAACAAAAACTGCGTCAAGTGATGTGGGATGATATAGGTATTATCAGGACCACAAAAGGCTTGCATGAAGCGAAAAATCTCATATATGATATGAAAAATCAAGAGATAGGTAGATTGCTAAAACTTAGACTCAATACTGCTTCAGCCATCGTAGAAGCAGCACTTGCCAGAAAAGAGTCTCTAGGCTCACACTATATGGAGTCTTGATCGCAGGAAATCATACATACTTTCAATCTTCTTTGGGAAAAATCACCCGATACTCTGGGTCGATCCTAAATCGTCCCATTGAAAACAATGTATTGAGAGTTATGCCTCAATGATGAATTTTTAAGACCGCTTCATACACTATACCCTTAGGTTCTTGATCAACTTAGCCCCAATTTTTAAGATGCTGAATGACCTTTAGGTCCACACTTGCTCAAGGTGAAATAGAGAATAGTATGGAAACAAATAGGCTCTTCAGATACATTTGAATGGATTAAGAGCATATTCAGTCGATATGAACCAAACGACCAAACTATTTTCAAGGCATTTAAGCTATAATAGCAACCATGAATTATCTTATCTTTACTTGCATACTTTGCTTATATTGGTTTTTGTTATCTGGGCATACCAGTATACTGTTGCTGACTCTCGGTTTGGCTTCGGTAATTTTAGTTGTTTGGCTTGTTCGTCGCATGGATCGTAACGACAACGCACCATTTCGTATGTTGTTCAAAATGGAATTTTTTTCTTATCTTGGTTGGCTTACCTGGCAGGTGATTATTACCAATATAGATGTTGCACGTCGTATCTGGGATCCATCTCTTCCGATTAAGCCTGCTTGTCGTAAGATTAAAGTCAGCATCAATGACCCGTTGATCAAAACTATTTATGCAAACTCCATAACATTGACACCTGGCACAGTCACTACTGAAGTAGGTGAGGACTATTTTATTGTTCATGCACTAAACTCCGAGAGTTTGGATGAATTGGAAGAGGGTGAGATGGAAGCACGTCTTAGCCGATTGGAGCCGACACGATGATCGCTGCTGCTATAGTTGCCTTGTTGATTACACTGGCACTGACCCTGATTCGTGCCTTTATGGGACCAAGTATTTATGACCGAATACTTGCTGTCAACTCTTTCGGTACCAAGACAGTTTTATTGATTGTTGTTGGTGGGCACGCACTTGGCTGGTTCAGTTATATTGATATTGCATTGATGTATGCTTTGGTGAACTTTGTTGGAACGCTGGCTGTTATGCGTTTTTTTGAACAATATAACCCACGTGGTGAACAATTATGATGATTATAGACTGGATAAGTGACATTTGTTTGTTGTTGGGAGGCATTTTAACCCTGACTGGCGCAGTCGGCCTGTTGCGACTCCCTGATTTTTTCACCCGCCTGCATGCAGCCAGTGTCACAGAAACACTAGCAGCTATGTTATTGATTATCGGTATCATATTAGATACCGGATTTACACTGGATTCTGCTAAACTGATGCTGCTAATCCTCATCATGATCATTGCTAATCCAACCATTACACATGCTTTATGTCGTGCTGCAGCCAACGGCGGTAACACACCTGAAATGGAAACTGGAAATCCACTTCAAAGTTCGAGCCAGACCGTATCGCAGAGCAGTCAGGACAAACAAGTACAAACTGAAACAGAGATTTCAGGTAAGGAGCCAAAGTGATTGAGAACCTTCAGCTACTGATTGATGTTTCCCTGCTGGCCTTTTTGGTATTGATCGTTTTTGCATCTATTAAGATGACTGACTTGTTTGTTGTTACCATGTTGTTTGGTATTTTCAGTTTTGTTTCAGCCTTGTTATTTCTTGATCTGGATGCAGTGGATGTTGCCTTTACCGAGGCTGCCGTTGGTGCTGGTTTTACCACAGTACTGATGTTGTCTGCTTTGCGACTCACCCAACCGTATGAGAATGTCAAACACAGGCATTCAGTATTGGCACTATTCATTGTAATACTCACTGGTGCTGCGCTCTTCTATGGTATAGCAGATTTTCCTGATATGGGAGACCCCAATGCACCAGTACATCAGCACGTTGCCCCTGAGTATATTCAGCTGACACAACAAAAGATCGATATTCCCAATGTTGTTACTGCCGTGTTGGCAAGTTTTCGTGGCTACGATACTTTTGGTGAAACTGTGGTCATATTCAGTGCGGGTGTTGCAGTATTGTTACTTTTGGGGATGGGTCAAGTGAAATGTAAACAAGAACCCGAAGAGAACCTGGTTCTATGGGTAGTCGTTAAACCCATGATAGCATTGATCCTCATTTTTGGCCTCTATGTACAATTTCATGGTGATTTTGGTGCAGGTGGAGGCTTTCAGGCCGGTGTCATATTTGCCAGTGGTTTTATTCTATATAGTTTGGTTTTCGGGGAAATGTACGCAAGACGTGTTGTTCCAGCTGCTATTTTACCGAGATTGGCCGCATTAGGCGTCTTAATTTATGGTGTAACCGGACTGATGAGTCTGCTTTCCAACAAGCCTTTTCTTGACTATAATGCATTATCCTCTGACCCTGTCAGTGGGCAACATCTGGGGATACTGCTGGTTGAAGCCGGTGTTGGTTTGGCAGTATTTTCCACAATATTGCTAATCTATTATTCTTTTTCTGGTCGTGAGGTGAAACATCATGCATGAGCTATTAGAGCACTATAACTACTGGATAGTGGTTATTTTGATGATGATGGGATTATATATAGTGATCGCATCATCGAATTTGGTTAAAAAACTGATCGGTCTTTCTGTTTTTCAGGTATCGGTGTTTATATTGTATATTACCTTTGGAAAGGTGACTGAAGGCAGTCCACCTATCATCACTGACAATACTGACGTTTATTCCAACCCTTTACCTCATGTACTCATCTTGACGGCTATTGTGGTTGGTGTTGCAACAACATCTGTCGGCCTGGCACTGATCGTACGTATCCAGGAAGCCTATGGCAGCATTGATGAAGATGAGATCCATGATATGGATGACAAAGATGATTTTCATATTGAGAAGCAGGTGTAGCAGATGGATTTAATGATGCACTTACCTGTTCTTATTGTTGTTGTACCTTTGCTTGCAGGGGCACTTATCGTGTTACTCAATCATCGAAAAGGTGCCTGGTTAATTACACTTTTGACATCTATTTTCTTAGTATATGCATCAGTTCAGCTGATACAAATGGTGGGGCAGGTCGATGTCATCAGCTATACATTGGGTGGCTGGAAGGCTCCGCTTGGAATTGAGCTTCGCATCGATGCACTCAGTGCATTGATGGTATTAATTCTGGCTGCTTCAGCATTGTTGGTCAGTATTTATGCACTTAAAAGTGTTGAAAAAGAGATACCAGAGCAAAATCATGTACTGTTTTATACGGCTTTATTACTAGTCATCGCAGGTCTTATTGGTATCAGTATTACTGCAGATGCATTCAATATTTTCGTCTTTTTGGAAATATCGTCACTTTCTACCTATGCTCTGATCAGTATGGGGCGTGACCGACGTGCTCTGCATGCATCATACCACTATCTTATCATGGGAACCATAGGTGCTACCTTCATTCTGATAGGTATTGGCTTTATGTATGTCATGACGGGTACGTTAAATATAGAAGATCTAGCCCAACGTTTACCGGCAGTTGCCGATACTAATGCTATACGTGCTGCCTTTGCCTTTATCACCATAGGTGTTGGTATAAAAGCGGCCATGATGCCACTGCACCAGTGGCTGCCTAATGCGTATGCCTATAGCCCTTCTGTAGTCTCAACATTCCTTGCAGCTACAGCAACGAAGGTGGCCGTCTATGTACTGATCCGTTTCGTATTATCTTTATACGGTATAGAATTTTCTCTTGTTCAAATGCCATTTGACAACCTACTGATGATACTTGGTACCATAGGTATATTAGGCGGTTCGGTGTATGCTATTTACCAAAGTAATGTCAAACGTATGCTGGCATACTCCAGTGTTGCTCAAATCGGTTATATTTTGTTGGCCATAGGGCTGGCTAGTCAGCCAGGTTTCACTGCTGCATTGCTGCACATGTTCAACCATGCCTTAATTAAGGGAACCTTATTCATGGCACTTGGACTTGTCTTCTTCCGCTTTGCCAGTACCGAATTATCGGTAATGTCAGGTATGGGTAAGACCATGCCATTGACCATGGCTGCTTTTACAATAGGTGGCTTAAGTCTGATAGGGGTACCGGGAACCGCTGGTTTCGTGAGTAAATGGTACCTGGTTATTGCTTTGCTTGATGCATCTTTATGGCCATTGGCACTCTTAGTACTTGTCGCGTCTATACTGACACTGATCTACATAGGTCGTGTCATAGAGGTTGCTTATTTCAGGCCTGTTCCAGAGGGAAGGACCCGACAGAAAGTACCGTTAACGATGATGGTTGCTTTATGGATATTTGCTCTAAGTAATATTTATTTCGGTTTAGATACTGAGATCAGTCAGGGCATGGCATCACTTGCCGTAAATCAGTTAATAGGTGTGACACCATGAGTATTGAACTACTATATATTTTAATCCTGTTAATTCCTTTATTAACAGCTGTTGGTGTGCTTGTATGTCATCAAAAACCTAATGTTCGTGAAGCAGTCACGCTTATTGGTGGTATATCTTTATTCTTAGTGGTGGTTGCTCTAGCGTTTAACTACGACTTTGAACAACCAGTAACGTTGACGCTACTTGAACCGTTTCCTAACTTGTCACTGGCACTGCGTCTTGAGCCATTGGGACTGCTATTTGCATTGGTGGCGGGATTCCTATGGCCAGTAACGTCCCTATATGCGATCGGTTATATGCGTGCACACCATGAAAAAAATCAGACACGTTTTTATTTTGCATTTGCCATCTCTATTTTTGCCACTATGGCGATAACCCTTTCGGCCAACCTGTTAACACTTTTTCTCGCCTATGAGATGCTAACACTTTTCACTCTGCCACTGGTCACACATGCAGGAACCGATGCAGCACGACGTGCTGGTTGGACGTATCTGGGCATCTTAATGACAACCTCAATTGGGTTTTTGCTGCTTGCTATTATCTGGACATGGACACTGACGGGAACACTCGAATTTACTCCGGGTGGCATACTCGCAGGAAAAGCTGAGCCGGCTATCTTGGGTGCTTTATTGCTACTCTTTGTCTTCGGTACAGGGAAAGCGGCTTTAATGCCATTTCACCGCTGGTTACCGGCAGCTATGGTAGCACCGACCCCTGTATCTTCATTACTACACGCAGTAGCAGTTGTTAAAGCTGGTGTTTTTACCATCTTGAAAATAGCAGTGTATATTTTTGGTATTGATCTGGTTGGCCAACTTGATGCCGCATATTGGCTTTCAATGTTAGCAGGATTTACTATTCTCAGTGCATCGATCATAGCGATGTCCAAAGATAACCTCAAAGCCCGACTGGCATATTCGACTATCAGTCAGTTATCGTATATTATCCTTGCAGCTATGTTGGGTGTTGCGGGTGGTATTATGGCAGGTAGTCTGCATATTGTGATGCATGCTTTTGCAAAGATCACCCTGTTTTTCGCTGCCGGTGCAATATTGGTGAGTTGGCATAAAAGCAGTGTTTCTGAATTAAACGGTATAGGCCGTGCTATGCCAATTACCATGTTGGCATTCTTATTGGCATCCCTCTCTATTGTCGGCTTACCACCACTTGGCGGTAGTTGGAGCAAATGGCTATTGTTAAATGCGACTATGGATGCACATAATATGGTGTTATTGATCGTGTTATTGGTAAGTTCACTGTTAAGCATCTTTTACCTGGTCGAGATCCCAATTCGTGCATTTTTTGCCAAACCTAGTGATCCTAACTATAATAACGGTATCAATGAAGCACCAACATTTAGTCTGATCGCAATTTTAATTACAACAACCGGCTGCCTGTTACTCTTTTTCTTGGTTAGTCCGGCTTGGAATCTTGTGGAGCAAATAATACCATGAACAATAAAAAACACCTCTTTGATAATCCAAAAAATGTAAAACTGCTGATAAGAATTCTTTACGTCAGTTGTTTTGTACTCTTTGCTATGGACCTTGTGATACATAGACATACTGTTCATCCGTGGGAGTCCTTTACAGGTTTTTATGCCATATACGGGTTCCTTGCATGTGTGATACTGGTATTACTAGCTCGTGAATTACGTAAAGTGGTTATGCGTGATGAAGATTATTACGACCATACAGAGATGGATGATAGGAGAGAAAGATAATGGCTGATTTTTTACCGATTTTACCATTTTTTATCGTTGCCATTCTAACACTTATCACTCGTGGATGGTTACGTGCTGTCATTATGCTCGCAACGCCATTCATTGCGGCTTATGGTCTTTATAACCTTGAGATTGGACACACCTATACCTTCACACTGATGGGCTTTGAAATGACGCCGATAAGGATAGACAAACTCTCTATGCTTTTTGGTTATCTATTCTGTATCGCAGCACTCTTAGGTAATATCTACGCTTTGTATCATAAAGATACACTTCAGCACTTTGCCGCTCAAGCGTATGCTGGTAGTGCGATAGGTGCTGTTCTTGCAGGAGATATGCTGACTCTGTTCATCTATTGGGAGTTAATGGCTCTAACATCATCAGTATTGATTTTTGCCCGTCGCACTGAAGCGTCATTCCATGCTGGTATTCGTTACTTGGTAACACAGATTATCTCTGGACTGCTACTCTTAGCCGGAATTATTATTTACTATCAGTCAGTTGGGAATCTTGATTTCAATTTCATCGGTCTGGATGCTCCAGGCGGTTGGCTTATCTTCTTGGCATTTGGTATCAAGAGTGCCTTCCCGCTACTGCATAACTGGCTTACCGATGCCTATCCGGAAGCCACTGTCAGTGGTACAGTCTTCTTGAGTTCATTCACAACGAAAGTAGCGGTATATGCATTGGCACGTTCGTATGCCGGTACGGATATTATGATCTATATTGGTGCGGTGATGGCCTTCTTCCCGATTTACTATGCTGTTATCGAAAATGATCTACGACGGGTACTGACCTACAGTTTGATCAACCAGGTAGGATTTATGATCGTTGGTATTGGTATTGGTACTGAATTAGCCTTGAATGGTGCAGTAGGACATGCTTTTGCTGATGTTATCTTTAAAGGGTTATTGATGATGAGTATGGGGGCAGTACTATATGCCACCGGGGAGATGCGTGGTTCCGAGTTGGGTGGTCTTTATAAGCGAATGCCAAAAACAACTACATTTGCTATTATTGGTGCTGCTTCGATATCTGCCTTCCCGCTGTTTAGCGGATTTGTCACTAAATCGATGATCGTGAGTGCCGTGTTAATGGAAGGCTATTACGGTGTATGGCTGATACTCTTGTTTGCGGCTGCTGGGGTATTCCACCATGCAGGTATTAAAATTCCATATTTTGCTTTCTTTGCGCATGATTCTAAATACATAAAAACAGCCAAAGAGGCACCGAACCCTATGTTATGGGCAATGGCGATCAGTTCAGCACTTTGTATTGCCATTGGTGTTTTCCCAGAAGCCTTTTATGCCATGATGCCTTGGCCAATGGAGTACTCACCTTACGATGCTACACATATTCTGGCACAGTTACAGCTACTTTTCTTCTCGGCATTAGCCTTTGTTTGGTTGCAATTAGCTGGTATCTACCCACCTGAACTCAAATCAGTGAATATTGATGCTGAGTGGATATATCGTAAATTATTCCCTAAGGTAATTTATAGTGTAGGCAATGTTTGTGCTTCGCTCTACACCAAGGTCGAATTGAAAGCTGAAAGACTACTACAGTCAACTCAGGCGACTGCAACTGAGATCTTTGGTGCACAAGGCTTTTTAGCGAATTCCCGTTCATTAGGCGGTATGGTGATGTGGGTAGCAGTATTGCTGTTCTCTTCACTGTTCTTATATTATCTATTATAAAGATATGAGACACATTTGTCTCACATCTCAACGCTCTTTTAGTTCTTTTTGTACTTCCGGTCATTATTATTGAAATACAAAACAGCTAAAGAAGGGTTTTAATCATACTCATTGTATAATCGCATTATATTTTATCTATTCAAGGAAACCTACATGGCAAGAATTAAAATTCAGTGCAAGCGAGTCACTAAATGACGAGTCACAAACAAGTACCTATACTCGTATTGGATTTTGGATCACAATACACACAACTCATCGCTAGAAAACTAAGAGAGAGTGGTGTATATACAGAAGTAGTACCATACCGTGAGAGTATTGAAGATATTAAAGCCAGAAAACCGCAAGGTATTATTCTTTCCGGTGGTCCGGCATCTGTCTATGCGGAAGATGCGTATAAACCTGACGAAGGTGTGTGGGAGCTTGGACTGCCAATTTTAGGTATCTGTTACGGTATGCAGTTGATCACACAACACTTTGGCGGAAGTGTTATCCCTGCAGATCATCATGAGTATGGAAAAGCAAAACTCAAGATAGAAAATAATTCTAACATCTTTCAAGGTATCTCTGATGACTCTATCGTATGGATGAGCCACGGTGATAGGGCCGAACAGATCCCTGAAGGTTTTGAAGTTGTTGGTACAAGTGAAAATTCTCCATATGCTGCGATAGCGAATGAGAGTAAAAATATCTATGCATTTCAGTTTCACCCAGAGGTACACCACTCTGTAGAGGGTACAGCGATGTTGAAAAACTTTGCCAAACACATCTGTGGTTGTGACAGTACATGGAATATGGGAAGTTTTGCCAAGGAAAAAATTGCTGCGATACAAGCACAGGTCGGGGATAAAAAAGTACTTTGTGGTGTAAGTGGAGGAGTTGACTCTTCAGTAGTTGCCGCGATGCTGAACGAAGCGTTACCTAAAGAGCAGCTTATCTGTGTATTTGTGGACCAGGGACTTCTACGTAAAGATGAAGCAGAGCAGGTACAAGCGATGTTTAAAATGTTAGACATACCACTTATCACTGTAGATGCGAAGACAGAGTTCATGGAAGCACTTGATGGTGTGTCGGACCCAGAAACAAAACGTAAAGCGATAGGTGAAAAGTTCATTGAAGTCTTTGATATAGAAGCGAAGAAACATTCAGATGTTGCATTCTTGGCACAAGGGACTCTTTATACAGATGTGATCGAATCCGTTTCAGTCAAGGGACCATCTAAGACGATCAAGTCTCACCATAATGTAGGTGGACTCCCAGATTGGATGACATTTGAACTGGTAGAACCTCTTAGAGAGATCTTTAAAGATGAAGTAAGAAAACTGGGACTTGAACTTGGACTGCCTAAAAATATGATAGGCAGACACCCATTCCCAGGACCTGGACTTGCCATTAGAACTATGGGGGCCGTGACAGAAGAAGGACTACACCTCATTAGAGAGTCAGATGCCATTATGCAAGAGGAACTCAAAGCGACAGGTTACTACGACAAGGTATGGCAGGCATTTACAGTACTGCTTAACGTACAGTCCGTAGGTGTCATGGGTGACAACCGAACTTATGACAACACAGTTTGTATCCGTATGGTTGAATCTGTAGATGGGATGACCGCTACTTTCGCACATATTCCACATGATGTACTAGAAGGTATGAGCAGAAGGATCATCAATGAGATCGATGGTATTAACAGAGTTGTGTATGATATAAGTTCTAAACCACCTGCAACGATCGAGTGGGAATAGCCTTATCATGTGTATCTCATCATATGCTAAATATATATTTCTTTTCTTTGTGGTAGGAAGCTTGATCATACTCTCAATTTTTTCAGAAAATATGTATCTTTTGTTCCCAACAATGATACTAGCTAT
>Ga0180435_10004253_pt1 | contig 14115 bp, 7 predicted proteins | sample SS_ome_3_FD_132467 | JGI IMG/M metagenome (GOLD analysis project Ga0180435, IMG submission 132467) | Hypersaline lake sediment archaeal communities from the Salton Sea, California, USA - SS_3_S_1 metaG | ecosystem: Environmental > Aquatic > Non-marine Saline and Alkaline > Hypersaline > Sediment... | reverse complement strand
GTCGTCCACCGAGGAGAACGTGGTCAACTACACGGCGGTGGTCGACGTGGCCAACCCCGACGGTCGCCGTCATGCCCGGCAGGAGGCGACCGTGGACTTCCTCGTCGAGACGGCGACCGACGCGCTCTACGTATCCAACGCCTCGCTGCGCTACAAGCCGGACCAGGAGACGATCGCGGCCGCCTTCGAGCGGATGCGCGCGGAGCGCGACGCGCGCCGGGAGAGCGGCGAAGACGTGCCTGGTCCGCCCGCGGACGCGTCGGCCGACGGACCGCCCGCCGACATGGGCATGCTCTGGACCCTCGACGACGACGGCCGGCTCGCGATGATCCCCGTCCGCACCGGCATCAGCGACGGCACGAGCACCGTCGTCACGGGCCGCCGGCTCGAATCCGGACTGATGGTGATCGCGGGCGTCTCGAGCAGCGCCGCGGCCGCCGGCAACACGGCCTCGCCGTTCCAGCAGCAGCAATCCGGCAATCGCCAGCCGGGCCCGCCGTCTCCGGGAGGTTTCTGATCATGGCCGCCGCGAACACCGTCATCCGCCTGTCCGGCCTGGACAAGACGTACCTGATGGGACGCAACGAGGTCCATGCGCTGCGCGATCTCGACCTGAGGATCGACGCCGGCGAGATGGTGGCCGTCATGGGCGCCTCGGGCTCGGGCAAATCCACGCTGATGAACATCGTGGGCTGCCTCGACCGGCCGACGTCCGGCACCTACGAACTGGACGGCGAGCGCGTCGAGGGGCTGGACCGCAACCGGCTGGCCGACATCCGCAACCGCCGCATCGGCTTCGTCTTCCAGGGCTTCAACCTGCTGTCGCGCACCAGCGCCCAGGAGAACGTCGAACTGCCTCTGCTCTACGACCGCTCCGACCGCGGCCTCGACCCCGTAGCCGCGGCCCGCCGCGCCCTCGAACGCGTGGGACTGGGCGACCGGCGCGATCACCAGCCCAACGAGCTGTCGGGCGGACAGCAGCAGCGGGTCGCCATCGCGCGCGCCCTGGTCACCGAACCGTCGCTGCTGCTGGCGGACGAGCCCACCGGAAACCTGGACTCGAATACCAGCATCGAGGTCCTGGCCCTGTTCCAGGAACTCAACGCGCAGGGCCTGACCATCGTCATGGTCACCCACGAGACCGACATCGCCCGCTACGCGCGCCGCATCGTCGAACTGCGGGACGGGCGGCTCGTGCGCGACGAGCCCGTCCCGGATCGTCGAAGCGCGAAGGATGATCTGACGGCCTTGGCGGCCGCTTGAGGAGAGACGTATGAAACCCGAGAAGCTGATCCGCATCGCCGTCCGCAGCATCGCCCGCACGAAGATGCGCAGCATGCTGACCATGCTCGGCATCATCATCGGCGTGGGCGCCGTGATCTGCATGGTCGCCATCGGCCAGGGGGCGCAGTCGCGCATCGAGCAGAGCATCCTCGATCTGGGCGTCAACATGGTGGTGATCACGCCGGGCGCCAGCAGCGCGGGCGGCGTCAGCCGCGGCGCCGGCAGCCTCAACCGCCTGCAGATCGAGGACGCCGAGAAGCTGTCGCGGGAGAGCATGCTGCTGAGCACCGTCTCGCCGGTGATCGTGACCGGCGGCCGCATCCGCGGCGGCGGGGGCAACTGGCACGCGCCGCTGTACGGCGTCGACACGACCTACGAGGAGATCCGCGACTGGCCGGTCGTCTCGGGCCAGTGGTTCGGCCAGTCCGACATCCGCTCCGCGCGCAAGGTCTGCCTGCTGGGCGACACCGTGGCTTCGGAGCTGTTCCCGGACCAGGATCCCGTCGGACAGCAGATCATCCTGCGCGACGTGCCCTTCGACGTGATCGGCGTGCTCGAGGCCAAGGGGCAAACCGCCGGCGGCGACAACCAGGACGACTGCGTGGTCGCACCCTACACCACCGTCCAGAAACGGCTCGCGGGACGCCAGTTCATCGCCCAGATCCTCGGTTCGGCCTGGAGTCCCGACGACGTGCCGGCCGCCATGGAGGAAGCCGCCGCCATCATGCGGGAGAGCCACGGCCTGGCGGACTGGGAAGAGGCGGATTTCACCGTCCGCAACCAATCAGACCTCGCCGACGCCGCCACCGGCACGACCGAGGTCATGACCCTTCTGCTCGCCGCCATCGCCGGAATCTCGCTGGTGGTCGGCGGCATCGGCATCATGAACATCATGCTGGTGTCGGTGACCGAGCGTACCCGCGAGATCGGGATCCGCATGGCCATCGGCGCGCGGCCGGCGGACGTTCTGATGCAGTTCCTGGTCGAGAGCGTCGTGCTGTCGCTGCTGGGCGGCCTCATCGGCGTGGGCGTCGGCTACGGGGGGTCCTGGCTGGTGGCCCATCTCACCGGCTGGCCCACGGCGATCGAGCCGGCCACGGTGGGCGTCGCGCTGGGCTTCTCCGCGGCCGTGGGCATCTTCTTCGGCTTCTGGCCGGCGCGCAAGGCGGCGGGGCTCGACCCCATCACGGCGCTGCGCTACGAGTAGCGGGACGAACGCCGCACGCGAAAAAACGAGATAGTTAACACGTCAATAGTTGACATGTTAACTATCTCGTTTTCGCGGCCCGACCGGATCACTTGATGAGCATCATCCGCCGCGTTTCGCGGACGTCGGCCACGCGCAGGCTGCAGAGGTAGACGCCGGAGGCGAGCCGGTCGCCGGCGTCGTCGCGCCCGTTCCACGTCACACGGTGCTCACCCGACGTCGCGAAACCGTTCACGAGGGTCCGGACCCGGGCCCCGGCCACGTCGTAGACGGCGATCTCGACGGGGCCGTCCCGCCGCAGCTCGTAGCGGATCGTCGTCGAGGGATTGAAGGGATTCGGCGATGCGGGGAATAGCCGGGCGACGGGTGCGAAGGAAGCCGGCAGATCCGGCGCGTCGGTGGGCTCGTCATAGGGCACGAAGGTGAAGTCGTCGACGACCACCTCCTGGTCCGTCGCCGGCGCGCCGTCGTACTGCCACAGATTGATGTGCACCCGGGGCTGTTCGGGCCGCGGGATGTGCGGGCCCGTGTAGATCCACTCGTGGATCATGTTCTCCGGCGACTCGTCCTCGGGACCGCCGCGCCAGCTCCGGTACTCGACGCGGTCCGGAAGCCAGTTGAAGGCGTGGCTCGAGAGCTCGTCGGCGCCGAAGGTCGCGTCGAAGCGTGTGATGTTCCCGCCCCAGTCGAAGGGCTGGGCCACGAACTGGGCGATTTCGCGGTTCACGTCGTTCCAGCGGCTGATCTCCACGTCGATCTCGTTGTAGGGATTCCACCACAGGTAGCTGTCGTCCCAGCAGGGGCCGTACTGCCAGATGAAGAGGCCGAACACGGCGTGCGGATCGAGCAGGTCGAGGGCGCCGCGGGTCGTGAAGACGTAGTCGCCGTAGCCCAGCGCCTCCTCCAGGACCACCTCCGTGCTGAACCAGAGGCCGCCGAGGTCCTTGATGGTCATGTGGAGCCCGTCACCGTCCGCCCAGACGTTGTCCTCGTAGTGGGCGAAGTAGCTCGGTCCGGGGCCGTAGTAGCCCGTGCCCTTGACCTGCCAGGTCCGGCCCGCGAAGTCGAGGGTCCGGCCGGAGGGGAAATCGTCCCACTGCATGTCGTCGAGGGTCGGCGGGGTCGTGCTGAAGAGCGTGACCTGGTCGAAGTACACGTCCGGCGAAGGCTCGTCCGGGCTCTGGAGCACGCCGAGCAGGAGATGGATCTCGACCGTGCCCGCGGGCGCGGCGCTGCTCAGCAGGGAGAAGTCGAGGAACTCGTCCGTGGGCGAGCCGGCGTCCGCCACGGTGAAGGATTCGTAGTCGATCAGGCCGCCGGCATCGTGCCACTCGATATTGACCATGGCGATGCTGGCGCCCGTCAGCGGCGCGCTCGCGGGATGCCGGACATGGCCGGTCACCTCCCACCGTTCGCCGGCTTCGCCGTCACGGCTCTGCCAGACGGCGGACACGTCCCAGCCTCCGTCGTCGGGACCGCTCACGCGGGCGGCCACGGAACCGTGGATCGCCTCGGCGACGGAGCCGACGTCGCCGAACTGGTTCCAGCCGCTCAGGAACGCCCCCCCCCCGGCGGTGATCTCGAAGCTGGGATTGGCGAGGATGCACTGGCCGGCCGCCGGTCCGGCGAGACCGAGGACGAGGTACGGGACGACGACGAGAACCGGCAGGATCAGCTTCGGGCTCATGGTTCGCTCCAGTCGTATGATCGCGTCGATCGGCCGGGGCCCGACCGCCGGAGATGCCACGGAATCCTCAGGACGGGATTCCCACCTCCAGCCGGACGATCCGGCCGCTGCGGGAGAAGAGTTCCCGGCTCGTGCGCGCGTCGAGACGGTTGCCGGCCAGTTCGTTCGACGATCCGTCGGCGTGGACGATGCGGATGCCGGCCGCATCTTCGGTCCGCTCGTAGACGACGGGCACCTGGCAGTAGGTGAACGCCAGGCTTCCGGCCGGCAGGGCGAGGGTCCGGCTCTCCCCTTCCACGTCGAAATACTCGAATTCGGCGGGATGCGCCAGGAACTCGCCGGGCTCCAGGAGCCCGGGGTCGAAGCGCACGGCGCCGTCCTCGACGCGGAGTCCGAGTTCGCCGAGCCGGGTGAGGATGATCTCCTTCACCTGACCCGTCATGCCGGGCTGCTTGGCCCCGCCTCCCGACGGCGTGTGGGAATAGGGATCCATGGGGAAGGCGCCGTACTCGGCGACCGCCTTCGCGAAGCCCAGGCCGGCGCGGATCCTGACGTACATGTCGGCGAGATCTTCGCGCTCCGCCTCGGGACGCCCCTCGCGTTCCGCGCGCAGGCAGGTCTCCTGGACGGCCAGGAGCAGCTTGGCGACCATGTGCCAGTAGACGCAGCCGAGTCCCTCGTAGCCGTACATGGTGCCCGAGCGGCCCGTGTAGGACTTGTGCCGGAAGACCTCCTCGAAGAGGGCGAGCACCTCGTCCCGGTCCAGCGCGACGCGGGCCGACCAGTCGTCCCGCCCGCCGAGATCGTCCAGCGTGGCGGCGAGGTCGCGCGCGTTGCGGATCGAGCCGTGGAAACGGCACACCCCGTCGGCGTCCCTGGCGATCAGGGACCGATCGCCGGCCTCCAGCAACGCCTCCACCAGCGGCACGGAGCGGGCCCGTTCGTACGGGACCGCGTTCCGTTCGAGAAAGCCCGGCAGCACGCGTTCCGGATAGAGCATGAAACTGTCCTGATCCTCCCGGTAGAGGGGGCTGTCGTACAGCCGCTCGAGGATCCGCAGCGCCTCCTCCGGGTCGGGCACGCCGGAACTGAGCGCGGCGACCTGTCCCTCGAGCATCTCCGGCAGACGGACGACCTCGACGCCGCTTCCGTCGGGCGCGAAGTCCAGAAGGTTGTAGGCGTGGTACAGGCCGTCGTCGCGGCGGTTGGCGCGGATGCCCCAGTCGAGATAGGCCAGGGCGGTCCGGCACAGGCCGACGACCTCCCCCAGCGGCAGGTCTGTCCGGCCGGTGAGCCCGCCCTCGTAGACCGTCCCGCGGTAGACGGAGAAGACCTCGCCCAGCTCGTCCAGAAGACGCTTGCGGTCGGCCGCGGCGAGCGGGCCGTCCCCGAGCAGCCCCCGCTCGCGCTCCAGGATGTCCCGGACGTTCCCGAACCAGGCCACGACCTCCCCGGAGACCGGCAGCGCCGTCGTGGGCGAGCCGTCGAGCGTCTCGGCCAGGAAGGCCAGGTAGCGCCGGAGGTAGCACATGGTGACGACGGACACGCCGCCTCCGCCGAGGGCGTTGTTCGCGTCGTTCCATTCGGGCCGCTGCGTGTTCATCCAGATGCCGGCGTCCGGGATCAGGTTGGACAGCTTGGCCAGGGCCGGCACGAGCAGCTTTTCCAGGAGATTGACGTGGCGGACCGAGCCGTCGGGGTCCGTCACGAGCTTCCCGTCGCTGCCGAGGCCGGCCACCCGGTCCTCGATGCGCGCGGCCCTGGCCGTGTCGAAGTCGATGGTCGCGCCGGGGTCACGGAGGATCTCCGCGTAGGGCTTGATGATGTAGGGCACGTCGACGTAGCTGAAGACGTCCCGGCCGAGCATGTGCTCGAGGGTGGCCGGCGCGTGCCGGGTCAGACTTTCGATCAGCTTCAGCAGGTAGACGATCTGGTGGTCGCCCCAGTAGCCGATGTTGCTCCAGGGATCCTCCGGCGAGACCGTCTCCCAGTCCACACCGTTGCGCGAGATGCGATAGGGATTGAAGCCGTCCACCGTCGAGGCGTTGACGAACTTGGCCACGACGTTCGGCAGGAAATCGGGATAGGACGCGCAGAGAGCCTCCCAGTTCTGGAAGATGTCCCGCCAGTTGCCCTCGTAGTTCAGCACGCGCTCGCCGCGCCGGCCGCGCGCCTGGATCGAGAAGTGGTTCCACGGCCGGCTCGGATCGCCGTGGCGCCGCCCGAAGTGAAGCGGCAGATACTCGTGGCTCAGTCTTTCGAAAGCGGCGTCGCCCACCCGCCGGGTCTGGGTCCTCAGCTCCTGCACCGTCATGAAGGGGGAGAGTCCGGCCAGGAGTGAGCGCCGGCGGCGGGCGACGCCGCGATTCCGGTGTTCGAGAAAATCCGCGAAGTCCTCGACGGACAGGACGTAGTTCCGGTCGAAGACGCCGCCGCGCATGTTGTTGTACAGCACGTTGGCGAAGTGGTGGGCCGACGATTCGGCGTGGCCCGTGGTCTGGAGACCGTCGGCGCTGGCCACGTTGCGGCGCAGGGTCTCCCCCGCGCGCCGGAGCTCGGCCTCGATTCCCGCGTCGAGATCCTCTTCGCCGCGCAGGCGATCGCGCAGTTCGGCGACCCGGATGTGGTCGCGCCCCACGTCGGCGACCAGGCGCCACCGCGACGATGCCCCCGGCGCCAGCTCGAGTGCGGCGCTCACCAGATAGTTGCCGCGGGCCCCGTTCAGGACGGACTCCCCGGGCACGACGTGACCGCGGCGGAAGGCGGCGATGGCCCCGCGGGAAAGGTGCACCCGGCTGTCATCCAGGCCGCTGCACCAGACGGTGTTGGCCCGCAGGACCTCCAGGGCCTCGGCCCGGTCGGTGATCCCGGCGGTCAGCGAGAAGAGGCCGAGTCCGGTCTCGGAGTCGATCTCCGTCTTCTTGTAGGCGTCGACGAGATTGCTCGAGCGCTGGTACAGGGACAGGGGCGCGCCGTAGGGCAGCACGTTCCGCAGGCCGTCCAGCAGGACGCCCTGGACCGGGGACGCGCCCCGGTTTTCGAGGACGCAGGTTCGCACCCAGCCGTACGCGTCGCAGGCGGACCAGCCGTAGCGGAACGCGAGACCGAGGTCGTGGTCGATCTCCTCGAAGACGAGCCGGCTGCCCACCGTGTTCTTGTACAGGTTCCGCTCGACGGCGGGCCTGTCGGCGGTCGCGTCGGCGAAGGGTTCCCACAGCACCGGCGCGCCGTTCTCCCGCTCGAGACGGATCAGGGTCAGCGGTCCCGTATGGTGGTGGGCGTCGTGGAGCCGGTCCACGGTCAGGTACGGGAACAGGCTGCCGTCGGGATCGACGCGGCCGGCCGTGAGCCCGCCCCCGGAAGCCACGAACATCCAGAGGTCGGAATCGCTCGCGAGGCTCACCAGGAAGGGATCCAGGCGTCCGTAGCCGGCGATCCTGTAGCAGGCCTCCCCGTCCAGCCGGACGAAACTCCCCGACGGAGACGCGGATCCAACCTCTCGAACGTTCGGGAGTGAGACTGGCGCCGGGCGAAATTCCATGGATCACCGTCCGCTGGATATGGCACCGCCGGGGGCCCTGGGCGACGGCCCCCGGCGGCGGATTGCGACTACTTCAACAGGACCATGCTGCGCGCGATCCGGCCCGACGGGGTCTTCAGCACGTAGTTGTACTGCCCCGCGGGAGCGGAACCGCCGTCGTCGCTGCGGCCGTCCCAGGTCACGCTGTGCTCGCCGACGTCGAGCACGCCCTGCTGCAGCGTGGCGACGCGACGGCCGGCGAGATCGTAGACGGAGATGTCGACTGCGCCGCCGCGCTCCAGCGCGAATTCGATCCGCGTGCTCGGGTTGAAGGGGTTCGGGTAGTTCTGACGCAGGGCCGCGCCGATGGTCGACGCGCCGTCGGGGACGTCCGTCTCCAGGAGATGGAGGTCGAGGTTGTCGTAGATGATGCCCGATCCCTCGTAGTTCGTCGCCGTGTTCATGAAGCCGACCTGGAAGAACTGGCCGACCAGTTCCGGGATGATATCGAGCTGGAGCGAGCCGCCGGTCCACTCGGTGGAGATGCTCGTCACGTCGTCCGAGACGAAATTGGTCATCGCGTAATTGTTGCTCGGATCGATCGTCTTGATGAAGACCGCGGCCGTCGAGTCCAGCTCCAGGTTGCCCATCTTGGCCGCATAGTCAAAGACCCACGTCTCGCCGACGTTCGTGGCGTCGATCGTCCACTCCTGGAATACGTTCGACTCGATGAGCCAGCCGAGGGCGTGATCGCCGTTCTCGTAATCGCTGAAGACGGACAACTGCTGCAGGCCCTGCTCCTCGCCGCCCTCGCCGAGGGTGATCTGGCAGAAGGCGAGGCTATGGTTGGGGGCGACTTCGCCGTAGCCGTATTGCCACACACCCAGATCGTCGAACACGTTCCCGTAGATGCGCCAGCCGTCGCCGGACAGGGCCGAGGGCAGAGGCTGGATCAGAGCTTCGAAATCCTGGCTGTAGGGCGTAATCTGGGCGTGGCCGGCCGCGGGGATCAGACAAATCAAGGCGGCGACCGTAAAGAGAGCTGTGGCTTGCTTTTGCATTTTCGTACCCTCTCGTTCAAGGAAGTGCTCTCGTGATCGGAGCTCTCGGCGTCGGCCCATCCGCAAGAGGTGGATTCCGAGCGCCTGATTTAAATCCCACGCTTGACAGGACAGTCTCTATCATACACTATGTTCGGAGTCCGAACAAAGATTTTTTTGGCCATCGGCCCTTAAAATTTATCTGATCGCTTCGGACGACCGCTCCAGAGGGACCCTTCGCCGGGAGGATCGATCGCGCATGACCCGACATCTGTTTCCGGACGGGTTCATCTGGGGCGCCGCCACCTCCGCCCAGCAGATCGAGGGCGGCCGCCACGAGGGCGGCCGTGGGGAATCGATCTGGGACCGCTTCGCCGCGAGCCCGGGGAAGATCGCCGACGGCTCCAATCCCGACGTCGCCTGCGACCATTACCACCGCTGGCGCAAGGACATCGGGCTGATGTCGGGGCTCGGCCTCGACGCCTACCGCTTCTCCATCGCCTGGCCGCGGATCCTGCCCGCAGGCGACGGGGCGCCCAGCGAAGCCGGTCTCGACTTCTACGACGCCCTGGTGGACGGCCTGCTGGAGGCCGGCATCCGCCCCTTCCCCACCCTCTACCACTGGGACCTGCCCCAGGCCCTGCAGGACCGCGGCGGCTGGGGCGCGCGCGACACGGCCAGGATCTTCGCCGACTACGCGGCGGTCGTCGCCCGGCGGCTGGGCGACCGCATCGACCAGTGGGTGACCCACAACGAGCCCTGGTGCATCGCCACGCTCGGTCACGAGGAGGGACACCACGCGCCCGGACATCTCGACCCCGCCGAGGGCCTGCGCGTCGCCCACCACCTCCTGCTGTCCCACGGCTGGGCGACCGGCGTCCTCCGCGACACGGCGCCGGGCGCCAAGGTCGGCATCGTGCAGAACCACTGCCCGGCCTACCCCGCCACCGACAGCGCGGCGGACCGGGACGCGGCCCGCTGGTTCGACGGCTTCTTCAACCGCTGGTACCTGGACCCGCTCTTCCGCGGCGCTTATCCCGGGGATGCGATCGCCGACCGGATCGCCGCGGGCCATCTGGACGGACCCGACCTGCCCTTCGTCCGTGAGGGTGATCTCGAAGTGATCGCCGCGCCGATCGACTTCCTGGGCTTCAACTACTACAGCCGCGTGGTCATGAAAGCCGGCCCCGAGGGCCGCCCCGAGGCCGTGCGGATGGCGCCGCCCGAGGAACTCACGGACATGGAGTGGGAGGTCTATCCCGAGGGTCTGCACGAGAGCCTGGTCCAGGTGGCACGGGACTACGCGCCCCGGAAGATCTACATCACCGAGAACGGGGCCGCCTACGACGATCCGCCCGACGCCGAGGGTCGCATCGCCGACGCGCGCCGGATCGCCTATCTCCGGGATCACCTGCTGGCCGCCCATCGCGCCATCGCCGACGGCGTGCCCCTGGCGGGATACTACGCCTGGTCCCTGCTCGACAACTTCGAGTGGGGTTTCGGATACGAGAAGAAGTTCGGTCTCTATGCCGTCGATCGCGAGACGCGGCAGCGGACACCCAAGGACAGCGCCCACTGGTATCGCGACGTCGTGTCGGCCAACGGTGTCGACGCGTCGCCCTCTCCCCAAACCCAAGGAGAATCCCGTGCATACGATCACTGACGGGGGCCCCCGCCGGACGCGAGGCCGCCTCCTGGCGACGGCCCTGTTCGCGGTCTTGATGAGCGTCGCCTCCGCCGCGACCGCAGACCTGCCGGACATCGAGGTCGTGACCGACGACAGCGGCTCGCGCCTGCAGGTGGACGGCCGCGACTTCATGGTCTTCGGGATGAACTGGGGCTACATGCCCATCGGCCAGAACTACACCTACGACTTCTGGGGCAAGCCCGATCACATGATCCGGACCGCCCTCGACAAGGAGATGTCGCTGCTGAAGGGCATGGGCGTGAACGTGATCCGCCAGTACGTGGGCATACCGCCCCGCTGGGTGGAGTACATATACGACACCTACGGGATCTGGACGGTGATCAACCACACCCTGGGCCGCTACGGCCTCACCATAGACGGCGTGTGGGTGCCGACGACCGACTACAGCGACCCCAAGGTGGTCGCCATGCTGCGGGGCGAGATGGAGGCCCTGGCCAAGGAGTTCCGCGGCACGCGCGGCATGCTCATGTGGCTGCTGGGCAACGAGAACAACTACGGCCTGCACTGGTCGTCCTTCGAGATCGAGGCCCTGCCCGAGGACCAGCGCTGGGGCGCCAAGGCCCGCTACCTGTACCGGCTCTTCGGGACCGTCATCGACGATCTCCACCGGCTCGACCCCGACCGCCCCGTGGCCATGGCCAACGGCGACCTCGGCTACATCGACATCATCGCCGAGGAATGCAAGGGCCTGGACATCCTGGGCACCAACGTCTACCGCGGCATCTCGGCGCGCGACCTCTTCCGGGAGGTCAAGGACAAGCTGGGCGTGCCGGTCATGTACACCGAGTTCGGCTGCGACGCCTTCAACGCCATCACCATGCAGGAGGACCAGCTCACCCAGGCCCGCTTCCTGCTGGGCCAGTGGCAGGAGATCTACGAGCAGTCCGCCGGCAAGGGACGCGTCGGCAACGCCATCGGCGGCATGGTCTTCCAGTGGAGCGACGGCTGGTGGAAGTACCTGCAGGACGCCAATCTCAGCACCCACGACACCAACGCCTCCTGGCCCAACGGCGGCTACCCGGCCGACTTCCGCGAGGGCGACAACAACATGAACGAGGAGTGGTGGGGCATCTGCGCCAAGGGCTTCTCGGACGTCAACGGCGTCTACGACGTCTATCCCCGCGCCGCCTACTACGCCCTGCGCGACGCCTTCACACTGGATCCCTACGCGCCGGGGACCGACCTCGATATGATCGGCCGGCACTTCGCCCGCATCGAGCCCATGGGCTGCGCCATCGAGGCCCGCGGCGACGCGGCGGCCCTGCAGACCGACGCGCTGAGCAAGGTGCGGGTGTCGGGTCTGCGCATGGAGTTCACGTCCTACAGCACCGGCGGCGAGAACGTCACCACGCCGTCCAACGAGGAGCCGGCGGAGGGCTACCCCGCCTATCGGGGCTTCGGGCACGGGCAGTCCTTCTACGCCGACATCGAGGCCAAGCCCAACGACGGCGTGATCGGCCGGCTCTCGCTCAACATGCTGGGCCGGGTGGCGGACAATCCCATCGACGAGATCTTCTACGAGAACCGCGGCCGCACGCTGGCCATGAGCGACCACGTGGGCGAGCGCGTCGACATCTGGGACAACGAGCGGGTGAAGATCTACCAGGGCAGCATCAGCTGGGACGACCGCTGGTTCAACCTGAACGCCTTCTACCGCGTGGGTCATCTGCACTGGCAGTACGAGGGCGACTTCTTCGGCCTGTACCGAGACGCCTACTACGGCGAGAACTTGGACATCTACAACGGCGAGGCGCCGGTCGGTATGGAGATCGCCGGCAAGAAGGACCTGCGCGGCCTCAAGGTGGCCTTCGGGCCTCAGCTCTGGTGGGGCGCCAACCCGGCGATCTTCGTCAAGTACCAGCGCAGCGCCCTGGGCGCGGACTGGACGGGCATCTTCCAGGAGGACTTCACCCAGCAGACCGACCTGACCAGCTCGGTCGCCATCCCCGTGCGCAAGAACCGCAAGGCCTCGCTGCAGCTCCAGACCCGTCTCGGCCCCTTCGGCTTCGAGGGCGGCGCCCTCTGGGCCGGCCAGCCGCGCGTGGGCGAGAGCTTCCAGCTGGTGAGCGAGGCGGTCCTGGACGCCGGCGGCTCCGTGGCGCCCGAGGACGTGCTCACCGACACCGTCAAGGACGACGACGCCTTCGGCTTCAAGGGCAAGCTGACCTGGCAGAAGGGCCGCTGGAACTGGTACGGCCAGGGCGCCTACATGGGCCTGGTGGCCGAGGGCGGCGAGACCCGGATCCCCACCTACACAGGCTGGACGCTGAAGGACAGCGGGACGGGCAACCAGGTCAACGCCGTCACGGGCCTGGCCGTGGGCCTGGGCAAGTGGCAGATCGGCCCGAACCTCCTGTGGCAGAAGCCCATCGTGGGACCCATGCCCGGCGCGGACGACCTGATCTACACGGCCGGCCGCTCGCGCAACTGGCTCGACGATCCCTTCGCCGTGATCTGGAACCGCGAGACCACCGCCGGCGAGCTGATGATCACCTACGATCCCACGCCCGCCACCTGGCTGTGGACCTGGGACAGCGACATCCGCGAGGACGCCGGCCTGGCCGGCAGCCTGAGCTTCGTCTTCAAGCGGCACCACACCACGGCCGACTCCCGTCTGTTCATCGCCGACACGGGGGACGTCTATCCCTTCGGCGGCTCGACCCCGGCCCGGGACCTGTGGGAAATCCGCTCCCGCATCGTCAACAGGCTCGGCGGCGCGCGGATGATCAGCCACCTCTGGCTCGGCACGGTGGAGCCCAACGGGAACGACGCCCGGCTGGTGCACAACTACGGCCTGTCCACCCGCGTCGCCTGGCCCGTCGTGGCGGTGGCCGGCCACGTCAAGGTCAACGACTACGGCCCCTACGACTACCACCGCGACCACAACCTGACCTATCCGCTGCAGCTCATGGCGGACCTCTCCTACAACCTGGGCGAGCCCAAGTGGTTCGGCCTGCCCCAGACACGGCTGGGCGTGCGGGCGACCTACCGCACCCTCGACCGCTACTCCCCCCGCTACAGCCCCGAGGGCGTGGCGGAGCCGGCCGTCGGGGAGCTCTACGCGGAGGACCTGCCCTGGGGACGCGAGTGGGAGATCAGGACGTACCTGCACATGGTCCTGCAATAGCCGGTTCGGCACCTGCAGGCGCCGCGGCCCGGTCCTCGAGACCGGGCCGCCTTGTTTTTGGGGGATCAGGGAAGGGCGTGGACCCGGACCCAGTCCACGAGCATGGTCTGGGGAAAGACGGTGTCCTCGTCCGGCGCGCCCGGCCAGCGGCCGCCCACCGCCACGTTCAGCAGGATGAAGAAGGGATGGTCGTAGACCCAGCGGGCGTCGGACGGCAGGTCGTCGGGCGTGGCGGTGTGGTAGACGCGGCCGTCCACCTCCCAGACGATGGCGCTCTCGGTCCACTCCACGGCGTACACGTGGAAATCCTCGTGCGCCTCCCGGTCAAGCAGGATCCGTCCGGAGACCGCGTCGTCGCCGGCGTGTCCCGGGCCGTGGATCGTGCCGTGGATCACGCGGGGCTCGTGGCCCCGGTACTCCATCACGTCGATCTCGCCGCAGTCCGGCCAGCCCACCTCGTCGATGTCGGCGCCGAGCATCCAGAAGGCGGGCCAGATGCCCTGTCCGACGGGCAGCCTGATCCGGGCCTCGAAGCGGCCCCG
>Ga0180435_10004252_pt1 | contig 14115 bp, 9 predicted proteins | sample SS_ome_3_FD_132467 | JGI IMG/M metagenome (GOLD analysis project Ga0180435, IMG submission 132467) | Hypersaline lake sediment archaeal communities from the Salton Sea, California, USA - SS_3_S_1 metaG | ecosystem: Environmental > Aquatic > Non-marine Saline and Alkaline > Hypersaline > Sediment... | reverse complement strand
TGATCACCGTGGCGTTCCGGTTGCTGCGCGGCGGCCCGGGCGTGGCGGCCGGCATCATCGTCATCGTCACCTCGGGCGCCATCGGCGTTGCCTGGCGACACGTCCGGCACCGCTTCGACCGCCTCGTCCCTGCCATCGAGCTCTACTTGCTGGGCTTCATGATCCACGTGCCGACGTTGATCTTCCTCACCCTGACCGACTCCGCTGCTGCCGGCCTGGCCACGGAGGCCGCCATCGCCTGTCTCATCGGCTATCCGGTGACCACCATCCTGGTCGGATCGCTGCTGAACGCCCGGCAGTCCCGGCACGCAGCCGAGGCCTTTGTCGCACGGCGACAGGTCTACGATCAGGCCATGGCCGAAATCTCAGCGCGCTTCGTCGCCACCGGCGACCTGGACACGGCGATCAACGCGTCGCTCGCCCAGGTGGGCCAGTCGTGCCGCGCGGATCGCGTGCACGTCTTCCAACTGCGTCCCGATGGCGTGACCATCGACGGGACCCACGAGTGGTGCGCCCCCGGCGTGGAGCCGCTGATCGACACGATGTATGGCGTGCCCGCTGCCGGCATCGCCTGGTGGTCCTCGCTCTTCACCAAGGGTGAGTCCGTCCTCATCGCGGACGCCGCCGAACTCCCCGAAGGGGACGCATCAGTCAGGCGGTTCCTGGCGAGCATGGGGATCGTCTCGATCATCGCCCTGCCCCTCCAGGTGGGTAGCCGTTGCTCGGGCTTCATCGGCCTCCACAGGCTCTCCCAGATCGAGCCGTGGGACGCCGGAGACCTGGCCCTGGCTCGCGTGGTGACGCAGCTGCTGAGTGGGGCCATCGGCCGCGCTCAGGCCGACGCAGCCCTGACCCGTCAGGCCGTGCTCCTGAACCAGGTCCAGGACCTCATCCTGGCCACGGACCTGGCGGGCGAGGTGACCTACGCCAACGACGCGATGTGCCGCCAGATCGGTGCGCCTGCCGACCAGGTGATCGGCCGGTCCGTGACATCGCTGCCCGGCATCCCCCGAGCACTCCTGCCGATGGACGAGGTGGTGAACGCCGCGCTCGAGCGGGGCCAGTGGCGCGGCATGGCGTCTGGCCTCCCGCCCGGTGGCCGGCGCACAACGCTGGACGTCCGCGCCCAGATCGTCCGAGACCGCGCCGGCGAGGCTGTCGGCTACTTGGCCGTCGGCACCGACGTGAGCGAGCGGGTCCGCACGGAGCGCTCGCTGCGCCTTAGCGAGGCGCGCTACCGCGGCCTCTTCGACAACTCGCCCGTCTCGCTCTGGGAGGAGGACCTCTCGGAAGTGAAGCGGTACCTCGATGGCTTGCGGTCAGGTGGCGTGACCGATCTGCGCGATCACTTCGAAGCCAACCCCGACGCGGTCTCCCACTGCCTCGATTTGGTGCGCATCATCGACGTCAACCAGGCGACCCTCCGCCTCTACGAGGTCGAGTCGAAGGAGGACGTGCTCAGCTCGCTGGAAGCCGTGTTCATCGACGCATCGCACGACATCTTCCGCGAGGAGCTCGTCGCCCTCTTCGACGGGCAGACCACCTTCGAGGGCGAGAACATCGGCACCGACTTCTCGGGAGACACGATCAACGTCCTTATCAACCTCAGTGTGGCCCCCGGCTGCGAGGAGACTTGGGACCGCGTCTTCGTGGCTGTCTCGGACATCACCGAGCGAGTCCAGACCGAGGAAGCGCTGCGCAGGAACCAGTCGCGTCTCCAGAAAGCCCTCGACGAGGTCCACACAATGCAGGAGCAGCTGGTGCACCAAGAGCGCATGGCCGCCGTCGGCCAGCTCTCGGCGGGCATCGCCCACGACTTCAACAACATCATGGCCGCGATCTCGCTCTATACACAGCTGGCGCTGCGAGATGCCGGCTTGCCCGATCCCCTGGCCAGCCGCCTCCGCGTCATAAACGACCAGGTCAATCTCGCCGCTGACCTCGTCGAGCAAATGCTCGACTTTGGCCGGCAGTCGGTCATCGAACGTGAGGCTCTGGAGATGGGCGCGTCGCTCACCAAGAGCGCAGTCCTGCTCGAGCACACCATCCCGGCGGACGTCACCCTGGTGACCGAAGTGGAGCCGGGCGATCACATCGTGATGGCCGATCCATCACGTGTCCAGCAAGCCGTGCTCAACCTGGCGCTCAACGCCCGCGACGCCATGCCCGATGGCGGCCGGCTGCGCATCGCGCTCTCAAGCGTCGCCGATGCCGCCGTCGACTGCATCTCGTGCGGGCCCGTCGATCCCGGTGATTGGGTCGTCATCGAGGTCACCGACACCGGCGCTGGCATCGCTCCCGATGTGTTGCCGCACATCTTCGAACCATTCTTCACGACCCGCGCCCCGGTCGGCCACGGCCTCGGCCTCGCCCAGGTCTACGGCATCGTCAACCAGCACGGCGGCCATATCGAGGTCGAGACTGCCCTGGGCAAGGGCACGACCTTCCGGCTCTACTGGCCCGCCTGCTGCTGAGCTGGGAGGAAGCGGCCAATACCCCCCCGCCTAACCCGTTGGGGCGATGACGGTACTCCCATCCCTCGGCTAATCTGTGATTGTCAGCCAGTCACAATCACAGGAGACACCAGATGAAGGCCCCCAGAATGATCGCCCGCACAGTTGGCATTCTCTTTATCCTCGGCACCATCGCCGGCATCGGAAGCGCCGTCGCCCTGGCGCCCGCGTCATCCCCGGACTATCTCACGACGCTCGCCGGCTTACCAGATCAGATTGAGGCCGGCGCGCTCCTCGTGCTGGTCATGGGCGCGGCGCTCGCTCCGATCCCGGCGTTGCTCTACCCCATCCTCAAGCGCAAAGCGCCCACGGGCGCGATGGGCTATGCCATCTTCCGCACCATCGAGGTCGTCAGCTTCCTCGGCTTCGCACTCTTCCCGATGCTACTGCTGTGGCTGAGCCGCCGCTATGTGATCGCCATCGAGCCCGATCTCACCTGCATCCCCACCCTGGGGGCGCTGGTGCGAGCCGCCAACGGCCTGCTCGACCCCATCATGACCCTCTTCTCTTCACTGGCTGCCACGATCCTCTACGCTACCCTCTACAGGGCGAGATTGGTCCCGCGTTGGCTCTCAGGCTGGGGATTTGTCGGCGGGGCCCTGCATCTATTGGCCGGCGGGCTGCATCTGTTCGGCGTGCATCCGGCCGGTCTGGACCTCGTCCTCACGCTCCCCATCGCGCTCCAGGAGATGGTCTTCGCGGTGTGGCTGATCGTCAAAGGGTTCAATCCACAGACTCTCGAAGCCCTCTAGGGATTCGGAAACCCCTGACAGGCTAGGACGCGGCAGGCTGGTCGTGCGTGAAGTGGTCCGGCGTCTGGTCCAATCTCTGGTCTGCTATCGCCATTCACAGGAGGCTCACGATGCGCGCTGCCGTCTATCGCCGTTACGGTCCACCCGAGGTGGTCCGGATCGAGGATGTGCCCAAACCATCACCGCAGGCAGGTGACCTGCTCGTCAAGGTGTGCGCAACCACGGTCGCCGCGGGCGACTGGCGCATGCGCAGGGCCGATCCTGCCGCCGCGCGGGTCTACAACGGCCTGTTCCGCCCCACCCGCCATCGAATCCTGGGGATGGAGCTCTCGGGCGTGATCGAGGCTACAGGGGGCGACGTCAGCCGCTTCGCGGCAGGCGATGCCGTCATCGTCGCGACGGATATCGGCTTCGGCGCTCACGCCGAGTACGTCTGCGTGCCCGAAGACGGTACTGTGGCAGCCAAGCCCGAGACCATGTCCTTCGAGGAGGCCGCCGCCGTCTGCTTCGGGGGACTGGGAGCGTTGGGCTACATCAACGGGAGCAGTGTGCGCGCAGGCGACAGGGTGTTGATCAATGGCGCCTCGGGTGCCACGGGATCGTCCGCGGCCCAGCTCGCCGTCGCACTGGGCGCAGAGGTGACGGGCGTGTGCAGCGGGCGCAACCTCGATCTGGTCAGGTCCCTCGGTGCCGCCCATGTCATCGACTACACGGAGGAGGACTTCACCCGGGGCGGCCCCCGCTACGACCTGATCTTCGACGCGGTGGGCAAGACCTCGCGCACCAGGACGCGCTCAGCCCTCGCCCCGGGCGGCACCTTCGCGACGGTTATGAAGGGAGGCGCATCGCCCAAGGAACGCGCCGCCGGCCTGGCCTACCTGGTCGAGCTGATCGAGGCCGGGAAGTTCCGCCCCGTCATCGACCGTGTCTATCCGTTGGACCAGATCGTCGAGGCACACCACCTGGCAGAGTCCGGCCACAAGGTCGGCAGCATCGTCGTCACCTTCTAGCCACGCTCAAACCCGGTAGCAGGAAAGACCCTTAGGGTTTTCTGGAACCCTAAGGGTTTGCGGCAAGGCGCTCCTCGCATTGACCGGCGTTTCTCCGAGCCACCTGGTCTATCCCAGGATGTTCGCCTCAGTGATGCGCTGGAAGTGATAGCCGTAGACGGCCATGGTGATCGCCAGCGGCAGCAGCTCGGGGCGCTTGCGCAGGGTCCAGCCGACGAGATCCCAGAAGTAGCGCCGGTCAGCACTCTTGATGCCCAGCACCCAGATGGAGGCGAAGAAGGCGCGAATCTCCGGCCAGGTGATGGGCGAGCGGACCTTGGGCGCCTTGTACTCGCGCAGGAAGGTCTTCACCCGCGCCGCGAACTCCGCCGGCGCATAGATCGTGCCCATGATCTGCCGATAACCGGCCTTCAGCGCGTCGATACCCATCTTGGGCACGATGTTGGTCATGATGTCCACGTTGTTGCCGATCATCTCGCCGAGCAGGCGTCCTTCATCCTTGAGCCGCCGGTAGAGCGCGGTGCCGGTGGGCGCCTGCAGCAGCCCCACCATCGCGGTCACGATCCCGCTCTGCTGGATGAACTCGATCTGCCGCTGGAAGATCGAGGGCGAGTCGCTGTCAAAGCCCACGATGAACCCGGCGCGCACGCAGAGGCCGGCCCGCTGGAGCGTTTTGACGTCCGCCAGCATATCGCGGCGCAGGTTCTGGCTCTTGCGACACTCCTCCAGACTCTCCACGTCCGGCGTCTCGATGCCCACGAAGACCTTGTCAAACCCGGCCTCCACCATCAGCGCCATCAGCTCGGCATCGTCGGCCAGGTTGATGGAGACCTCGGTGTTGAAGGTCATCCCGCGGCGGCTGAGGCCTGGCTTGGTCCGGCGCCACTCGATGAGCGCCGGGAGCAGCTCCTGCTTGAGCACGCGCTTGTTGCCGATGAAGTTGTCATCGACGAAAAAGACGGACCGCCGCCAGCCGGCGTCGTAGAGCGCGTCCAGCTCCGCCACGATCTGCGCCGCAGTCTTGGTCCGCACCCGCCGGCCCAGCAGCGCGGTGATGTTGCAGAAGTCACACGCGAAAGGGCAGCCCCGCGAGAACTGAACGGGCATGCAGTCGTACTTGCGCAGGTCCGCCAGCCCCCACTGGGGCACCGGCGTGAGGGTCATCGGTGGATGGACCTCAGCAGCATACACGGGCTGTGCCTCGCCCCGAACAAAGTCGGCCAGGAACTGGGGCAGCGTCTGCTCCGCCTCGCCCAGTACCAGGTGGTCCACCTCATCCACAAAGGCTCCGGGTTCTGTGGTGAAGAGCGGCCCGCCGGCCACCGTCACCAGCCCGGCGTCGCGGCACCGGCACAGTGCCTCGCGAGCCGAGTCCCGCTGCACCGCCATCGCGCTCACGAAGGCGACGTCGGCCCACGCCAGGTCGGCGTCCGTGAGCGTGCGCACATTGAGATCGACCAACCGCCTCTCCCAACCGCCCGGCAGCATCGGCGCCAGCGTGAGTAGCCCCAGCGGCGGCGAGACCGCCTTGCGCCCCACAAAGGCCAGCGCGTGGCGGAACGACCAGAACGTGTCCGGGAACTCCGGATAGACCATCAGCACTCGCATCGCATCCCCCTTGGCTTGCCGCGTCACTCTCCCTATATGATACGACCGAGTGCTCCCGGGTACCTAACATCCGGCACGCGGGAGCCTATCATCGCGCCCCTGCCCGGCGCTTTTTCCCCCACTCCCCAGAGCTTTGGACCGGCGCGGCGGGCTGCTTCCGGGTTCGGGCAACGCGTGCTACAATCTGCACCTTGCCATCATCCAGCCCAACGAGGTCATCACTTGAAACGTACCGTGCCGTCACTCCTGCCGGGCGTGCTCGCCGCCGCCGCCATCGCCTTGCTCGGCTTGCGGAGCAGCCGCATCATCGGGCAGCAGCTCCTCCACATGGAGAAGAGCCCCATCTCAGGCATCATGATGTCGATCATCGCCGGCCTCCTGGTGGGCAACCTTGTCAAGCTCCCGGAACAGCTCCGGCCCGGCATTCGCTTCAGCCGCCGGACCGTGCTCCGCATAGGCATCATCCTGCTGGGTATCCGCCTCTGCTTGATCGACGTGGTCCGCTTCGGCACATTGGCGGTTCCGCTCATCGTCGTCTGCATCGCCAGTGCCCTACTCTTCACACGCTGGCTTGGCGTGCGGCTCCGCATCTCGCCCAAGATGAGCACGCTGGTCGCCGTGGGCACCAGTATCTGCGGCGCCACCGCCATCGTCGCCACGGGCCCCGCTATCGACGCCAAAGAGGAGGAGATCACCTACGCCGTCGCCAACATCACCGTCTTCGGCCTGCTCGCGATGTTCCTCTATCCCACCCTGGCCCGCGCACTCTTCGGCACCGACCTCACATCCGCCGGCCTCTTCCTGGGCACGGCGATCCACGAGACCGCCCAGGTCGCCGGCAGCGGCCTGATGTACGCGCAGCTCTACGAGGCCGCTGAGGCGCTCGACGTCGCCGCGGTCACCAAGTTGATCCGCAACGTCGCCATCGCCGTCGTCGTCCCCTGGATGGCCTACCGGCACCGGACGGGCGGAGGCGACAAGCCCGTCTCCCTCCGCGGCCTCTTCCCCACCTTTGTGCTGGGCTTCCTCGCTATGGCCGCCTTCCGCACCGTGGGCGAGCTGACGCTCGAGGCCGGCAAGGCGTGGTGGGTGCTGGACGGCGCCGGCTGGACAGCGCTCATCGGGTTCATCCGCGCCTGGGCCGAGAACTTCTTTGCCACGGCGATGGCCGCGGTCGGCCTGGCCACAGGCATCCGCGAGTTGCGCAGCCTGGGACTGCGGCCCTTCTATGTCGGCTTCGGCGCCTCCCTCGCGGTCGGCGTCGTGAGCCTGGCCGGCATCGCCGCGCTCAGGGCGCTGGGGCTGGTCTAGAGGGCGCCCACGCAGACGCCGTGGACAGCGGACATCTTGTCCGCACCGCATCCGGCCGGGCACGCGTGGACCCGACGCATTGCGCGTGCGCGACACCGGCCTACACTTCTTCCAACACCTTTCTCCCCAAGGAGGACAGCATGTCAGAGTGGAGCAGCAAGTTCGCGGGCAGCATCTTCGACGCCCACACGCATATGGGCCCGTTCGACACGGCGGAAAACGTCCTGGCGCTCCAGGACGCGGCGGGCATCGTCAAGACCAACCTGGTCTCGATTCAGGAGTGGGACACGGGGCTGGGGCTGCCCCAGTCGCTCTATATGAAGGCCAAGTACCCGGAGCGGTTCACCGTCTTCGCCGGGCCCAACCACGCAGCACACGTGTCGGGCGGGCGGGTGACCACGCCCAGCCTGGTCGAGCAGGTAGACCAGTTTGTGGAGGTCGGCTGCGACGGGATCAAGATGATCGAATCCAAGCCGTTTCGCCGCCAGCAGCTGGAGGTGCCGCTGACGGACGCCTACTTCGCCGACTATTGGGCGCGCATCGAGGAGCTGGACATCCCCATGCTCTGGCACGTGGCCGACCCGGAGGAGTTCTGGACGCCGGAACTGCTGCCGCCGTGGGCACAGGCCAAGGGCTGGGGCTACGGGCCCGGCGATGTGAGGAAAGAGGATCTCTACGCCGAGGTGGATGCGGTGCTGGCGGCCTACCCGGGGCTCCGCGTCATCTTCGCGCACTTCTACTTCCTGAGCGCCGATCTACCGCGAATGGCGAGATTCCTGGATGAGCATCCGAAGGTATCATTCGACCTGACGCCGGGGATCGAGATGCTCTACAACACGTCGCACGATGTGGACGCGAGTCGCGACTTCTTCCTGAAGTATCAGGACCGCATCGTCTTCGGCACGGACATCTGGTCGTTCCACACGGCGGACGAGGCGATCGCCCGCGCCGGCATCGTCTATCGCTGGCTGGAGTCCGACGACACCTTCCGCGTGCCAACGACGGTGGACGTGCTGCTGGGCGTGCCGGAGGATGGCGTGATTCGGGGGCTGGCGCTGCCGGACGAGGTGCTGGAGAAGATCTACGGCGGGACGCTGCGGCGCTATGCCGGCGAGACGGCACGGGTCCTGGACGCGGGCAAGGCCGCGGATCTGTGCCGCGAGATTGGCGCGATCGCCCAGGCGATGTCGGGGATGGCCGACGAGGACTGCGTGCCGCTGGCAGTGGCTGACGCCATCGAGGCCCTCCCAGCGTCCTAGAGTCAAGCCGGTTCCTGACTGGCACAAAGGCAACGACCCAGCGGCTCCTCAAGCTGCTGGGTCGTTGTTGCACGGAGACGCAGGGAACTCCCCGATGCCGCGGCCGCCAGGGGTTCGTCGCTGCTAGCGTATCACCAGCGGCAGGTAGACCTTGTACCCGCCGGCGGTCACTGTCAGCGTGAAGGGCTGCGTGGCATCGGGCGGGACGCCGTTCGCGGCTGTGATCGTCAGCGGGTACGCACCTGCCGTCCCCTCGGCAGCGATCCCCGAGAGCGCCGCGGTGCCATCGCCCAGATCCAGGAACGTCAGGCCGCTGGGCAACGCACCCGTGACGGTGATGGCGGGTGTGGGACTGCCGGTGGTGGTGACCTGGAACCCATCGCCGACACCGATCTCGAACTCAGCCGTGTCGGCACTGGTGATGATCGGTGCCTCCCCGGCCCCCGTGACCGACAGCGTGACCGCGGTCGAACCGTAGTCGAGGTCCCACGACAGCCCGGCGATCAGCGCGGGCAGGTTCGTCGTGCTGAAGACGCCGGTATGGTCGGCATAGCTCATGATCGTGTAGCTCTCGCCGCCCTCGGGGACGTGCGACTCGACGAACGAGACATCCAGCGTGCCGTCCAGCGCCGCGGTGCCGGTGATGACCAGCTGATCGTGTTCCGTGCCCGACAGTGTCCCCGCCAGCTCGATCGCCAGCGTGCCGCTGATCTGTTGCGAGTAGTCCCCATTGACCGTGATCAGCCCGGGAGAGTCGCCGGGGCTCACCAGACCGCCATTGACCAGGTTGCTGTCCAGCGAGCCCGAGCCCGTCACGGTCACGTCCTCGGTCACCGTCAGCGTCTTGCCGGCATCGAACGTGCCGCCGCCGAGGGTGATGGTGGACTCCGCGCCTGGCTCAAACACGTCCGTGAACAGCAGCGCACCATCGATGACCTGCACGCTCCCGTAGTTCGCGGTGGGGACGTCCACCGTGGTCGTCGTCGCGACGGTATGCTTGAGAAGGCTGCCGAAGTTGATGAACCTGTCACTATCGCCGCCCGACATCGTCGTGGTGGCGTTGGCCCGGAAGGTGCCGTAGTTCCGGTAGGTGGCCCCGTTGACAAGGGTCAGGTTGTCCGTATCCCACGCGACATCCCCACGGCTGGTCAGCGAGTGACCATCCAGGGTCCTCGCCTGGCTGGGCGCCGTGAGGCTGATGGGCACGGAGGCCAGCACCTCGGTCAACGCGCTCCCCCTGAGCGTGCCGCCTCCCCACTTGAGCCATTCGTGGATGGTAAGGCCGCTGTTGTTGGTCAGGATGCCCGACAGATCCAGCTGCGAGATCTGCATGGTTGAGATGTACGGTTCCAGGACCAGCTCAGCCGTCGCCCCGCCGTTGGCCCCCAACACCCTGACCTCCCTCGGAAAGGTGAACGATGCGGCGCTGTCGACGACGACCTTGTTGGTCGTGCAGCTGTTCTGAATCTCGAGCTTGGTCCCGATGATGCCGGGCCAGTACTCGCCGTTGAGGTTCATCGTGCCGCACCGGAAGATAACGCTGCGGACCCTGAGGGAGGAGGCGTCGGTGAAGGTCGATATCTCCCCCGGGTCGTTTGTGCTGCCGATCACGAGAGTTGCGGTGTCCTCGCCGGAGAACGTGCCGGCGTGCGTGCCCCCCTCGTCCAGGGCGACGAGGCCGTTCGTGATGGTCAGGACGCCGTTGTTGCTGAAGGGGGAGTGGACGTTGATGAACGTCTGAGAGTACTCAGTCCCGGTCAGGGTCATCGTGCCACCGATGCTATTGGTTACGGAGCCGGCGCCGTTGACGGTCAGCTGAGGGTCGACATTCAGCGTACCCCCGTTGGTGACCGTTGCACCGGAGAAGGTGGCGATGATGCCGCCGCCGGTGACATCAAGCAGGCCGCCTAACTCGATGTCAAGCCCGCTGCCGGTCAGATAGAGGCCGGCCCCGTCCATCGTCAGATGGCCCCCTGACTCGATCGTGACGCTGTCGGCATAGGGGTAGCTGGTCAGCGTCGGATTGTAGAAGATGCCGGGGCCGATGGTGGCGTCATCCCCCGTCGAGGGGACGTGTCCGCAGCTCCAGTTGTCGGCGTTGTCCCAGTTGACGTTGGTGTCTCCCTGCCAGGCGCACGTGTCAGCGCTTACCGGAGCTGGGGCAACGCCCAACATTCCCAGGCATACCAACAGCACGACCGACCCTCGGACGATTGTCCAGCCTCTGGTGTCCATTCCTGCCTCCTGATGTGATTGTGCGTGGTTGGGTGACTCGGTGATTGAGAACGGGACGCAGAGGGTGGCAGCCCCCTGCCGTTGGTGGGGCCCCGAGGTCGGTGTCCGGCTGTGGTGGAGGCTGCGGTATGGATCGGCTTCGGTACGGCACCGCGCGTACGGTAGGCCCACTTGTCGGCGTGTCAAGGAAGCCATTAGCGCAGGGCGTACGCATCTCGATGGCCAACCGAGCCGTTGGCCTGTCCGTCGCCACGGGCTGACCTGTAAGCCGGGCTGTCTAGCCCGGCCAGCGGCAGAGCGCGCTACTTGAGCGCCGGATCTGCGTCGTCCCGGGCCTTGCTTCGGCGGCGCAGTCAAGGCGCAGCGCCACGATGAGAGAGAACCGCCCTGGGCCCGCCTGCGCGGACGCGGGTCAAAGGCCCCTCGGCCGGCGAGTGGCCGGCTTGACCAACCCGGCCCGGCAGGTATCCTGCAGCGGCATCCAGCATCTGGCAGCCAGCATCTGGCAGCCAGCATCTATATCAAGGAGACATCATGACCACACCCAAGACCACCGGGCTTCACCACATCACCGTCCAGACCGTGGACTGGGAGGCCTCTCTGCGCCTCTACCGCGACGTTCTGGGAATGACCGTCGCCGCCGCGTGGGGCCCCAAGGGCCGCGAGATGGCCCTTCTCGACGTGGGCGACGGCAGCCACATCGAGCTGGTTGCCCCCAAGGCGGGCGCCTCGGCGGACGCCGGCCTGCTGACCCACCTGGCCCTGGCCTCAGGCGACGTCGTCGCCGACCTGGAACCCGTTCGCGCCGCCGGCTACGAGGTGACCATGGAACCCAAGGACGTCATGCTCGGCGACATGCCGGCGACCGTGGCCTTCTTCAAGGGCCCCAACGGCGAGTCCATCGAGTTCTTCCAGACGCGCTAGCCGCGGCTGACAGCAAGGTCCGACACCAGCCCCTCAGGGTTTTCAGAAAACCCTAAGGGGCTTTGCCAAGGTCCACGTCTCGGAGGCACGCAATGAAAGCCTACCTGCTCGACGGATCACACAGCACGGACACGACGGGCCTGCGCGTCAGCGCGGCCCTACGGGCGCCGCTCGAGGCCCAGGGATGGGAGGTCGAGCACGTCGTGCTGCGCGAGAGAACCATCCACGACTGCGGCGGGTGCTTCCATTGCTGGACGCATACGCCTGGCACCTGCATCTTCGACGACGACAACCGCACCATCGCCGCGGCCCTTGCGACCTCCGATCTCGCGGTCTATCTCACGCCGGTCACGTTCGGCGGCGTCAGCTCACGACTCAAGCGCGCCGTCGATCACAAGATCCAGAACATCTCGCCCTTCTTCAAGAGCATCGACGGTGAGACCCACCACCACAGGCGCTACCGCAGATCACCCGACCTGCTCGCCGTGGGATGGCTGGATGCCGCGGATCCGCCGTCTGAGGCCCTCTTCCGGACCCTTGTCTCGCGCAACAGCATCAACTGGCACTCAAGGACCTGCGTCAGCGACGTAGTAGCGGCCTCGGTATCGGCCGAGGAGCTTTCGGCACTGGCGCAGCGCTGGCTCGGTGACCTCCGCGACGGCCGATCCTCCGTCGTCGAGCCGCCGGCGATCAGCGTTCCCGACGCCGTCCAGGGCGACGACGTGCCCGGGCCCGAGCGAGCACTGCTGCTGGTCGGCAGCCCCAGGATGGGCAAGAGCACCTCCAACGCGGTGGGTACCTACCTGCTCGAGCAGCTCTCCGAGCACGGCATCGAGACCGACACCCTCTACGCACATGCTGCGCTTCGCTCTCCGGAGAAGACACAGGCACTGTTGGACGCCGTTGAGGCGGCGGATCTGATGATCCTGTCATTCCCGCTCTACGTCGACTCACTGCCCGCGCCCGCCATCGCTGCGCTGGAGCGCATCGCGGCGGCGCGCCGGCGGCCTGACCCGTCGCGGAGGCAGGCATTCGCTGCCATCTGCAACAGCGGCTTCCCCGAGGCCGCCCACAACAACCTCGCCCTCGGCATCTGCGGGACCTTCTCTCGCCAGGGAGGGTTCGCCTGGGCCGGCGGCCTGGCCCTCGGCGCAGGCGGCATGGTCGCGGGCAGGGACTTGACCCAGATGGGCGGACAGACCCTCGCCCTGCGTGGGGCCCTGGACCAGGCCGCGGAGGCGCTCGCACAGGGGCACCCTATCCCTGAGGCGGCGCAAGCGGCGATTGCGGCGCCCGTCATCCCCGCCTGGATGTACAGGCTGATGGGCAATACAGGCTGGATCGTGACGGCCGCTCGCCAGGGCGCCCTGCGAAACCTGTGGCGCAGGCCCTACGCCGACCGGTAGCGGGACAAGCGGAAACCCTGGGGTTCCGGTAGGCCCCAAGGGTCTGCTACTGCACAACGGAGCGACCACATATGGCATTCTATCCCGAAGGCAAGACTGCACCCGAGGAGCTGCGAACCGACCGCATCTGGCTGCGCCCCCTGCGGACCACCGACGTGGACATGGACTACGACGCCGTGATGGCCAGCGCCGAGATGCTGCACCTATGGGGGCAGCACGATTGGCCCAGGGAAGGTTTCACCCTGGCCGGGAACCTGGCCGACCTGGAGTGGCACGAGATAGAGCACAAGGAGCGGACGGCGTTCACATACACCGTCGTCGACCCTGCGGGCACGCGCTGCCTGGGCTGTGTCTACATCGTGCCGCTGTGGGAGGGGGAGCGCGCGCTGGGCGAGGGCGCGGCCTATCCGGCCGATGTCGCGTTCTGGGTGCGGGCGTCGGAGGTCGCGGCGGGCCTGGACGCGCACCTGCTGGCGACGCTGCGCGATTGGTTCGCGAAGGCGTGGGCGTTTGACCGCGTGGTCTATCGCGTCAGCGCGCAGTATGCCCACCACGCCGGGCTGTTCGAGGCAGCGGGCCTGAGCCGGCGCCTGAACTTTGTGGCGAAGGATGGGGCCAGGTGGTTTGTGTTTGGGTAACCGCCGGCGACTTCTGATACCCGGGCGGCCTGGACGGTGCAGGCCGCCGGGCCGGACGTGTGTCGGAGCTCCCAGGGCCCGCTACACCCGCTCGTCCAGCCAGTCCGCGATATCGTCGAGCACGAGCGAGCACTCCGGCTCGTTGCACACCTCGTGGAAGAACCCCTCGTAGACCTGCAGCAACTTGTCCTGCGAGCTGACGGCGTCGTGGAGCATCCGCGCGCCGGCGGGATCGACAAGCTTATCCTCACTGCCCTGCAGGACGAGCAGCGGTAGGCTGATGATGCCCATCTCCGCTGTGACCCGCATCATGGCCTTCAGCATCTCCGCCGCCAACCGAGCCGGCGTCTTGCCGTGGAACACCAACGGATCGTCCACGTAGGCCTGCACCACCTCGGGGTCGCGCGATAGAGCGTTGACGTCCAGCGCCACCATGCCCATCTTGGGCGCGATCGCCGA
>Ga0180435_10004251_pt1 | contig 14116 bp, 11 predicted proteins | sample SS_ome_3_FD_132467 | JGI IMG/M metagenome (GOLD analysis project Ga0180435, IMG submission 132467) | Hypersaline lake sediment archaeal communities from the Salton Sea, California, USA - SS_3_S_1 metaG | ecosystem: Environmental > Aquatic > Non-marine Saline and Alkaline > Hypersaline >... | reverse complement strand
ATCACGGAATTCAATCTTCCGAAGGAGTTCCAGGGCGTGCTCTTCTCATTCCAAGAAGCAGCGGTCAAGATCGCAGCGCATCATCTGCATCGTAGGGGTGGTGTTCTCATTGGAGATGTCGTCGGTCTCGGGAAGACACTCGTGGCGACAGCCCTCGCTCGCATTTTTGAGGATGACCTGGGCCTACAGACCCTGATTATCTGCCCGAAGAATCTCACTAGCATGTGGGAGGACTATCGCCATCGATACAGGTTGCGTGCGAAGGTTCTCTCCAGCAGTCGTGTGCTTTCGGATCTGGCGGAGCTTCGGCGATACCCTCTCGTGATCATTGATGAGAGCCACAACTTCCGCAATCGCGAAGGTAGAAAGTACCAAGCGATTCGGGAGTACATAATCGGAAACGAGAGCCGCGTCATCCTGCTCACGGCAACGCCCTACAACAAGTCGTATCTCGACCTCTCGAACCAGCTTCGTCTCTTCGTGAAGGATGACGATGATCTTGGGATCCGGCCAGAGAATCTGCTGCGGGAAATCGGTGAGGTCGAGTTCATGCGGCGCTATCAGGCCAGCGTTCGATCGCTGGCCGCGTTCGAGAAGAGCGACTTCACGGACGATTGGCGAGAACTCATGCGTCTCTTCATGGTCCGCAGAACCCGGACTTTCGTGAAGGACAACTCCGCGGAGACCGATCCCGAAACTGGACGACAGTACTTGGAGTTTGCTGATGGCACCCGGTCGTATTTCCCTGAGCGCCTGCCAAAGACCGTCAAGTTCGAGCCCGACAAGCACTACGCGGCACTATCCGCAACAGGAATTGTGGACGCCATCAATCAGCTGCACCTCCCTCGGTACGGCCTAGGGAACTACGTGAAGCCAACCTTGGATCCCAAACCCTCAGCCGATGACCAAGAGCAATTGGACGATCTCTCGCGTGCCGGGAATCGCTTGATGGGGTTCTGCCGTGTCAACCTGTTCAAGAGGCTAGAGAGCAGTGGGGATGCATTCCTGCAGTCGCTGAAGCGACACATTCTCCGCAACTACGTCTACCTGTACGCTCTCGACGCCGACAAGCCCTTGCCGATTGGAACTCAAGACGCCGCTTGGTTCGATTCACTGAGCAGCGATGAGGATCCGGAGGGAGGCAATGCAGTTGGCCTGTTCGAGGACCGGAGTGACGACGATGACGAAGCAGCGTGCGAACAGCCTACCCTCGAGGAGTCAGCCGCCGCGATCTACGAAAGCTACACGGCAAGAAAGAGGCGGAGCTTCCGCTGGATCGCGTCCAGCTACTTCGTTCCGGAACTGCGCCAGCACCTACAGGAAGACATCGATCGCCTGAGCGAGATCCTGCGGCTTCATGGGGATTGGCAAGCTGACCATGATGCCAAGCTGGGCGAGCTCTGCAGACTGATCAGCCAAACGCATGCCGACGACAAGGTTCTTGTATTCAGCCAGTTTGCAGACACCGTTAGGTACCTCGAGCGGGAGCTACGGAATCGCGGAGTGAAGCGCATGGCAGGCGTCACTGGCGATACCGCAGATCCAACAGAGATTGCCAAGCGATTCAGCCCGCACAGCAACGAGCATGCAGTCGCAGAAGACGACGAGGAACTTCGTGTGGTCATCGCCACAGATGTGCTCAGCGAAGGCCAGAACCTCCAGGATTGTGCAGTGGTCATCAACTACGATCTGCCCTGGGCCATTATCAGGCTAGTTCAGCGAGCAGGCCGAGTCGACCGCATCGGGCAGAGAGCTGAGGAGATACGCTGCTACACATTCTGGCCATCCGATGGTGTCGAGCAGGTGCTTCGCCTTCGCAGCCGCGTGCAAACGCGCCTGCGTGAGAATGCCGAAGTCGTAGGGACCGATGAGACCTTCTTCGAAGAGGACGAAGGCCGAGCCGCTCTTGTTGATCTGTACAACGAGAAGGCTGGCATTCTCGACGGCGAGGATGATGACGAGGTCGATCTCGCGTCGTACGCCTACCAGATCTGGACCAACGCCATCGAAGAGAATCCCAAGCTGAGGCAAGTCATTCCCGAGATGCCACACGTCGTCTTCGGAACACGTGAGCTTGAAGCAGTGGATGATGCGACGCCAGGCGTCCTTGTCTACATGAAGACCCGCGAGAACTACGACGCGCTCTCATGGATCGACTGCGAAGAGAAGGTCATTACCGAATCCCAGTACGCCATCCTCCGCGCAGCCGAATGCACTCCAGAGACTCCAGCAATGGAGCGCATGGAGAAGCACCACGAGCTAGTGCGTGTGGGGGTCGATCACATGCTCAAGGAGGAAGGGAATCTGGGTGGCGGCCTCGGCAGACCATCTGGTGCCAGGTACCGGGTCTACACCCGACTCAAGCAGTACTCAGCAGATGCGGAGGGCACCCTCCTGGACTACCCCGAGCTCGGGCGTGCGCTCACGGAGATTCTTGAGGCTCCACTCACCACATGGGCGCGGGACCGACTGAACAGACAGCTGCGATCAGGAATCAAGGACCAGCAACTCGCCGAGCTCGTGCTAGCACTACGTGATGAAGATCGCCTCACCATTGCCCAGAGCGATCAGACCCATTCCGAGGCGCAGATCATCTGCTCGCTGGGCCTCCGTCCGCCCGAGGAGGCCGCTTCGTGACGACATCCCCTGATAGACTAAGAGAAGCGCTTCGCACATCCGATTTCGAGGCGCTGTTCATCGATGAATTGGGCTGGGACCGTGCGACCGGCAAGAGGATCATCGAAGTTGACGAGCAAGCATTCGAGCTTGAGCCCATCGCGCAGAAGCGCGGCATGGTTGCATTCGTCTGCGGCCCCGCTGCGGACGGGAGGCTGCCTCCTCACGCGCTCCGAAGAAAGATCGAGAGACGCATCGAGAAAGACGCTCACGAGCACCTGATCGTGTTCTTGGATGGCGAGCGAGCAACCCAGGTCTGGCAGTGGGTTCGGCGAGAACCCGGAAACCCCATCGCATGTCGTGAGCACACACATGCAGTAGCGCAACCCGGCGATGCGCTTGTTCAGAAACTGCAAGCCATCGCCTTCAGCCTTGAGGAAGAAGAAGATCTGACGATTGTCGATGTGACCGGCCGGGTACGTGCCAGCTTTGATGTTGAGAAGGTCACGAAGAAGTTCTACGACCGCTTCCAGAAGGAGCACAGTGCATTCCTCGATTTCATCGAGGGCATCGACCAAGAAGCAGACCGCGAGTGGTATGCGTCCGTCATGCTGAACCGCCTGATGTTCTGCTACTTCATCCAGAAGAAAGGCTTTCTCGATGGCGACATGGACTATCTGCGAACTCGACTTGGCATGGTTCAAGCAGAACGCGGCGAGGATCAGTTCCATACCTTCTACAGACAGTTCCTTCTCCGCCTGTTCCATGAGGGACTGGGCGGAAGCGATCGCAGCGAGGAGCTGGAGAAGCTGCTCGGGCGAATCCCGTACTTGAATGGCGGCCTCTTCGACATCCACGAGCTGGAGCGTCCCGACCGATACGGCGACGCCATTGAGATCCCCGATGAAGCCTTCGAGCGGATCTTCGACTACTTCGACCAATACCAGTGGCACCTCGATGATCGTCCGCTTCGGAAGCAGAACGAGATCAACCCCGATGTCCTTGGCTACATCTTCGAGAAGTACATCAACCAAAAGCAGATGGGCGCCTACTACACGAAGGAGGACATCACCGAGTACATCAGCAAGAACACCGTCCTCCCCTATCTGTTCGATGCTGCCCGGACTCGCTGCAAGATTGCATTTGAGAATCCAGGTAATCCGACGATCTGGGATCTGCTGCGGGATGATCCTGATCGCTACATCTACGAGGCCGTTCGTCATGGGACGGACCAGCCATTGCCAGAGGAGATTGCCGTTGGAGTCAATCCGCCAACGCTTCATGCCCCCGTTGGCGAGGGCCCTGTGGCAACGCTCGAAGCACGCAAAGAGTGGAACAAGCCAGCACCGCCGGAATACGCGCTGCCAACGGAGATCTGGCGCGAGGTCGTCGCCCGACGTCAGAAGTACGAGGAGAACCATGCGAAGCTCTCAGCAGGCGAGATACTTGATATCAATGAACTCATTACGCTGAATCTTAACATCCGCCAATTCGCCCAAGATGTCGTGGAAACCTGCGAAGGGCCAGACCTGCTCCGCGCTTTCTGGAAGTCCATCGAAAGCGTGACGATTCTTGATCCTACCTGTGGATCCGGTGCATTCCTGTTTGCAGCCCTTAACATCCTTGAGCCCTTGTACGAAGCCTGCCTCGATCGCATGGAGGCCTTTGTTGAAGATCTCGAACGATCCGGTGAGAAGCATCGGCCGGAGAAGTTCTCCGATTTCCGCAGGATACTTGAGCGAGTGAACGCGCATCCCAATCGCAAGTACTTTGTCTACAAGAGCATCATCCTCAACAACCTCTTCGGCGTGGATATCATGGACGAGGCGGTCGAGATCTGTAAGTTGAGGCTCTTCCTGAAGCTTGCCGCGCAAGTAGACCCGGACAGGGAACATAAGAATCTTGGCATTGAGCCGCTGCCAGATGTCGACTTCAACATTCGAGCTGGGAATACGCTGGTTGGCTATGCAACAATGAACGAGGTCAGGAAGGCACTGTCAAGCAAGCTTGATCTTGACAACACTGTCGAAAAGGTCGAGATTGCCGCTGCTGATCTTCAGCAGGCGTTTGATGCGTTCCGCGCGAGGCAGATTGAGGGTGATGGATCGGTTCCGCCAGAACACAAGCAGGAACTCAATGCACGTATGCGAGCGCTTGGAGAGATTCTCAGCAAGCATCTTGCAGGGGAGTACGGAGTTGACGTAACCGGCCCGGAAGAGGTTCAGAGCTGGGTCAGATCTCACAGTCCATTTCACTGGTGTGTTGAGTTCCATCGGATTGTGCAAGAGGGTGGATTTAACGTTCTGATAGGGAATCCCCCGTACCTCGAGTACTCGAAGGTGAAGGAGTATGAGGTTCAAGAGTATCAATCTCTCAGTTGTGCCAACCTGTACGCCTTCACGCTTGAGCGATCGCTTTGCCTGGCAGAGAAGACAGGTCGTCTGGGACTCATCGTACCAATCTCGCTCGCCTGCTCAAAGAGAATGCAACCGCTCCGGGAGCTAGTCACATGCGACAACCGCAATCTTTGGATGTCTCATTTCTCGAATCGCCCCGGGCAACTCTTCACTGGAGCACAGAACCGACTAACCATAGTCGTTGCGGGCCCTACGTGCATGCCCCAGAGGCGCCTCTACTCAACTAGATACGTCCGATGGGATGCACGGAACGGGGAACGCGATGCCCTATTCTCCAAGCTCAAGTACGAAATGGCGCCTGACCACCCTTCTCTTGGTCGTATGCGGCTCCCAAAGCTTGGCTCCAGGCTCGCGGTTGATGCGCTCACACATCCCATGAGTCAGAAGGATCTCGGGCTGTTTCGCGTTCGAGACAAGACGAACAGCGTCTACTGGGTGCGGGTACCTGGGTATTTCTGTCAGTTTTTCACAAAGCCCCCAATGGCAGTGCCGGAGGCAGGTGGCGAATCGCGTGTCAGAGGAGAGGTCCTCCGAATCGCGTTTGCGGAGGAGTCACATGCTGGGTTGGCTCATGCGATTCTCAACAGCAGCCTGTTCTACCTTTACTTCTGCACCTACACAGATACGCGGCACATTAATCCGTCTGATGTCGCAGGCTTTCCGCTTGATGTCAACGCAATGTCCGATGTAGCGGAAGAGATCCTCAGGAGTTCTTGTAACCTTGCTGAGTGCTCTCGAGAAAACACAAGCCAGTATCGGAAGAGCGGGCTGCTCATTGACTCGATCGATTCTCGCGCCTGCAAGCCGCTACTTGATCGAATTGATGCGATCCTCGGGCGACATTTCGGATGGAGCGAAGAGCAGCTGGATTACGTGGTCAACTACGACATCAAGTATCGAATGGGACGCAACTCGGATGGCGGCAATGCGTAGCTCGGCAGTCGCTTTTCTCCCGCTGAGTGAGCTGATCACTCTTGCTGGCTTTGGCTCTAGACTCGCGCCATGCGATCTCAGCGGGCTGGCTGCAGTTGGATCACATCAGCTTCTGCAGAGTGAGAGGACAGCTCTCTTCTGCTCAGCCCAAACCTCCGGGGATTCGATCCTGAGAGCACACGATACCGTACGCTACTTGCGAGACACCGAACGGACAGTCATAAGTGGATTCCATTCCCCGATTGAGAAGGAGTGTTTGAAGATCCTGCTTCGCGGCAAGCAGCCCATCATCATCTGCCCCGCCCGTGCCATCGAGAACATGCGCATAGCCAAAGAGTGCAGACCCGCTTTCGATGCCGGACGCATCCTCTATCTCTCGCCCTTCACGGAGAAGCCACGCCGTGTGACAAGAGAATCCGCCAAACGTCGGAACGATCTCGTCGCCGCCCTTGCCGATGCCGCCTTCATCCCCCACATAGCCCCCAACGGCGAAACCGAACGAATTGCCGGGCTCCTGAAGAAGTGGCACGTCCCGATTGCACGTACTGCCGTTGATTTGCGAGCAATGGAGCAGCAGCGTTTGCGTGACCTCGTTCAAGAAGGAGATGGTCTGCATCTATAGCCCGACGCCTGAGCAGAAGGAGTTCATCGAAGCTTGTCTGACCGGGGATGTGCTTCTTGTCGCCGGCCCAGGAACTGGCAAGTCTAGGACGCTAGCGGAAACAGCTCGCCGTCTTGTTGATGAGGGCAACGCCTCTCCGGAGGACATTGCCGTTGTTACACTAACTCGATCGCTTGCCGGCAAGCTTGAGGTAGATATCCCACATGGACAGGCTTCGACTTTCCATTCGCTCTGTCTGAATCTACTCAACCAGCTCGGTCTCGCAGCTGGCATGCGTGTGGTTGATCCCTGGGAGGAAGAGCACCTTGTCATCCGCGACCTTCAACTCATCGTCGAAGATTCATATGGGACCCGTCCCAATGTCAAAGCTGTAAAGCAGTTCCTAAGGAGGCTCGCGAAGTCGTTCCGGAGCCAGCAAACGGAACCGCAGGATCTCTCAACCAATGAGAAGCAACTGCTCTCAGCTCTGACGACTCACAGGAAGCTTCTTCGATACCGTCTATTGGATCAGATGAGCTGGGATCTTGACCGCGCTCTGAGGCTTTCCGATATCTTCATCGATCTTCCGACTGTACTGCTGGTGGATGAGTATCAAGACTTGACTGCGGGAGAGCTGCGGCTGATTCAAACACTCCATGAGAAGCATGACGTACGAGTCATCGCTTGTGGAGACGATCGGCAATGCATCTTCGGCTTTCGTGATGCTGATCCCCTTGGGCTTCCTGCCTTCAGCAGTGTCTATGGTATCAAGAAGCCCCATTGGCTGTCTGCGAGCTTCCGATGTCCAGAACGAGTTTGTCATCTGGCGGAGGAGGTTGCGGAGATTCTCCCAAACCAGTTCGCAGAGAAACGTCCTACCCTTCACCCACACACCTCCCGCTCAGATGAAGGTGCTGTAGAGATACATTGCGCAAAGTCACCTCAGGCAGAAGCAGATTACGTTCTCAACACTGCCCGAGAGCTCGTTGCCATGAATGTTGTTGAGCCGTGGCAGATTATGGTCGTGATCAGCAAGTACCAACGCGAGATTCGAACACAGCTCCAGGCCTCATACGAGAACATGGAGAATCCGGGATTCGTCCTCAATGATCCAAGCACAAGGTCGTCTATCGTCAATACTGATGAACTTCGGCTTCTCAGTACAGGCGTAAGGCTCCTTCTTGATTCGAAGGATCAGCTCGCATGGAGAACGCTTGCAGCCCTCACTCCCGGGCTTGGCGATATGCGAGTACTTCAGCTTCTTACGACCGGAAAAGACACCCTGGTTCAGAACACCCAACTTGCGGCCAGCTCAGCAAGTGTAGTCAAACGGGTGCTGGATGCCGGAGAGGGATTCCTTAGTGAGTTTGCGGGTTCGGACTTGCTCTGCGCAGAAGAGGCAATACACACATTGGCAGAGATGATTGGGTTAGCGCCGGATGTGAATGTGGTCGAGACCATCATTGGCGAGTTGGGAGCGAAGGAGCATCCCTTCGCTTGGCAGGATCTGATTCGTGAGATGGATTCTCCCCCTCAGATAGAACCAGAGGATATGCCAGAGGCAATCCAAGTACGTACGATTCATTCAGCAAAAGGACTTCAATCTGAAGTTGTCTTTCTGATGAATGCTATTGAGCAAAGCTTCGATGGAGATGGCGATCCTGCCGATGGTATACGCCGACTGTATGTTGGCCTAACAAGAGCGCGGTCTCAGCTGTACGTATCGACACCAGGGTGGGTGAAGTATCATAGCCTCGGCCACACTCTGGGCTGCACATCAACAAGCCTGCATCCTCAGCTCGAAATCGCCGCCCAGACATGTGGAATCGAGATCCAAACCAACTGATATGCACAATGCAAGTAGCATCAGAAGGTGGTGTGTGTGACCACACAAACCAAAACCGTCCGCGAAGTCATCTACCATCACTACGCAAAGCTCATCGCCTCCGCAATGCTCGACGTCAAGTGGCAGAGAATCCCGGAGGAAAGCCTGCGTAAGAGATACTGGGGGCTTGTTCGTGATCGCTACTCTGGGTTACTGAGTGGCGAGATCAGCATGTCATCATCATCCAAGGAATTCAAGATGCTAGTCGAAGACCAGGGAAGCAGCTGCATCTACTGCGGCTCTACGGATTCTCTTGAGTGGGATCATATCGTTCCGTTATCGCGAGGAGGACCTGACACCCCCGACAACCTCGTACGCGCCTGCGCCAGCTGCAATCGATCCAAAGGCCGCAAGACCCCGTCCGAATACTACGCAGGTCGATGGGATCAGATGCCTCGAATTGTCCAAGGTCTCTATCTCAAGCTTCTCTACGCCGCTCACGAGAAGAGCGGCACACTGGATGCGCATGAGTTCCCCGCAGATCAAGAACCGCGAATAAGTACGCTCGCGCAGGTCCTCGAGGATGAGGCTGCGTCAAAGCCCACATGAAGGAGCAGCAATGCAACCCGCAACACGCGTCAGAAAAGTGAGGACACCACTGTTCCCTCTGTACTCCGAGGTGTGCTCGCTTCTTCCTGTCCTGGAAGGAGTGCCGAAGAGTGAGGTTCTCGAACTCATCAAGCTCGCCAAGGAGATGCGCGAAGCCAACCAACGCGGCGAGAAGCTCGGGCTCAGCACCGAAGAACTCGCCTTCTACGACGCGCTTGAGACGAACGACAGCGCCGTCGCCGTCATGGGCGACAAGGTCCTAGGCGACCTAGCGCGCGACCTCGCCGACACCGTCCGCAAGAGCGCCAAGATCGACTGGACCATGAAAGAGAGCATTCGAGCCGAGATGCGGGTCCTCGTCAAACGCACCCTTCGCAAGTACGGCTACCCCCCCGACAAAGCACAGAAGGCAACCGACACCGTCATCCAGCAAGCTGAGCTGCTGGGTGAGTCGCTGAAGTAGAGGAGGAGGTTGAGGAATGGCGATCAAGTGGCTCGGACTGGCCATTGCAATAGCAGCTCTCGTCGCTGTCGCGCTCACCAGCCCGGAAGCACCTCCGAAAGGTAGCAGCAGCTACTCAGTCACTGGCGACTCGGAAAGGCCGCTCCCGGACAGTGTCGGAGCAATCGAGGCCTTGCAGCAAGAGTCGAGAACCCTGATAGAAAGCATAGAATGGACACTGTATTACGTTGACTCCCTATTCGAGCTGATCGACATGCTTGAAGAGCAGTTGGAGACTGTACAGCAGGAGCTTGATGAGAAGATGTCTGGATCGCTTGCGGCGGTTGCGGCCAACCTTTCCACGCTTGAGCAGGAACTGAACGTACTCTACACCCTTGTTCAAGACCTCAGAGATCAGGACGAACTTCGGTTCTCCCCAGAGAAGTCGTACGAAATCGCCAGAGAGCTTGCACGCAAACTGAGTGTGTTGATAGAGGATCTTGCTCCCAACTCTGACGGGCACGTAGAAGAGCTCGGATCCTCTGAGGGCGGGTCAGATGACTGAGCAAGCGCGTTCAGCGGCGAAGACCATTCAGATCTTCCTCCCTGACGGAAATCCGCGCAGTGTGCGAATCGCGGAGATCACAAACCGTACGATTCAGGCGATCCTTGTACCGCGAGCCCGCTTTGATGTTGCAGGCACTCGGGACGAGATCCGCAATGTCGGTGTCTACTTCCTGATTGGGGCAGGAGAGGAATCCGACGAGCGAGTTCTCTATGTGGGTCAGGCCGAGAACTGCCTCCATCGCCTTCAGTCGCACAATCGGAAGAAGGACTTCTGGAACATCGCGATTGCTATTGTCTCAAGGACTCAAGCCTATACGAACACCCATATACGCTACCTGGAGTGGCTGTGCCATGAGCAGGCATCTGCTGCCGGTCGCTACAGTCTCGATAACTCGAATGCTCCCAAGCGACCGCACATCTCTGAGCCTGTGGAAGCTGACCTCCTAGACAACTTCGACACAATCAGGACGCTCGTCTCGACGCTGGGCTATCCCATCTTCGATGAGCTCGCGACTTCCCAATCCAGCGACATTCTGATCTGCAAGAACAAGAACGCGATTGCTCGTGGCAAGTACACAGAGGAAGGTTTGGTAGTACTCAAGGGCTCAACAGCCAACCTTGAGGAAACACCCAAAGCCAGCAACTGGATTAAGAACCTACGGCGAAGACTTGTCAGCTCTGGTGTTCTTGTCAAGGATGGCGAGCTTCTCAGATTCGCATCAGACCACTTGTTCGCATCACCTAGTGGCGCGGCAGTGGCAGTGATAGGCAAGAGCGCCAACGGCTGGAAACGCTGGAAAGGTGAAGACGGCAGAACGCTTAGACAGATCCAAGATGCGGTGTCAGGCGACGCCGAGGGAGATGATGATGAGTAGCCCACCTCTTGGCCGCATGAGACCACAACGCCGAGATGGGACTGAGGCGTTTGAGCTGTCGGGTCAGACACAGGAGTTCAACGTTCATGAGTATTGGGCCTGGGCAGTGTCTGATCTAGTGAGCAACGCAACGCGCGGCGTCCTGGCTGAGTACATCGTGGCGAAGGCCTGCAATATCGATACGAGCCAACCCCGAGACGAGTGGGCGGCAGTTGATCTACTGACTCCAGACGGAGTCTCTGTAGAAGTCAAGTCCGCAGCCTACATTCAGGCGTGGTATCAAGACAGATTTTCCGAGATCTCCTTCGGAGTGCGCAAGACCTTGAAGTGGGATCCTGACACAAACCAACGGAGTGGTGAGCCGCATCGTGCTGCCGATGTGTATGTCTTCGCGCTGCTCGCCCACAAAGACCAGGAGACACTTGATCCGCTCAACCTCGACCAATGGGATTTCTATGTACTGCCGACAGCGGTTCTCGATGCACGCGAGCGGAGTCAGCACTCGATCACACTTCCCTCGTTGAAACGCCTCAAGGCGGGCCCTCATCAGTATACGGAGCTGCACTCTGCTGTCCTGAACGCTGCCAAAGAGCATCGGGATGCGAAGGGGATTCACTCATGAGTCCCGGCACTCTTCATCCCGGGAATCTGGGCCGCTGGTTCGAGGAACTTTGCAGGTTTCGGCATCAGAGGCTTCAAGAAATCGCAGTCTCAACAGGCATTCGTCTAGCAGCAAATGCGCTGCCGGATGAAGGCGGCGTATATGCCTTCTGGTGGACAGGCTCAACTACACTCCTTCAGAAGAAGATGTCCCGGGAGATCGTTCTGAAAGGACCAAGCGAGAAACCCGTACCGCTTCACTTCAGCGATGAATGGCTCGGGCTCTCTACGAAGCTCCCGATCCCACTGTATGTTGGGAAGACGGCGGCTGGACTCTCCAACAGAATCGGCCGTCATCTTCTCCTCGGGCACGAGCGTGCGCTTCCTTTGGGCAAGGAATCCGAGAAGGCAGAACACCCAACGACAAGCTGTCAGCTTCGCGGAGGCATCGACCACATCTTCCCGAACGAGAGGGATACGCGTACGCTCATGCTTGAGAACGTTGGACTCTCCTTCGTTCTTCTCGACGGCGATGTGCACGCGGCACACCGCTTCTACCTAGAAGACCTCGCCATCGGAATGATGCATCCCCCATTCAACGTGGACATCGAGAGGTAGGCCATGCGCAAGTCCGATGCTGGAACGCCTTTCAGCAGGTCCGACACTCTTCACACCATCGGGTACTTCATCAGGCTAATGAGCGCGATCATCGTGCACGTCTATGCGCTCATGCTTAGGATCGGCTATTGGGGACTAGATCTCGCCGAAATCCAACTCATCCTAAACTCCATCCTCCTCTGGCTCGTCGGCTGGCCATCCGATCACGGAGGGGCCAGCTTGCGAGTTTGTCCGTGCCAAACATCGTAGGCCGGGATCCTCTGCAAAATCGCAGATCGTCTGGGGCAGAGGGACTAATCGCAGAGGTGGCACACTAGTCAACATACTGCCACATATGTATACTCTTCACGCATATTAGAGGAGTGTCGGGCATGTAAGGCTACGGGGGTGCATAACGTGGGCTTTCTGTTGACTTTTGACCACATTCGTGGTAGTCTCCGTACCTTGATTTCGTGTTCAGTTGCATCCAGGGACTGATCAAGCGCCCGTGGAGGGCACGTTCGCATCTGGGACAATACCTGCTTGGGATATCTCGATGGTGCACAAAGGGGTTGATTGGGATGCCAAAGCTGATTCGTAGATGGAAGAGAGAGAGGGTTTCGACAAACCTCTCGGGAGAGAACGCCGCAGCTCTGCATGCACTTGCGTCAGAACTGGGAGTGCCGTTGGGAAGGATCATCGATCAAGCCCTCGACAAGTTCTTCCTTGACATTGAAGTCCGGACTGAACGCTCTACTCCACCGTATGACGCCAACCATCTCAAGGAGACCGTTCGGAAGATCCTTGAGAATGGGGATGATCTAAGGCCAGAGCAGTAAACATACACACTGATCGTCCTCAGGGGGATTCGCCCTCCGGTATTCTACCGGAGGGCGTCAGTCTGTGAGGGCAACCCAGTAGCTACCACAGGCCCCATTCATTCATGTAGGCGGAGAAGACCTCGTTAAGCGCAAACCACACGTGAATGTCGGAGACCACGCCCGTAGTCCCCTCAAGACACCTTACGACGTTGTACACTGCCTTTTCGCGGAGCTCACCAGCTCCATAGATTTCAAGGCAATGCCACAGCAGATCTATGCAAAGACCGGGATAGGGGTATGCTAGCTTACTGGTCAGCTGCTCAGCTTCCCCGCGAAGCCCTTCGCTTCGCATCGCGGCAATCCACGGGAACGCATTCAGGAATCTGAGCGTTCTGGAGTATGCCGCCCGTTTCAGCCTCCTCCACTCACTGAACTCCGCATCCAACCGCGGGTTAAGCGGCAGATCCTCTGGCGGGTCAACTAGATCGGGAGATTGCAGGAAGTAGTCTGTGCCCACGAATCTAGCCGTGTCTGCATGAGCGAAACACTCTCCAATGATATCCATTATCAGAACAGCCATCGGCTCTCCTGCAATCTCGAGGATTGTCTCCCACAACGATACGTCAGATTCGAGGAACAGCGTGAACGTCAAGTAGTAGTGTGTAATCTCGTGTACCACGCGCATCGCAAGGGTACGTTCGACGTCTTCGGTCTCTGCTGCCGGAGGGCTGAGAATGAGGCACGGGAATCTAGAGCGCCCGTAGTAGAAGAGACATCCACGAGGGTAGTCCGGTAGTTGATGGTTATCTCGGAGGAGATAGTACCATTTCACGTATGCCAGCGGGTCAGCCTGAGGGTACGCAGCCAGGATACCGCTCCGAGGATCGTTTGTGAGCAGCACTGTGTGGAACGCGCTGCCAAACCCTGAGCTGTCAAGGACGCTCTTGATCGTTGACAAGTACTGGTTGCAGGTCTCTTCATCAGGATAGCCGCCCCTCTCGGTAGGTGTGATCTGATGTAGATAGCGGGTACGAAACGTGAGGATCTGCCTCTCATCAAAGAGCCTGTCGGGTTCTGCGGGTGCTCGGATGAACTCATATCCTATCCTCGCCAATGTCTCGACATAGCTCGCTCGTGCGTCTGCATCCGAGAGGTTGGTTGCATCCTCAGCCGCCATACCTGCGGCCCGCAGTACAGACTCCTGTATCGCTCT
>Ga0180435_10004250_pt1 | contig 14116 bp, 5 predicted proteins | sample SS_ome_3_FD_132467 | JGI IMG/M metagenome (GOLD analysis project Ga0180435, IMG submission 132467) | Hypersaline lake sediment archaeal communities from the Salton Sea, California, USA - SS_3_S_1 metaG | ecosystem: Environmental > Aquatic > Non-marine Saline and Alkaline > Hypersaline > Sediment... | reverse complement strand
GAGGCGGAAAGCCCAGTAGCGGGCATCATCGGAACAGTCCATGTCACAGGTGGGGATAATATCCCTCCCGAAGTCGAATAGTTCTTCCGCGGATGAATATCCCAGGAGAGCGTCCTGCTGGTAAAATTTCGTGCCGTAATGATAGTAGAACCTGGTAGCGGTCCCAGTGGCGCCGCTCCGGTCCCAGCGGATTTCGGCGGTATCTCCGATAGCGTGATCGGCGTCCGGAGTCAACGGTCCCAGGTAACTGGCATCGGCGATCCGGTAAAGACTGCTCTGGGCGTTGGTTCGGAAAGCAATAGCATACTCGCCGGTCACATTGACGTTGGTCCAGCGGGAGTAACCGTTGGTGAACCCCTCAGCCGGGTTGCCGTCAACCTCCCAGGGAAGCCCGGTGTTGATACCAGAGATCGGGACGATATCGTTGACATCGGTCAGGCGGGTAACCCTGAGACCGGTCTGAGTATCAATGAACGGGACTCCACGCTCCGGGAGGAGCCCCGAGGGCGTAGGAAAAATCCGGTGAGCGGTATCAGCGGCGTCCCTATCCTCCACCTGCTCTATCAGATAAACTTCCGGCGGCGCGGGGGTAGGAGAGACCATCTGGTTAAGCCCGTATTCAACCAGTCCCCGGGGAATATACCACTGATCTGCCGAGGCCGGGACCGTCCATCCGGATAATGGTTCGAGTCTAGCATCAACAATCCCGGGATTAGCCTCCTCCCAGTTCTTCACCTTCTTCCAGACCATATCGGGATCGCTGGAGACCGAAAGCTGGACCCGGCCCCAATCCTCGACCGCGCCGTCCCAGACCATGAAGAACTCTTCATGGCCAGCTCCGGCAATGGTATGATAGTTCCACCAGGCTCGATCCGGAACGCCGCTATCAAGCCGGTCGGTCTGGGATACAGGGATAGTCATATCATCCTCTCCCTGCATCAGGATCACCGGACGGTCGTTAAACCACCCCTGCCTCACCTTATCTTCGATAAGGTTCTGGCCCGCGATCCAGTCCCGGAAGAAGATCGCCGGACAGGAAGCAACGATCGCACCGATCCATTCCCGGGGAATATCCGCCGCGATGCGGAATGCCGAGTACCCTCCCATTGAAGCGCCGGTAAAGGCGAAATATTTTACCCGGAAGAGATAACAGAGTTCGTTCATCAGTTCTTTAAGGTCATTCCGGATCATCGGCCCCGGATACAGGACATTGGCATAGCCGCTGTTGTTATCCCCCAGCCATTCCGCACCTCCGTCCCCGGCGCCGGAACCGCTCCGGGCGGCAAAGCCGATAAAGATCACCTGATTATCGTCACAGTAATTCTCAGCGAAAGTATGATGATAGATCCCGGTGAATGAACCATAGAACGGGAGGAATTTTATCCAGACCGGGTATGACTTCGTAGGATCGAAATCCGATGGGAAGGAGATGGCGTATTCATCATATTGCAGCTGCGGATGGGAATCACGAGGCCGAAAGCAAACCGAATACGGGCGTTCCCGGACCCCGCTCTGCGGGAAGGAAGTAACCTCGCCGGTCCAGGTATTTGTCCCCCACCAGGCACGGGGGGGTGGTGTCGGTGTCGGCTGAGAGAATAGCTCCGGTATAGTTACCGGATTTACAATCAATATAAAGAATAGGGTGAAAGTTATCCCAATATTTTTCATCTTATTTTTCCTCCGGAAAAATAAGAGTTTATAACCCCGAAGCCCAATCCCGGGCCCAATTGATGATCCGATCGAGGCCGTCGCCGCCGGGATCGGAGGGAGCGGGCGTTGGTGTAGGACCGGGCTGGGGAGGCGGTGTCGGACCCGCGGAACTACCATCCCACCCAGCCATCCGGGCCAGCATCCACCAGAACGCCCGGCCTTTTAGGTTACAGTTCAACGGCTGGGAGTGAGCGCAGTCACACGTCGCGCAGAGCTCGGAGCCGGGATTAGCGTCACACCACTCAATCGCCCAATTCCTGCTCAGATCATCATAATAACACTCATCATTGGCGCCCAGGTTGAGAAAATATGCCCCGTCCGGGTTATAGCTCTCGATATCGGCGAAGTCATAGAGAATCTTTCCATTGGCATTACAGTAATCACGGATCTGGTTATTTCTGATATGGAGATTCCCGGATTCCCCGGTGCCGTCCAGATGACCTGTCATATAAATGAATCTGAATGAGGGATAATCACTCTCAAGTTGATTCATATGGTTCAGGTAAGTCGCGATCCCTGACTCCGTGTTATCGGAGACTCCATCGCACCAGGACCAGATAACTACATTGCGGTTGTTCTCCTCCTGATCCAGTTTATCCCGGGTAGCATAATACCAGGACAGATCACCGTCATAACCCAGATCACCCTCAGTCTCCTGATAAGATAGAGCCCCTCCGGAACCTGATGAATTGTAGTTGAAAGGGGCGCTGTTGATCAGACTCATACCGGTAGTAATCTGACTTCCGTGTGAAGTATGTCCGTACCAGACCCGGAAATTGCTCTTCGCCTGATTCACCCAGGATTCCGGAATCCGGGAAAAATCGGTAGAGTTATGGTCTATAATTATCGCCTGGCCCGTAACAAGCGACGGGAAGATTAAAATCGCAAACAAACACGCTATAAAGGTCCCTACTTCTATAATTCTTATCATCTCTCTCCTTGACTCTTCCAATAGTGTTTATGGTCATAAAGACCTGGATCTAATAAGTAATATGGTTGATTTAATATACACCGATAACCTCAATGGGTCAATGATAGTTGGTATAACTCTCCTTATTAGACATATATGACATTGCTTTATATGTCTGATAGCTATGAACATCGATGGGACCGGTGGCGGTGGCGGGAGCGGGGGGGAGGACTTCAAAACCGAAATTTTCTTTTGGGAAACTTCAGTTAACGCATCCCCAGATTCTTCATCAACCGCGAGAGATAGGAGAGTTGGATGCCCAGTTGCCGGGCGGCCCGGGTTTTAACATCTCCGCATTGGCTTAACGCATTCCGGATAATCTCTCTCTTCAGTTCCTTCACCTGTTCATGGTATCCGGCGTGAATCATGACCTGAGGGCTAATTCCCGGTGGAGACTCCAGATGGAGATCCCGGACGTCTATGACGTCATGGGAAGATAGGACCACTGCCCTCTCGATGGTATTCTTCAATTCCCTGATGTTACCGGGCCAGGGATAGCCCTGCAGTTTTTCCAGCGCTGCTTTTGAGAATCCTCTGATGGATCTTCTGGTCTCTTCAATATAATCATAAAGAAATTGCTTGGCCAGGAGGGGAATATCCTCTCTTCTCTCCCGGAGGGGGGGCATCGTTATCTCGATGACCCGGAGGCGGTAGTATAGGTCATCCCGAAAAGTTCCCTCGATCACCGCCTTCTTTACGTCCCGGTTGGTGGCAGCGATAACCCTGACATTGGCCTTGATCGGCCCGGTACCACCCACGCGTTCAAATTCATGGTTCTCCATGAATCGCAGCAGCCGGACCTGTATATCCGGTTTTATATCCCCGATCTCGTCCAGCAGAACGGTTCCTCCGTCAGCCAGTTCCAGTTTTCCCTTCTTCTGCTTGATCGCGCCGGTGAAAGCCCCTTTTTCGTGCCCGAATAGTTCACTCTCCAATAACTGGTCCGAGAGAGATACACAGTTGATGACGGCAAACGGTCTTTCCGCCCGCCGGCTCCAGCGGTGGATTGATTCGGCCAGGATTTCTTTTCCGGTGCCGCTCTCGCCCAGGATAAATATAGTGGAGTCGCTGCCGGCCGCACGGCGCGCTACATCGATCACCCCGGCGATGACCGGGCTCTTCCCCACCAGGAGCCGTCTTTTTTCAACGGCATATTCCTGGAGATTTTTCACTTCCTCCCGGATGGCGGAAAATAAATTGAAATTATGAACAGCCAGAGCCAGATGACCGGCTATGATCTTCAGAAGCCGCAGATCGTTCTCATTGAACCGTGTCTTCGGAGAACGGTTGTCCAGGTATAGTATTCCTAAAAAATTTCCGCCGGCCAATAGCGGGGTACAGATGACCGAACGGATCCTTGCGTCGATAACACTTTTAGCCCGGGCCAGGGGCACGCTGGAAAGAGCATCACGGCAGAGAAGAGAGGTTTTATTTTTTCTCACTTCCTCGATAACTGTTTTGCTGGGAGTAAAATCCTGACGCTTCCCTCTTATTTTTGAAGTGGCCTTTACTGGGGATAATTTCCCGGTTGCTTCATCCAGGAGCATTATACCGACCGTCGCGCCCGAGAAGTGTTTCAGGAGCAGGTTAAGTATCCTTGATATGAAGGTCTCCTGATCGGCATCTTCGCCGCTTAGCCCGGTTATTTCAGATAACAGATCAAGGGCGCCGTCTAATTTTATTAATAAATTTTTGGGAACGGTTCTTATCCGGGTGGGGACCAGAGAGGTATCATCCCGGGAGATACTGACTTCAACCCGCAGATCACTTTCCCGTTCCGCGCGATGAAGGATTTTATCTTTTTTAATCGCCTTTTTCGGCAGCGGTGTCGCCTTTTCCAAAAAGCGAAAAAATGTGTCTCCGATCCTGATCTCATCACCATGGCGTAAAACTGTCTCCTGAACAACCAGATTATTAACCAGACTTCCATTGAGACTTTCCAGGTCGGTCAGATAACATTTTCCCTCTTTTTTATCAATCCGGAGATGATGCCGGGAGACATCAGGTTCTCTGACTCTAATATCATTCGAGGCGAGCCGGCCCAGGGTTGTTTTTTTCTTTCCTAAAGTAAAAATTTTACCCTTTAATTTTCCCTGGAGACATACAAGACGGGGAAGAGAAGATCGACGCAAACTTTTATCGGGTTTTGAATTCTTCATCCGGGAGGTCACCTCCGTAATTTAATGAAAAGTTCAGGGAAATATTATACTTAATCGCGATTAGATTAACATCTCGGATTGTATGGGAAAAGATATTTCTATTATTTGAGAAAAGAAGTATAATATTCTGTCATAATGTATATTGAACTGTTAGTGGTTCTCAAAACTAAGTAGAGAAGAAAATGCGAAAAACAAGCCCATCAAAGAGATTACCGGGGATGTCCATTGATAATCCGGAGCTAATCTCAAGAGTGGTTGAGCAGTCCTCCGAAGGCATCGCCATCTCCGACCTGAAGGGTAATCTCCTCTTCGTGAACAGAGCTTTCGCCTCCATGCACGGATATAAACCGGATGAACTTATCGGCCAACATCTCTCTATCTTCCACTCAGCCAAACAATTACCCGCCGTGAAGGCGGCTAATCGAAAAATGCTTGATAGGGGTGAGTTTATCGGAGATATATGGCATATCAGAAAGGACGGCACCGAATTTGCCACCACGATGCATAATTCCCTTCTAAGAGATGAATCCGGCAAGCCGATCGGGATGATAGGTACACTCAATGACATTACCGAGCAGAAAGAGGCTGAAGCAAACTTACTCAAGCAGCTTAAACGCTTCAATGACGTGGCCGATAACGCCCGGGAATGGATCTGGGAGGTGGATGGCGAAGGGAAATATACCTACGCCAGCCCGGCGGTTGAGGAGATTCTGGGCTACCAGCCCGGTGAGATCCTGGGGAATACTTTTTACAATTTCTTCCATTCTCAAGACAGCGTTCATCTGAAAAAGACAGCACTCAAGTTCTTTAAAGATAAGAAACCTTTCCGGAATTTTATCAATCGCAATGTGCATAAAGACGGGCGGACCATCTGGCTCTCGACCAGCGGTGTGCCTATTATAGAAGATGGGGAACTCATCGGCTACCGCGGGGTAGACATTGACATCACCGATCATAAGCAAGCGGATCAGGAACTCGAACAATACCGAAGACGCCTTGAGGAGATGGTGGAAAAGCGTACCGCCGAGTTAAAGTCATCCAACATTAAATTGCGGAAAACCATTAAAGAACAGCGGAAGACACAGGCAGCACTCGAAGAATCGGAGCGGCGCTGGCTGTCTCTCTGGGAGAATATTCCCGATATTGTTCTTTCCATATCACGGAAGGGCGAAATTCTCTCGCTTAACCGAGACGTCTCCGGATACCCTACCGAAGAAGTGCTCCGGAGTTCAATCTATAAATATATCGCTTCGCATGATGTTGAGAGAGTTAAGAAAATTATTGCCCGGGTCTTCCGGACGGGGAAACCGGCAATCTATGAAGTGCAGGGCGCCGGTTATGAGGGACCGGAGGCGGGATGGTATGAGACCCAGGCCGTGCCAATAAAATCCGATGGACGGACCCAGATGGTAACCCTCATCTGTACCGACATTACCCCGCGGAAAAAAGCTCTGGCAGCCCTTAAAAAATCTGAGAAAGAACTCAAAGAACAGAAAAAAGCTCTGGAAGAAAAAAATATCGCTCTCAGGGAAGTACTGGAGCAGCTTGAGATCGAGAAGAAACAGATCCGGGGTAACATGGCCGCCAGCGTGGAAAAGCTGGTACTCCCGGCTCTGCATAAGATCAGAAAAGTAGGCACACTACCCTCGGCACAAACTCTGGATATTCTGGAGCGCAATCTGAAGAAACTCACCTCTGCCTTCGATCTGGGCTTCTCAGATCCGCGTTTGAAACTTACACCGAGGGAGATCGAGATCTGCGAGCTGATACAGAGCGGCCTACCCAATAAGGAGATCTCCCGGGTTCTCAATCTCTCCCGGGCAACCGTGGAGAAACACAGGGAGAATATCAGGAAGAAATTCGGCATCTCCGGAAAGAAGATCAACCTCCGGTCCTTCCTCCATAATATGTAGATTCTCTCTGACCAACAACCGTCTCAAGCCCCCAAATTTTATTTCGATAGGCTCACTTTCTAAATAAACATTCGGGAAACATGGAAGCCTGGGATCCTTCGGCAATAAGTTCGTAGTGCAGGGCTTCAGCCCTGCCCAACGAATGCCCCGTCGACGGCGGGGCACTACGAGCATAGCCCCCGGTTTACCGAATGGTTCCTGTTTCAGTTGCCTCCCATCTGGATCTTTTCAGTAATTTCAATTAAGCATTATATACGCATTCTTTTCGGGTTGACCAATTAGCCGATCAGCGTAAAAATATTGTTCAGTTTTTTCTTTTAGTTTTCCCCTTGATCACCTTGATCACCCTTTAGATTCGTGCGGGACCTTATTCGATGAATGTCTTCCAAGAAACAGGGCAATTTTTTAATAAAATCCGGCACCGGCTCATCATTCGGTACAAGTTTATCTTTTTAAATTTGCGAGTATTGATCTATCCAAAGGCGTTAGTTTCAGTACTTTCTCACTAAGTTAGCGCCGAAGGCGCTAACTTATCTTTAAAGATAAATAGTAATTTATCCGAATAGATAAAATCAAAGAACCTTAATGATAAGAGAACAGCACTGCCGGAAGTCGTCCCTATTACCTATTGAGTTTAATGCCAGCGTATTACGAATAATCCCCGTGATTAATAACCATGGCGGAGAAATATGGCACGGTAAATGCTGTTATCTTGTTTAAAGAAATTAATTTTGTATTCGCGGAGATGGCTCTGCAAAAATCTAAGTAATTAAAAACCCAACAAAGGGAGGGAAAAGGATGAAAGAGCATGTGAGAGGAATGATGGTATGTTTCGCGGTTTTGTTTCTGACGACATTGGTCTACTCGGCCCCGGGATATATTGTGGCCGACAGTTTCGACTTTTATGCCACTTATAAGTGCCTGGCTGACACCGAGGACCTGGACTGCAGGTTCTACCACGCCGCCCTGAGCGGGGACGGGAGCAAGCTGATCTTCGGCGGTTCCGATAGCATCACCGGAGATCCGCTTATCTATACGATCAACGCCGATGGAACAGGGCTGACCTCGATCACCGTTCCGAGCGGGATTGACAGCATCGGCGGCGTGGCCATCGACGATGACGGGTCCCGGGCCTTCTTCCATGACGGTCATTTAATCGGCGATCAGCACTTCATCTGCAAGGTCGAGGGTGGCGCCGCCACCAAGATCATGGATTCCAACGACTATGCCGCCCTCCACGGGGTCGGTTATATACGCACCACCGCCTCCGGGGATTACGTCTACTTCAGGAATTATATTACCAGCTCTAATGCGGATATCTGGCGCGTCTCCCAGTCAGGAGGAGCTCCCGAGAAGGTCATCGACTATACTGCCGTCCTCAATGACGGCTACCCGAGCACCGGGATAGGGGCATCTTATGATGTCTCAGATGACGGGAGCACCATCGCCTTCACTGCCGCTGGATACTACAAGAACAGCACCTACTACTACAAGTGCGAGCTCTTCAGCTGGAATGGTAGCGCCACCCAGTTGACCAGCGAGGGGACCCCCTCAATCGCATGCTGTTCCGACATATCCAAAAGCCATATCGCCATCAGCGGCGACGGCTCAACCATCGCCTTCAAGAGACCGAGAGGAATAAGTACGGACTGGTACTCCATCAGACCTGACGGAAGCGATGATACGCTTCTGGAAGAAGGTGGTATCAACGCAATCACACCGGCTCTCACCTACGCCGGGACGGAGATGTTCTACCATGATGACGACGCTAATGGGGGGGCGCTGCTTGAGACCGACGGCAGCGGGCGCTTCGACATTTTCCCGAGATATAACGTCACCCGGATAGCGCTCACCGCCGGCGAGGGACCCAGAGTATCCATCAGCAACGACGGCACCCGGGTCGCTTTCATACACCGGTATGCCAGTTGGCCTAATAGGCAGAGGCTCTATGTGGGTTATTTGAGCGACGCCACTGTCTCCGGCGCCCCCGTCATCGAGAGCATCGGCTTCGCTCCTTCCTACATGCCCAACGACGACCCCGGCGCCCAGGTCATCATCACCTCTCCGGTAAGCGACCCCCAGGGGCTTGACGACATCGCAATCACCTCCGACGACAGTCTTCTCGGCGGCTTGGTAATTAAGGATCCGACCAAAGCGGCCATCGATCTTGGCTATGGCCCCTATGACAACGGCGTATGGCCCGACGCGGTGGCCGACGACGGCATCTACACCACCTACGCGTGGCCGGGTGACAAGGTGGACGAGTACAGCCAGACGATCGTGCGCATCGGGATTGAGGACGACGACTATAATGTGACCGTGGCCGACAAGACCATCTCCATCGGCGCCGGTCCCGTGACCACGCCGACCCCGATCCCCGCCCCGGGGAAAGCGGAACTGGACTTCGACGGCGACGGGACCAGCGATATCGGGATCTTCCGGCCCGCCTCCGGCCTCTGGGCGATCCGGGGGGTGACCCGGGCCTACTTCGGCGGCGCAGACGACCTGATCGCTCCCGGGGACTACAACGGGGACGGGACCACCGACATCGGCATCTTCCGGACAAGCTCCGGCCTCTGGGCCGTCCGGGGAGTGACCCGGGCCTATTTCGGGACCTCGAGCGACCTTCCGGTCTCCGGAGACTACAACGGCGACGGGTCCGCTGACATCGGCATCTACCGGTCCGGCCTCTGGGCGATCCGGGGGGTCACCCGGGCCTATTTCGGGGGCCCCACCGACGAGCCGGTCCCCGGGTACTACGACGGGGACTCCTCCAAGGACATCGGGATCTTCCGGGGTGGTTCCGGGCTGTGGGCGATCACGGGGATCACCCGGGCCTACTTCGGGTCTTCCTCCGATGACGCCATGCCCGGAGACTACGATGGCGATGGGGTCTGGGACGTGGGAATCTTCCGCCCCACTTCGGGGCTGTGGGCGATCCGGGGCGTCACCCGGGCCTACTTCGGCTCCTCCGCCGACGACCCGCTCACGGCCGATTACACGGGCAACGGCAGGGACGACATGGGGATCTTCCGTGGCGTAAGCGGCTTGTGGGCGATCCGGGGGGTAACCCGGGCGTATTTCGGGGGAAGTTCCGATATCCCGGTGGTGAGATAGGAAACAGTAATTGAGTAGCCCCAGTTCCGGATTATTCATAAACAGCTGAAATGAGGAAAATATTATGGGGGACGTTTTGAAAACGCCGCAGATGGTACTGTCTTGGATAGTGATTTGTATTATGTGCCTTGCTCCATTTTCAGCTCAGGCGGCAAGGAATGTTGCCAGCATGTCCGTTCTGACCACTATCGAGGTCGGCGGCAGTCCAGATGCCATCGTGGTGGATTGTTCTCCGGGGTATAACGACGTCCTCTATTTCCATTACGATAGTGGGCCCAAGGTGGGTTTCATTGACGGCGATACGTTAACGCCGGCCCCGGAGAAAATATCGGTTAATGGTTCTCCGCAAGGGAGCTGGGATCACTGGATGGTCTATAACCGCTACCACCATTTAGCCTACTTTCTAGAAGGAAGTAGCGGGGGCGACGGTTGGGTGGGGGCTCGAATAGCCGTTATTTCCGGCCGGTCAGAGATAGGAGGTATTTCGGTCAACTACACCTTTAACCACGACCAGGCCGATCCTCCCGACGAGTGGTATGCGGCCGAAGGAATGATCATCGAGCAGCCGATGACGGAGGGAAGCAACCCCGGACGGTTGATCATCGACAACAACTGGACAGGAAATATCGACGTGGTCGACCTGAACGGGTCCGGAACCTCGTCCGCTCGCATACAACGCTTTTCTTACCGGGAATCGGTTGGAAATTCGTCTAACGATGGGAACTCATTAGCCTTGGAAACGCAGCATGAAACATTGGCCACGGACGACCTCAGCAGCACCGATATTCTATATGTCTCAGATAAAGATTATCTGCCGGGGGTAATACGCAGAATCCGCATTGCCCACCCCCTCCAGGACCTTAACGCGGTTGCTCTCCCCGATCTGGATTTGAGCGGCACTTGGCCTTTCTATAATGGACGCGAGGGGCTCGGGATGGCCGGACCTCGAGATACCCTTTATGTTTCCAGCAATGTTTCGTCCAACTGGATTGGATATATAGGCGAGGTAGACACGGCCAATAACCAGGTAAAGCAGGTCATCGAACTGGATGATGTGGAATGGGATGAGGGTTTTGTGTGCGTCGATTGGTCCGATACTAAAAAAGTGTTCGTCCTTGCCGAATCCGGTTACAACCTGTTTCTGTTTTTCATCTACGACGGAACGGTAGTGGATAAGATCTTCTTGACCGATGAAGAATCGTTTTACTACAAGAAAGGCTGCATTGCATTCGATCCTTACTACCAGCGCGTCTACGTAGCCGAGCCCAATATAGACAGCATAATCGTGATACAACTCGACTACACAGCGCCCACTCCCACACCCTACGATTATAAGACCCCGACGCCGGGACCGACCTCAATCTTCACAACCCCCACTCCGCCCCCCTCCGGGAGGCGGGCGGATGTGGACTTCGACGGTGACGGGACCAGCGATATCGGGGTCTTCCGGACCGCCTCCGGGATGTGGGCGATCCGGGGGGTCACCCGGGCCTACTTCGGCGGCGCAGACGACCTGATCGTTCCCGGGGATTATAACGGGGACGGCACCAGCGACATCGGCATCTTCCGGACCGCCTCCGGCCTCTGGGCGATCCAGGGGGTCACCCGGGCTTACTTCGGTGGCACCGCCGATCTTCCGGTCCCCGGTGACTATGACGGGGACGGCACCGCCGATGTCGGGATCTACCGGACTACCAGCGGCCTCTGGGCGATCCAGGGGGTGACCCGGGCCTACTTCGGGGGCGCCACCGACGAGCCGGTCCCCGGCTATTACAACGGGGACGCCGCGAAGGACATCGGCATCTTCCGGTGGAGTTCGGGTCTCTGGGCGATCCGGGGGATCACCCGGGCCTACTTCGGCTCTTCCGCCGATGACGCCATGCCCGGCGACTACGATGGCGATGGGGTCTGGGACGTGGGGATCTTCCGCCCCGCCGCCGGGTTGTGGGCCATCCGGGGGGTCACCCGGGCTTACTTCGGCGGCTCTCTCGACGACCCGCTCACGGCAGATTACGCGGGCAACGGCAAAGACGACATCGGGATCTTCCGCTCCAGCGCCGGCCTCTGGGCGATCCGGGGCGTGACGCGGGCGTATTTCGGGGGAAGCTCCGATATCCCGGTGACCAGATAAGAAAGTTGACGGTTGACAGCCGTGCCCGCCGTAGCCTTGGCGAAGGTTGGTTGACGGTTGACGGAGAGCAGAGGTAGAGGAGATGTAGTCTCGACTTCGGCTTGTAGGATCGTGATTCCTTTGGAATCACTTGTAGGAAATGTTGTATCGGCTGCGCCTTATTCGGGAGCAGAGCGCATAGGGCATGGCGCATGGCGTCTGATTACTGGCCACTGATTATTTCCGTTATCGACTGCAGGAGGGTTTTGTAAACCCGATGCCGGACCCGCTCGGGATCGCGTCTCGACTGCGTCGGGCCAATTAAAATGTATGCTGAAAATATTCAGGGCCCCTCCTTCAGAAGAAGGTGAGCGCTTGATTCTGGGAAATGTAATCACACGTACAAAGTTATAATTTTTCCGAAAGGAAAATACTGAAACGACGCCGACAAAGGAATGGCCTAAAGAACGAACCGGTTTGCAAATCCCTTGAATTTGAAAGGGACGGAGCCTGAAAAACCGTCTTTACAACGAATCAACACACTATTTAAAATTTAAAGAGGTAAAAGATGAGAAAATTAATAACCGGTTTCTTGATATTGTTCCTGGCGACAGCGGTCTGTTCGGCAACGAGCTATCTGCTGGCGGAGAGTACTGATGTCCCCGCCGTTTCCAATCGCCTGTCGGACACAATTACGGAAAATGCCAGAATCAAATCCAGCGACTTCACGCCGCATGATGAATTCGGTTATACCGTCGGTATGTCCGGGAATCGGATCGTCGTGGGCGCGCCTGCCCATGAGGTCTCCGGCTCCTATTCAGGGGCGGCTTACATCTTTACGGATACCAGCGCCAACGGCAACTGGAGTTCATTTCAGGAGACCAAACTGACCTCGCCTGACGCCGCAGCAAATGACGAATTCGGCAAGTCGGTCGACATCTCCGGTGACGTCGCCATCGTCGGGGCCTATTACGATCAGGTGGGAAGCATACGCTGCGGGTCCGCCTACATTTTTCGGTTCAACGGATCATCCTGGGCTTTCGAGGCCAAGCTCAACGGATCCGCCCGGCAGGACGGAGATGGTTTCGGCTGGCCGGTCGTGATCGAGGGAGACACGGCGGTGGTGATGACTCAATATACCATCGATGCTTATATATTTCGCCGTGTCGGTTCCTCCTGGGTGGAGGAGACCAGGGTTCCGTCAATCGGTGCTGCCGCGGCCATAGATGGCGACACGGTCGTTCTGGGTAAAGGAGCAAGAATAATAATTTTACGCAGGGGCGGCGCGGGCTGGTCGCAACTGTGCGAACTATCGTATTGTGACTACGGCTACTTCTGCTCTCCTTTCCTTGCGGTGGCTATCGATGGGAAGGTGATGGTTGTCGGTGTTCCTTATTATGATAACTATAAAGGAGGGGCGATTGTTTTTCAGGACACAAGCGCGAACGGGGATTGGAGCTCTACCAGCTGGGCCAAATTGACTGCCAGTGATGCCAATGATTATTCCAACAATCAACTTTTCGGTATCTCGGTAGCCGTCAGCGGGGCACGAACCGTTATCGGGGCCCAGCGTACCAACTATGAAAACGGCGCGGCCTATCTTTTCCAGGGGAGCGGGGAGCAGTGGTGGGAAGAGAACAAGCTGATTGCCAGTGATCCCGGTTCTTGGGATTATTTTGGACGGGAGGTTTCGATTGAAGGGAACACGGTCCTGGTCGGGCAATGCATGACTGATCCGATCTTCCCGGGTGGTTCCGGGGCGGCGTACATCTACAACCTGCCGCCGGCTCAACCCACACCAACCCCCCCATCAAGAGGCGCCGACCTCGACTTCGACGGGGACGGGACCAGCGATATCGGGATCTTCCGGCCGGCCTCCGGCCTCTGGGCGGTCCGGTCCGTCACCCGGGCCTACTTCGGCGGCGCTGACGACCTGATCGTTCCCGGGGATTACAACGGGGACGGCACCAGCGACATCGGCATCTTCCGGACCGCCTCCGGCCTCTGGGCGATCCAGGGGGTCACCCGGGCCTACTTCGGCGGCGCGTCTGATCTGCCCGTACCCGGCGACTATGACGGGGACGGCACCGCCGATGTCGGCATCTACCGGACTACCAGCGGCCTCTGGGCGATCCAG
>Ga0180435_10004249_pt1 | contig 14122 bp, 14 predicted proteins | sample SS_ome_3_FD_132467 | JGI IMG/M metagenome (GOLD analysis project Ga0180435, IMG submission 132467) | Hypersaline lake sediment archaeal communities from the Salton Sea, California, USA - SS_3_S_1 metaG | ecosystem: Environmental > Aquatic > Non-marine Saline and Alkaline > Hypersaline >... | reverse complement strand
TCGTATTTCTGCCCGAGTTTTTGCTGACCGCTTTTTGCCTTTCCCTCCAACTCGTCGAGATACGCGTTCACTTCGTCGAGTTGCGACTTCATCTTACGAATTACATCGTCTCTTTTTGACATATCACCTGCTCCTTTCTGCGCCCCGTAGGTTCGGGGCTCGGCGCCGGGGAAACCGAAAAAGCCTCGCGCACATGCCAGACGGTCGCGTGAGAGGCGATTCGCGCGCCTTGTTCGGCTATCATGCTCATGATGCCGACTGCACTGATCATAGACGATAACCCTGAGCTGCTGCTTGATTTGAGCGAATTGGCTCACAACGCCGGTTACACCGTGGACACGGCCCGCAATGTCAAAAGTGCCCGCAACCGGTTGCTGCGGGGTCTGCCAGAGATCGCACTGGTCAACGTGCATATCGGCGAGGGTGTTGAGACCGACGAGGCCTTCCGGATATTCGCCCGCAGCGACCTGGGCGACGTTGTCGAGGTTTACCTGGTCAGCCTTGAGAAAAGTTTCAACACGGCGCTGCGCGGCATGCAGGTCGGGGCTTCCGATTATTTCAAGTGGCCCGAAGAAAGTGGCCGCCTGGCGAAGAGCCTTGCCGAGTTGTACAGGGAAATTACAGAAGGGGGCGGTGATAAAGCCGCGGTTCACAGCAGCGGCCGCGGGCTTCTGCAAGGGGAATCACCTGCCATCAACCGGGTATACCGGATGATGCAAAAGGTCGGACCGACGGAGGCGACGGTATTTCTGGCCGGTGAAAGCGGTACAGGCAAGGAACTGATCGCCCGCTCAATCCATGAGCTGAGTAGTCGCAACAAGGCTTCGCTCGTCGCGATGAACTGCGGGGCCATAGCGGCGGACTTGATCGAGAGTGAGATGTTCGGCCACCGCAAGGGTGCGTTTACGGGCGCCCATGCGAACCATACCGGATTCTTCGAACGGGCCCGGGGAGGTACGTTGTTCCTGGATGAGATTACAGAGATGAGCCAGGAACTTCAGGTCAAGCTGTTGCGCGTGCTGGAGACGCGCACCGTTCGCCCGGTTGGTGGCGAAAAGGACGTCAATATCGATGTCCGCATTATCGCATCAACCAACCGTGATCCGCGGGAAGCCCTGGAAGAAGGGCTCCTGCGGGAGGATCTCTATTATCGACTGGCTGAATTTCCGATTCGCGTTCCGCCGCTGCGCGAGCGCGGTGAAGACGTGGTGCTGTTGGCACAGTGGTTCCTTCGCGAGAGCAACGAGCGTGAAGCCATGAACAAGACATTTTCAGATGAAGCCCTGGATCTTCTGCGCCTTCACGATTGGCCGGGCAACGTGCGCGAACTCAAGAATGCGGTCTCCCGCGCGTTTATCCTGGCCGATCAAGACATCCTGCCGGACGATCTGCCCGGAAACATTCCGGCAGGCGGGGCCATGACGGGTGACTACCTGCGCTTTCCCGTCGGCTACGACCTCAAAGAACTCGAGCGCCGCATGATCCTGGCGACGCTGGAACACTACGGGGGCGACAAGCCGCGCGCCGCCGAGGCGCTGGGCATCAGCCTTAAAACGCTCTACAACCGCCTGAAGCGGTATCAGAGCAGGAAGTGAGTACCGCAGTTTTTTCAAAAAGCTTGCAAACTTGCGTAAATCACCACTGGTTTCACCACGCTGAGAGGCCTCCTGTTTTATTTGAATCAGTGGGTTAGTGGTCCGCGCCGTCGCTGGTGCGAAAATTGCTTTATATCCAGGCAAGCAATCTGAAATGAGACTGACGAGGTGAGTGACTTACGGGTCACGACCCGGAGGCGACGTCGCATCATGGCGAAACCAGCACAGGAAAAACGAATCGGGATGAACGAACTCGCCGGGATGGCGGTGCTGGATCGGGACGGTGAATTACTCGGGAAAATTGAAAACCTGTCCATCAACGTGAACGAAGGCGTCGTCGAGTCGATCCGAGTGCGCCTGGACGCTTCACTTGCCGGCCAGGCGCTGCACATCGACCTGCCCTGGAGCCTCCTGATGCCGAGCAAGGACAGCCGTCACCTGGTTCTCAATATCGGTTTGCAGACGCTGGTGGCGGTTGCCGCGCGGCGGGCTGGGATGCCTTATGACTGAAGCCTGCATCCCGTCTGGCCGGTGTGACGAGTGAGGAAGCCACCATGCACCTGTTGTACATCCTGTTGATTCTTTTGTTGGTGACGCGCGTAGGCGCGGAGGTTGCCGTACGGTTGCGCCAGCCCGCCCTGGTCGGAGAATTGCTGGCCGGGGTTCTGCTCGGCCTGTTGATCGTGGCGGTGCCCGACTCAGCGGAAGCGATCACGGAACTCGACAGTGACAAGACCTTCCAGGCGGTACTGGACCTTGCGGTGTTTTTCCTCATGCTGCTGGCCGGAATCGAAACCCGCCCAAAAGACCTCGCGCGGGCCTCTGGCAAGGCGATACCGATTGCACTGGCCGGCATGCTTCTTCCGCTGGTGCTGGGGTTCGCGCTGGGTTGGTGGTGGCTGCCGGCTTCGGAGTGGCGTTTCGCCCAGAGCCTGTTTCTCGGCGTGGCCCTTGCAATTACTGCGGTGCCTGTAGCCGTCAAGGTCCTTATGGACCTGGACCGGCTGCAGACTCCCGTCGGCCAGGTCATCATCGCCGCCGCCGTGATTGATGACCTGTTGAGCCTGATCCTGCTCGCCGTGCTGACGTCGATCATCAGCTCGGGAGAGAGCGTTACGCCGGGCTCACTGGCCCGTGTGCTCGGCAGCGTCGCTGCATTTCTTGCCGTGGCCTGGGTCATCGGACGCTATTTCCTGCCGGCGATCAGCCGTCATTTGCACAAGCTGGCTTCGGGTCATTCAGACATGAGCCTGCTGATCATCTTCGCGCTGGCGCTTTCGGTGCTGGCGGAATGGCTCCACATGCACTTCCTGATCGGAGCATTCGCGGCGGGCGTCCTGTTCACCCGGAATATCGCCGGAGAAGAGGCGCACGAACGACTTCAGACCCAGACAGGGGCGATCACGCTCGGCTTCCTGGCGCCGGTGTTCTTTGCTTCCATCGGCATTCACCTCGATATCGGGGCGATCATCGAGGCGCCGGTGTTTCTGCTGGCCCTGCTGGCGGCTGCTTTTGCCGGCAAGCTCGCCGGTGCCGGACTCACGGCTCGCATGGTCGGTTTCAGTGGCCGGAAGGCGACGGCCATCGGTGCGGCCATGAACGCGCGCGGCGCGGTCGAGATCATCATCGCAGACATTGCCTTGCGCGCCGGGTTGTTCGACAAGCCCGATCCCACTCCGCCGGCAATCGACTACCTGTTTTCGGCGATCGTGATCATGGCGATCGTCACCACGCTGGTCTCGCCGCTGGTCTTGCGCAGACTGCTGCCGGCCGGCGACTGATTTTTGCCCGGCGTCAGTAGCGGGCATAAAAAACGCCCCGGTCGTTTGGCCGGGGCGTTTGCTTCTTTCCATGAAACGAATCGCCGCAGCGATCAGCCCTGATTCAGTTCGACAATGGTGTCGGCTTCCAGTCTGCGTCCTTCGAAGAAGTTGACGTCGATCGTACCGAATACCATGACACGGTCTCCGTTGTCGATCTTGAGGTAGCCCTCGTCGTCGAGGGGGTCGAAGGACATCTCACTCACGTCAACACGCAGAATGCGCTCACCGGTATTGATCAGGAACTCGTCGCCTTCAATCCCTGAGACGGTGCCGTTGACGACCGTACGTGAAATCAGGACATGCGGCGTCAGGCGTGATTCCATGATGCTCCTGGCCTCCTCGTCCATGGTGCTCGCGAAAAAGGTCGTACCGAGATTTTCGACGTAGACGCTGCCCGCTTCGATCGTTGTCAATTCAAAGAAATCGTCATCGATTTGCCCGGTCACCGTCACCTTGTCACCGGCAACGAGTTTGTAGCCGTCCGCGTCGCGGTCACCGTCGTCCATCTCCACGATGACCTCTCCGTCACCGTAATCCAGAACGAAGCGATCCGCCCGAACCGTTTTGACCGAACCGCTGATCGTGATCCAGCTGTCATCGGCCTTGAGATAAGGATTCGGACCACCGGCCCACGCGCTGGCGCTCGCGGCCAGAAACATGGCCAGCATCGAGACACCCAGTGTCTTGACGATCATCTTTCGGCTGAAGTCGTGCTTCAGTAAACGAGTCATGCTTAACCTCCGTTTTTTTGGGTTCAGTATGGTTAATGCAAGCTTCATTCCATCGTCACGCCCCAGGCCCCGCGGCAGTATCCCGAGCCGCCCCGTTGTTGCAAGACGCGCAGCTTACCGTTCATTGCTCGCGGACCGGCGCGAGCTGAAAGTGATGCAATCATTTTTGTAAAACATACAAAGCAAACGCCCACTTCGATCCCGGGCCCTGCGACTGACGCCGTATTCGTGTGTGGCATGGACATTGCATCGAAGAAACCAGGCAAACTCGGAGACTGAATCATGAGCAATCTTACGAACGACCACTTATCGATAAACCGTATCCTGGTGGTGATCGATCCACGTGACGTGCTTCCCGCACGGCCAGATGAGTCGGCGCTTCTGCGACGGGCAGCGCAGGTTGCGAGGGCGGCTAACGCTGAGATTGAACTCTTTTATCCGTGTTATGACTCCTCCCTTGATATGACTCTTTTCACCAATCGCGAAGAAATCAGCCGCGAAAAAGAGCGAATCGCCAACGAGGCAGCCACCCGGTTGGCGGAGCTGGCACTGCACATGAGCGACCAGGGTTTTTCCTCTGTCAAGCACGAGGTTCGCTGGGACCATCCCATTGGTGATGCGATCCTGCGCAAGATCCATGACAGCGAAGCGGACCTGGTGATGAAGCACAGCCGGGGACCGAATTTTATCGTCGGCCTGAGCCGTCACACCGACTGGGATCTGATCCGCCGCTCTCAATCACACATCTGGTTCGTCAAGGATGAAAAGGAATTGACCGATACGGTCCTGACCGCCGTCGGCGGCACCGACATTGATGAAGGCATCATCACCGAGTCGGATGATCGTGTTTTCAACATCGGAACGTATGTCGCCGATCTGCTGGGGGCGGAAAATCACGCAATGCATTGCTACCAGCTTCCTCAGGTACACGCTTACGCAACTTACACGCCGTTCATATCCGGTGCCGCGAAGGCGGCCGCTGAGCCGGAACCGTGGCAGGACCTGGCTGAATTGCACGGCGATGCAATCCTGCGCTTCGCGAACCGCGTAGGCCTGAAGGCGGATGATGTCATCGTGACGAAGGGACAGGCATCCGCCATGCTTCCCGCAAAGGCGAAGTCGCTCGGGGCCGGCTTGCTGGTGATGGGCGCGCGCAACCTGGGCCGCTGGGAGCGGGTGTTCAACCCGATCGCGGCTGAACCGGTCCTTGCCGAAGCGCCCTGTGATCTCCTGCTGGTGCGCGAGACCGACGAATCGGAGGCCCCCGGGACGGAACACCGTCCCTTGCAGGGAGAGCCTGACGTAAACGTCGAAATGGCCGTCGTGCATCCTGAAAAAGCGTTCAAGTCTCCCTTGGCTGTCGTCGAGGCTGACCGCCTGACAGAGGAATTGCGTCATCGGATTCTGGACATCTGGGAGTGGGATATCGAAGCCCAGCTGCGGGAAGAAGACGAGGGCGGGCCGGTGCAAAACACCCAGGCGGGCATCCTCAAGGAAATCGACACGGCGCGCCGCCAGATCAAAGCGTCAGCGGCCGACAGCAGCTCGGCGAGCTGACCCGGCGTGGACCTCTTCAACTTCGATTGGCGGGTGGCCGTCACCAGCCTGGGCCAGATCGGTGTGGCTTACCTGTTGGCGCTGCCGGTGGCCTGGGACCGTGAACAAGAGGCCCGAAGCGCGGGTATCCGGACATTCCCGCTGGTGTCTGTCGCCGCATGCGGCTACATGCTGGTCGGCATCCAGGTGCTGAGCTCGACCGATGCCGAGTCCCGCGTGCTGTACGGGATCGTCACCGGCATGGGTTTTCTCGGCGGTGGTTCGATACTGAAGAGCAAAGGGAACGTGGCCGGCACCGCAACCGCGGCCAGCCTGTGGATGACCGGCGCGATCGGCATCGCCGTGGCGTTTCATCGGTACGAGATCGCGATGGTGCTCGCGCTGCTCAACTTCCTGACGCTTCGATACGTCAAGGAACTGAAGGATGAGTGATGCCTGGGGCCTCTGGAGCGAGGCCGCCCTGACTTCGCTCGGGTTCTTCTGGAAGGCCGGCTGGGCCTTCGTGCTGGGCTACTCGGTCAGTGCGATGATCCAGGCCTTCGTGCCCAAGTCGCGCCTGACGCCATTCATGGGCGGCGCCGATGCACGCAGCGTTTCGCTGGCGAGCCTCTTCGGCGCCGCTTCCTCCTCGTGTTCCTTCGCCGCGCTGAGCGCGGCACGGGCGCTGGTGCAAAAGGGCGCGAATTTCGTCGCCGCGGTGGCTTTCATGTTCGCTTCCACCAACCTGGTCATCGAGCTCGGCATCCTGATCGTCATCTTCCTTGGCTGGGAATTCCTGGCGGCTGAGGTTGTCGGTGGCGTGCTGCTGATCGTGATCAGCAGCGTGCTGATCCGCTGGACCTGCCCCGCCGAATGGTTCGAGCGCGCGCGCCGGCGGGTTCAAAAGCACGGTGATGACGAAGAGGATGACTTCGATTGGCGGGCACGTATCGCAAGCCGGGAAGGCTGGAACATGGTGGGCCATCACTTCCTGAACGAATGGAAGATGGTATGGAAGGAAATCCTGATCGGATTCACGATCGCCGGCCTGGTGGCCGTCCTGGTGCCATCGACCGCCTGGCAGACGCTGTTCATGGCCGGCAACCCGCTGGGATGGCCGGACTGGATGGTCACCCTGGAAAACGCGCTGGTTGCACCGTTGGTGGCGGCCGCCACGTTCATCGGATCGATGGGCAATATTCCGCTCGCCACCGTGCTGAACGCCAATGGAGTGCTTTTCGCCGGGATCATGGCGTTCATCTATTCGGACTTGATGGTTCCACCACTCGTTCTGATCAACGGCCGTTACTACGGGTGGCGCGTGGCGTTGTACATTGCGGGCGTCATGTGGGTCAGCATCGTTGCGACAGCGCTGATCATTCATTATGCGTTCGGCGCATTCGGCATCACACCGCAATCCGGTCGCGAGGTAGAGGACGTTGTTCGCTTCGCGGTCGATTACACACTATTTCTGAACATCCTCTTCGTCTCGATTGCGGGCTTGCTGACCTGGCTGGCCCTTAGAAGCCAGCACAAACACATGGACCACGAAATGCCGGGTGATTCGCGAATCAAGTCGGTCGCGGCGATCGTCTCCGCACTGGTTCTTTTCGGCGGCATCGTGGTGTCACTGGCCAGGACCGTCCTGGGTTCTTGATTGAACCAGGATGAAATTTCATTAAATTGACTTTGTTTACAGGGAGTTAGAATGTCACACTTGATCACCATCATGTCCATCGAAGCCGTTACGCATGACGTTCGGCGTTTTCGGACCACCCGACCACGGAACTACACGTTCGAGCCCGGGCAGGCTTGTGAAATGAATCTTCGGAAGCCTGGCTGGGAGGAAGAGAAGCGGCCTTTTACCTTTACTTCCCTGCCCAATACCGATTACCTCGAGTTCACGATCAAGCAATACGACGAACATGACGGAGTGACAAAAGAACTCGCCCGGGCCGCTGTCGGCGATGAACTGGAAATCTCCGATGCCTGGGGCACGATCGAATACAAAGGGCCGGGAACGTTCATCGCGGGCGGCGCCGGCATCACGCCGTTTATCGCCATCCTTCGAAAACTGAAAGCCGACAATGCCCTGCCGGGGCACCGGCTCATCTTCGCCAACAAGCGCGAGCGAGACATCATTATTCGCGACGAACTGGAGGGTGCGATGCCGGGCCTGAAGACCGTTTACGTTCTCAGTCAACAAAAGCGCGGAGATGGATTTGAACACGGTCATGTAGACGCAGGCCTGCTGAAACGCCGGATCGACGATTTTTCGCAGCGTTTCTACGTATGCGGTCCGAAGGCAATGCAGGACCAGGTCATGCAGGACCTGAAAGAACTCGGCGCCGATCCCGATGGCCTGGTGTTTGAGAAATAGCTTTTCACTGTGCCGCATTTGCAGCATTGGTGCGGCATTCGATTGCAGACCCGGGTGAATCAGCTCGGCCATCGCGCCTTCTGACCCGGGATCGATATCAGGAGAAATGAATGAAAACTGAAAGTCTGGTTCGGACGGCAACGGCAATGGTTGCCGAGGGTAAAGGCATCCTGGCCATTGACGAGAGCACAGGCACTTGCAACAAGCGGTTCGACAGTGTCGGTGTGGAGTGTAGCGAAGAGAATCGCAGAGCCTATCGGGGCATGCTGCTGACCACGCCGGGATTGTCCGAACACATCAGCGGCGCAATCCTGTTCGACGAGACCATCCGTCAGGCCACGGATGACGGCCAGCTTTTCGTCGATTACATGAACGAAGCCGGAATTTTGCCCGGCATCAAGGTCGACCTCAGCACTCACCCGCTGGCTGGACACAAAGGGGAGAAGATCACCGAGGGACTGGACGGTTTGCGTGGCCGCCTCGAAGAATACGGCAAGCTGGGCGCGAGCTTCGCCAAGTGGCGCGCCGTCATCAGCATTGGCGACGGCATCCCTACGCGAAGCTGTCTGCTCAGCAACGCGCACGCGCTGGCGCGCTACGCGGCCTTGTGCCAGGAGGCGGGGCTGGTGCCGATTGTCGAACCCGAAGTGCTGATGGATGGCACGCACAGCCTGGGCGATTGCTACGATGTGACAGAGGCAACGCTACGTGCCGTTTTCGATCAGCTTTACGCGCACAACGTTTTGCTGGAAGGCACGATACTCAAGGCAAGCATGGTGATCTCGGGCTCGAAGGCCGGCGACCGCGCCGGTGTCGATGCAGTTGCCGAGGCCACCGTGAGCTGCCTTCTGAACGCGGTTCCAGCCGCCTTGGCCGGCATCGTTTTCCTGTCCGGTGGTCAGGGAGATGTCGAAGCCACCGAACACCTCAACGCGATCAATCGCAGGGGCGAGCTACCCTGGGCCGTCAGCTTCTCTTATGGTCGCGCGCTGCAGTCCCCGGCTCTGGGTGTCTGGGCGGAAAACCCGTCGAGCAATGTCGTCGCCGCGCAGCAAAAGCTGGCGCATCGAGCCCGCATGAACGGGCTGGCCGCCAAGGGTCAGTATGACTCTTCAATGGAAATTTAAGCTTGATCCGTCGGTGCAGGCGGCTTCGGCAAGAAGCGGTGAGCGTTCAACGCATCGGGGTCCACCCGGTTTTTGCGACTGATTTTTCGACACTCGAGTTTTTCAGTTGCCGCCGTTGTCTCAGCTGTTTCGCATTCCACGAGCCGAGCCTGAAATTTTTTCAAAAAAGTTTCCAATAAATTCAATCGGTAGTCCGGTCGGCGAATGCGCGCCGCACTGCTATGCCCCTTTGCATGTTGATTAATGCGGCGGGGCGGCACTTGGTCCTTCCTGCACATCGGCTGGCATCCGTTTTGCATTGTTATCAACACACTCAAACCCACGGGAGAGAAGATGCAAGACCGTTTTCAAAAACGTACTTCGACTATCGTCTTTCGCGCGCTGGCCATTGTGTTTCTGTTGGTTTCGGCGCCCTTCGCAAACGGTGCAGACACGACGGATCCCTATGCAAAACCGAACGAAGCCTGGATCACGATCAGCGGCACCGTGGACTCGGTCGCGGCGGATTCCTTCGTGCTGAACTATGGCGAGGGCGCGGTCATAGTCGAGATGGATGACGGTGACCGCGATGCGGATGCCTACAAGTTGCTCAAGGGTGACAAAGTGACCGTGTCCGGCAAGATCGATGCCGACTTCTTCGAATCTACGAGCATCGAAGCTTCCACCGTCTATGTCGAGAACATTGGTACGACATTCTTCGCCAGTTCTGTTGACGAGGAAGACGCCGCCGTTATCACTGCAGAGATCACCGTGCCAATTGTCTTGGCTCAAGTCACCGTGCGGGGCAAGGTTACGAAGGTCAATGACGATGATTTTATTATCCACACCGGTGCTGACGAGATTCGCATCGATGTCGGCTCGCTGTCTTATGACCCCCTCGACGACGAGGGTTACCAGCGGATCGACGTCGGTGACTACGTGAAGGTCCAGGGCGTACTCGATTCCAACCTGTTCGAGGGTCGTTATATCGAGGCCCGGACCTTGATCGAACTCTTTGGCTATTCCCCGTGATCCGATTGCAAGCGCTACTCAGCAAGGAATAGAGAATGCCCTATCAACAACGTGAAGACTTGCCGGACCGTGTTCGCAGACCTCTGCGCCAGGTACCGCATGCCCAGGATATTTACATCGCGGCTTTCAACAGCGCGATCGAGCAGTACGACAATGAGTCCCAGGCGCATGCGGTGGCCTGGGCGGCCGTCAAGCAAAAGTACGAGAAGGGTGATGACGAATTGTGGCACCCGCGTGATTGAGCGCGGATTGCCCGCACCCGATTATCCAATATCGAACTGCCTCACATGGCAAGGAGAGAAGCATGTCAGAAGCCGCATTAAGCAAAGACCCCTATGACCTGTTCATGGGTTATTTGGACGTCGTCAACGAGGCGCTGTACGAACACGAAGATACGCCGGTGGTCGGCAACCTGCTCTCGCTGATGAAAAAAGTCGGTGAGGGAAAGAAGTTCGGCGCGGCCGTCTACAAATCCGACCCGCAGGAACCGTTCGATTACTTCACCGTGCGCATGAATGGTGGCAAGGTCGAACTGGATTCACGCGGCAAGGACGATCCCGACATCGATTTCCGGGTCGCACAAGACTTCCTGGTCGAGGTCAACGAGCATCCCGAGGAGTACGTGAGTAATCCGGCGAAGCTGGACCTGGCCTGGATCAAGTCTCGCCTCCTTTCGTGAATCGATACCTCATCGGCAGCACAGGAGCGTCTGCGGCCAGAGATTCCCAGCCAGGGAACATCGCGATCAGGATGTCGAATTGAACGAGCAAGGTATTCGAGACGGACATGAACATTACTGCGGACCTGCCATGCAGCGCACAAAGACTCTTTGTTGCCTGATGCGGTTCGCACTGTTCATGGGGTTGCCGTCTATAATCGAATCCTGCGCGGCAAGTTTGCAAGGACCGGTAATTTGTAATTCGTGACATGACGTGAGTGCATCGGACAAAGCCCGGCATTGGTGCGAGGTTCTGCGCGCGGGGGCGACCTGCTGGCGTACGGAAACCGCATGCCGCGCCGCGGTTGTTGTCGAAACTGCCGACTATTTCACGGCGCTGCGCGAGGCCTGTGTCGGGGCCGAACGATCAATTTTCATCCTTGGCTGGGATTTCGATCGGCGCGAACGGATCGGGCGCTCCGAGGATGCCCCGACAATCGAGAACTTTCTCTGTGGATTGCTGGAAGACCAGTCTGATCTGCACATATACCTTCTGAGCTGGGACTATGCGTTTATCTATGCTGCGGAACGGGAATGGTTTCAGAAGCAGCACCTGAGCCATCGAGCGCACGATCGCCTGCACGTCTGCTTTGACAGCGCCCATCCGACGGGCGCATCCCAGCACCAGAAAATCGTCGTGATCGACGATGCGCTTGCATTCTGTGGGGGCATCGATCTTAGTCGATGGCGTTGGGACACCAGGGAACATGCCGCTCAGGACGAACGACGGACCGACCCGGACGGCAAATCATATGCGCCCTTTCATGATGCGATGATGCTGGTCGAGGGGCCGGCGGCTGGCGCCCTGGGGGAACTCGCCCGTGAACGCTGGCGACGCTCTGGCGAGACCATCGAGTTGCCGAAGACGCCACGCGATCAGGCGCCACCTTGGCCACCATCCGTATCCGTCGTTTGGACCGACTGTGTAATCGGAATCGCACGAACGTTTCCCGCATTTGGCGGGCAAGACGCCGTGCAGGAGGTCGAACAGCTTTACCTGCAGACGATTCGGGCGGCGCGTGACTATATCTACATCGAAAACCAGTACTTCACTTCACAGGCGATAAGCGATGAGCTCGCGCGGCGGTTGCGTGAGGAATGTGGCCCGGATGTCGTGCTGGTGCTGCCGCGACAAACCGGCGGCTGGCTGGAGCAAGTCACAATGGATGCCATTCGGGTTCGCCGCTTGCAGCAACTGGTCGACGCTGATCACGCTGGACGGCTCGGCGTTTTTTATCCGCATCAGGAAGGATTGCCGAAGAATGAATGCATCAGTGTGCATTCCAAGTTGATGTTATCGGACGACCGGTTCCTGCGGGTGGGGTCGGCTAATACCAGCAACCGTTCCATGGGCCTGGACAGCGAATGTGATCTTGCCCTGGTGGAGAACGATGGCGACGGGGTCGCCGGCCTCCTGGATCGATTGTTGGCCGAGCATCTCGACTGCTCTGTCGAGAAGATCAGGCAGGCGATTTCGACCCGGGACTCGCTCATCAGCGCCATAGAATCCCTGCGCCGCGAACAAGGGAGAAGTCTTCGGTCGCTCAGACCGACCGGCCAGGAAATACCGGTCGACCTCGCGGGTGAAGAGGACATTATTGACCCGGAAGAACCGATCGACGCGAAATTTCTGGTACGACGCGCGGTGCCGGAGAAGTATGGCGCTACGGGTCACCGCCAGCTTTATCTTTTCATCGGGTTCCTGTTACTGCTGATCCTGATCGGTGTCAGTTGGCGCTGGACACCGTTGGGTGACTGGCTGAACGCGGAGCGCGTGGCCTCGTTTCTGACCTTCTTCGGATCGCCGTGGGTCCGGTTTGCAACCGCCACGCTGGTGATCGCGGTGGCCACGGTGCTGATGGTGCCGTTGACACCCCTGGTCGTCGCAAGTGCGTTGCTGCTTGGGCCCTGGTTGGGCTTCACGAGTTCGATGACTGGCGCGTTGATCAGTGGCGCTGTCGGATTTCTCGGCGGTGAACGGCTTGGTGGCCGGTTATTGGAGAGTTACAGCGAAAGCCGCGTTCACCAGTTGAGCAAACGATTGTCCAACCGTGGAATCCTGGCCGTGGCTATCTTGCGGATGGTGCCGGTGGCGCCCTACACGGTAGTCAACATCGTGGCGGGGGCTTCACATCTCCGGCTTGGCCGCTATATGCTGGGCACGGCCATCGGTATGGCACCGGGCATCGCCGCCCTGACGTGGTTTTCAGACAGTCTTTACCGAGCAATCACTGATCCCGACCCGCAGTCACTGGGCGTGCTCGCGGGCATGACCGTATTCATTGGACTGGCTGCATGGTGGTTGCGACGCCTGGTGAAATCCTCATAGGTACAGCTGGGCACGCAAGGGCAGGTGGTCCGATGCGACTCGAGTCAGCGGTGTGCGAACAGCGTCCAGCCGCAACGAACGCACGCCACCGGTGACCCAGATGCGATCAAGAGAAAACAGCGGTCGGCTGGCGGGGAATGTACGTGGTGATGCCGCCGGTAAAAATCGCCGCGACAAGCGACGCAGTGTGCGTCCCCACAGAAACCATTCGTTGAAATCACCCATCAGTATCGTTATCGGCGGCGCCTTGGGCGATCGCGTGACAGCATCGAGTTCATCCGCAAGGCGCTTCGCCTGAATTCGGCGCTCGACCGGCCGCAGTCCGAAGTGCGTTGCGATTACCCGCAACCGTGAATCACCGCATTCGAGGTCCAGATGAAGTGCGCCCCGAGGCTCGCGTCGGCGGTAGCTGAGGTCCTGACGATGCACCGCACGAATCGGCAAGCGGCTCAGAACAGCGTTGCCGTAACCTCCACTGGGCTGGTGCAACGTGAGCCCGGCGACCGGCCGCCACTCGCTTTCTTCGCAAAAATAATCGAGAAGATCAGGGAATCGCGGCGGGATTTCGACTTCCTGCAGGGCAATGACGTCAGCATCCATCAGGCGCAGGACCCTGCGAATCCGAGCCGGGTCCTGGTGGCCGTCCGATCCGATGCAGCGATGAATGTTGTAAGTGGCCAGGGTTACGTTTTGTTCCCCTGCCTGCTCGGATGACTTCCGCCGATGGTGATCATGGTTTGCGGGCATAACGGTGCCGTGGGATCTCTTGTTCGAGGACTGCGATATCGTCATTGGAGTCGATGTGAGCGGTGTGCGCAGCCGACCGAAGTCCAGCGATCTGGGTTATTTCGAAATACTGTTCAACTCGATCG